>Ga0224510_10000267_pt1 | contig 43353 bp, 48 predicted proteins | sample SF_May12_sed_USG_FD_170161 | JGI IMG/M metagenome (GOLD analysis project Ga0224510, IMG submission 170161) | Sediment microbial communities from San Francisco Bay, California, United States - SF_May12_sed_USGS_4_1 | ecosystem: Environmental > Aquatic > Marine > Sediment | place: USA: California... | reverse complement strand
GTACGTAGACCCCCTTGCCCCGGCGCCTATAGCTTTTACGTCTCCTGCGGCAAGGGGGTCTACGTACGCACCCTCGCCCACGACCTCGGCAGGCTCCTCGGCACGGGCGGGGCCCTGGCATCGCTTCGCCGGCTCCGGGTGGGCAAATTTCTTCTCGAAAATTCGGTCAGACTCGAAACCCTCAGGACCCCCGACGACATTGAAGAGAGACTTATTGATCCTGAAAAGTTTACCTCCTGATTTAAAAAAACACCGTTTCGGTTTTTGCAGGCAAAACAACCGATGGTCCATTCTTTTTCAATGTTCCTCCCGAACACGCTACTTTACACGGGGGAATGTTCTTTAAAAAAACCTTCGCAGAACTTTCCCATGAAAATGGTATTTCTTTAAGAGCGCGTCCTAAGTCATTTGAAACCCGCCCAAGGCCCCCGGCCGGGAAAAATTCTCAATAAAATGCTTGTCAAATCACAACCCTATCGTTTTTGTTACTGTTATTGTTCCAGACATTTAAGCAAACATTTAACCAGATATTTAAAATGAATAAATCTTTAAAAACATTAACCAAACGACAAAATGGCGCCAAGAGGCCTGCCGCTCTCCTCGCGTCGCTTTTACTAACGGGTCTTTGCGGCCTCTTTGCCCAGGATGGAAATAACCTGATCAGCAATACGCAAAGCACGGAGTCGAAAAACAGCGACGCCGTCAGCGACGCCCAACGGGGACAATACGAACCCGCGATTAAGAAATTTAAAAACATCATCACCCTGCAGGATCAAAACGCGGCCATCACCTACAACAACCTCGGCTATACCTACCTGCTAAACGGCGACTACCAAAACGCCCTTGAAAATTTCCAGAAGGCCGTTGATCGAAACCCGGTTCTGGTGCCCGCCCTGGCAAATCTCGGCAAGATGCAATACCAGCTTGGGAAGTACCAGGAGGCCGTCATGTACGGCGAAAAAACCCTTGCCCTTGACCCCCAAAACGCCAACGTTCGCGACTGGCTGCCGGATGCCTACAAGAAGGCCGCCGACAAAAGAATGTATGAACTTCAAAACGCCAAAAAACAGGAGCCCGTCGGCGAAGACGGCCAAAAAACAGGGGAAAATCCAATCGCCCCCCAAAAGCCCGACTCCAGGGTGGAGTTTCTCGGCTTCTACGAACTTGCCTACGACAGGGGCAATAACTCCGCTCGCCATTACGCCACCCCCACTACGCTGACCTTTCCGGCGACCCTCTCGACCACCATCTGGATTTCGCCGGACGTCGAATTCATTGCCGACATCAAAACCCCCAGCATGGGGCTGTATATTCCCTCGTTCGTCACTTCCGAAGAAAATATCGGGTTCATCCTTCACTCCAAACACCTGCTCTATGGAATGGGCGCCTATTTTTCACAGGCAAATTTTCTCGACAACATCGTCGACGGTCACGGAAGGTTTGTTTCCAATACCGAATTTCCGAAACGAAACGATACCAAGCTGGGCTTGATTTTTGGTTTCCAGAAAGAATTCAGCTCCCTGGTTTTCTACATCTTCCCGAGATATCTCTTTCAAGACAGCCTGACCGGCCCAAAAAGCATAGAGTTTGACAAGGCATATACAAAAGTCGAATACAAGATGATATTCCCGGAAGATCAAAAGCGGGTCATTTTCCCGACTCATTTCGAGCTGGCCCTGGGTCTTAAGGCCACCGAATACTTTGTCACAGAATACCAGGTCGCGTCGGGCAGCAAAGCGGTTTCCCATTACTTTGGAACCTACGACATATATGCAGACATTTCTTTTGGGAAAATTCAAAAGTCGTTTGATCAAATTCCCATGCAGTTTGGCATCCTCCTGGGCGGCCGCCTTCATTTCCAGGACTTCGACAACATCAAAACAAGTACCCTGTTTAACGGCCAGGGCTACTTCGGCTTTAACGGCGCCAACGTAATTGCCCTCAAGGGAAAAACGTTTTCCTCATTTACAGCCTTCGGCTTTCTCCTGGATGTCTATGCCCGGCAGATGTTTGCCGGCAATATGATTTTAATGGAAAAGGTCGGCACCGAATTTACCAGCGCAGGGCAAACCTACAACGGTATCACGCTGAGCCTGGGCCTTGGTTTCCTGTTTTAATCCGATTGAAAAGACTAAAAAGCGTTTAACAGTTAACGGGTTTTCTTCAGGGGATGGCATAAATAAAAAAAAGCCCCCTTGTCAAACGGGAAGCAACTGAGATGAACCGCCCAGGGCTTTATGGTAATGATATCCCCTTTTTTTAAATCGACGATATCTTCTTCAACGATTACCCTGACGTTGCCCTCGGAGACGGCCAGAATTTCCTTATGGGCATGGCTGTGATAGGGAATCAGGTCGCCCTGTTTCTGGCTCATCTCGTAAATTTTATAATCATTTAATAAGAGCTCTTTTAAAATACGAAACAACGTTACGTCGCTTGTTTGAAGGCTGTCTGTCGAATGAATCTCGTAATATTTTTCCACCGGGCTAGAAAAATTATACACAAACACGGTGTCCAACAGAAATTGCCTTGTACCCGGGCGCGCCATAATGGACGTAACTTGTTTTGGAGATCAGGCTTTTTGAAAATAGGCGTCGCGATGTTTTACCAGTAATTCTTCGGCCTTTTTAAATTCGCCCGCGGCCATATACTTCATTCCCATCATCACCGGCAGGCGATGAATGGCCTCGTCAGATTCTACATCGTCCCCCGCCGTGGGGGCGTTTTCCGTCGCACTTTCGTACAATTCCTGCAATTTCTCGATCGACTCCAGTTGTGAAACGGCCTCTTCAAAGGACTGAAGCTTTAACGGCGCCCGGGACTCCTTTGAATACAACTCCACAGCCTTTTTGTAGGCCTCTTCTGCCGCCGTCACGTTTTCAAGCTTGAGATAAATCAAAGCCAGCGTTTCGTACACCTTGTAATTGGTTGCATTATAATCCGCCAGTTCCTGAAATATACCACAAGCCTCTTCGTACTTTTGTTCGTTAAACAACCGTGCGCCCAAATGCGCCTTTTCGGAATATTCGTTAAAATCTTTAATACCTCGAGCCATGTCACATTATCGACATCGCAAGGCGCTTTAATCAAAACCTTTAAAATTTTTATTTGCTATTTAAACATGCACCCACTGAAATACGTGGGAAAATTGTGTATGGCTTTACTGTACATTTCTATTTTGTTAAAATGGATTGTGGGCCAAGAGCAGCCGCGAAGGGGTGCATGTTGTATCGACTGTTATGTGCAAAAATCGCAAAAAGTTCTTGAGTTCGCCCTTCAATGGGCTCGCAGGATAATGAATTGACATTCTGACTGTACTTCTATTTTAAAATATATTCACATTTTTAAATAAAAAAGTTGTTAAAAAAAAGGCTGGTTAATAATCCATGGAAAATTTATCAAAATATTTATCGAAAATTCAAATCAAACTTGATGATATTTTACTTGATCCAAATAATCCACGGTTTGCTGAACTTGGTGATTCAATAGATTTAATCCCAGAATCAAGATTTGCCGAACCAAAAATTCAGAAAGATGCATTTGATAAAATGAGAACAGATAAATTCGAAGTCTCTGAGTTAAGGGATACTATTAAGACTATCGGGTTTTTACCAATGGATAAGATCGTTGTGCGTGAATGGAGAATGAATTCTGATCCCAATAAAAAAATATATGTTACAGTCGAAGGCAATCGGCGAATCACAGCATTGAAGTGGCTAATTGAGCTTCACAATTCTGCAAAGGAAACTTTTACTGACGAACAATTATTAAATTTTCAAGATATAGAAGTCTTATTATTGGATCAGGATAAAGCACCAAGTTCAGCTATTTGGATATTACCTGGATTGCGCCATGTTTCTGGCATAAAAGAATGGGGTCCCTATCAAAAAGCAAGAGCTGTATTTATATTAAGAGATTCTGGTTCAAGTGCTCAAGATGCAGCCCAGAGTCTAGGTTTATCAACAAGATCGGCAAATCAATTATGGCGCTCATATTTAGCACTTGAACAGATGAAAAGTGATGAGGAATTCGGTGAATATGCCGAGCCGAAATTATATAGTTATTTTGAGGAAATATTTAGAAAACCTGATATTCGAATATGGTTAGAATGGGATGATGCAGAAAGGAAATTTAAAAATGCAGGGCGTTTAAGAGAAATGTATTCATGGATGTTAGGGGCTCCAGATGATAATGGAAACCTGCAAGACCCAAAACTTCCAGAATCTAAAAGTATCAGAGAATTGAGTTCTATACTTTCTGATGAAACTGCTTTAGCAGTTTTCAGGGAGCCAAATGGTTCGTTACTTAGGGCAAGGGCTCGATATGAAGCTGATCACCCTGAGGATTGGCATCCAACCATAGTGAAGTCCGAAGCAATTTTAGCAAATCTATCTGCAGATGTTATTAAAGAACTAAGCTCTGAAGAAATAGTTTCATTGACCAAATTAAAACAACGGATCGAAACTGTTTTAACCTATCGAGATAAATTACATAAATAATGAGTTTACCCAAACCACAATATATTGCAAATAGTTTAGTAGAGTTAGGCAATAACCCGACATTTAAAAAACTTGAGGAAGTAATATATTCTATTTTTAAAATCAAAAATTTACCATTATCAGAAGAAGAAATTTGGGACTATATCGAACAATTTAAAAAAGATATTGCCAATGAATTATTCCTAAAAATTGATGATGGTAAGCACGATGGTGTTTTACTAAACTATGAGATTAATGAAGATAGTGGCGATTTTTATATTAAATTTTTTGATAAACCTGAAATTACATTACTCAGAAAAATTCAAGCCGATACACCACAAAATTTTGAATTCTTTTGTAAAAATATATTGGATAAACTGGGTGGTAATTCACTGGTTTCAGGCGGCCCCTATGATGGCGGCATAGATTTTACATCCACTGAACTTCAATTAAAAAATTTACCTGGAATATCTACCAAGGGTTCTAGAATTTTAGTCTTAGGTCAAGCGAAAAGGTATGCAGATGGGAATCATGTTAAGGAAAAGGATTTAAGAGAATTTGTTGGGGCAAGTATTAAGAGAATGGATGAATTAAAAAAAACTCGCAGTGATCAATTTGGAATTTTGCAACCCGTAATATTGGCTTTTTGGACAACTTCAGATTTTCATCAAAATGCAAAGGATTATGCAAGGGATCTAGGTATTTGGTATTTAAATGGTATTGCCTTATGTCAACTTGCCTTTCAGCTGGGCATAGAATGATGTAAAATTTTTGTTGCCAAATATATTCATTATCCGATAACATAAAATAAAGCATTGTTCTTACGAAAAGGTGCAGGTACAATTAGGGACTGTTTTATATTTAATGAGAATACGGTTCACTGGCTTAATAATACTATGATTGAATTTAGTTTTAAACAAATATATTCAACAATCAGAGAAAATTTAGTAGATCTGATAAATATTAAGACCATTAACCAAGAATAAACCAAACCATTTTTGCCTAACACCATTTACAAGCATTTCAACATAGTAAAATCCTTGAGGAAACTTCCAGACCCACCGCGCAGCCACGCATATTAAAGGCCTAAAGCCATACCAGGATGCACAAAGTTTCCCAAAGCCATGCCATGTTTGCCTTACGCGCCTCGTGCGCTCGGCAAACTTCAAAGCATCCTTCTTTTAAAAAGGCATCGCTTGCGGCTGGCCCCGGTACATGGATGTACCGGGTCTGCTGCACGCTGGACACGTGTAATGCAGACTTTTTGGCGCTAACGAAGGCTATGCCTTCCTTAGGCAACGCCCACCGTTTTTGGGCAGTAAAAAAAGCAAATGCTACCCCGCAGACAAAGTGGAACACTAAAAGAGGTGGCATTTTCTTGAGTTCTTTCATTGCCTAAAGGTTTTGACCAAAGGTCAAAACCTTTAGGCTAAATAGTTGACAAGTTGTTCGGTCATTTTTGAATACGATAATGGAGATTGAAATTTTCTGGGAAACACAGCCAGAATTACCGAACGATGAACTTCACCAGCTATCCGAAGTCGCGCTGAACCTGGCAACGATGGTAAAAACCCCGGACTTTTTTGGTACAAACTTTTTTATCAAAGAGCAATTGCCCGAGCCCCTCAATTTAAATATCATATTTACCGACGATGCGCAAATCCGGACGTTGAACTCTACCTACAGGGACAAGGACGCCGCCACCGACGTTCTGACGTTTCCCTTTGACCCCGCCGGGTCCGCCGAAGACGACGACTCCTTTATAACCCCGCCTTCAGAAGAGTTTCCCAGCTATGCCGAAATATATATTTCCCAGGATACGGCCCTTCGACAGAGCCGGGAGCAAAATTTGACATTGCTCCAGGAGTTTATTATCCTGATAGTCCATGGGTTGCTGCACGCGTTTGGCTACGATCATGAAAAATCGGAGGAAGACAAAAAACAAATGAGCTCCCTTGAACGAGAGGTTTTAACCCGCCTGGGTCTTGGGGCAATCTCTTTACTTGAACGATAAATACGAAATAAAATCAACAAAAAGGAAAACGACAGGCGATAAAATCACGATGGCAAAAAACATTATCACAGCCCCGGAAGATCAACACCGGGAAGAAAAAACCTCAAGAATCAGGTCTCTACTGAACCAGATCTTTACAAAAAACGACACCATACGCCAGGAGCTCATCCAGTTTTTTGACGACATCGAGCTGCCCGTCCGAAACGACCAGATCCAGATGATCCTGGGAGTGATTCACCTTTTAAACTTCACCGCGGAAAAAATTAAAATCCCCCTGGCCAAGGTAACCGCCCTTTCGACCAGTGCGGATTACAAGAGCACGATCAGGACCATCAACCAGACCGGGCATTCCCGGATTCCGATTTACGAGGAAGAAAACGGCCATCGAAAATATATCGGCCTGTTATATGCCAAGGATATTTTAAAGTCCTATTTGAAAATACTGAAGAAATTTTCCCTGAAAGACTATGTGCGCGACGTCAAGGTCGTGCCCGAATCTCAAAGCCTCCTGTCGCTTTTGCGGGACATGCGGATGACCCGCCAGCACATGATGCTCACGGCAAACGAATACGGCGAAATTACCGGCCTGATCACCCTGGAGGATATCCTGGAAGAAATCGTCGGCGAGATCAAGGACGAGTACGACAGTAAGAAAGAAACCATCGAGGAAATCGGGCACAGGCTTTATAAAATCGACGCGGCGATGAACCTGTCGGACATCAACAAACAACTGGCGACAAATCTTCCCGAAGAAAGTTTCAACACCCTGGCGGGTTTTATGCTCCACGAGCTCAAGGGTAAGGTGGCGGCCAACGCCCAGATCGAATACGGGAAAATCATCCTCACGGTCGGGGAATTCAAGGACCAGACGATCATTAAAGCCACGGTTTTCATACCGCCCGATTTCATGTAAATGCGCGCGGTTATCTATGAAAGAAGAGAGATCGAAAACGGATCCCTGCTTTTAAAGACCCTCGGGGAATCCGGGAAAATCAAAAACTTTAAAATTCCGGGCATACTCAAATCAAAGACCCGAAACTCCTATTTCCTGGCCCCCGCGACGCTCTGGGAATTTACCCTCGCCGGAAACGACAGGGAGGTGGTAACCCCTAAGGAGTACAGCCTGGTTCACGCCCCCTACGATTTCAATACCGGCTACAGGGAATTGACCAGGATTCGCGAATTGTTAAACCCCCTCGCCGGCCTCAAACCCGGACTCGAAATCGCCCCGCTCTTTGACGACATCGTTCAGACGTTATACGACTGGCATTGCGGCGACGAGGTACTTGAAAACGTCCTGATCAACCGTTTCTACCTGGGGTTTCTCAGGCACATGGGCCTTTTGCACTACCTGCCCGAGTGCGTTCACTGCGGCGCCGTCCTGGGCGAAACCGCCCAATACCATTTGTTCTCCGGAAGCATCTGCACAACCTGCCTGCGCCGGCAGATTTACCGCGAAAACGAGTTTCTGCCCAACCGCTGGATCCGCGACTGCCTGGAAAACCCGCCGGCAAACGGAATTTTTTCCAGGGAGCAGGAATCCGCGTTTCGCCAGAAGATACTAAACTTTCTTAAAATTTCAACATAGTTTTTTTTAAGAAACGCCGGGAAAAGTCCGGGGATTATTTTGCCGCGCAAAACGGCAACCCGGTATATTTCAAAGGCCCGGGGACTTTTTCAATATTCGCCGCTTATTGACCGCAAAACATTATTATATTTTGCCTAATTTTGGAATTTGTCTATATTATAACCATTTGCAGGCCCGCCGGAAGTAAAAATAGAACAGGATTCCCGGTCGACAAGCGCGCCTGCGTTAAGCCTCAAAACGAGTTGGCAAATGCTGGAAAAACAAAACGACTATCGTATGGATAAAGTCCTATATCTCCTGATGGAATTTGCCGCAGGCAACCTCAAGTCAAGACAGGAGCCATCCGGCTATGACGACGAAATGGACCAGATCATCCAGGGCTTGAATTTACTCCGGGAAAAACTTCTTGACTCGGCTGTCTCCCTGGACTTTCTAAAAAATATACTAAAGGCCATGGTTGACGGCCTGATCATCACCGATACCAACCTGATTGTACTGGAGGTTAACCCGACCCTGGAGTCTCTCCTGGGCTACAAGGCCAAAGAACTGGTGGGAAAATCCATCGACAAGATCTACTGCGGCGAGTCGGCGTTATTTGACAGTCTGGCCAGGGGGGTTGCGGAAAAGGGATACTTTATCGGGGTCGAGACAACCTGCATTTCCCGGACAAATATAAAAATTCCCGTTTCGGTTTCCATTTCGGCCATCGGCGACCCACGGGTGCAAATCCGGAATTTTATATTCATCAACCATGATATTTCTACGCTGAAAGAAAGGGAGACCGAGCTCCTGGCGGCCAACCGGAAAATGCTCTCCATAATAGATACCCTCCCCGATCTCCTGCTTGAGCTCGACCAGAACGGGTTTATTTATTATTGCCACATACCGCAGACCGGTTTACCTGAAATATCCTCTATTGATTTTTTAAACAAATACATCATAGACGTAATTCCATCAGCGGCGGCCAACTCCATAATGTCGTCTGTCAAAGAGGCCGTAGAAAAGGGGTGGTCAAACGCCGCCGGGTTTGAATGGCAACTTCCCCATGGCAATGCCTGGTTTGAGGTTTGCACAAACCGCATGAAAGATGAGCCCGGCCGGGAGCCGCATTTTGTCGTTATGGCAAGAGATATAACTTCCCGGAAAAAAGCGGAGACAGAACTTAACCGAAAAATGAACCTATTCAGCCAGGCCCAGAAACTTTCCTGCCTGGGCAGTTGGCAACTGGATATTGCGGAAAACAAACTGACATGGTCCGAAGAGACATTTCGGATTTTTGAAAAAAATCCCGAAACATTTATACCATCGTACGAATCCTGTATGGAGATCGTTCACCCGCAAGACGCAATGAAGGTAAGTTATGCCCACGAGAATTCCCTTCTAGACGGCAAGCCCTACGAGATTATCCACAGGGTCGTTCTTTCCAACGAAGGGGCAGGCGAACAGGCAAAGGAGCGGGTAAAATGGGTGCGCCGCCATGGTTCCTGTTTTTTTGACGAAAACAAAAACCCGGTCTTGATCATCGGGACCTTCCAGGATATCACCTGCCAGAAACAAACCGAAGAGGCGCTGCGAATTGCCGCCCTGACGTTTGAGACAAATGAAGGCGTTTTAATTACCGACGAAAATGCAAACATCCTGCACGTCAACAGGGCCTTCCAGGAAATCACCGGATTTTCTCCCGAAGAGGTGATCGGAAAAAACCCCGGAATCATGAGCTCGGGAAAACACGGCAAATCCTTTTTCAGGGAAATGTGGCGGCAAATAAACCTGACGGGATCATGGTCCGGCGAAATCTGGGACATTCGCAAGAACGGCCAGTGCTACCCCCAACGGCTGACGATCAGCGCCGTAAAAAATACGGACAACGATACCCGCCAGTATGTGGGCATCTTCAGCGACATCAGTGATCGAAAAAAAGCCGAAGAAGAAGTAAAAAAACTCGCCTTTTATGACTCCCTGACAAACATTCCAAACCGCCGCCTGTTGCTCGACCGCTTTCGACTGGCGATTTCGCTGTCGGCCCGCAGCAGAAAATATGGAGCCGTTCTTTACCTCGACATTGATAAATTTAAAAATTTAAACGACATCATGGGTCATGAATACGGCGATATTCTCCTGATCGAGGTAGCCAGGCGCATCCAGGCTGGTCTGCGCGAGGGCGATACCGTTGCGCGACAGGGAGGCGACGAATTTGTCATCCTCATCGAAGAGATCTGCGAGGACCAGGAGCAGGCCCTGAAGAAAGTCGCCCTGATCGCCGAAAAACTCAAGACGGCGCTGACCGTTCCCTACCAGCTTGGCGAGTATGCCTATTACAGTTCGGTAAGCATCGGCATCTGCCTCTACCGGGGGCATGAAAAAACCATGCTTGATCTTCTGAAGTCGGCCGATATGGCAATGTACCAGGCAAAGTACTCCGGTAGAAACGCCATCCGTTTTTTCGACCCCCTCATGCAAAAGACCGTCGAAACACATGCAGCCCTGGAATCCAATCTTCGAATCGCGACTCTTTCAAACCAGCAATTGCGCCTGCACTACCAGGTCCAGGTTGACTCCAATTTCAAGGCCCTTGGAGCCGAAGCCCTGGTCCGGTGGAAGGATCCAAAGCTAGGGTATATTCCCCCCGCAAAATTTATTCAAATTGCCGAAGAAAGTAACTTGATCCTGGACATCGGCAACTGGGTGATTGAAAGCGCCTGTCGGCAACTTGGCAAATGGAAAGATCATGAGCAACTGAACCGTTTGACGCTTTCGGTCAACGTCAGCGCCCGGCAGTTTGGACTTTCAAATTTTGTAGAAAGAATCAAAGAAGTAATTTCTACATACCAGATCGATCCTTCCCGCCTCAAGCTGGAATTGACCGAACATGTCCTTCTCGCCGATATTACAAATGTAGTGAACAAAATGCGCGCCCTGAAAGATCTGGGAGTCTGGTTGTGTATCGACGACTTTGGCACCGGGTATTCGTCTTTGTCTTACCTGAAACAACTGCCCATCAGCCAGCTTAAAATAGACCAGAGCTTTGTCCGCGACCTGGCGACCGACCCCAACGACGCCATGATGGTAAAAACCATCATCAGCCTTGCCCGCAACTTTCGCCTCGACGTCATCGCAGAAGGCGTCGAAACCGAGGCCCAGGTAGACTTTTTGAAACGACATGACTGCCTGTCATACCAGGGTTTTTTATTTGGCAAAGCCCTGCCGATTGAAAGGTTTGAAAAACAGGTTAAATTATTTCAATAATTACGCTTTACCGCCGGGGAATTTTGCTGAAGCTTTTATGCGGAGAGCCCCCGGACACTATCTTTATATTTTTATCGACATTGGAAAATATTTCCAATTGCCACACTAAAAATCAATTGACATATAGTATATACAATAGCACCATTAACCATACGATAAAGGATGTGTTTCAATGAATAATTTAATTACTGCCAATGACCTGAAAACAAAAGGAATTTCTGCCATAGAAAATGCCACATCCGGGGACGATGAAGCCATTATAACCGTACGTGGTAAAAGCAAATATATTGTAATTTCAATAGATCATTACAATTATTTACGTGAATGTGAATTGGAAGCGGCGCTTATTGAATCCAGGAAAGAATACAAAGCAGGGAAATATGTAAAAGAATCCATTGAAAAACATATCAAGAGAATTACAAGTGCCTGATCTTATTTATACGGAATCGTACATTAAAAAAGCCACAAAGTTTATTAAAAAGCACCCGGATTTATTGCGGCAATATGAGAAGACATTAAAACTATTAGAGAAAAATCCCTACCATCCGTCATTGCGATTGCACAAGCTTGAGGGAAATTTGTCAGGGGTATATTCAATATCGATTAATACTGTTTACCGAATTACATTGGAACTTATAATTGATAAGGACAATATTATCTTAATAAATGTTGGAAAACATGAAGAAGTTTATTGAACTTTACTCTCGACTTCTCACATCAAAATGTAAATTCTCAATGCGGCATCGCGGGCTTGGCAATTTCATTCTCCCTGAAGGTCGCCACTCGTCATCAGGCTATAAACCTGCTCTTTCGCAACTACCACCATCACAATTTTTTCTTGATAAAATCTATAAGGTCATTTTTTTGAATGGCTTTTTCCCCCGGAAAATGATTCTGAATTTTCAAGGTATTTGCCATTTCAAAAACCAGGGGCAATTCGAGCGAGGCTTCGCCGATAACGCGGGCGTCGGCAAAAACCTCGGGGGGCGAGGCGTCCTTTAAAAGTTTGCCGTCTTTCATTACCAGAATCCGCTCTGCCCAGGAATAGGCCAGGTTGACATCCTGGGTAGAAAGCACTATGGTCTTGCCGGCGGCATGAAGATCATCCAGGAGGCGGACAAGGTTCTTAACGGCAGCCGGGTCAAGGCAGGCGTCGGGTTCGTCCATGATTAATACTTCGGGGTTCATGACGAGAATGTCGGCGATGGAAACCTTTTTTTTCTCGCCATAGCTCAGCAGGTGCGTCGGCTTGTCTTTGATATGTGTAATATTCAATAGCCGCAAAATTTCGTCTACCCGGGTTTTAATTTCCCCCTGGTCAAAACCGAGGTTTTCAAGCCCGAAGGAAATTTCTTCATACACGCTTGCCGAAAATATCTGCGTCTCGGGATCCTGGAAAACAATGCCCGTGTTTTGCCGCATCATCAGCAGGTCGCTTTTGTTGTATGAAATTTTTCTGCCCTGGAAATAAATTTCCCCGCCGGTGATCCTGTACACCCCGTTTAAAATCAAAAACAGGGTCGATTTGCCGGCCCCGTTTGACCCAAGCACGGCGATCTTTTCTCCCCGCCGGATATTCAGGGACAGGTTCTCCAGCGCGACCGTCTTGTCGGGATAGGCATACGATATGGAACGCAACTCAATCATACCGTTAGCCGACGTCAAACTCATGGATTCCCCCCAAAGTACAGGCTCATACCAAGAAGCGATACGTCAAAAACCAGGATAAAAACCGCGTTGATTTTCGAAAAAGAATACGGGCGCCTGTAAAAATGCAACTGCCCCGTAAAGCAGCGAGACTCCAGGGCATTGTACATGTCTTCGTAGCGTTTCAAGGAAATAATAAATGTCGAAGCAGCCAGCCTGCCGAGGGAGCGAAAACCGCGGCCATAGGATTGATACCCCAGGCGGGATTTCTGCGATACGTAAATCCGGCTCATGGTTTCAAAAACCAGGAAAATATATTTATACACAATGGCGAGTAACTCCACAAACAACCGCGGGGTTTTTAATTTTATCAAGATATGCAGGATTTCCGTTACCGGAACGGTCAGGATCAAAAAGTACAGGCAGCTGACGCTCCCGAGAGATTTCATCAGTATCTTCAGGGCAAGGTGAAGACCGTATAGACTGATGCCGAGCCGGTTGCCAAACAAGGTAACGTCAAACAGCATATTCCGTGAATTCATTTCAATCGCGACAGACCCGGCGCCCGCGGCGAGAAAAAACAACGGAAGCAACAAAAGTTTTCCGTAAAATAAAACGGGAATACGGGCGCCAAATAATATCGCCCCGCTCATGCAGAGAAACGCCGCGACAGGGACAATTAGAGAATCTGATGAGACCGTAATCAACATGGTTAAAATGGCAAAGGCAAACTTCTCTGCCGGGTGAACGTCCTTGAGGGCGTTAAAATAGGCGTATTTATCGATATAGATCATTACCCTCGCTCCCCGCAATACCTTCTTTTCTGGTCGGCATTTTTACTTTTTTGATTTACCCGCACTCAGGCCCAGGTAGTAGCCGATAAAACCCGCGCCGATGGTCGCCTGGAGGGCAAACAAAAGGCTTTCCATATTTTTTCCCGGCGGCCTCCACAGGGGTTGAAACCACGGTTTGTAATCCTTGTCGATTTCGACAATGGCCTTGACGGCCGCGTCATCGGACCCCTCGAACTCCCGGCCTTGATGCAACCAGAAAGGCAGGGCAATCAAGACGACGACAATGAAAAACAAAATGGCCGTTTTCATTCTTCCGGTTTTTTTTTCGACACGTTTCATGACGCCTCTCAAGGTTGGTTTTCCCCGGTTCCCGGAAGGTTTAACCCCCTCAGCTCGTCCCCGTTGTGCCTTACCATAAAGTTAAAAATCAAAACCGTTAGTACGCCTTCGCTGATGGCAAGGGGCGCCTGGGTGAAGGAAAATATTCCCATAAACTTGATCCAGGCCGCACTAACCCCTCCCGGCCCTGCCGGAAACGCCAGGGCCAGTTGGGAGGCTGTGGTTACATAGGTCGCCAGGTCGCCCAGGAAGGCGCATGCAAAAACCGCCAGCCAGCGCGGGGCTTTTAAAAAAGTAAGTAACCTGTAAACGGCGATGGCGACAACCGGGCCGGCGATCGCCATGGAGAAGACGTTAGCCCCCAGCGTTGTGATTCCCCCGTGGGCAAGAAGCAGGGCCTGGAAAATCAACACGATGCTGCCCAGCACCGACATCACAAACGGGCCAAATAAAATAGCGCCCAACCCCGCCCCGGTCGGGTGCGAGCAGCTCCCCGTGACCGAAGGCAGCTTCAGGGCCGACAGGACAAACATAAACGCCCCGGCCACCCCCAGAAGAATTTTTATTTTTGAATTATCGTCGACCTTTTTTTGAACCTGTCGCAATCCAATAACAAGAAAAGGTATTACGGCCAGGAACCAGGCAATGCTCCAATAGACCGGTAAAAACCCCTCCATGATATGCATGGCAAACAGGTCCTCGGGTATTGCCAGTGCGAGAATGAACAACCGGGCGACGTTAGACTTTCCAATGGTAACCATATGTATCCTTTTTAAGCGCGATCAAGGCAAACCGGCGCCGAAAAAATTCGACCGCGTAAATGCCCTTCGTTGAAAAGTGAAAAAGGAAGTTAGAGAATTTCCATTGTAAGTCGACGGAGTGATTCCAACATTCTAACTCTTTCCACGAAGTTAAATATTTGTTTTCCGCCCGGTGGCCCAAAAAGGGAATTTTAATAAAAACCCCCGGCCTGCCCCGGCAGAAGTATCGTACGCCAAAGTTTCCTGACTTATGGACAATCCAACCCTGCGTCTTCCCGAACGAGTTCAGTGACAGTTGCAGAGTTTACTCCAATTACAGTGACGGGTTCGCGGGGGATTTTCACCCCTCTTCCATTGAAGCGTACAGCCAACCTAATCCGGTATAACAGGAAAGGCGTCAATGAATAAGTATATAATTTGCATTTTAAATGGGCATATGGAAAGAGCCTGTGCGCCAACCTGCTTTTTGAAGTAAGATGAGAAAGTTCAATGCGATCGAAAAGTGGCTAGCAGGGGCGCTATAACGTCCTTTCCGACCGCCAATTACCGACTACCCCAGGCCGGCGACAATTTGTTCGGACTTTTCCCAGAGCTTTCTGGCAAGTTCAGGATTATTGGCGTCAGGACGCGGCCTGGCAATGTTACAGTCGGCCAGGTAATGACCCGAGACATTGGCCAGCTCGGGGGCAACGACGGCATAGCAGGTGGTCGCGGAACCCTGGGCAATGGTTTTTAACGACAGAGGCCCGATCAACCCAAAGAAAAAATTGGCAACCGGGTTCATATGCCGCCCGAGATTGGTGCGGATAACTCCCGGATGCACCGCGTTGGCCGTCTTTCCGGTTCGTTCCAGGCGCCGCGAAAGCTCTTTGGTAAACAACAGGTTGGCCATTTTCGATTGTCCATAGGCCTTCCAGGGGCTGTAACCTTTTTTCCCGTCCAGGTTGTCAAAGTCGATTCCCCCGGGCGGGGCCATTGAATGAGCCGAACTGCTGAGCATGACAACCCGGCCGCTTTCGGCAAGATTTTTAAGAAGGCCGTTGACCAGTATGAAATGGCCAATATGGTTCGTAAAAAACTGCAATTCATAACCATAGGCCTGGTTTAACCGGGGAAGCGCCATGATGCCGGCATTACATACAATGGCGTCAATCTTTAAAGCGCCCTTTTTAAGAGATTTCTGAATCGCCTCAATGGCCTTACGCACGCTTTCAGGCTCGCCCAGGTCGCAGGCAAAACCAAGGGCATTGCCGCCAATCTCATCGCAGGCCTTGAGGGCTTTCTCTGTCGTTCGGGCTGTGCCCAGAATCCTTGCCCCCCGCATCGCCAATACCCGGGCCGTCTCTTTACCCAGCCCCGAATTGCACCCCGTGACTACGATATTTTTGCCGGCAAGCGAAATCCCCGAAGTAACCTCTTCGGCGGTTGACCCATAACCGAAACCGTTTTCGCCTTTGCCTTTGAACATACTGTATAATGACATAAAATTCTCCCTTCTATTATTTTTTATTTTTCTTAACCTTTCGTCGTTTTATCGCTGTATCGCAAAATGCAGGGTATAATAACCGGTTCGACCATCAAACGATTAATACAAAATCAGCAGCGTTAAAAAATGTCCTTTGGTTCGATTAAAATTTTAATTCCGGCGATGATTTTATCAAGACTCTTCTGCGAAAGAGAACCAATCTTGTCGCCCAGGTCGGCCCTGTCAACGGTGATGAGCTGGCTAATGTTTACGACACTGGGTTTGGACAAATTCGCCTCGCCCTTTTTCAAAAGAACATTCCCCGGCGAGGAAGCCCGTTTGAGGTTTGAGGTGAGGGCGCAAAGGGCAACCGTGTTGATCTTGCTCTGGTTAAAGACATTGCACTGAATGACAACATGGGGGTGACGATAACCGGGTTCTGATCCGCGAGGTTGTTCAAGCTCAAGCCAGTAAACGTCGCCTTGCCGTATCATCTACCCGCCGCAAAATCACCACTGGTCAAGAATTTTGGAATAGGATTTTTTCGCCGCCGCCTTGTATTGCGGGTCCACGTCCCGAACCACGTCGACGTAAGACTCGTTGATTTTTTTCAGCAGCTCAAGATTTTCATTTTTATCAATGAAGTATTCAACGGCCTGCGAAAAAATTCTGCTTTTGGGTATTTTTAACTTTTTAGACAGCTCCTCAATTTTTTTATACAATTCGCTGTCGAGTGAAATTGCCGTTTTAATGGAGTACATAACCCACCTCTTTCATACTGTCAGTATAACCGGATAATCACGAAGTGTCCAGCGTTTTTCTACCCGCTTCGTCAAGAATTGAAAATATCGGCGTCAAAAAAGCGGGCAAGGCTCATGGAAAATCCCCGGCAAATTTTTTCCAGCGTATCGATTTTGATCGCCGGCGGATTTTTACTCTCCAGGAGTTGAATATGCTTGTAGTCAACCTGCGAAAGGGCCGCGAGTTGTTCCTGGGTGAGTCCTTTTTCCGCCCTTAAAACTTTAATTCTGTCTCTTATTTTGTATACAATCTTACTTTTTGTTGACACCGTGTACATACGGTACATAAATATACAATGAGCGTACACCTTGAATATACGGTGTTTTCAAAAATACCCCGCCGGAATATTCCGGTTAATCCCCGTATAAAAAGGACCCCGAAATGAGGACACAATTGGACGACGAGGATAAACGGATCCGGGAAAAAATCGCAGCGCAGGTTACGTTCCAGACGGAAAACTGGTTCCGGCTGGATTACATTATCGATACGCTGGGCGACTTCGGGTTCCAACCCCAGTATGATTTTGCCGCTTTAAACTCCAGATGCGTCGGCTGGCAGTATTTTTTTATGAACGATAAAAAACAAATCGTTCGCGTACTGACCTCCGATTTTCTGGGGAAATACATCCAGGTTGAATTTCAGTAAATAAATTTCACAATCCCGTGGCAAAGGCTCGCTCCTAACGTCTACAAATGACGATATTTTTTTAAAAATATATCGACGGCATATGGTTTTTTTGAAATTGTATTCTCATGGAAAACACTTACACCTTAATTACGGGCGCATCGGCGGGGTTTGGCGCCGAATTTGCCAGACAGTTGGCCGCACAGGGCCACAACCTCGTCATCACGGCCCGCCGCGAAGAAAGACTGCGGAAACTGAAGGCTGAAATAGAAAAAACATCCAATGTAAAAATTGAGATTATTCCGGCGGATCTTTCAAAGCTGCCGGGAATCAGGAAACTTGTCTCCGAGATAAAGCACAAAAAAATCAAGATCGATTTCCTGGTAAACAACGCCGGTTTTGGAAGATACGGCGATTTTACCGGGTTTGATTACCCGGAACTTGAAAACCTGATTCATGTCAATATCAATGCCCTGACTTACCTGACCCTGGAATTTCTCCCCCAAATGAAAAAAGACAATTCAGGCAGCATTTTGTTTGTATCCTCGCAGGGGGCCTTCATGGCCGTTCCCGCATTATCGGTGTACGCCGCCACAAAGGCCTATGTACTCAACCTCGCCATGGCTATTGCCGACGAACTCAAAGGCTCGAACATACGCATCGGGATACTTTGCCCGGGGCCTGCCTCGACGGAATTTTTCGATGTGGCACAATATGGAAAACACCTGACGGCACGCCACCTCCTGGACCCAGTAGAGGTTGTCAGACAGGGAATACAAGGTATAAAAACCGGTAAATTACTCATCGTACCGGGTTTGTTGCAAAAAATCCAGGTATTTTCTACCCGCCTGTTAAGCAGAAAACTGTATACAAACATAGCCGGAAAGATAATTCGAAAAATGAAATAAAATATTTGTCAGGCGCAACAAAGTTTTATTACTTCAAGGCAAAAAATTAAACTTATGGAGGTCCTTTAATGAAAAAAATTAAAGCATTCGCCCTTTTGGCGGCGCTGGCAGCCGGGGCATTGATTTTTCAAACTCACGCGGCCGGTAAAAAACATGGTAAATCACAGGTCAGCGCCCAGTTTCAACAACTCATTCGGGAACATCAAAAATTTATCCAGGCGGCCTACGATAACCAAGCCGGCGAAAAAGTTAACGCGTCGTATAACCCCGCAGCATATGAACTTGAAAAGGATTTTTTCCTGTACACAAGCTTTTTGCAGGATACGAGCATTCAAAATTTTCTACATAACGTAGAGGCCGATATCAACCAAAGCGGCAACGCCGGCTACACCATGATGTCGTATACATCCATATCGATGGTAAACGGGAAATCCCGAAGCATTCAATATACGTACCAGAGCAATGGCAAAGACATCACCCTGGTAAAACAGACCAGTAACAACGGCACAATGCTGAAGTCGGTCTATTACTACGACATCCCTTCACAATCTTTAAAGGCGAACGACTACCGGCAAAACAACATCGTCCACGAGAAGATTTATAAAATCTAATTCTAGCCACAGTCCGTCTCTGATAAATGGTCATATTCTTCTATCAAGAAGATGACTTTAAAGAGGCGGACCATAAATCAACATGAAGAGCAAACTTGTCAAATTCGTATCCCTGGGCATTGCCCTGCCCCTTGTCGTATTAACCTCGGCCTGGTTTTTTTACATCTCGTCGGGTTCTCCCGTCGAAGCCCTTGTGGAGATTGCCCCCGGGGCGGGTTTTAACAAGGTAGCGGCCACCCTGAAAGAAAAGGGCGTCGTCGGCGATACCCGCCTTTTTAAGTTATACGCCGCCAGCCGGGGCGACCTGAACAACCTCAAACCGGGGGAATACCTGTTTAAGGCGGGGGCGTCAAAGAAGTCGATTCTCGATGCGATCGTCAGGGGCGAGATTCGCATGTACAAGATCACGATCCCCGAGGGCTCCAATATCTACCAGATCGCCGACATCTACTCAGAAGAGCTGAAAATTGACAAGACGGAATTTTTGAAAACGGTAAAAGACCCCGGACTTTTGCATGAATGGAATATAGAAGGCCAAAGCCTTGAGGGCTACCTTTACCCAGAGACATATTATTTTTCAAAAGGAGTCAAAGCGTCTCAGGTGGTCGATAAAATGTTAAAAACGTTTCAGGCAAAATATACCGACGAGATCACGGTCAGGGGCAAAAAACTTGGCCTGGATAAACGCCAGATTGTCATATTTGCCTCGGTCATTGAAAAAGAAACGGGACTTGCCGAAGAACGTCCGCTGATTTCGGCGGTCTTTCACAACCGGCTCAAACGCGGGATGAAACTTCAATCTGACCCGACGACGATCTACGGAATCTTTGAAAGGTATCGGGGCAATCTCACCAAAAGGGATTTGCTCGAAGAGACTCCCTACAATACCTACCGTATCAAGGGGTTGCCCGCCGGACCGATCGCCAACCCGGGTATGGCTTCCCTGAAGGCCGCCGTTGATCCCTCAAACGTAACCTACCTGTACTTTGTCTCCAGAAACGACAAAAGTCATGTTTTTTCAAATAACCTGAAAGAACACAACGCCAACGTAAACAAGTACCAGCTACGAAGATAATTTTTTCGTTTGAAATGCAGGTTATGGCGCTGCCGCCCGCCGGTAGTAAATATCCAGGAGAGATTTTTTCTTTTCGCCTGACGGCAGGTATACCTGGAGGTTTTCATCAAAATAGGTCGGGTGCACAACGGTGGTTTTATATTTCCCCTTGAAAAAAACATGTACCAGGACCATGCCCTGCCGGGTTCCCTCCCAGCGGACCTGGTCGAAATATAAATTGCCGAGGCCGTAGAAGATCACCCCCCCTTTGTAATTTTCAATTACCTGGGGCTGGTGGGCCTGGGTACCGACCACGATGTCGGCGCCGGCATCGACCGCCGCCTGAAATACCCCGCGCTGGTCCGGGTTTTTCATCGGCTGGTAGCAATCGTCGTTTGAGCCCGGCTTGTAGGCGTCGCATTCGGCAAACTGGAAATCAACAATCACGGTATCGGCCGTCTTTTTTGCCAGGGCAATATCGGCCCTCATTTTCTGAAGTTCAAACGGGTTTGCCCCCGGGCTGGTTTTTTTTGCCAGGGGCAGGTCGTACCTGTAAAACACGTTTGCCTCGTTGTAGCCGATCAACGCAGCCTTCTTTACCGGCCCCACAGGCGGCTTTTTCCCGGGCTCCCGGGCAGAAAATTTTTTTTCGACATCAAGGTACAAAATGGCCCGCGAATCGTCGAGGTCTTTACCCCCGCCGAAAAACCGCATCTGGTGTTTCCGGTACAGCTCCATGGTGAAGTTGGCCGCCGGGTAACCATAGTCGTTATTGTGATTGCCGGTCAACTCTATGATGTCAAAACCGCTTTCCCGCAGGATCTGAAAGTATGACAGCGGGGAGCAAAACAACATCGTTGAAGGGACAAATTTACATTCTTCGGCAAACGAGACCTCGTTGCTGGCGTGCGTCAGGTCAAATTGTCTTAAAAACGGGGCAATCTTTTCCGTGATATAAAGTGGATTTCCGGTCCGCGCGATCTTTTGAATCAGCCCCCGCGTCAGGGCCGTTACCCCGGTCTGGGCAAAGGTAAAGATCTGCCCCGGCTCGTCATCTGCCGCCTGCGGGTTTTCCGGGTTGAGCGTCAGCAGGTACTTTTTTTCAATCTCGTAAAAATATATCCCGTTTACTGAAACTACCCGAAGGCCCGGTTTCAACTCGTCAAGTCTCACCAGCCCGATCATCCCGGGATTTTTTTCGATCAACGAATACACATCGGAGGCCTGGCGGTATCGACGAGAGCCTTCGTTTGATTTTGGTAAAACTTTCAAGGCTTTTTCTGATATAAAAATATTTTCCTTGAAAAAATCTTCTACCCCGGCGGCATCCAGGTCGTCTACCCGGCTGCGATAACTTACCACGGGAACAAGGACGATTCGCCCTTCGGACTCGCCGCTTGCGTCAACCCCGGATTGCCGGGTTTCGACTTCGCCCGCCAGTACGGCCCTTGTAGCGCCCTGCCGCGCGGTTTCGACAACCAGCATGAGAAGAACCAGGGGAATGATACGGGTTAGGAATTTTCTTTTCTTTGTATACAGCATCGCCTGCCCGGGTATGGTCGCCGGAGACGCCCCCGGCGAAAAAATCGAAATGATAAATCGTTCTGTGAAATTTTCAAGCCACCGAATAGTAGCATCGCTTGGGGGAAATCACAACTCCCTCTTTTTGAAGTTTGCTGATGATCTTGCCGACCTCTTTGCTGTCCATCCCTATCTTGGCGGCCAACTCGCCGGATTTTACCGGTTCTTTTGACTTTTTCATCGCGGTTAATACTTTTTTTTCTTCTGCTGTCATTTTGTCTCCTCAATTGTTCAAGGCTTGAAATTTCAGGTTCATACCTCGTAGAATGAGGCCACGTATGCCCCGAAAATCAGAGTGTAAAGTAGAAAAGCGCATTTGCGATTGCGGATGCACAGTCTCTCGAGAGCCTGTGCGACAACTGTATTCTGAAAACAACGTCAACCCCAAAGTTCAATGCTTTACTCAAAAAGGCTAGTTTTTCTTCGAAAAACCACGCAAAAATGGCTAGCAGGGTCACCGTTAGTGACCCTTTTAGCCACTTTTTGATCGCATTGAACTTTTTCGCTTTAACTAAGAAGTTAGTTGGCGCACAGGCTCGAGTTTCAAGATGGCTCTGCCGCCTTGTCTGCAAAATTCAAATAGTACAACTCCATCAACCCCCGCAAGGTCAGGTTGGGGTCGACCACGTCGAAAACGTCGTGGGTATAACCCAGGTCGGCGGCAATGCCCCCGGTAGCGACGATCTTGTAATCGGGTATGGCCAAAAGCTCGCCCTTTTCTTTTTTCAGCTCTCCGATGATCTCCTTGAACAATCCGCGCCAGCCAAAGTACAGGCCGTTTTCAAGAGACTCCCTCGTAGACTGGGCCAGGGCGCGCTTTTTCTTTCGATACGAGACGTCAAACAAACGGGCCGCTTTTCTTGCCAGACTCTCCAGGCTGACATGAATACCGGGGGCGATTACCCCTCCCTCGTATTTGCCGTCGGCGATCAGGCAAAACGTTATCGCGGTACCAATGTCCACGATGATCAAGTCTTTGCCATAGTACAAAACGCCCGCCGCGGCATTTACGAGTCTGTCGGCCCCGATTGTCGGAAAATTTACCGGGTTAAATTGATAGGGAAATTTCAACTGGGGGGTAACCTTGTAGGTGGCCTCGATCTCCATCTTGTGAAACATCTCACAAATGGAATCTTCGGCGGCTGGCACAACGCTCGACACAATGGCGGCCTCGACGACTCCCGGGCGAATGGTTGTTTCTACCCAGGAATCAAGCATCCGGTACCACTCATACGAGGTTCTTTCGGTATTCGTAGAAATCCGGATGCTGTCGACATACGACCTGTCGTCCCAGAGCCCAAATACGGAGTGCGTATTTCCAATGTCGGCGGTTGCTAATAGCATAAATTTACGAGTTATGCGCCTTATTCTTGCTGCTGGTCCCGCAGAGGTATTTCTTCGATCTTTATTTTCACTGACTCGGGTTTTCCCGAGCGCAAAAATTTAACCTCTATGACCTCGCCGACCCCCTTTCGTAACACGGCATTTTTAAGTACCGAAAAACTTTCCGCCGCAACATTGTCGACCTGGGTGATAAAATCATATTGCCGAAGCCCGGCCTTCATTGCCGGCGAATTCAAGGCGATGTCACGGATCAATAATCCTTTTTTGTCTTTCAAACCAAATGCCGACAGGGTCGCGTCAATATTCGGGTCGCCGGGGTCAACGATCGATACCCCGATATAGCCAGGCTTGATTTTTTTACCCTGCTTTAACTTTTCTACGACAACCTTTACATGATTGATCGGTATCGCAAAACCAATACCGACGGAACCCCCGGATTGAGAGTAGATCATCTGGTTGATGCCGATGACCTCGCCCTTGATGTTCAAAAGCGGTCCGCCCGAATTACCCGGGTTGATGGCCGCGTCGGTCTGAATTCTCGAAACCCCGTCGGCGGCGTTGATATCCTGCCCCGTCGACGAAATTACGCCGAAGGTAAAGGTTGACTCAAGACCAAACGGGTTACCAATGGCGATACCAAAGTCGCCGACCCGAATGGAATCGGAATCGCCCAGGAATACCGGGGTCAGGTTTTTTTCACCGTCAATCTTTACCAGCGCCAGGTCTGAAATCTGGTCGGAACCAATCAACCGGGCTGTGTAACTTTTGCCCCCATGGACCTTCACGGTAATCTTGTCTACGTTGGCCACAACGTGATTGTTGGTCACAATGTAGCCGTCCTTGCTGATGATAAAACCGGAACCAAGGCCCTGGCGTTTGCTTTCACGCTCCTGCGGGGTCCCGAAAAAATGTCGAAACTGGGGATCGTTAAAAAACGGGTGCGCCTGCATTTTAACGATTTGTTCTGTCTCGATTCGCACCACGGAAGGGCTTGCCTGTTTGTAGATTTCCCGCAATGCCTGCTGAATATCCACCGCGTTTCCGATGGCCTTTGATTTTAACAGGGGATTTTCTTCTTCGGCAAAAACGACATCTTTTGCTCCTTTACAGCTGCCCGCAAAGGGAGAAAAAAGGATACCGATAATAAACGACAATAATATAAAATTTGTAAATACCGCCGGTGTGATTTTCCAGTCTTTCATTTTCATAGTTTCTAACCTGCCTTGTTCTCATGATCTCGTAACGCTTAAACTCCATCCTGGGTTTTTCGGTGTCCTTTCGGAAAAGTCTTCAGGCATGGAGAAAGTTACGATGATGGTTAATAAAAAAAAATGGTTTCTGACCATCAAATATTTTTTATTTTGCGCTTAAAAATGCGAATCTCTTTTTTCCGGAGCCGGTCAAAAAAAGGGAACCTTTCGAAAGTTGCGCCGCCGTGTTCAATGACTTGAAAAACGACTAAAACACAAAAAACAACTTAAAATGTTATTTTTGTTTTGTTTTATCTTCGGATTTTATTCTGGTCTTGTACGAGTCGATTCCCGATTTGCACTTTTTCCCCAGTTCGGTATCGCCCGTCATGGTGGCGATTTTTCGCAAGTCCTGGAGAAGCTTCATGGCATAGACAAGGTCGTTGCTTGACTTCGTCGAGATCTCAAATTTGTCGCGGTATTGGGCTGAGGCGCTGAACAGGGCTTCCTTGACAATATTGAGCATCTCCTGGCGGTCATAGAAGAATTCTTCCCGTGGGTCTCTCTTTGCCTGGATTTCCCGAAAGTCCAGGATGTTCTTACCCACGATCGCCAGTTTTGCCCACAGCTCCGGAAAGGACCATTTCCACTTCGTGTTCTCGCCATAGGCCGCGATCAGGCGGCGGATGCTTTTTTCGACATACTTGTAAAAGTTCAACTTCATCCGGGGGTTAAAAGGACGAATCTGGTCGAGCATTTCTTTATTATGAGTCAATGTGGTATCGAGGTTTAACGTCACCACCTTTTCCATCTCCAGGAACAGGTTATTTAACAATCGCTTGGCGGTATCTAGGTTGGCATTGTTCTTGATGCCCATCATCCTTTCGGAGAGGTTGTTCATGTCGATGTAAACGTCGACTTGCTTGAGTATCTTCGAGGCGATCCCGATGTGAAAAAACGGCGCCAGCTTTTTATTTGAAGCCATCGACTTTTTCAACGCGGCGATGTCTTTATCGTATTCGGCCAGAATTTTCTTCTGTTCCGAAATCTTTGCATTGTATTCTTTCTTCGCGCTTGCTTCTACTGCCATGTTTATACCGGAATCCGGGACTCTCTATGCATAAGTATCGACACAGCCGCAAGGGTTACTTGAACCCTCGACATGCTCTGTCGGCAATTCGCTCTCGATTTCTTTTTTATTCTCTACCGGTAATTCCTGGCGCTCTATGGGTGAGTAAATCTGCGCCGGTATCACATTCTGGTTCGACATGTTCAAATCAGCGATATCTAAAGACATACTTTTTCCTTTTAATAAATTAATAAACCTTTTTTCGTCAAAACTGGTACGCTTTGAGCGCCATAGCTATCAAAAACGACCCTCTGTCAGTCTGCCTTACGCACATCCTGTGCTCGGCAGACCTCAGGCCATCCCTGGCCTTTCGGGTTGCCTCTAACTCTTGACCCTGACAAAAATCTGTTTTCTTTTATAAATATAGTAAATTACCACGCCGGTTACCATCAATATCGAGATAAACTGGGCCTGAGATACCCCAAAGACGTCGCGGGGGTTCAGGCGAATGATTTCAATAAAAAACCGGAACGTGCTGTGAAAAAATACGAACGTTGCAAACTTCATTCCGGGCGCGGGCCAGTCTTTCTTTCGAACCAGGTAAAAAAACAAAAACAACCCAAGCGATAAAAGCCCCTCAAACAGCGGCGTGTTGTAAACGCGAACGTTGACGTCGTTATACATCGTGATGATGTCTTCCCACGGGGCGGCGCCATTGGGGAAGGCCATCGCAAACGGGTATGGCCAGTTGGCCGGCGCCGCGATACCATAGCAACCGTCGCCCGAAACCAGGCAGCCCATACGGCCAAAGAAATACCCCATGGCCATCATCGGCGTACCCACGTCGAGCATCTTCACAAAAGGAATCTTCTTCATCCTCAGGTAAATGTACGAAAACAGAATCGCCACGATCATGCCCCCGTACCAGGTCAGGCCGCCCCCGCTGAACATCGCGCCTTTAAAGCCCTCCCAGCCCTGCCACTGGGCGGAGGACTCCCAGACGAAAAACACCTTCGCCCCGAAGATCCCCCCGGCGGCAATCACCAGGATCAGGTTGTCGGCAACCTTGGGATCGTATTTCAAACGGTGAAATTCAGGCTGCAGCAGAAAGTTTGCCGTGATAAAACCCAGCGCCAGCATGATCCCGTACGTTGATACCTGGGAAAAAAACCGCCCCTGGGGTAAAAACTCCGCCACCAGGAAGCCCTTGTCGTAGTGGCACGACTCGTTGAACACAACCAGAATGAACAGGGGTAAAATTTTTGCGAAAAATTTCCCGGGATTTTTCCCGAGATTTCTCCAAAGAGGATTCTCTTTTCTAAATATTGTATTATACATTGTGATGACTTGAAATGGTCGTCAAACGGATGGTCAAGGATGTTTTTAAAGGGGCATCCGTTTGCAAGCAAACGGATGCCCCTCTTGTTTTTTCACGGGGTTTGAAAACCCTCGTACGGAAAGTAATTATGTAAACCCTAAAAAATCCTTCTATTGTCAGTCGGCCCATGACAACCCGACTTGTTACAATCTCCGGAAAAACCGCCGCCCATATTCAGAGCCGCAGTTCCTGTTCCAATAGTAATTCCGGTTCCACCAGCGAAAAAAGTAACGCTTGCTTTTTTGAAAAAATTTCCACAGGAATCGATCGTGACTTGATCGGCGGCCCCACCAGATCCAAGGGTAATCACAGTGCCGGCCCTTGACGTATCAACTGTCCCGGTAGTGCTGGTATATACGGTACCCCCCACAGAGAAAAGAACCGGGTTACCACCAACACCATTATGACAACTTAAACATGCCTCTCCTGCCTTGTGACTTGTACTGCTGGCCGTTGAGCCTGCCAGCCCTTTCTGGACAGTACAACCACCGCCACCGCCGTTACTGGTTTCGCCACCGCCTGCGTTGGCGCAATTCAAGGCAAACACCATCAAAAGGGCTGAAAAGACACTTAACAGCGCCTTACTTTTTAAGTTCAAAGAACGTTTCACTTCATTTATTTTCATTTATAACCTCCGGCTAAAATCCATGCTGCTTGTGTAAGTCTTCCGGGAAAAACGAGTAATTTTTACCCGGCAAGATGTTCAATATAAACGAATACCTTTCCTTTGGCAATATTTAACCTAGAATCAATCTAAGCGCCTAAACAAGCCCCGGTTGAATTACCTGTGGTCTTTGACCCAGGATCAAAACAACCTTCTTCAAAAAGCATCTTTTTACGCCACAGACTTCTTTAAGCCTTTTTTATTCGCGGGCAGAAGACCCCCTCTGCCCGTTGATTTTTGGCACAAACTGCCGTTTCTGCCAAAAATCAAGCAAAATATGTACAACAGGATTGGTTTTTTACCGCAAAGCGGACATAAAAAAAACCAATCCCGAAAATTTCTACCAGATTTTTAAGGCGCTCGTATGGCAGCTGTTACAATTGCCCGTGACAGCCCCCTGCATCTCGGGGTTGGGGTTGGTTGAACCCCGCACAATCGGTTTTGTGGCGGCCAGATTCAGAGCAATGGTGGTATAAAAATTACCGCAGCTATCGCTGGTCAGGGTTGTCGAGCCGACATTGTCGATAAGACCGCCAATGGCTACGGTACCGGCGCTATTGTACAAGGTACCGGCAGCGGTGAACAATTTTGCGCCGCCCCCGTTATGACAGTCCAGGCAGGGCATACCGGTGTTGTGGCTGACCGACGTACTGGTCGATGCCGTACCGGCCATCGGCGACGGCGTAGTCGTGCAGGTAGCGCCGCCCCCATCGCCTTCTTCGCCGTCATGATCTTCACCATCGCCATAGGCGCAGTTGAGGCTTAAAACCATAAAAATCATAGAAAGAGCAGATAAGATCGCCCTGGCCGTTAGTTTCTTTTTTACAAAATTCACCTGAAAATTCATATTCACCTTTTTAATATTAAGGGAACCTCTAAAAACCATAGAGTTGAACGTTTTTGGGGTAAGTGGGCTTTGCCCACATTACCCCAAAAACAACAAATTATAAGGTTTTTAAAAGTTCCCTTAGTAGATTCGGGTACCGGCGGTCCCGTCATTTTTTGCGCCTGAATGACATGCCCCGCCGGCGTTGCAGTTGTTATTCACATAGTTGGCCGGATTCGCGCCTGTAGTAATCTGCGCCGTCATATTTGGCGCCAGAACGCCTGCCGTGGTCGTACTGGCTGCGCCGGATAGGGTTTGTAACTGGCTATAAAAATTACCGCAGGTATCCACAGTCAGCAAAATTCCATTGATGGTTACCGAACCGGATGTTTTGGGGGCAATGGAAACGACGACCGGAGGCCCAAGGGTACTCTGGTACATCGTACCGGCGACTGTCCATCGCTTGTTGGCATAGCCGTTAGAAACATTGTGGCAACTGGTCAGGCATTCGGCGCCTGCCTGGTGGCTGATACTGGAACTTGTCGAAGCCGTCAAATTCGGGTCAGATGGCTGACTGACACAGTTTACAAAGGTATTGCCCGTATTACCGGTACTGGCCGAAGTAGCCGATGAAGTGGCGTTGGAGCAATTTGCCAATAAAACCAGGAAAGATGTCAAAACCCCAACCGCCAAAGCCGATCGATTTTTCGTATTCATGTTATGTTTTCCTCTAAAGCCCACGAGTTTCCCGGTAATTCGATTTTTCATATTCTGGGACTCTTAGACGACCATGTCCCGATTTTACAACATGCGGTGGATAATTTTTTCAGGGCAATTGTCAAGAAATTGTAATGACGAAGATCCTGTGCGCCGACCTGCTTTCTGAGAAAGATGAGAAAGTTCAATGCGATCGAAAAGTGGCCATGAGACGCCGACAGGTCATTTTGCCGCTGGCCGGCGCCATAGCAGCGCCATCAAGATCGAGAAAACAACGAAGGTTTTCCAACCATGATGGCGGGCGGTTTGTTTAACCATTTCAAGGCGCTCACCGGGATTACTCTAAAACCTTGTCCAGGACTTCTTTTAATATCAGGGCATCTTTATCGGACTTCTTCTGGGGGTCCCGGGTCACCACGAGCCGGTCATAGGCCAGGTGGGCGATGGTTGTTGACTCCATACTGCCGATGTCGAAATACAGGCGGTAGAGAGCCTGGGTTATCTCGAAAATCAACCCCGGGCGATCCTGGGTTTCCACCGAGACGACATAGACGCCATTTTCGATTTCATCCACCTCGACCTTCGAAGCCCCCTTCTGGTGGGTTTTCTGCAACGCCTTCAATCTCTTCGGAAACCTGGCTAGAAATCTCATCACCGTCAGGTCAGAGCTTAAAAGCTTCTCGATCCCCGAAACCAGGGAGTATTCCAGAATGTAGGGAATCCTCTTTTCCAACGGCTCAATGATGAAATAGTCGTCGATGATTCCGTCTTCCCGGGTCATGGCGTTCATCTCCCGGATGTTCCAGTTTTGCACGTACAACACCGCGGCAATCTTGTAGAGAATACCTATCTTGTTTTCGCCGGTCTGGAACAAGAGCCGGTAACTCTTTTGTTCTTTTATCAATCTCACGTCGTATTTTTTCTTCATCGTTTCTTCCATTAGTGTTAACATAACAGCCTCCTGTTAAAACTTATAGAGCAAACAAGATGCCATCGTAAAAACCGCGATTCTCATAAAAATACCACATGTTGACTACTTTTTAAGCACTTTGCCAATGGAATACACGAAGGCGCTGGGGTTGTTTTTAGACGAGATGACCCCGATCGAGAGATTGACCGGAGTCCTGCTTTTGGCTTACAGTGAAAAAAATCCGTTTCCGGGTTTGCTTTTTTGTCCTGTACAAAATTTTCCGGGCCTTGGAGCTTAGGCCGGAACTCCCTTCGTTGGCAGAGGAAAAAGTTCAATGCGATCGAAAAGTGGCCGATAGGTCCGCCAATAGGCGGGCCAAAAGGCCATTCACGGAGTTTTTCGAAGAAAAACGCAGCTTTTCGAGTAAAGCATTGAACTTTGGAGATGACTTTGTTATCACAATATAGTTCATGCCTAAGCTCTTGAAATGCAGGCCATTGCCAAAAAAAGTAGAAAGGTGGTCGCGGGAAAATTTAGTATCCGCGAATATGTTGTGGAGTTTTATAAAATTTTTTTCCATGGTGACGACGATCATGACGATCATTCACACCCTGATCTACGTTTCCCTGGCAGGCTTTATACCCGTTTTTGCCGACTCCTTGACCCTGCGGCGAAACCTGCTTTGGACCATCGTGGCTCTGGGGGCAAGTTTTCCGGTCTTTCAAATACTGAATCATTTTTTAAGCGGCATGACTACCCGGATTTTAACCGGTATCGCGGGTTTCTGGTTTACCCTTTCCCTGTATCTTTTCGGCCTGTTTCTAATGATCTGGGGGCTCAAGGCGGGTCTTGTTATCGGCCAGGTTTCTGAGACGGGCAGTTCATCGATTTTATGGTATGCAACCCTTTCGGCAATGACCGGCGCCTTTTTATTCACTTTCTACGGCTTTATCAACGCCCTGTCGATACAGACCACCCGTGTCGACATCGCCCTGAAGAACCTGCCAAAGTCATGGCAGGGCAAGACCCTGTTGCATGTCAGCGACGTTCACCTCGGCGGGGTCTGGGGGCCCGGCCGCATTCGCCAGGTAACGGCGATTGCCCGGCGTGAAAAACCCGAGGCGATCGTCATCACGGGCGATCTCTTTGACGGCGGCTCGGGAGCCCTGGACGAATTTGTACCGGCCCTTGCCGAACTGGCGCAGACAAACCCGCCGGGGGGGATCTACTTTACCAGCGGAAACCACGAGCGTTACGCCAGCTATAACCATTCCATTACGGCGGTTAAAAAGGCCGGCATTCGTTTGCTGGAAAACGACGTCGTGGAGATTAACGGCATTCAAATTGTCGGCATACAATTCCCGGACCTGATGGCCATGGGTAAAGAAATCATCGAAGACTTTGATCTGACCCGCCACCCGGTATATAAAAAAAGCCGTCCGACGATTTTGCTCTTTCACACGCCCACAAATTTTGAAGACGGAAAAATCAACCTGGCCGACATTCAACGCAAGGCCTACATCAAACCCGATACGGAGTTTTTACATGCCAGGGCCCTGGGTATCGACCTGCAATTGTCGGGCCATACCCACGCCGGGCAGTTTTTCCCTTTAGAATGGATCACCAAAAAAATCTACAAGGGCTACCATTACGGCCTTCAACGCTCGGGCGACTTTCAGATCTATATCAGCTCCGGGGCGGGAACCTGGGGGCCCCCCATTCGCCACCTCATACCCAGCGAGGTCGCCCTGTTGAGATTGACCAAAAAAACATAACCCGGATTTTGCCCGGGATGGCGATAATTCTGACCTTCGGACAGGAGTTTGGACAATATTTTATATATACGTGGAAATAAAAAAACCTGGCTTGAAACAAAAACCTTACGCAAATTACTGTTAAAAATTTTGAATCATTACGGAGCATTTCATAAAAACGCGAAGCAAGTTATTTAAAGTTCCAGAATAATACCAGGATGCACCATAAACCCGCTTTCCGGCACCCCGCGGTCGGGTACGGCCGCCGGGTGCCGGAAAGCGGCAATCTTTTGGCGCCACCTTTTTCTGTTGCCAGAAAAGGTGGCATTTTTTCGGGTTTGCCAAACCTGATGTCCGAACTTTAGTCGGAACATCAGATAATTCACTCGACGTCTGACTTTGATTTTCAAATTATTCCTATATGGCAAAGATAAAAGTTGGAATTAATGGTTTTGGAAGAATCGGTAGAAGCGTCTACAAGGCGGCCTTCGACCACCCGGAAATAGAAATCGTGGTCGTAAACGACCTCACCGACAGCAAGACACTGGCCCACCTTCTAAAATACGACTCCGTTTCAGGCATCTGGAACAAGAGTATACGCGCCGAAGGCAGCTCGATCTTTCTCGACGACCGTGAGCTCAAGGTCACCAGCGTATCGGACCTTGAAAAAATCAAGTGGAGCGATTTTGAAGTGGACATCGTCGTCGAATCCACCGGGATCTTCACCGACGCGGCCAAGGCCCGCAAACACATCGACTTCGGGGGCGCCAAAAAAGTTCTCATCTCGGCCCCGGCCAGCAACGAAGACATCACCATTTGTATGGGCGTAAACGACGACAAGTACGACTCAAGCAAACATACCATCGTTTCAAACGCCTCGTGCACGACCAACTGCCTGGCCCCGATCGCCAAAATCCTGCACAAGAATTTTATAATCAAGCGCGGTCTCATGACCACGATTCACAGCTTCACCAACGACCAGCGAATTCTCGACCTTCCCCATAAGGACCTCCGAAGGGCAAGAGCGGCATCCGTTTCGATGATCCCCACGACCACCGGGGCGGCCAAGGCCGTCGGGCTGGTATTGCCCGAACTCAAGGGCAAACTCGACGGCATGGCCATTCGCGTTCCGACGCCCAACGTTTCGGTAATCGACCTTGTGGTAGAGACCGAAAAGCCGACCACCAAAGACGAGGTCAACGCCGTGCTAAAAGAAAACGCCCTGGGCAAGATGAAGGGAATTCTCGGGTTTTCTGACGAAGAGCTTGTCTCGCACGACTTTAACGGAAACCCCAACTCGTCCATAGTCGACAGCCTCTGCACCACCGTCATGGGCGGCACCATGGTGAAGGTCATTTCCTGGTACGACAACGAATGGGGTTATTCCAGCCGCGTCGTCGACGCCGTCCGCCTTCTGGGTATATAAGAATTCAATAGGGGCTGTCTAGAAAGTCACAAGAAAACCAAAAGCCTCGGGGCTGTCTAAAAAGACGCGTCTTTTTAGACAGCCCCTATTTCCTTTACGTAAAACGAATTAAAACACGCCTGCTATAAAGACATCCCAGATGTCGAGAAAGATGACATAGACCCCGAGAATCATCAGCAAGACGACACCGATTCGCATCGACGCGGCGATGATTCTTGTCGGTATGGGTTTATAGATTCCCTCAATAAAGTACATCACCATATGGCCGCCGTCGAGCACGGGAATCGGCAAAAGGTTCATGATCCCCAGGACAATGGAAATCTGGGCAAAGAGCATCCAGTAGACATCCCAGCCGTACTTGATGGAATCGGCGGTTAGCTTCATGATTTTCACCGGCCCCGATATGCTCTTTCGAAACGACAACTTGCCTTCGAAAATCCGGTAAAGCCCCAGAAGGGTGCTCTGGGTTGCCACAATCGAATAGTCAAACGTCAGCCCCACCATGCTGAACAAATTGGCCGGCAGGTCCATTTTTTCCGAGCTCAGGCCGGAATCCAGGCTGATGCCCATCAGACCCCTGCTTCGAAATTCCACATCGGCTTCAACATCAACAGGACCAATTCGAAGGGCCACCCTGCTCTTGCCGTTTTTACTTAGCGATCGTATCGCCGCCATAAAGTCGGACCACACGGGGTAACTCTTGTCGTTAATAAATATATTCTGTGAGGGTTGGGGATTCCACTGGCCGATCTCAATTTCAGATAAAATCTTTTCGGTTTGAACGTCCTTGACGTTGACAAGCCTTACATACTCATAGCTTTTTACCGGGGCCGCCACGGTCATAACCTCTTTGCGATTGGGGTTTACCAGGGAGCTCTTTTCACGCTCCACGACGATGTCGACATTCTTGCCCTGCTTGACATTGAGTATGTCCGTAATTTATCGATGTCGTCGACCGCAACCCCGTCTACAGAAAGTATCTTGTCGTTTTCTTTCAGGTAGGCGTTTTCAAGCTGCTTGCTTTTCTTGACAACCAGGTACTTTTCGCCCTTGGGACGTATGCCGATATGCAAGGGGCCGCCGGTTTCAAACGAAACGGCATTTACGTTGGTTTCGATGATTTTTCCGCCCCGATCAACCTTGAGCTTGATCTGGTTTTTTGAAGCCAGGGCAATGTAGAGGTTCACCTTCTCAAAGTAGTCCGTCGTGACCCCGTCGACCTCAACCACCTTGTCGCCATTTTGCAGGCCGGCCAGGTGTGCCGGTGTATTCGGGGTCTCGTCAAAAAGCCGGATCTCGTTGGTGGCGGGTCGCCAACCGGAAACGATCAAAACAAAAATCAGTAAAAACCCAAACAGGAGCGAAAAGAGCGGTCCCCCGAACGCAAGGGCCATACGACGCCACGGGCCGACCGAAAAGAAATCACCTTTTTTGATCTTCTCATGGCTCCTGGTAATATCGTCGCCGTAAAACTGAACATATCCGCCCAGCGGAATCGCCGTGACCTGGTATATCGTCTTGCCCTTTTTTTTAAAAAAAAGACCCCGGCCGTAGCCGATCGAAAATACCCGCGGTTGAACCCCGACCCATTTCCCGATTAAAAAGTGCCCCAATTCATGAACAAAGATACAGATGCCCAGAAGAAAGGCAATCGCGAGAATGGTTGTAATCATAGTGCCTTAATATATTATTTTTTAAGCTCGACAACCTATATTTTAATATTCCGGCTGTTTCACATCATATGGATTTCTCAGGACTATACCGGGTCGACCACCGAAAGAAAAAAGGCCGCACTACCATCTTTTTTAAAAGTTACTTCTTGCCCTTCTTCCTTGTCTTTGTGGCGGCCTTTTTAATTCAACTTACGCTAAGAAGCCTGCTTTTGTTTCCGGTAAAACTGGACACCAATTCCATGTCGCCCGCCCTGGCCCGGGGAAGCCGGGTTTTTTTGACCTACCCACACCTGGCGACCATCGCCAAAGACAGCCTGGTTCAGGTTCGCCGCGACGGCCTTGATCTTTTCTGCCGGGTTGTCGCCACCGAAGGCAACATCGTCCAGGTAATCGACAAATCGTTGTTTATCAACCACAAACCTGTCAAGGACTACTCCGGCTCGTCGAAGGACAAAACCATTTTCCCCGAAAACGTAAGCCGCCGCGACAACACCGGGGAGTTCCTGGTCGGCCCCCGGCAGTACTTTTGCCTGAACGACAACTGGGAAAACACCCAGGATAGCCGTTCTCACGGCGCCATATCTTTTGATGAAATCCGGGGGAAGGTTCTCTTCAAAGGTTACCTCGGTTTCAGGTAATTGCGAAAACGGCCCGTGTTCCCCTCTTCCCTGACCCAGATTCTTGCCTCGGTAGATTTACCCTCCCGGCTTCGCATTGCCCGCCAGTTCATACCTTCGAAAAAAGAATTCAAACAGGTTGAAGGCTTTAATGACGACCCGATGTGCGAAGAGGGCATCTCGGGCGATCATGCCGGTGAATTTGTTCACAAATACCCCGACAAGATACTGGTTCTTGCCTCGAAACATTGCCCCATACTATGCCGGTTCTGTACGCGAAAACGTATTACCTATGACCAACCCCTTTCCGCCGGTGAAATCCCCCCTTCTCCATCTCAATCGCAGGATCGCCGGGAGGGCAGGCCCCACAGGATAAATCTTGAGCGCATCGTGAGGTACATGGAAGCTCATGTGGAAATTCAAGAGGTCATCTTTTCCGGCGGCGACCCCTTCATGCTATCTAACCAACAAATCGACGAAATGTTGTCGGTTTTTATAAAACTGCCCCGGGTTAAAAAGATCCGGTTTCACAGCCGGGCGGCAACGATCTTACCCGGGCGATTTACCCCGCAACTGTTTTCTGTTTTTAAACGGGCGATGCAAAAATACCCCGAAAAAAAAATCACCCTGGTTATCCACGCAAACCACCCGGCCGAACTTTCCGCCGGCGCCATATCCGTTATACGACAATTCTTTGACCTGAACGTGGCGGTTTATTGTCAAACGGTGCTCTTGAGAAATGTCAACGACCAGGTCTCGATACTGGCCCGGCTTTTCGAAAAACTGGCGCAAGCGGGGATCAGACCCTACTACCTTCACCAGCTGGACCGAATCACCGGCAGCGCCCATTTCGAGGTAGACATTGACCGCGGCATTGAAATCGTCAGACAACTGCAAAAAATTCTGCCCCGATGCCTGGTTCCTGCCTATGTAACCGACGGCCCGGAGGGCAAGAAAAAGATTCTTTGAATGCTATCAAATTTGAATGCGATCAAATTCCGGGTTAATACGATGTTTGTCTTTGGGGCTTAAATAACCCCGGTGAATTTAATTGCCGCCCTCTGGATTTGCCGACTCCCCTGTCGGTTCTGTCCGGGATTGCTCCTCAGGGTTTGTCGGCGCATCCTCGGCGGGTTTTTCTTCAATACCTAAAAGTTTCTTCACCTGGGGGTTTAATTTTTCTACGGGTATTTTCTGTACATCAACGTCGGTTTTCAGGAACGATTTCATCTGCTCCAGGGTCAGGGGGTGGCCTGCGAGGTACTCCAGAATTTCTTCCTGGAATTTGTCGATACCCGACGCAGCCAGGAAAACCTTCAACAACCCGGTTTCCTGTTCAAAATTTCTTTCTGTAATTTCTTTATAAGCGGCTATAGACTCGTTATACAGGCCCAGTCTGGCAGAGGCAACAGCCAGGTTTTCCTGGTAGGCGTCCGGGTTTTTACCGGTCAGGTATTTCCTGTACAAAAGCAGGGTCAGGTATAGCTCCCTGTTGGCATCAAGGCTTTTCAGGTAGGTCGTCACATGGTCCAGCCGAACCAGGCACCAGAGGGGCAAAATGGCCCAGCCGGATTCTTCGTAGTTTTCCGGCTGGTCGACAACCTTCAGCTCTTTCAAGGCGACGCTTCGCAAAGCCGGCGGAATCAGCGCCCTGGCGTAATTATCGACAATCTCTTTTACCTTCTGGGCATTATCCGGGGCAGACGGTTTGCGCAGGACCATCTGGGCCTCGCCCAGCATGTAATGATGTAAGGTAATAAACCGGATGTCCTTTTTACCCAGGTCGACCGGGGTGATAAAGGAAAAGCATTTTCGATTTAACTCAACCAAAAGGGATCTGTCGGTTTTTTCGATGCCTGTGGCCCGGGCAGAATTTCCCAATTCGCCGCCAAGATGCAGACAGTAAAGAAGGGTATCATAAACCACGTCGTCGTCTTTTCTATTTTCACGGGCTTCCTTTGAATACCGGATTCCGTTTTTATACTCGCCCAGGGCATAGAGGGACTGGGATAAATTCACCAGGATGTAATATTTAATGGAGTCGTTTTCCCCCAGGTATTGCAGCGCGTCGGAAAGATATTCCCGGGCCACCTCAAAGTTGCCGTTTTTCCTGGCGATCAGGCCAATTTTATAATACGCCTTGGGGCTGTTGTTGTTCGAAATGATCTTTTCATAAATCTGGGCGGCCCTCTGGTTATTGCCCATCTTCTCGTAATATTCGGCGATATCCCAATTCATTTCAAAAAGAGCTTTGTCGAGAGAAACGGCCTCGGAGTATTTCTCCAGTACGGAATTTCGCCGATCGTCAATACCCGGGGTCGCCCAGAAGTCCCTGTCTTTATGCTCGGCTTCCCAATCGGCTACGTCTTTTTTTGCCTCCCGGATCAAATCCCTGGCCCGGATTTTTTCGGGAGAAAGATTGACCTCGGCCTCTTCGCGAAATTTCTTGAGGTTGTCGTGCTTTACGCCATACTCTTCCAGGAGGTCGATATAGGTGAGCATCTCCCCGTAGTTTTCCAGCTTCTTCAGTAAAATAATCAACTTCCAAAGCGTGGCCTCGCGAAATTCCGGCAGAAGCTCGCGCTTGACGGCTTCCTTGAAATGCGGAATAGATTCTTCGTACTGATGCCGGGATTCGTGTATGCTGCCGAGGTAATAATCCGGCTCGCCGCGAGTCTCGCCCTTTTTCAGGGCTTCTTTAAACATGGCGATGGCATCGTCATACCTGCCCTGGGAGTACAATTTCTCCCCTTCCACGGTTTCTTTCAATTTATTGACCTTCTGGTAAACGCGTGATTGCGCCATTAGTCCCGTAGAAATGAACGTGCTTCCCGGCAGTGTCAGGGCCGGCATCGCCAGGTCTGACATCGCCAGAAAAAAGAATAAAAGTATTTTTGTTTTTTGTTTCATCGTATATTATGTAAAACGACAACCATGGCTGCCGATATCAAGAACGTGAATCAAGCTGCTCATATTTCTCTTTCAAGCGCTTAAGCAGGTAAGGAAATCCTTTGGAACTGATCATATTGTAAAACTGGTTCTGGTAATCCAGTAAGACGGAAGCGCCATCGACATATACATCATAAAGTTTGTAGGTTTTTCCGACGGGATGCATATAAAAATCAATGAGGTAGACTACTTTGTCGGTCGTAAACCTGGTATGTATAATATTCGCCTCGGCGTTGAAAACCGGGTCGTGTTTCACTTCTTCGTTAACAAAATCTACCTTGATATCCTGGTCAGCCACAAAATTTGTCGGTACATAGGTTTTCACAAGATTATAGGCCAGGATTTCATGGAATACCCGGGAAAACTCCTGTTTTTCCGATACCGATAATCCGTCATAGTATTTACCCAGGGACATTCTTCCGACATATTCGGTATCAATCAAGGTCAGCAGCCGTTTTCTAGCCTTGGTTAACAGCTTTTGTTTTTTATCTTCAGATTTACCGCTTTGCAAATCAGAACGGACGTCATTTATATATCGAAAAAATTTGTCTATTTCCTGGGTGGCAGGACTGCAGGATTCCAGCGCCATTGCCATACCCAACAGCGCTACCGCCAATTTAAATTTACGAACCATATTTAACATGATGTTCCCGGCGCCGGGTCTTTTCATACACAGGAAAAGAACCTGCAAATGGACACAAACGTATCTTCATTTAACCGGTCAACAGAAAGCATCCGGAAAAAATCGTGTGCAAGGAACTTAGGCACGAACCCATTTCTTAAGCAGAAAGAAAAAGTTCAATGCGATCGAAAAGTGGCTAGCAGGGTCACTGACGGTGACCCTGCTAGCCATTCACGGAGCTTTTCAAAGAAAAACGAAGCTTTTCGAGTAAAGCATTGAACTTTGGGGTTGACGTTGTTTTCAGAATACAGTTGGCGCACAGGCTCCAAGGAGCCGAACTTTAGTCGGAACATCAGATCCATTGAAGTTGACGGGGCTTCGGTATTCATTAGATTGTCCCCTGATGTGGCTGGAAAAATTCAAGGAACATGCCAAGGGCAGTCCTTTATCGGTGATCTTGAGCGAGGGAGAAGACCTTCGCGTGATGGGGGCGGCAGGGGATATTCTCAGGGCCGGCTATGCCACACAGGTTACGATCATCGGCAATACCGAGATTATCAAAACCAGGGCGATTGAACACGACATCGATCTTGGCGGCATTAATGTCCTTGAACCTCAAAAAAGCGAACTCCTGGACACTCTCGCCCAACGCCTCCTGGAATTGCGAAGCGCCGAATTTACCACCCTGGAAAGCGCCCGGGAACGCGCCTGCAACGCCCTTGTCTTTGGCGCCCTGCTTCACGAAAGCGGTTATGCCGACATTCATATCAGCGGGGCAGTACAAACAAGCGCCGCCGTAATCCGGGCATTCTTTCACATCATCAAGCAAAACCGCAAAGAAGGCATGGCGGCCAGTTTTTTCTTTATGGACGGCCTTGACCCCAGATGGGGGCAAAACGGCGCGATGTTGTTTGCCGACTGTGCGGTCAACATTGACCCCGGCCCAAAACAACTGGCCCGAATCGCCAACCAGACCGGGAATATCGCCAAAAAGGTATTCGGGTTTGATACAAAACTTTCGCTGTTAAGCTACAGCACCAAGGGCTCGGGAGAGGGCGAACTTGTCGAAGCCGTTTTAGAGGCGGGCCGCGAGCTTGAAAAACTTCAACCCGGTTTTACCTGGGAAGTAGAAATGCAGGCCGACGCCGCGATCATACCGGAAGTGGGCGACAGAAAGGCCCCCGGTAACGCGGTAAAGGGTCAAAGCAACGTATTGATTTTCCCCGACCTTCAATCCGGTAACATCGCCTATAAACTCGTCGAGCGTCTTGCCGGCGCCCGCGCCTACGGGCCCATCATGGTCGGCCTCAATAAAACCGCAACCGACCTCTCGCGCGGTTGCAGCCGCGACGACATCACCGGAACATTCCTGGTCGCAAGCTACTATCATTTAAAAAAATAATTGTCTTGACGCGGCTCCGGAGGGATGGTCGCGCCTCTCCCGAGACCGTTTTTACAAAGCCGGGAGGAGAGGCTATTCTACAAAAAATTATCTTTTTTTACGCCGGCTGCTCTTTCGGGTTGAAGCTCCCCCGGCGGTATTCTGGGCCGCTTTACTCGTATCGGTCTTTGGTCTCGACGATGGGGCGCTGATGTTCGACTGTTGCAATTTCTGCATCTCTGCCGGGTTTACGCCGTAGGTTCCCGAAGACTGGTGAATGGCCTCGCCGCGCACCTGGGGCTCGGTCGGTACCTGTTCCTGAATCTCTCCTTGAATCTGGGCCTTGAATAAAAAGTTTATAACGTCTTCCCGGATAAACGACACGGCCTCTTCGAACATTTCAAACGAACGGAACCGGTACTCGACGAGAGGATCCTTCTGGGCATATCCCATGGTCCAGACGCCTTCTTTTATCTGGTCGTTTCCATAGAGGTGTTCCTTCCACTTCTGGTCGATAACCTGCAGGGCAATGATTCGCTCGAGTATATGCATGTTTTCGGCGCCAATGCTGCGCTCTTTGGCCTGGTAGCTTTCTTTCACCTGGGTGGTTATCGCCTGGATCATTTCATCCAGCGACTTGTTTTCAATCTCCTCTCGACTAAACCGCGGGCGAATTCCAAAGGAACCCTCCATCCACGAAATCAGGCCGTCAATATTCCACTCTGAGGCTTTTTTTTCAGGCATATAAAACGACAGGCTTTCAGAGAGATAGTCGTCCATAAATTCATCGATGAGGTCGCGAATGTTGTCCCGGTCAAGAATCTCGTTTCGCAGAGAATAAATAAATCTCCGCTGTTTGTTCATTACGTCGTCATACTCCAGCAGGTGCTTGCGAATTTCAAAGTTATGCGCCTCGACGCGCTTCTGGGCCTTCTCGATGGCGTTGCTTACCATCCGGTGTTCGATGGCCTCGCCCTCCTCCATGCCGAGTTTCTGCATGATGGGGCCGATTCTGTCGGTACCGAAAATTCTCATCAGGTTGTCTTCCAGGGCCAGGTAAAAACGGGTTTCTCCGGGGTCTCCCTGGCGGCCCGATCGGCCTCGAAGCTGGTTGTCGATTCGCCGCGACTCGTGTCTTTCTGACCCGATGATAAACAATCCGCCGAGGTCTTTTACGCCCTCCCCTAAAACAATGTCGGTACCTCGACCGGCCATGTTGGTGGCTATCGTAACCTTTCCCCTCTGGCCCGCGTCTTTAACGATCTCGGCTTCTTTTTCATGGAACTTGGCATTTAAAACGGCATGGGGTATTCCCTTAATATTTAACAAACGGGATAATTTCTCGGAATTTTCAATGGAAACCGTACCAACGAGTACCGGCTGCCCCTTGATGTGCTTTTGTTTGACCTCTTCGGCAATGGCCTCAAATTTTTCCCGCTCGGTTCGATAGACCCGGTCCGCCTGGTCGATACGGATCATTACCTTGTTCGGCGGAAGTACGGTCACATCAAGGTTGTATATTTTTTTAAACTCTTCGGCCTCGGTATCGGCGGTTCCTGTCATACCGGCGAGTTTTTCGTACATCCGGAACAGGTTTTGAAACGTAATCGAAGCCAGGGTCTGGCTTTCGTTTTTTATGGGTACTCGTTCTTTTGCCTCAAGGGCCTGGTGAAGACCGTCGGAATACCGGCGACCTTCCATCAAACGACCTGTAAATTCGTCGACAATCATGACCTCGCCATTTTGAACCACATAGTCGACGTCCTTCTCAAAGAGCGTATAGGCCTTCAACGCCTGGTGGATGTGGTGAACAAGGTCCACGTTTGCCGGGTCGTACAGGTTGGAAACCCCCAGAAGTTTTTCACACTTCGTAACGCCGATTTCGGTCAACAGGGCATTCCTGGCCTTTTCGTCCACTTCGTAGTCGTTTTTATCCTGTAAATGGGGTATGACTTTATTGACCCGCGCATAGATTTCGGTGTTTTGTTCTGCCGAACCGCTGATGATAAGCGGCGTTCTGGCTTCGTCGATCAGGACCGAGTCGACCTCGTCCACGATGGCGAAGTACTGGCCCCGTTGAACCTTCAGGGACTTATGCTCGACCATGTTATCGCGCAAGTAGTCAAACCCGAATTCATTGTTGGTACCATAGGTGATGTCGGCCGCATAGGCTTGCACCTTTTGATCGTGGGGCATCTGGGACAATATAATACCCACGCTCATCCCCAGAAAGTTATACAGGGGCCCCATCCATTCGGCGTCCCTTCGGGCAAGGTAGTCGTTTACCGTAACGACGTGAACGCCACGGCCCGTTAATGCGTTTAAATAAATCGGCAAGGTAGATGTCAGGGTTTTACCTTCCCCCGTTTTCATCTCGGCAATCTGCCCTTCATGAAGCACAATACCGCCCATGTGCTGCACATCGTAGTGCCGCAGCCCCAGTGTTCGAACGCCGGCCTCCCGAACGACGGCAAAGGCCTCGTACAAAATATCATCCAGGGTTTCCTTGTTTGCAAGACGCTCTTTAAATTCTACGGTTTTATGGGCCAGTTCAAAGTCGGACAATTTCTGCAAAACAGGTTCAAAACGATTGATCTTTTCAACCATGGGAGTAAGCCGCTTGATATCGCGCTCGTACTTTGATCCGAATAATAGCTTAAGAACCGACTGTATCATTATAACCTCTTGTTTACCTTAAATCGCGCCACCAGAAAACTGGCGTTCGGGAAGCTATTTAATGCCCCCAGCCTTCAATCAGAAATGAATGTCAAGTGCAACTGTAAAGAAGAAATTCCCATTTAGATAGACAGGAGCCTGTGCGCCAAGAGCTTAGGCACGAACCCATTTCTTAAGCAGAAAGAAAAAGTTCAATGCGATCGAAAAGTGGCTAAAAGGGTCACTAACGGTGACCCTGCTAGCCAT
>Ga0224510_10000265_pt1 | contig 43575 bp, 35 predicted proteins | sample SF_May12_sed_USG_FD_170161 | JGI IMG/M metagenome (GOLD analysis project Ga0224510, IMG submission 170161) | Sediment microbial communities from San Francisco Bay, California, United States - SF_May12_sed_USGS_4_1 | ecosystem: Environmental > Aquatic > Marine > Sediment | place: USA: California... | reverse complement strand
AGTCCGCGCTTCGAAGTCATCGACCGCATGGAGAATTACCTGTACGACGTTCGGGTGCGCCTCACGATGCCCGGCGGCGTGGACGAGCGCATCGTCATTGTCGATATCGACGAGGCCAGCCAGGTACAACTCGGCCAGTGGCCCTGGGAGCGGGACACGCTGGCCGGCATTATCGACGTTCTTTTTGATGAGTACGAAATCAGGGCACTGGGCTTCGACGTACTCTTTGCCGAAGCCGGGCGTAGCGGCGGCAACGATGTCTTTGCCGAGTCCTTCATCGCACGCAATGTCGTCACGGGATTCGTATTCAAGGATTCGGTCAGTCAAGGCGAACCGGAGTACACAGGGATACTGCCGGCCGCCCTGATTCCCGGGTCCGACCTGGCCGGGTTTGACGTGCCCTTCGTGGACGCTGCCGGCTACACGGGCAGCCTCGCTGCGCTGCAGGAAAACGCCGCCGGCGGCGGGTTCTTCGACTCGCCGCTGATCGACTCGGACGGCGTCTTTCGACGCGCGCCACAGCTGCCATCGCTCGATGAAGACCGTGCAGTGGCGGCCGCTGCCGCGCCATGGTGGCGTGGGTCCGGGTGCGCCTTTTATAAACGACGGAACCTTTGTCATGTCGATGGCGTTGGCGCGAGCGTTGTCACCAGCTGACGGCGATGCGATAGAAGATGGGCTTGTCGCATTGCACCGCGCGGGCGCGGACAGCGTGGAAGCGATACGCCTTGCGGCGGCGGAGCTCGATGTAGCGCTTGCCAGTTTGCAGGGCCGGATATCGCAACAAGACCTGCGCGGCCGTGAGATGAGCGTGCTCCGGGAGATTCTGGGCACCGGCGCCGAAGGCAACTACATCGATTACATCAGTGCCGAGCAGGCCTTTATGGCGGTGCAGATGCTGGTCATCGAAGTCGACGATCCCTGGCTGGAGGATCAGCTCGACAAGATTGCGGATACGCTGAATGATGACGAGCGCTACCGCCCCGGCCAGTTTGCGGCTATGCTCGCATCCCTCGCGGAACCCGAACCCGACGTTGAGACTGACGATGAGCCAGCTACCGAATAATACTTACGCACTCGCCCTGCACGGCGGCGCCGGCCCGGTGCCAGGTCGCGACTACACTTTGGTCGAAACGCACCTTCGGGAATTGGCGACGGAATGCAAGGCAATGCTTGCGAGCGGCGGCAAGTCGCTCGACGTGGTCGAGTTTGCCGTTGCCGAGATGGAGGCGTCCGGCTTGTACGTCGCGGGCCGCGGTTCTGCGCCGAACACGGCCGGTTATGTCGAGCTTGACGCATCCATTATGCACGGCCCCAGTCGCGAAGCGGGGGCGGTTGCTGCCATGGCTGGCTTCGTAAACCCGGTACGAATCGCCCGCGGCGTGATGGAGAAAACGCCACACGTAATGCTGGTGGGTGCGGGCGCACAGGTATTTGCGAAAAAACATTTTTACGCGGAAATACGGGATCCGAAAAGTTACTACGTGCTGCCCATTGGCGTTACGGACGATGAGATCCGGGATAAGCGCGCTCACGGTACGGTCGGCGCAGTGGCTTTGGATCAATCGGGCGCGCTGGCCGCAGCGACATCGACCGGCGGCACCTTCGGCAAACTCGAAGGCCGCGTCGGCGATACGCCGTTGATTGGCCCTGGAACCTGGGCCGATGATGATATCGCGATCTCGTGCACAGGAACCGGGGAACACATCATCCGCGCTGGCGGCGCCGTATCGATCGCGTGTGCGTTCCGATCCGGAGTGCCCCTGGACAAAGCAGTAACCGACATGCTCGACGAAGTAAAACGCCTCGGCGGCGATGCAGGCGTCATCGCGGTAACCCGCGACCTCAGCATCGCGACCCTCTACAACTCCGACGGCATGAAACGCGCCTCCGTCTCGACACAGCAAGCGCTGCGAGTAACAACCTTCGCCTAACCCCATATATAAGGTGACAGTGACCTTATATGCCGATATAGGGTGACAGTGACCTTATATCTTCGGCACCCTGCCGGGATTGTGGCGACGTATACGGCGCCCCGTCTTGCGCTCCAGCGCATCGATAAAGCGATCGTCTCCTGTGGGGCGACCGGTGCTCGTCTGGGAGCGCAAGGAGTCGATAAGGCTCGGCCGGGCTCGCTCCATGAGAAAGTCTTGCCAATCAGTGACGATATCGCGCAAGGCTGACTGGTCGAGCAGATCGTCGCGCTGTCTTCCCAGATTTCCGTGGACGCTGGACCAAGGCCAATTTTCCGGTCGCTTACACAGCCCGGCGCGGACCGGGTTCAGCTCAACGTATCGCATCGCGGCGAATGTGTGTGTTTCGTCCATCACCACTGAATAGAATCTTTCTTGCCACAGATGCCCGCGCCAGTCGTGAATAGCATTTACTCGTTTCGCATATCGATGATGTGCCTGGCCGAATAGCCTTGCCAGGCTTAGCTTCTTCTTCGGAACCGCCACCAAGTGAACATGGTTCGGCATCAGGCAATATGCCCAGATGTCGACTCCCGCTTTGACCTTCAACTCTTTTATCAGCTCGATGTAGGTCCGATAGTCGGAGTCATCAAAAAACGTTTGCTGCCGCCGAATGCCGCGCTGGGTAATGTGGTGCGGATAGCCGGGAACAACCAGCCGCGGAAACTTTGGCATTGATCTCTCGCTGTCACTTGCTTTGATACACCCTTAGAAAATGCACGGGCTTTAGTACCTATGCAGCACCTCTTTTCGCGGAAGATATCGAATTAGGGTCACTGTCACCCTATATCGGCATATAAGGTCACTGTCACCGTAATTAGATCGGGAGGGCTGTCGTGTGTTTGATGTCGGAGAGGACGATGCTAGAGGTTACTTCCTGGATGCCGGCCAGCTGTGACAGTTTCTCGAAGAAAAACTGTTCGTAGGCCTTGATGTCTTCGGTGACGATGCGCAGCAGAAAGTCGACGCTGCCGAGGACCACGTAGCAATCCATCACCTCCGGATATTTCTTTACATCGTCTGCGAATTTGGAGAGATTGCTGCGACCGTGGGATGTCAATTTGACGTGTGCGAATACCATGGTCGTCAAGCCGACTTTTTCGCGATCGAGGACGACCGGTTGATCGCGAATAACACCTTCGTCGCGCATGCGTTGAATTCGGCGCCAGCAGGCGGACTGCGACAACCCGATTCGTTCGCCGATCGTCGTCGCATTGATGCCCGGCACACTTTGCATCAGGTTGAGAATCTTGCGGTCCGTTTGGTCGAGTGTGACGCTGTGCATTATTTAGTCCTTTTTCGCCCTCAGGCCGCATGAATTATGCACGTTTTCGGGATTCTGTGACCAGTTTTGCAAGCTTTATGGCTTAATTTCGGGATATATTGGTCGCCGTATGTGCACCTCAAAAGGGGGGAGGCATGAGCGTTTTCAGTCACGCAGAGTTCGACGATCACGAGTCGCTGCACTTCATCAATGATGCGTCGACAGGGCTGCGCGCCATCATCGCGATTCATTCCACGGTTCTTGGCCCCGCAGCAGGCGGCTGCCGTCGATGGTCGTATCTGAGCGACGCCGAGGCGGTGACCGATGCACTGCGACTTTCCCGCGGCATGACCTACAAGAACGCCGTCGCCGAACTTCCTTTCGGTGGTGGCAAGGCCGTCATCCTCAGCAGCAACACCGCACCGAAGTCTCCTCAGCTGCTCGCCGCATTTGGCCGCGCGGTCGATTCCCTGGGAGGCAAGTACGTCACCGCCGAAGACGTGGGCATGTCCGTTGATGACATGCGCCAGGTTCAGCAGCACACGAAATTCGTATCCGGGCTACCGCAGAGTGGCGCCAACGCCGGTGGTGATCCGTCGCCATGGACGGCACTTGGCGTCTACCTGGGAATAGCCGCGGCCGTAAAGTCGCGACTCGAAAAAGACTCGCTTAAGGACCTCAAGATTGCCATCCAGGGCGTTGGCCACGTCGGTGCCCATCTTTGCCAGTTGTTACACGATGCCGGCGCAAAATTGCTGGTCGCCGACGTCAATCGCGACAATCTCAACGCGGTGAAGACGGCGATACCCGTCGAGGTCGTTGCCCCCGCCAATATTCTTTACGCCGATGTTGACGTGCTCGCGCCTTGCGCTCTTGGCAACGTTCTGACATCGGCAACAATCCCGAAAATCAAAGCCAAGGTTATTGCCGGCGCGGCCAACAACCAGTTGTCCACACTGGCTGACGGAGCCCGCCTCGCCGCGCGCAAGATACTGTACGCACCGGACTACGTTATCAACGCTGGCGGCATCATCAGCGTGTCGCACGAGTATTATGGTGCCAGTTCCGAAGATCAGGTGCGCGCGGACGTCGAAAAGATTCCACATCGTTTACAATCGATTTTCGCCGAGTCCAGCGAAAGCGGCCGTCCCACCAACGAGCTCGCGGACGAGTATGCTCGCCGCCTGATTGCTGCCGGCAGGAAATAACAGGAAGTACCGATGATCAGTAAATCGCGACTGCAAATTCCGAGAGCGTCCGCTCGCCCGGGTGAGAAACCGGACTTCAGTTACCTGGACCTCGCGCCGGCAGGCAGCGTCGACAAGCCTCCCAGCGATTCGCGCACACGTGACGTCGAGTTCCTGGCCAACGGACTGATTCGCGTTCTCGATGATGACCACAAAGCGAAAGGCCCGTGGAACCCGAATTTTGATCCGAACGAACTGCAGGTCGGCCTGCGCTGGATGCTGTTGAACCGAATCTTCGATGAACGCATGTGGCAGATTCAGCGCCAGGGACGAATCTCTTTTTACATGCAGGCGACCGGCGAAGAAGCCGTTTCGATCGCGCAAGGCATGGCATTACGGCCCGGTGACATGTGCTTTCCGTCCTATCGCAACCAGGGGCTGTTCATGTACCGCGGCGTCAAACTCGTCGACATGATGTGTCAGTGTTTGTCGAACACGAAGGACATGTGCCTGGGTCGACAGCTGCCCATCATGTACCACAGCAAAAGCGGCAACATGTTTTCGATCTCCGGCAACCTCGGCACGCAGTACCCGCATGCGGTTGGCTGGGCCATGGCCTCGGCGATCAAGGGCGAAGATCACATCGCCGCTTCCTGGGTCGGCGACGGCACGACGTCAGAGGCCGACTTCCATCACGCGCTGACCTTCGCCGCTGTATACCAGGCCCCGGTCATTCTCAACGTCGTCAACAACCAGTGGGCGATTTCGACCTTCCAGGGAACGGCGGCCGGCGAACGCCGGGCATTTGCGGCGCGTGGCCTCGGCCTCGGCATTCCGGGCCTGCGCGTGGACGGCAATGATTTTCTCGCTGTCTATTCAGCCACACTCTGGGCTGCCGAACGTGCACGGCGCGGCGGCGGCCCGACACTCATTGAGCTGGTTACCTATCGCGGCGGCCCGCACTCGACCAGCGATGATCCATCGAAGTACCGGCCAAAAGACGAATGGGCGGCGTTCCCGCTCGGCGATCCTATCGAGCGACTCAAGCAACACATGATCGCCGAAGGCCATTGGTCCGATGCCAAACACGAAAGCCTCGTTGACCAGTTGCGAGCAGAAGTAACGAGTGCCTGGAAAGAAGCACAGAAGTTCGGAACGATGACCGAAGGCCCGTGGCTGGATCCAGCGACCATGTTCGACGACGTGTACGCCGAAGTTCCCGATCATCTCGAATCGCAACGCCGTCGCATGCTCGAAATTGAGGGTGATAAGTAATGGCGCGCATGAACATGATCGAAGCCATACGCTCCGCCCATGACGTCGTCATGGACAGAGACCCGAGCGTCGTCGTTCTGGGCGAGGACGTAGGCTACTTCGGCGGCGTCTTCCGCTGTACCGACGGACTGCAACGAAAATACGGCGAACATCGCGTCATCGATGCGCCCATCTCCGAAGGCGGCATCATCGGCGCAGCCATCGGCATGGGCGTGAACGGTTTGCGTCCGGTGGCCGAGATCCAGTTCGCGGATTACATCTATCCCGGTTTTGACCAGATCGTCAGCGAGCTCGCAAGATTGCGCTACCGGTCCGGCGGCGAATTCTTCTCGCCCGTCACGATTCGCACGCCCTGCGGCGGCGGCATACGCGGTGGCCAGACCCACTCGCAATCGCCCGAAGGCATATTCACGCACGTCAGCGGCATCAAGGTTGTCATGCCGTCCAATCCCTACGACGCCAAGGGCTTGCTCATCAGTTCGATCGAGTCTGATGATCCCGTCATATTTTTCGAGCCCAAGCGCATCTACAACGGACCCTTCGATGGCGACCCGGAGAAGCCGGCAGTCTCGTGGAGTTCGCACCCGAAAGGTGAAGTGCCGGATGGTCATTACACAGTACCGCTGGGCCAGGCCGACATTGCACTTCCGGGCGACGAACTAACCATCATCACCTATGGCACGCTCGTCCATGTTGCAATAGCCGCCGCCAAAGAGACGGGCGTCGATTGCGAAGTTATTGACGTACGCACACTCGCGCCGCTCGATGTCGCGACACTTGCGACGTCAGTGAAAAAGACCGGCCGATGCCTGATCGCCCACGAGGCAACCCGCTTCGGCGGCTATGGCGCTGAACTCGCCGCCACGATACAGAAGGAGTGCTTCTACCATCTCGAAGCACCGATCTCGCGCGTGGCCGGTTGGGACACACCCTACCCGCACGCCTTTGAGTGGCAATATTTCCCGGGCTTGAAGCGTATATCGGCGGGCATACGCAAAGTGATGGCAGCAGGATGAGCGAACTGATTTTCAAATTACCCGATCTCGGCGAAGGCACGGTCGAGTCCGAAATCGGCGAGTGGTTCATCAAGGTCGGTGACGTCGTTGCAGAAGAGACGATCATCGGCACGATGATGACGGACAAGGCTGCTGTCGAATTGGCTTCGCCCGTCAGCGGAACCGTCGTTCGCCTCGCAGGCGAGCCCGGCGACATGGTTGCCGTTGGCGCACCGCTGGTCGTATTCGAAACCGACGGCGCCGCGGTTATTGAGACGAAAGCCGAGGAGCCCGTCGCCGCGCCTGTCGAAGTTGCACCGACTCCCGCAACACCGCCCGCGACAGACGATTCGCGCTCGCGCGTCATGGCCTCGCCGGCCATTCGCCGTCGCGCGAAAGAGGCTGGCGTCGACTTAAGCCAGATTCCCGGCACAGGCCCGGGTGGCCGTATCCAGCGCACCGACTTCGACAACTTCCTGAAGTCGCAGGCAACGGGTACGCCCGTCCTGCGGCCGGCTGTTCGCTCGAACGCGATCAAGGAAATCAAGGTCATTGGCCTGCGGCGCATGATTGCCGAGCGCATGACCCGCGCGAAACAGGAAATTCCGCACTTCGCTTATGTCGAGGAAATCGACATCACCGAACTCGAAGCGCTGCGCAAACACCTCAACAGCCGCAAGAGCAACCCGGCCGAGCGACTCACCGTATTACCGTTTCTTGGGCTCGCACTGATACGCGCACTGAAGGAATTCCCGCAGTGCAACGCGACCTACGACAAAGAGCGCAATGTCATCATGCAGTACGAGGCCGTGCACCTCGGGGTCGCGACCCAGACGCCCGATGGCCTCAAGGTTCCGGTCGTGAAGCATGCCGAAATGCTCGATATCAACGCACTCGCGGCCGATATTCGACGCGTATCCGAAGCCGCTCGCAACAATAGCGCGACCAAGGCCGACCTGACCGGCGGCACGATCACGATCACGAGCCTCGGCAAGTTGGGCGGCATCGCCTCGACCCCGGTCATCAACCTGCCGGAAGTCGGCATCATCGGTGTCAATCGCGCCGTCGAACGACCGATGGTCTTCAACGGCCAGATAGCCGTACGCCTGATGATGAATCTTTCGTCGTCCTTTGATCATCGTTTTGTGGACGGCTACGACGCGGCCGCGATGATCCAGCGCATCAAGGAAATGCTGGAGCACCCGGCAACGATTTTCCTGCCTGACTGATCGTGGTTTGATTTATGATCGCGCCACAATGCAACTAACAAGAATCAGCCTTACGGCCCCCTACCTGCTTTACCTCGGCGACGTCCCCGACACGCATCATGCAAAAACGGGTGCCGGGATAGCCTATTGGCGACCCGACAATTGCGCGGGACAAATGCGCCTGCCCGCCTGCCCGGTCGATCTCGGCCTGCCCGAAATGTCCGTCGCGGACGCCGTCGCGGCTGGCGTGAAAACGGTCATCGTCGGCGTTGCACCGATGGGCGGACAGATTCCCGATCACTGGATCCCACAGCTCACCGAACTGGCGGCGGCCGGTTTCGACATTGCGGCCGGTATGCATCAGAAGCTCGTCGACATCCCGGCGCTGGTCGACGCTGCGAGCAGGAGTGGCGCGACATTGATCGATGTTCGTGTCCCGCCGAAGGGCATACCGGTCGGCACCGGCCGGCTGCGGTCGGGGAAGCGCGTATTGATGGTCGGCACCGATTGTGCGGTAGGCAAAAAGTACAGCGCACTCGCATTGCACAGGGAACTTGAGCGACGAGGCGTCAAGTCGAGCTTCAGGGCCACGGGGCAGACCGGCATCATGATCGCCGGTGAAGGTATCCCGATCGACGCCGTAGTCGCCGACTTTATTTCGGGTGCGGCCGAGCAGCTCTCGCCCGATAACGACGACGATCACTGGGATGTCGTCGAGGGACAGGGATCGCTGCTCAACCCGAGCTACTCGGGCGTGAGCCTGGGCTTGTTGCACGGCTCGCAACCCGACGCGATAGTGCTCTGCCACGATTCGATGCGCTACAAGATCGACGGTACCGGTGGTGACTTCCCCATACCGGAACTCGACGAGGTCATCGATGACGCATTGCGCATGGCGCGACTGATACGAAAGCAGTGTTTTTGCGCCGGCGTCAGCGTCAACACCTCGCAGATGAGCGATATTGAGCGCGAGACCTATTTGTCCGGGCTGCAGAATGAACTCGGCATTCCCTGCGTTGACCCGATTGCGACCGGCATGACGCCGATCGCCAACTTCTTACTCAGGCACGCTTGATGACGCGCGAAATTTCAGTTCGCCATGAATCCTGGCCCAGCATCATCCCGTTCCGGATTTCGAATCACGTCTGGAATGACTTTCCGTGCATCGTCTGCGAGATTCGCCAGGGTGGCCTTACCGGGCGCGGTGAAGCGCTGGGTGTCTCTTACATGGGCGAAACGCTCGAATCGATGACAGCACAAATTCAAGAGGTCACGGCTGCGTTGGCGGCGGGCGCGGACCGCGAGCAGTTACTCGGACTGCTGCCGCCGGGTGGCGCACGCTTCGCGGTGGATTCCGCCCTGTGGGACCTCGAGGCGCAATTGTCAGGGAAGAACGCCTGGGAATTGGCGGGCGTGCAGCCGGATCCGGTGCACACGGTATTTACGATCGGCCTCGAAGATACGCCCGAACAAATGGCTGCCAAAGCGAGCGCTGCCAGCGACATTTCGCTGTTCAAAGTAAAACTGAACAATGACCGGCCCGTCGAACGCATCGAGGCAATTTGCAATGCGCGGCCCGATGCACAATTGGTCGTGGACGCGAACCAGGGCTGGAACATGGTCGAGCTACGGCGCTTTGGCCCGGCGCTGCACGAACTCGGTGTGCAGATGATCGAGCAACCGCTGCCGCGCGGCAAAGACCAGGAACTCGAGCGTTACGAATCGAAAGTTCCCCTGTGCGCTGATGAGTCGTGCCTGCATCTCGGCGAGCTTGACGATGCTGTTCGTCGCTACCAGATGCTCAACATCAAGCTCGACAAATGTGGCGGTCTTACACACGGACTGCAGCTCGCCGCGGCAGCCAGGAAACAGGGCATGGCCTTGATGGTCGGGTGCATGGGCGGCACCTCTCTTTCGATGGCGCCATCGCATGTGCTCGCACAACTCTGCGAGTACGTCGATATCGACGGTCCGCTGCTGATCAGGAAAGATCGCGAAGGCGGGCTTATTTACAAACGCGGCATCGTGACACTTCCGGACCAGCACTTCTGGGGTTAGCCGGCGTTTATCAGTGCAGCCACTCATCGATGAGTAGCTCAGCGTGGCCGTCTTCCCACTTCACTTCCACCTTGGTCGCTTCGCCCTCATTCGTCTTGCCGAAGAATTCGTAAACGACAACGCCGCTCCCCTGATCACTTTCGATAATGCGCTCCGGGTGCCAGCCCGGGAACTTCGTATCCAGCGTGTTGCTGACACGTTCCGGCACAAGCTCCATGCCAATGTCGCGCTGCGTTTCGACCACTGTCCAGACGCCGTCGACTTTGGTCATATCGAGTTCCCACTCGCTGCCGTCCGGTAATGTGCCGCCAACGTCGTAGTATTCGTTGCCGTCGCGCGTCTCATATTCGGCTTCGGCAATATTCAGATCAGGCATCGCCGCGTGCGCGGCGGCCAGCACGTCTGCCGGCACGGCACCGAGGTCGGCGTCGACTTTGCCGGACGCGTCGACCTTGCGCCCTTCTTCCGCATCCTCTCCACCGCAGGCGGTCAGACCGATCAGCGTTACTAAAACCAACCACAGTCGTGTCATGTTCTTCATCGTGTTACTCCTGGATAAGACCCATACTTTGTGACCATCGGACAAACAACTCCGGCCAGATGCTAACGGGCTTGCCGATAGTGAAACGCAGGCTGAAACCGTGCCCGCCGTGTGTAAACAGATGCGTTTCCACCGGTATGCCCTGCTCGCGCAGCGCCGCACGAAAAACGAGAGTGTTCTCGACGACGACGCTCATGTCGTCTTCAGCATGCACCAGGAAGCATGGCGGTGTGTCTGCCGAGACGTTGTACTGTGGCGAGTGCGCGCGCTCAAGCTCCGCGCTGGCATCTTTGCCGATGAGCATTTCCCGCGATACTTCGTGCGCGATCGGTAGCGTCATCGACATCACGGGGTAGATCGGTGCGGCAAGCAACGGTCGTGCTGACAAGGCATCGGCCTCGTCGCCGGCGTCGTAGGTCGGCGTTGCGAATCGCGTTGCGAGATCGGCACACACGTGACCGCCCGCGGAAAATCCCATCGCTGCGACGCGTTGCGGGTCGATGCCATAGTCTCCGGCGCGGTGACGAATGATACGCATCGCGCGTTGCGCATCGGAAAGCGCGACGTTTGGTCCGGCAGCCCAGCCATCGCCGGGCAAACGGTAGAACAATGCGAATACCGTGTAACCGCGTTCCGCCAGCCAACGGCCCACCTCGTAGCCCTCTTTATCGACGACCACCCATTTGTAACCGCCGCCGGGCATAATCATCACCGCGGCGCCGTTGGATAATTGCGGGCGAAACACGACCATGTGGGGCCGCGTGATGCCCTGGATGTGTCGGTCTATCACCTTCGGATCCTTGCTGCGCTCCACAACCCGTTCTTCCGGCGGGTTCTCGGGCATTCCAGGCACGCCCTGTGGCCAGAGATCGATCAATTCAACTGGATCCGCGAAGGCCGTCGGCAAGGGTCGCTCTTTGGGGGATGCCCCTGTTTGCGCGTTGCTCGCTGCACTGATGCCTGCAGCCAATGCGCCCAGCAGAACTTCACGCCGCTGAATCTTCACATCAACCCCCTGTAAACAAAGTTTGCGAAGCTCGCAGTACCTTTGCCGGCCGCATACAAAGCCGGTCGCAAACTCAGGAAGTCGTAAGCCACATTGTGGTGATAGCCGGAGACTTCCATCTGCGTGCCGAACTTCTGCCAGCTCTGACCGCGGTCAGCGCTCGTGTGTACCGTCAGGATGTTGCTTTCGTTACGCAGCCGTATGCGCAGGCTGCGCGCGCTGCGACTCGCCGCCGGATCGTCGCGCTGCCCCGGCGCAGTTCCCAGCGCGCGCTGCAATCCGTAGCGCTGCATGACGAGGCCTTTGGGCCCGATACCAAGTCCGGCGTAAAGACGCCGATTGTAGAAAAGCACCAGGCCGGCCTCGGTCTCCACATCAATCTCGATATCGACTTCGACCTCGTAGGACTGGTCGCCCACGATGCAGCACAAGGGCGAGCTGTTGCCAGGCGTAGTGCCCTTGCCTTTGACGTACAGTCGACCGTCAGCACGCTGCAGTCGCGCCGACTCATTCGGCGCCGGATCGTAAAACGCCCACTGCGTACCGAGGCGGTCCGTCGAAAAATCATCGCTTAAGGCCTGGCCGTGCGGCTGAGGCCCAAGATCCACGGGTTTTTTAAGCGGCGAGGACAAATCGCCTCCCAATGGCTTGATCCAGCCGTCGTCGGTCCAGACCACCGGCTCGAGCAAGGTTTGCCGGCCCAGCGTCCAGTAGCCGTTTTCGTAACCGTGATAAATCATCCACCACTTTTCGCCCCGCCCTTCGAACAGGGTTGCGTGACCTCGCGACCACCATTTCTCTTCCGCCGACCAGGTCTTGATGACCGGGTTTCGCGGATCGTCTTCCCAGGGTCCGTTGATGGAACGCGAGCGAGCCATGATCACCATGTGACCCGTCGGCGGTCCTGCCGTGCCACCCACCGCGGTGACCATGTAAAAGTAATTGCCGCGCCGAAAGATCTTCGGCCCTTCCGGTGCGAAGGTCTCGACAACCCACTCCTCGGGGTAACGCCACGGGTCGTAAACGTGTTCGACCTCGCCCGTCAGTGACAAGCCATCCGGTGCGAGCGGTACCCGATCGCCGCCCGACAAAAACAACCAGCGCACACCGTCTTCGCCGACGATGTGCCCGGGGTCGATATGCTGGTGCAACCTGAGGTCAATGGGGTCGGACCACGGCCCTTCGATGGCGTTCGCGTGAATGACATAGATCGACCGGTAATCTGCAAAGCGTGCCGGGATGTAACAGAAATACCGGCCATCGTGCTTGCAAAGCTCCGGCGCCCACACCGAACCCACGGGCGTGCGCAAGGCCGCGGTGAGCGGCGTCCAGTTAACGAGGTCGCGGCTGTGCCAGATGACGATGCCCGGGTAGGCGTCGAAGCTCGAGAACGTCACGTAATAATCATCGCCGTCCACGAGCAGGGTCGGGTCCGGATGATCGCCGGAAAATACCGGGTTCAGGAATGTCCCGTCGCCGAGATCGGCACGACGCTGTCCCTCGATACCGGATCCCCATCGCATATCGCGATACGGATCGAGTGACGAACTCGCACGTGACCCCTGTGCTCGCGCCACTCGTCCGTAAAACGGATTCGCCGCGAGCAAGGCACCCGCGCCGGCAAACATTTTCAGCGATGTTCTGCGATCGACCCTGCTCACAAAACCGCTCCAATCTGCCAGGGAACAAACTCAAAATCACCCAGACCGTTAATCTCGCTCGCGCTGCGCCTGCCGCTCGCCGTCGCCACGATCAATTCGAAGATATCCTCGCCGGCGTCGGCCAGTGTTTTGTGACCACCCAGGATTCCCCCGCAGTCGTAGTCTATGTCGTCAGACATCCGAGCCGCCATCGCGGAGTTCGTTGCGAGCTTGATTGAAGGCACGGGTTTGGCGCCGAATACCGAGCCGCGTCCCGTCGTGAAGCACACGATGTTGGCGCCGGACGCTATTTCGCCCGTGATCGAGCATGGGTCGTAACCGGGACTGTCCATGAACACGAAACCCGGTTGATCAATTCGCTGCGCGTACTGGAATACGCCGCGCAATGGCGAGGTGCCGGATTTCATAACCGCGCCAAGGGATTTCTCAAGGACCGTCGAAATGCCGCCGGCGATGTTCCCGGGCGATGGATTGTTATTAAGAGACGCACCGTTAGCGGCGACGTACTGCTGCCACCAGGCTAGTCTTTCCTGCAATGCCGTCGCGACGGCGGGTGACTCGGCGCGACTCATCAACAAGTGTTCGGCTCCGACGATCTCGGGTGTTTCGCCCAGTATGACCGTGCCGCCACCAGCAACGAGGAGGTCTGCCGCATAACCCAGTGCCGGATTGGCCGTCACACCGGAGAAGGCGTCGGAGCCCCCGCATTGCAGCGCGAGACTCAGTTTAGAGACGGGTGCCGCCCTGCGCTCGGCACGATTCGCGATCGTCAGCAACTCTTCGACGACGGACGCCGCAATATCGATCGCGGCGCGCGTACCGCCCGCATCCTGTATCGCCAGCGTGCGTAAGGTGTCGGACGGCTCGATGTTCAGGGTGCGCAGCAAGCTGCTGATGTCATTGACCTCGCAACCCAGCCCGACGACCAGCACTGCGCCCATGTTGGGATGTTGTATGTAACCGCCGAGCGTACGCCGCAACAAATCGATGCCGGCACCGCTGCCGGACATACCGCAACCGGTACTGTGTGTAATTGGACACAGCCCGTCGACGTTGGGAAAACCTTGCAGGGACTCCGGCGAAAACTTCGCCACGATCTGCCGCACGACCGTCGCTGAGCAATTTACTGTCGAAATGATGCCGACGTAGTTGCGCGTACCAACTGCGCCACCGCTGCGATGAAAACCGTCAAACAATTTCGTTCTTGGTGCGTCCTTAATCCTCGGCGCAACGGGCCCGGCGGCGATACCACCGTGAGCGAGTTCGGCAGAAACATTGTGCACATGAACGTGCGCGCCATTCTCAATCGTGGCCGTCGCGGTGCCTATCGGCTGGCCGTATTTGATGATCGCTTCCCCGGCGGCGATCGGCCGCAGGGCGAGCTTGTGGCCGACCGTAACACCCGGCGCCAGCCCGTCTTCGAGCGCGACGGCGACATTGTCCGCGGGATGCAATTGAAGGAGATGTTCGTTTTTCATAGGCCGCCGCTGCTCCCGACATAGTCCCGCACGGCGCCGGCCGCACCCTTCTCGACCAGCAGACGGTACTGTCCCGCGAGGGTCGACGTGAACCGCCCATCCTTCGCAAGATCAGTGCCAAAAACCTGTTTTAAATCAATAAATTGTGAGACTACATCCTCCGCGTCACCGGAGGCCAGAGAGCGCATCCTGACAAAGTCGTCGAGCAGGGGATCCTGTACGTCTATGGGCCGCCCTGCTTCGTCGTTACCGAGCACGTAACGCATCCAGGCCGCAACTGCGAGTGACAGGCCCGCGATCGGGCCGCCGCGCTTCAGCTGCGAACGCAACGTATTCAACAGTCGTTGCGGCAATTTCTGCGATCCGTCCATCGCGATTTGCCACGTTCGATGACGCAATGCCGCGTTCTCGAAACGATGCAGCAATGCGTCGATGTACCGGGCATGCTCCATGCCGGCCGGTTCTGCCGTCGCGGGCGAGATTTCGCGGCTCATGAGCAACCGGATGTAGTTCGCAAACTCGGGCTGCTGCATGACGTCGCTTACAAATTCATGCCCGGCAAGATAGCCAAGGTAAGCCAGCGCCGAATGCGGGCCATTCAACAGCTGCAACTTCGCGACTTCGTAAGGCCGGACATCGTCGACCAGCAACGCACCGCCGGCCTCCCAGTACGGGCGCGCCGCCTTGAAGTCGTTTTCAATGACCCACTGCAGGAAGGGTTCTGCTTTGACCAGCGCCTCGTCGCGCAAACCGAGAAATTGCTCTGCAGCGTCGAGGTCCTGCACCGTTGTCGCCGGCGTAATTCGATCCACCATCGTCGCCGGGAAACTCACGCTCGATTCGATCCAGGCGCGCAGGTTCTCGTCCACTTCGTCGGCGAAAGTCAGTACACCGTTACGCAACCGCTTGCCGTTGTCCGGCAGGTTGTCGCAGGAAACGATCGTCAGGGGCACGCCGACCGTGTCCCGTCGCAGCCGCAAACCAGCGACAAGAAAACCCAGCAGCGATCGCGGCTCACGCAAATCCTGAAGATCGCGCTCGATATCCGGATTGGAGCGATCGAGTTCTCCCGAATCCGGTGCCAGGCCGTAGCCTTTTTCGGTAACCGTAATGGTCACAACATGTACAGACGGTGCGGCCAGCAGTTCGATAATGCGCTGCGGATGGTCGGGCGCGACATCGATCGATCGAATGGCGCCGATCAGCCGGTAAGCCGTCGAGTCGTTATCGAGTGTCGCCAGCGAATACAGGCAGTCTTGCGGCTCGAGTTGATCCGATACCGTTTTTTGGCGCAGTGAAACGCCGGCAATTCCCCAATCGCCGCCTTTGGACGCGAGCGCATCGTCGCTGCAGGTCGCGACAAACGCGCGCATGAATGCGCCGACGCCGAAATGCACATGACCGATGCCCGTTCTTTGGAAGTCGTAAGCCGGACGTGCGACATCCGGTTGCACGAGCTCCAGCGTCTGTGTCGACAGGCGTGGCATCAGGGCCCTAGTTCAGGAGCTGCGGCAACCACAGCGAGAGCGCCGGAAAATACACGACTGCTGCAAGTGCGACGATCATCGCGAGGTAGAACGGCCAGATCGTTCGCACGGATTGCTCAATCGGAATCTTGCCGATCGCACAACCGACGAACAGCACCGATCCTACCGGCGGCGTCACAAGACCGATGCCCAGGTTGAGTATCAACATGATGCCGAAGTGCACCGGATCCATGCCGAGGTCACCCGCCATGGGCAGGAAGATCGGCGTCGTAATGATGATCAGCGGCGCCATGTCCATGAATGTGCCGAGCAGCAGCAATACGAGGTTGATAAGCAACAGGAGCAGTAGCGGGTTCTCGGTGATACTGCGCAACAGGCCAGCCAGTTGTCCCGGCGCTTCCAGCAGTGCAAGCAACCAGCCAAACGCGGCGGCGGCGCCGATAATCATCATGACCATCGCCGTTGTGCGAATCGCCGCGGTGGTCGCACCCTTGAATCCTTCCCAGGACAGCGACCGGTAGACCAGCACGGCAACGAGGATCGTATAAACAACGGCGATGCCGGAGGATTCGGTCGGCGTAAACATTCCCGAGAGCACACCGACGACGATGATGGCAGCGGCGATGAGGCCCGGAATCGCGGCAACGCTTGCGAGCAGGAAAGCTCGCCAGCCAGGAAACGAGCCGCGGGGATAATTGCGCTTCACGGCCACCAGCCATGCGGCAATCATTAACAGCAGTCCCGTCAGGACGCCCGGAATAATGCCGGCCAGGAACAGGTCAGCGAGCGAAATACTGACGCCTGCAGCGGCCGCATAAATGATCATGTTGTGCGATGGCGGAATCAGGAGACCCGTAATCGCGGAGGTGACGGAGACATTGACGGCGTAGTCAGCGTCATAGCCCTTTTCCTTCATCATCGGCCCGAGCGACGAGCCTATAGCCGACACGCTGGCAATCGCTGATCCGGACACAGCACCGAACAGCATCGACGCGGCAACATTGACCTGCCCAAGACCGCCACGCGTCCGGCCCAGCGCGGCATCCGCGACGCGTATCAGCCTTTCGGCGATGCCGGCGCGATGCATCAGGTCCCCGGCGAACACGAAAAACGGTATGGCCATCAGGGCAAAGACATTCATGCCCGCCGCCATGCGCTGGAAGGCAACCACGAGCGGAATATCCAGGTAGTAAAACGTGACGAGCGACGAAACGCCGAGTGCGAAAGCGACCGGCACGCCGATCAGCAGCAGGATGAGGAGCAAGCCGACGAGTATGGTTAGTTCCATAACTGGCTAACCTCTTTGCCGCGAATGTCCGCGATCACATGCTCCAGCGCAAAACCAAATATGAGTAAACCCGAAATCGGTATCGGCACATAGGCATAGCCGCGCGACAAACCCAGCGTCGGTATCACGTGTTCCCAGGTCTCGTGGGCGAGCTCGACACCCCACCAGACCATGGCGAGCCCGAACAGGCCGACGACCGCATGCGACACGAGGTTGATGACGCGCTTTGACCTGCCCGGGAGGTTGTCGGCGAGAACTGTGATGCGTATATGAAAGCCTTCGCGCACGCCAGCAGCAGCCGCCAACATGACGTACCAGATCATCAGTAGTAATGCAGCCTGCTCACCCCAAGCAGGGCTGTCATTCAGCACGTAGCGCGCGAATACCTGCCAGGCGATGATGGCGGTCATCAGAATGAGCCCGACGCCGGCGAACCACTTCACCAGCAGGCTGGCTTTTTCACTCAGCTGTGACAATGCTTTCTTCATTGTTAAGCTCCAGGGCAACGATCTCGTCGGCCAGCGCGCGCATTTTCGGCGTGATCAGGAACTGGTCCCAGACCGGCAACATGCGCCTGGCGAACGCCGGGCCGTCTACATCTTCGACGACCTGCACGCCGCTTTCGATCAGTCGCGATCGTGCCGCGGTGACTCGGGCGTCCCATATCTCGCGCATGATTGGCACCGAATCGTAGGCCGCCGCCTGCAGGTATTCCTGTTCTTCGACCGGCATTCGATCCCAGCGTCGCTTGGACGCGACCAGTACCTCGGGCGCCATGACGTGTCGGGTCAGGCTGTAATTTTTCGCTACTTCGAAATGGCGGGCGCTTTCGTAGGATGGCCAGTTGTTTTCTGCGCCGTCCACGACACCCTGAACGAGTGCCTGGTACACCTCACCGTAGGGTATCGGTGTCGGGTTTGCGCCGAGCGCGCTTACCATCGACACGTAGATGTCGGAATTCTGCACGCGAATTTTCATACCACGCATGTCTTCCGGCGTTCGTATCGGCCGCTTGGTGTTGTAGAAAGATCGCGCACCGGAATCGTAATAACAAAGCCCGTGCAGGCTCTGTGCGGACATTGCGTCAAGCAGCGATCGACCTATCGAGCCATCCAGCGTTGCGCGCAGGTGCGGGATCGAGCGAAACAGAAAGGGCAATGCAAGAACGATGGTTTCCGGCACGATCGAATTGAGTGGCGCGAGGTTGACGCGATTCAGATCGAGACCGCCGAAAATCGTGATCTCCAGCGTGTCTTTCTCGGCGCCCATCTGTCCGCCAGCGTAAACGCGGATGCGCATCTCGCCGTTGGTGCGCTCGTCGAGTAGCCGATCGATCGCATGCAGCGCCTGCACGGTCGGGTATTCGTCGGGATGGGTATCGGCCGCGAAGAGTGGTCGTGTCTTTCCATTATCACGGCCGCCGCAGGCCGACAGCAACAGCGGCGCAAGGAGTATCTGTCGACGAGAAATCATCAGGCAGTGTCCAGTTTATAAGCGCGCTTCGGTAATTCGTATGCGAGCTGTTTTGCGATCCCGGTCGCCTCTTCTTCGCCAAGCCGATGATCAGCTACGAGTTCCGACAGAAAGGCACAGTCGATACGGCGAGCGACGTCGTGGCGCGCCGGGATGGAGAGGAAAGCCCGCGTGTCATCATTGAAGCCTACCGTGTTGTAAAAACCGGCAGTCTCTGTAGTCATCTTCCGGAAACGGCGCATGCCTTCCGGCGAATCGTGAAACCACCAGGACGGGCCCAGCTTCAGCGTAGGATAGACGCCTGCCAGCGGCGCGAGCTCGCGACTGTAGCTGCTTTCGTCCAGTGTGAAGACGATGATCGACAGTCGTTTGTCGAGGCCAAAACTATCCAGCAGGGGCTTTAGTGCGTGCACGTAGTCTGTGCGCGTCGGGATATCGAAGCCCTTGTCACGACCGAAGGTTCGCAACATCTCAGAACTGTGATTGCGAAACGAGCCCGGATGAATTTGCATGACGAGACCGTCGTCGATACTCATCGCGGCCATCTCGGTCAGCATCTGGGCGCGAAACAGTTCTGCATCATTGCTGTTTGGTGTTGCACTCGTGACACGTGAGAACAGGCTCTGCGCGTCACCCTGCGAAAGATTCGCGGTGCAACAGGTCGGGTGGCCATGGTCGGTCGAGGTCGCGCCCATCGATTTAAAAAACTCGCGTCGCACACGATGTGCCCGCAAATAGCCTCGCCATGTACTCGTGTCTTCGCCAGTCAGCTCGCCAAGCTCCGCAACGTTGTCGCGGAATCCTGCGAACTCGGGATCCACAGTGGGATCAGGGCGATAGGCGGTCAACACTCGTCCCTTCCAGCCGCTGTCTCGTATCGCCTGATGTTGCAACAAGGGGTCGAGTGGTGACTCCGTCGTCGTCAGTACCTCGATATTGAAGCGCTCAAATAGCGCTCTCGGCAGGAACTCCGGCGTGGCAAGTTGGCTGTTGATCGCGTCGAAGATTTCGTCGGCCGTTTCCGGCGACAGGATTTTGTCCAGACCGAAAACGTTTACAAACACCCAGTCGAGCCACATTCGCGACGGCGTGCCAGCAAAGAGATACCAGTGCTCTGCGAATAGTCGCCATGCCGCCCTTGGGTCACATGCCGTTACGCTGCCATCCGCGAGCGGCACACCCAGCTTCGTCAGGTCAACGCCCTGGCTGTGCAGCATGCGGAACAGGTAATGGTCGGGTGTCAGCAGCAGCTCGGTCGCATTCGAGAACTTCTCATTGTCCGCAAACCAGCGAGGATCGGTATGACCGTGCGGGCTGATAATGGGCAGATCGACGATCTCGGCGTACAGGCGTTGTGCAATCGGCCGCAATTCCTTCGCTGCGGGAAAGAGACGGTCCGGGTGCAGGGACAGGTTCGCCATGGCCAGCGCTGGCTAACGCGCCAGCCAGCCACCGTCGACTGGAATCATCGCTCCGTGGACATAATCGGCCGCCGACGATGCAAGGAAGACCGCCGCACCACCCAGATCTGACGGATCGCCCCAGCGTCCCGCCGGAATTCTTGCGAGTATGTCCCGGTTGCGATCCGGGTCGTTGCGAAGAGCGACAGTATTATTGGTCGCAAAATAGCCGGGCACGATGGCGTTCACGGCAATGCCCTTGCCGGCCCATTCATTCGCGAGTAATCGCGTCAACCCGGCAAGTCCGCTTTTGCTCGCGGTATACGACGCAACGCGTATGCCGCCCTGAAACGACAACAGCGACGCAACGTTAATGATTTTTCCACCACGCTTGCCCTTCACCATCGAACGGGCCGCTGCCTGCGCAAGGAAAAACGGCACTTTCAGATTCGTTGACAGCACGTCGTCCCAATCGTCCTCGCTGAAATCGATTGCGTCTTCGCGACGAATAATTCCCGCGTTGTTAACCAGGATATCGACCGGACCCAACGCCGCTTCCGACTGCTTGATCACTGCATCAACATCATTAGTGCTCGACAGATCCGCCATAACCACGGCGGTCTTGCGGCCGGTCTCTGCAATAAGCTGTTTGGTCTCGTCAGGAGCCGAGCGCCCAACTAACGCGACGTCCGCTCCGGCGTTCGCGAGCGCCACAGCGATCGCCTGTCCGAGACCGGTGTTCGCACCGGTCACTACCGCGACCTTGCTTTTGAGATTAAACAGTTCGGAAGACATAAGGACTCTATTTCAACTGACAGATATCGAGCACGTTCATGTCGGTGTAATCGAGGTTCTCGCCACCCATGGCCCAAATGAACGAATAGTTGCTGTTGCCGGAGCCCATATGAATCGACCATGGCGGTGAGATGACGGCTTCCTTGTTGTGGACGACGATGTGACGCATCGCATCGGGTTCGCCCATGAAGTGGAATACGCGTTCATTTTCGCCAAGTTCGAAGTAGAAATAGATTTCCGATCGGCGGTCATGCAGATGCGGCGGCATCGTGTTCCAGACACTGCCGGGATTCAGGATGGTCAGGCCGAGCAACAACTGCGCCGAACGACAGGTCTCCGGAACGATGTACTTGTATATCGTCCGGTCATTCGAGGTTTCCAGCGAACCAAGCTTGACCGGCACGGCGTCGTCGATCGAGATCTTGACGATTTCGAATCGTGCGTGCGCCGGCGTGGATGCAAGATAAAACTCGGCGGGATTCTTCGCGTCGTCGCTCGAAAACACGACCTCTTTCGAACCCATGGGAACATACAGGCCGTCCCGGGGCTTCAGCTCAAAGCTTGTGCCATCGACGACAACCTTACCGGCGCCCCCACCCACATTGACTATGCCGAGTTCGCGACGCTGAAGAAAAGGTTGGCCCGCCGCTGAAGCAGGTACGGCCTGATCCGGCAGCCGCACAGCCTTCTTGCCAGGCGCGACGCCGCCGACCACGAGGCGCTCATTGTGCGAATAGTTGAGGTTGATCGAGTCGGCCTCAAACAGTCCCTCGACCAGGTATCGGTCCCGGAGCGCATCGTTGCTGACGCTCTCCATCATGTCGGGGTGAGTGGCCTGATAAGTCTTTTTGAACATCTGATCCCGCTCCGAAGCGTTTGTTGAGCCCTGCATGGTAACCGGTGTCATCCCCTATTTAAAGGCGTTTTTGCCTAAACCCGCCCCCGCTAGCGTCCCGGCGCCGCTGTGGACCCCCGCACGATCAGGCTCGGCATCACGGAGGTCGCTGCCGGTGGCTCCATGGATGCCGGGTCGTGATTGGAGACCAGCAACTGTACTGCTGTGCGGCCCATATGACGGATCGGCAGCCGGACCGTGGTCAGCGTTGGCCAGATCCTCGTCGCGATAGGGGCATCGTCAAAACCGACGATCGACAGGTCGTCCGGAACACGCAGACCTGCCCGTCGCACGGCCTGGTAAACACCGACCGCCATTTCGTCGTTACCCGCGAAAATGGCCGTGGGCGGATTCGGCAGCGACAGCAATTCCTCGCCGCAACCCATGCCGGATTCAAAGGTATAACCACCGCGCAACAGATACTGGTCTTCGATAGCCAGGCGGTGCTCGGCCAGCCCGACGCGAAAGCCGCGTAGCCGCTCTTTGGCTGACAGAAAAGTGTCAGGGCCGCGAATGTGCGCAATGCGCTCGTGGCCAAGATCGGCAATGTGGCGCGCGGCCTCGGCGGCGCCGACATAATCGTGTGTTTCGACCATGTTTTCCGGGGAATCCAGGGATACCGCGGCGATTCGGATATACGGACATTCGATCTGCCGTAAACGGCCAATCAGCTCGTCATCCTCCGAAATCGACGGCGTCAAGATGACGCCGAAAAATTTCTGGTGCTGGATGATTTCGCAAATATCGTCGTAAAGCGTGGGCGAACTTCGATCGCACGGACGGATTACCAGTTGATAGCCCGTACTGCCCAGGCCTTCCAGAATTCCGGACTGGATATCGACGATGTACTGCGGATTCGGCTGGTCGGAAATCAGTGCAATCAACTGCGAGCGACGCAGCGCCAGCGCCCGCGCCTGGGGGTCCGGCGTGTAGCCGTGCTCCTTGACCACTTTTAGGATCTTCTCTCGCGTGTCCTCGCGCACGAGTCCCGACCGATTGATGACCCGGGACACGGTTTTTTTCGATACACCCGCGAGGCGTGCGATGTCCGTGATCGTCAGCTTTTTGCCACCGGCGCGCCGTTGACCGGCCGGCGGAGTATCCCCGGTAGTGCCCTTCTTTTTCGGATGTGTCATGTTCGGCTACGGCCCTGGCCGGCGCTTCGATGGCGCCGCGACGATAATTTGGATTTGCTCTCAGGCCATACTAACCCGGCGGGGCGCCGGCGGAACAGCGTCGGGGCCCTGCAGCATTCAGATTCGGTGGGGAGTAACGCGTAAGGTATTGTTTTAATGGTGATTTATACTCCTGGCAACGGCTTTGGCCCAGAGGTTTCAAACGAAATGACACCGGTTTCCCTTTTTCGCAAAACCATATACAATCGGTCGGACGCCAGCAATAAGAACAAGGCCATACTGCGCATGAACCCCCCTTCCCGTACCTCAAAGCAACAGTCGCAGCACGAACTGGCGCGGCAGATCGCGAAACGCTTTGTTGATGCACGCCAGCAGGCTCGGGCGCTGACCGGCTTTCCGGGCACAGCGCCCACGACTCTCGATGACGCGTACCGGATCCAGGACATCGCTATCGAGCTCTGGGGACAGCGCATCGGTGGCTGGAAAGTCGGACGGATACCGCTCGACCTTGAGGAGAAGTTTGAAAGTGACCGGCTGGCCGGGCCAATTTTTGCGTCCACGATCCATGAGGTCGCCTCCGGGTCGACAATCGAAATGCCGATATTCGTCGGTGGATTCGCCGCCCTTGAGGCCGAATTTGTCGTGGTAATTGACAGGGATGCGCCGGCCGATCACTGGAGCTGGACGCCCGACGAGGCGCGCGAAATGATTGCCGACCTTCGCATTGGCCTGGAAGTCGCGAGCAGCCCGCTTGCAACTATCAATGAGCTCGGACCGGCGGTCGTAGTGTCCGACTTCGGCAATAATCTGGGGCTCGTGGTAGGGCCGACCATCCATGACTGGCAATCGCGCTCACTCGAGACCATGAGCTGCAGCGCCCGCATCGATGACCAGCCTGTTGGCGAAGGCGGCGCATACAAACTCACCGGGGGCATCGTCAGGTCCGTGCAGTTTCTGCTGGAGCTGGCTGCCCGGCGCGGATTGCCACTGCGAGCAGGTGACATGATTGCCACTGGCCAGACCACAGGCATACACGATATTGCCGTTGGTCAGAGCGGTATCACCGATTTCGGCAACGACGGCTGGCTGGGCATCACCACGGTGGCCGCTAAACCGCAGTAACCAGCCGCTTTAACGGGTCCTAGGTCCCGGGCTGCACGTAGGGAACGCGTGCAAAAATCCTGCGCTCCTCGCCACGCGGATCATTGGCAAGTCGTGCCGGCCGATCGAACAGCATCGTTTCGCGATTCGGAAGGGTAAACGGCTTCCACTCCGGTAATTGCTTGCTGCCGGGTTTGCCGGATCGCGCGAAGGAAATGAATGCGTCGCTCATCATCGCTGATACTTCGCGCGCATCTGCATCCGTGCCGGTGAGTGAACCGGGCGCATCGAGATTGCCAAATATTAATGGGATATCGAAGGCATGCGGTGCGCCGAGTTTGGGCTCGACGGGACTCTGCCAATCGAGATGATAGGCGTAGGTGTTCGCGCCGGACTGTTTTGCCCGCGCCTCGAGTTCCTCGATCGCGCCGCGCCAGGATCGCCCCGCCGTTGTCGCAGCAAAGAAAACCTGGGTCGCGGAATAGTGAGGATAGATCCGACGATATTCGCTGATGACAAACTCGGGTTGAATATCAACCACGGTATTCGGTATCAGCAATTCGGGCAGATCCTGCCAATCGAGATTGTCGTACGATGGATCGCGCAGAAAAGCGCGTGTCTCATCGTGCGTATTGCCGATGATCATCGGAATGTGGGCTGACTGCGGCGCAGCGTCCGGGTAAAACGGATGTCGCGTCAATGAGCGCATGTCCAGTACCGGACCGAAGTAGACGGGTTTGCCGTCAAGTACCGGGTCGGCCGCTTCGAGTCCACGCAGCAATTGTTCGAGTGGCAGTGTCTGGAGTTTTTCGATGTCATCATCACCGATGCCAGCGGCATCCAGGAAAGCTTGCGTTCGGAGCGTCGCGTTCGCAGGCCCCGATGCAGTCACTTGTTGACCGCTCATGGACGCCGCACGATGGAACAGTCCGGCTGCTGCTGGCATCGCCATCATCGTCGCTATTTTTGCACCGCCACCGGACTGGCCAAAAGCCAGCACACAGTTCGGGTCACCTCCAAAGGCCTCGATGTTGTCGCGCACCCATTGCAAGGCAAGAACAAGGTCGAGTTGCCCGCAATTGCCGGCATCAGGGAACGCCCCGTTCGCAAAACGTTGCAGGTACAAATAGCCGAAGGCATTCAGGCGATGGTTGACGGTGACGACAACGACATCGCCACGTCTCGCCAATGCGCTGCCGTCGTAGAGCGGGCTCGAACCTGAACCGTGCGAATAGGCGCCGCCGTGAATGTAAAACATGACGGGTCGTTTACGGCCGTCGTTGGCGCCGGGCGTCCAGATGTTGAGAAACAGGCAGTCTTCGCTGATAGCTGCCTGCGCTCGGTCCTGCGGCGCTGTCGCACCGTATTCGAAGGTGTCGGCGATTCTCTCCCAGGGCTGCGGAGGCATTGGTGGCATGAATCGGCGTGGTCCCGTGTCGGCGCCGTAACGCACGCCCTTGAAAGCGCTTATCCCATCGTCGGAATAGCCGCGAACACTACCAGCCGTCGTCGCTACGACCGGAGACTCCGCACCTTCCGCGGCGAAACCACCGCCTGGCAATGCAAGCGCCAGTGCAGAACCGAGACCGGACTTGATAATGGCGCGTCGATTAATTGTGGTCATCACTTTCCTGCACTTTACAACCAGCTTACATAAAAAAAGCTCGAGACCGTTAACCAGTCCCGAGCTTTCGTTGACCCATTCAGGGGGAATGAGGGCCTATTTCGGAGACCAACGAATTCCGAAGATGTACTCCGTTCCAGTGTGATGATAGACGTTGACAAGGTCGCCGGCATCAAACACCTGTTGCTCGAACTCGTCTGTCAGATTGATCGCCTCAAAAGTGAGATCGATCGTATCGTTGAGCTTGTAGGCCATAGCCAGGTCGATATTCGTCGTATCACTGTATCCACGTTCGTCACGTCCCGCTCCGTTCGGCCTATTAGTCTGGTACGCATCCCGATACGCGGTAGACACGCGGGCACTAAAGCGATCATTCTCGAAGTAGACCGTTGCATTGAATGCGTTCTCGGAGAAGCCCAGGATTTCGTCCGAATTGACGCGCGTATAGTTACCCGTGAAGCCGAAATTCTGCCAGATTCCCGGCAGGAACGTGAACGGCTGCTGGTAGATGATTTCGTAGCCGTCAACAGTTGCGTTGCCACCATTTTGCACTTGGCTCACTTCGACGTTGGGATCCTGACCTGCGTCCAAAGCGACCCGCAGCGGACTCGACGATGGTGCGACTGAAATGTCGAGGCCAGTCTGGCTGTATGGCATGATGACAGTGGCGCCGCTGGTAAAGAATGAGTCGACATCTTTACTGAAGTAGCCGAAGGACAGGAGAGCGTCCTCTGCGAAATACCACTCAAGTGACAGATCGTAATTGGTCGCACGGTACGGGTCGAGCCCCGGATTGCCCGAGTTGTAGGAGAATGGCGGGCCATTGAAGCTATCAAGCGAACCGCCTGGAGTCAGGTTGCCTAAAGAAGGCCTGGCCATGACTTCTGCTACCGCCACGCGTGCTACGAAACTGTCCGAAAGATCAAAAGCGAGATTCAGCGACGGCAATGTGTCGTCGTAACTGCGCTCGACCACCGCGGTAGCACCCGAGAGAACGCCGGTCGATGTCGTTGTCGTCTCTACCTGGCGGACTCCGAGGTTGCCGCGAACGCCTACGTTACCGAGCTCGCCGATGAAATCGAGTTGCGCCCAGAAGCCGATATCCTCTTCCTCGACGTTTCGAATATTTCCGACCTGCGGAGCACCGGGAATGCTGTACACATCAATAAGTGCTGCCGCTGCCGCGATATTCGGCGATACCCAGGAGGTGTCAATGCCCGCTGGAGCGCCCAGTCCGGAACCGAAGCCAGAGAGATTGCTTAGCATGTCAGGCGTAATTGGGGCACCCGGTATGTCGTTGGTGCCATCGTTGTCGGTATCGCAGTCGTAGTAGCCACAAACCAGTGAGCCCGCCGTATTTTCACGTCGATACTCTACTGTATCGAACTCGAATTGCTTCCAGCTGACACCGCCTTTCAGCGTGATATTGTCATTGAGATCGAAGGCAAGATCGGCGGCAAAGGTGCTGAACGAATTCTCTACGTTGTAGGGACGATCACGGAACTCGGTGAAGGCAAACTGACTTGCATCATTGACGTCAAGATCACCAAAGTCGATCGCTGGTGCGTTGGGATTACCGCGGAAATCGTACATGTACCCGGTAACCGTGTTGATGGCATCGTAAAGAATCGTCGTCTGCTTCGGCACATCGTGATCCGAAGTGCTGGTGCCAGCAAAGGCGTTCATGCGAAGACGATCCGAGAAGTCGTGTTCCAGATTCAAGGTGAACTGCGTAAAATCAGTATTCAGCTCATCGAAACGCGCTTCGCTTCGAACCGGGTGAGTTCCATTGCCGATCGGTGAAATCGTGTAAGTACCGGAGTCCATGATGTTACGGACCGGATCGATCGTGAAGTTGGAAACGTCAATGCGACCTTCCTGGCTGCGGAAAAAGACTTCCAGGTATTCTTCAACGCGGGTCGCCTCAAATTTCGAGTACATCGCGTCAAAGGTAATTTCCGTAGAGTCTGTAGGCGCGAATTGCAGGGATCCGGTTACGCCGAGTCGATCCTGTTCGTGGGTCAGACGACCATACCGGGGAATTCGCGGATGATAAGTCAGCGAGTTCGTATCGATCGACGTGCAACCCGGATCGGCGGGAACACCCGGGCAGGTGTTCCCGTCGACAGAGCGGAAATTGCCGTCCTGCCATCTTACCGTCGAGAAACCTTCCTCAAGTATGGAGCGAGTGGAGTATGCAACCGAGAACAACGCGCCGAATGTCTTATCCGCATTCGAGTGCGACAATAGCGCTGCAAATCTTGGGTTTATTTCATCAGACAGATCGTTGTAACCACCTTGAACAGACGTCGCAATGGTCGTGCCATCATCGTAGTCAAACGGACGCGAAGTATCCAGGTCCAGAGTAGCGCCAATTGCGCCTTCCTCTACATCGGCCGACGATGTTTTGCGTACGGTGATCCCATTGAACAGCTCTGAGGCAAATGTGTTGAAATCGAAACCGCGGCCACGATTGGCGCCGCCGGATGAGTCCGCGCTGCCCGTCGTGTTCATCGCTTCCATGCCATTAATGCGGATGCGATTGTAGTCACCGCTGAGGCCGCGGACCGTGATCTGGCGGCCTTCGCCGTTAACCCGGCTGATCGAGACACCAGGAATTCGCTGAATAGACTCAGCAAGGTTCAGGTCAGGGAATGCGGCGATGTCCTGAGCAACAATAGAATCGACCACACCGGCCTCGTCTCGCTTGATTCCCAGAGCCGCCTTAAGGCTGCTGCGATAGCCCTGTACGACAATCTCTTCCAGTGCGTCATCCTGCGCCAGCGCGGTGGCTGGAAGTCCACAAATGATGGTTGCCAGACCCGCGTACGACAACACAGCCATTCCCGATTTGCACACTTTGGCGAATGCTTGAAAAGTCATTTTCCCGTCCCCCTCAAATACTTGAGTGTTTTAGTAGCCCGTAAGCTTTTAGTTAACGGCAATCGACAATTGGTCGACCACCCATTGTCGGTATACTACTCGGAATGACACCGGTGTCAAGATGTATGCTACGCTGTCCGTCGAAAGTCGAAAATCCATTTATTACTTATTAATCAATAAATTGCAGCACTCTATCTGGACCGGCCCCGGTGATTAGTGCAATTTCCAGCCCGCGATCCCGACAGACTCGTCAAGATTCTGTTGGGCGGCGGCCGAATATTGATGACACCGGTAGCAGTGCTACTATCGCCTTGGGACTCGTGGAACCAAAAATGAAAAGACATCCATTACTAAGCACACGTCGCGACGTTCTTTTGGCCGCCGCTGGCGCGGTTGCCATCGCCGCCTGTTCGAAGGTGCCATCGGGTGCGTCCGGCACGGCTGACCCCCGGGCCAACGCGCTTGCTGCAATGAAACGTGCCACCACCTTCATGCGCGAGCGCTGCGCCGTAAACGGCGGCTACGTCTGGGCGTACTCCGCGGACCTGTCGAATCGATGGGGCGAGATGGAAGCCTACCCCGGCATGATCTGGATACAACCTCCCGGCACAGCGACGGTCGGCCACCTGTTTCTCGACGTCTATCACGCGACCGGGGATGAGTACTATTACGAGGCCGCCCGCGAAGTCGGGCTGTCGCTGATCGCCGCGCAGCACCTGTCCGGCGGCTGGAACTACCTGCACGATTTCGCCGGCGAGGAATCGATACGGCGCTGGTACGAAACGATAGGCAAGAATGGCTGGCGGCTCGAAGAATTCCACCATTATTACGGCAATGCGACCTTCGACGATGCCGGTACCTCCGAGGCGTCTCAGTATCTGTTGCGCATGTACCTTGAGAAGCGCGATGAAGAATTTGCCGCGCCATTGGAACGGGCGATTCGCTTCGTGCTCGACAGCCAGTATGAAAACGGCGGCTGGCCGCAGCGCTTTCCGTTTGTCGACGATGCGCCATCGCTGCATGGCCGCCCGGACTACACGAGATACATCACATTCAATGACGATGTTGCCGGCGAGAACATGAAGTTCCTGCTGATGGTATGGCAAAGCATGGGAGACCAGCGAGCCCTGGACGCAATTCACCGCGGCATGGAGATTTTCGCAGCAACCCTGCAACCGGCACCTCAGGCCGGCTGGGGTTTGCAGCACAGGCTCGAGGACTTAAAGCCTGTCGGCGCCCGCTCCTACGAACCCGATGCGTTGGTCACGCACACGACCGCGACCAACATTGGACTCATGTTGAATTTCTACGAATGGACGGGGGATGCGCAGTTTTTGGCACGGATTCCGGAAGCATTGGACTGGTTACAGTCAGTTCGTTTGTCGGGCGACGACATCAAGATGCCGGGGCGCGAGTTTCCGACCTTCATCGAAATCGGCACCAACCGGGCACTCATCAATCACCGCCGCGGTTCGAACGTCGTGAACGGCGAGTATTACCAGGACTACAACCCCGAAAAACCCATCGTTCACTACTCGCAATGGCGCGCGATTGATCTCGACGGCCTGCGCGCACGATACGAGTCTCTGCAAACCATGGCGCCCGAGAGCCTGGCCGCGCGCTCACCCTTCAACAAGCGCGACGACTTCGTTCTGCCACGATTCTTTTCGACCAGGACCATCGAAGTATCGGATCTGAACTCCAACGCCGGATCGAACGCCCTTGAGAGGCCAAGCCCGGCGGCAATTGCCGAATTGGTGAACAATCTGAACGACGAAGGATACTGGCCGACTCCACTCGTCGCCGTCTCCAACCCCTATACGGGCGACGGCGACCTTGAGGTTGCCGCCGGCGATTATTCGCAGACGCGGGTTGGTGACGCGAGCGATACCTCGCCTTACATCACCGAGAGCCCGTTGCTCGGGATATCAATCGGAAGTTACATCCAGAACATGGGTGTGCTGATGCAGGCAGTGGACATCGACTGAAAGCCTATTCGGACTGGTCGTACTCGTCGCGCACCGGTCTAACTCCCGGCCGCTAGAAACTCTTCCGGCGCCAATGTCCAGGGTGTGAAGCGTATTGTCCGAATCGCGCCCTTGAACCAGTTCACCTGGTTCAGACGAACGCCGAGCGACGTCTTGCCCGGTTGCTGGGTCTCGAACTGGAGCGCTTCGCTCAATTCCATTTGTCCGTTGACGTAATGTTTGAATGTAACGCCATCCACAACAATAGCCGCGTGATACCAGGATCCGGTGTCATGCTTGTTGTCAATCGCATAGAGCGGCACTTTCTGGCCGTTGGAGTTGATGAAAGTGTCAAGAAACCACTGCTTGTTCCCGACGAGCCGCGTTTCAAACATCACGCGCTCATCCGAGCTGTTTTCCTGCATGTGAAAAAACCGCTGCTCGGCGGCGCCGTCTTCATATGGACTGAATACAACCTCTACTGTGAAAGCGGTCATCCCGGCCAGTGGATGCACATCAAGGATCAGGCCGTCATCAACACCGTCGAACTCAATCGCCTTACCGTTAGCTGTTTCAATGACTTTGGGATCGCCGACGACGGTCAGTCTATTGCCATCGATAGTGTCAAGGTTGTCGAGACGCCAGATCACCTGGCTATTGGCAGAGTAATTCTGTGTTGCTGTCTGCTCATTCTCTGTGCAGCCACTCGCAAACTGGGCAACGACGGCGCAACAAATAGTCAGGTACAGATTCATCGATAAGGTACTGCCTGGAGTGTTGGGATTCGTCCGGAGTTGCGTGGCAGAATGCATTTTCAGAGGCCGAGATTATCTGGTTGGTGGTGTTGCTGTCCAACTGTGAGGTATCAATGACCATCATCAATACTGCACTTCTGTCTTTCGGCATGTCCGGTCGGGTATTTCACGCGCCCTTCATTCAACATCACCCGGGCTTTCGGCTGACCGGATGCTGGGAACGCACGAACAAGCTCATCAAACAGCATTATCCGGCCGCCACGAGCTACGACACACTGGATGAGCTGCTCGCCGACACGACGATCGATCTCGTGGTCGTCAATACGCCGACCCTGACCCATTTTGAATTTGTCCGAAAAGCCCTGCTGCAGGGTAAACACGTCCTCGTCGAGAAAGCGTTCGCCGGGAACGCCGCGGAAGCGCTCGAGCTTCGTGCACTCGCAGAGGCGCAGGGGCGAAAGCTGGCCGTCTTTCAAAACCGCCGTTGGGACAGCGATTTTTTGGCCGTTCGGGATGTATTAAGTGGAGGATCTTTAGGCTACATCGTTGAAGCAAACCTTGCTTACTCGCGATACGGCCCCGAGCTAAGCCCAAAGACGCACAAGGAAGAACCGAGCTCCGGGTCCGGCATCGTCAAGGATCTCGGGCCGCATGTCATCGACCAGGCCCTTGTCCTGTTCGGTATGCCGGAGGCCGTGTTCGCTGACATCGGCATCACCCGGGAGCATTCCAGGGTCGACGATTACTTCGATATTTTGTTTCGCTACGGCGACAGACGCGTGCACGTGAAAGGCGGCTACTTTTACAAATATCCGCTGCCCGAGTACAGCTTGTTCGGAAAACAGGGTTGCTTCATCAAAACGCGGTCAGATGTTCAGGAATCGCAGCTGCAGAGAGGGATAACGCCCGCCGACAGCGACTATGGCCGGGAACCGGACACTGCAGCAGGTCGCCTATACTCTGGCAACAATGGCGCACAGGAAATCATTTCCCCGCGCGGCGACTATCTGCAGTTCTACGATGGTTTGTATCATTCCATTGCCGACAACAAACCCGAACCTGTAACCGCAACGGATGGCGTCCGCGTCATGCAAATCATTGACGCGGCGTTACGGAGCCAGTGCGAGGGCATGGTGATCCCGATCGAGCCTGGCTAGTTACGGGGTTTTGTAGTCGACCCACACACCCGTGCGTCCGTTCTGGATACGAAACGAACCGTCGCGATAAGCCGTGAGCTTTATCCAGTGCGCAGTCCGTTCGTCGAGGTTCGCGATACGCGCATCGTTGAAATTCTCGGCGCCTTCAAACTCTGATCGATGCAACTGCCAGACCGCCTCGAGATCATCGGCCGCACGCAGAAAATCGAATATTGCCGGCTCGCCGCCTTTTTCAGCACCATTATTCAGGATCGCAACACGCGGCCGGAATGCGACGAGTGTTGCGGGGTCCGCGACATCGGCGCCGCCATGATGCGGCACCAGGTATACATCCACGGGCCCGATGCGATCCACGGGGCAGACGAGATCGGACAGTGGTTGGCCACTAAGGTCGCCCACGTCAAGGAATCGAAACTGGCCAAACTCGATCAGTACGCCGGTCGAACGCGGATTTTCATAAGCGTCGACAGCAGCGAGAACGGCTCTGTCACACGCCGTATTTGGTGTGCCCGCACCCTCCATCGTTGCTGTCGTTAACCCGTCCGTGCTGACCACAACAGCTTCGACACCGCGCAACGGCAGTCGGTCTCCCACAGCAGGTACGACGTGAATACCTGCTTTCCGGGCTTGCTGGTAACGCTCGAAGTGCTCGACAGCTATGGGTGTCACAAGTGCTTCCGGTGCCGGCTTGTCGTGATCGATGAAGTTGCTTACAGGCATCAACTGCATAAGCTCTGCTGCACCGCCGAAGTGGTCCCTGTGGAAGTGCGTGATGAGCAGGTGATCGATCCTGGAGACTCCGGCATCCGTGGCCGCAACAACAATGCGCTTCGCGTCACGTGCGTCGTCTCCCTCGCCGGGATACCCCGCGTCGATGAGGAGTGACTCTCCTTCAGGCGACACAAGCAGCGTTGCCTGGCCACCTTCCACATCGATAAAGTAAATGTCTATGTTTTTTGGCGTCGTTGTACAAGCGCTTGCGATGCAGAGGATGACGGCTATCGATGCAAGCCGTCGCAGGTGCCGGGAATATCTGAATTGCATTATTGTGGTTTCGGCTTCAGGCACAGGTATGTGGCGACGACCGCCGCCTCGCGCTGGTAAGCCATTTTTCCCTGTGCGACCCGATGAGCCCTCTCCCTGCCTGGTCCGGGAGATACTAACTCAAAATCGGCACCTGCTACGCAGGGTCCGGCCACCGAGAGACCGCTTTCAGTACCTGAACGTGTAAGAAACCTTCAGGTTGAGGTCGCTATAGGTACTCGAATGGTGATTCTGTGGATCAACGACTCCGCCGGTATTCAGGACCAGGACCATTTCCTGGCCGGCCTCGGGCAGGTAACGCAGGCGACTGTTAAAGCCGTAGACATCTTCAGAATTGTCATACTGCAGAAAGTTGCTCCACGACCATTTCGAATTGAAAGCGACGTCCGCTCGTAAACTCGCGAGATGCGAGGTGAAGCTGCCGCTGGGCAGGTCCACATCGTTTTCCGTGAAACTCAGGCCCATGGAAAACCAGGCGGATTGCCGCCATTGCAGCTCGACGAATTTTTCCAGCCGGTCGCCGCCAAAGTAGCCACCGTCCTGTACAGACAAGACGACACGCAAAGGTCGCTGCATTCCGGTTTCTATCTGAGCCCGGATCCGGTCGAACTGGTATTCACCGACCGGCACGTTCAGCCGGCCAAACAGGTCGAAGTCCTCCCGAACCCGTTCTGTGCTGCGCTCAGCACGGATGAACAGGTAGTCGTCCCGGTGCGAGTACAGGCCAATCGGTTCAAAGCCGATTCTCTCCGACAGCGTAACGCCTTCCATATCCGTCACGAGGTAGTAGTCGGTGCGGAAATTGACCGCCCGCCAGATGCCCGCCTCAGGCCGGATTCGAAATCGCGCACCCGTATCGATCTGACGAATCCCGGTGCGATTGACAAAGCCGAGTGCCGGCCGAAAATTTTCTTCTATGTGCTGTCCACGGAGCCATACCTGCAGCTTGTCGCTCGGAATTTCCACCATCACACCGAATGCCTGGTCATCGCCATCCACGTCCGACGACTGGCTTTTTTGCGCCCACACCTGGCTGGTCAAAATTTCGCCGAATGGCCCGTCGCTGTTGCGATACAGAAAGTCGACGCCCGCCACAGTATTGGTCTCATTCGACGTCGGATCACCGTGGGTCATAATAAATCCAACGGCAGACTCATCGAATACATTGTAAGAGCCGCGCGTAACGAACAGGTCTGTGGCCTCGACGTCTCCGAAGGCTTCCTGCCGGATTGCCAGGGCGCCGACGTTAAAGTCGCCCATACGTCCGGTCAGTTTGACGCCGCCATCGATACCAACGGCCTCGCCGTCCTCCGAAAGTCCGATGCGGCGGGAGAAGAACGGGCGACCGTTAGTTCCGATATTGCCAAACTCGAAAATGCCCGCGTCCTGCAGGAAAAAGTCCCGCTTCTCCGGATAGAACAACGAGAAACGGTCCAGCGCGACCTGCAATTCATCAACCTCTGCCGCCGAGAAGTCGGTGTTCAAAGTAAGGATTGCACTCAGTGAAGGCGTGATTCGATAGCGGGCGTCGAGGGACGGTTCGAAGTTCGACGTGTCTCCGCCCAGCACGAGATCGCGACTCTGGCTCATGCTGACCGACGGCACCAGGTCGAGGCCGACGCCTTGCTTGATGTTGTCGATACCGTGGACTTCGCCACCGTAGGCCGGCCAGTCCTGGCGTTCGTGCGAGGACCACATGTTGTACTCCTGCTTGCGTACGATGCCGCGGCCGAAGTTGATTCCCCAGGTATCCGAATCCGGCGAGAACGATATCGACTTGAACGGAATCGCGATCTCGGTCACCCAACCTGTATCGGTGACGGACGACTCCGCTTGCCAGATGGTCGCCCATTCCTCAATGAACTGCGCATTGTTCTCGCGCAGCGCTTCCCTGCGTATACCGTTAGCGTTGACCTGGAAGAAGTAGTCATTACGCTTGTTATTGAAGCTGTCCAGCATGACGTAGAAACGATCGTCCGAATAAAACAGCTTGCCCTGGATCATCTGCTTGGCGCTGATCGCATCCGGATCGCTGTCCCTGAGATCGGCTGCAATGTAGAGGTAGTCATCATCGTAGGTCACCCTCACGATGGTCGTCTCCGATGGTGTCGCACCATCCGTCGGCGACGTCTGATGGAAGTCATCGATTGCCTTTGCCGTTCTCCACACCTCGTCATCGAGCTTGCCGTCAATGATCGGCGCCGTTGTTGTCCGGGATATATCGAAGGACTTTCGTACGCCATTAACCGTATAGACGGCGGCGGCATCAACGGCGACAAGCAGCAAAAATCCTGCAATCAGGATGCGTTTGAAGTAAAGCATGTCGTACCCCCTGGGAACATGAGCTTATGTGTTCCTTGGATGAACGACTGGTAACTAAGGTTTCAGGGTAATCGACGAAGCGTGCCGAAGTCAGGATGAACGGTGAGCGATCCGATCGAGATTGCTTTTGTACTTGCGGCTGAGTTTGAGTTCAGCGTTACATTCAAGACTCAGGAAGTACTCGCCATTTCGATGTGGCCGCATCGATCGTATGCGATGGCGATTGACTATCGCCGAGCGATGCACACGTATAAACACTTCCGGGTTCAGCAGTTCCTCGAGGCGCTTCATCGTGCCGCGCAACACGTGCGTATCGCCGCCCGAGTGCACACACATATAATCGCCGGCCGCATCGATCCAGTCGATGGCCTCGACGTCGACGCAGGTGGTCTTCGCACCATCACGAATCGCCAGCCTTTTCGGAAACCGCTGCCCGTTTCCGGCTGCCGCCTGCAGTGCGGCTTCCAGCGACAATTCCTGGCCGGTCAGTTCGCAGACAAATTTCAGCAACTTGTTGCAATGTTCGTCAGCCTGTTTTTCGTCGCAACCGTGGCGCGCGCGTTCGACTGCCTCTGCAAGTCGATCGTCGTTAATCGGCTTGAGAAGATAGTCCAGAGCATTCGCATCAAAGGCCTTCAATGCAAACTCGTCATACGCCGTGACAAAGATGACTGCCGGCATATTGCTCGTCGACAGGTTGCGTAGCACATCGAAACCGTCCATGCCGGGCATCTGCACGTCCAGGAACATGATGTCGGGCGCATGTTCACGAACGGCCGCGAGCGCCTCACGGCCATTTCGACTCTGCGCGCAGATCTCGATGTCATCGTACTTCGCGAGCCGCAGCTCAAGACCACGCCGGGCGAGCTCCTCGTCATCCACTATCAGGGCTTTAAGCATCGCTTTCCTCGTAGGGCAGGTTGATGGTTATGATCAGGCCCGACGGTTCATTCGGTGCCAGCGTGAATGCCTGCGCCTCACCGTAGAGCTGCAGCAGGCGTTCCCGCGTGTTTTTGAGTCCTACGCCGCTGGACTTGTGTTCGCTCTGTCCGTTGCCAAGTCCCGGCCCGGTGTCGGATATCTGCAGAACCAGCACTCCCCGTTGCACGCGCGCCGATATTCGCAGCGTGCCGCCCTCCTCGCTGGGGGAGATAGCGTATTTAATCGCATTTTCGATCAAAGGTTGCAGTATGAGACTCGGCACCAGTGCCTTTTCCGCTGGACTCTCGATAGATTTTTCGATCACGAGGCGGTCCCCGAATCGAACTTTCTCGATTTCGAGATACAGGTCGATCGCACCCAACTCTGACCCCAGTGTCACCTGGCTCATCGGGTCGTTATCGAGTGTGTACCTGAGAAAGTCGCTAAGACGACTGACCGCTCTGTTCGCCGTCGCATTGGCGCCGTCAAGAATCAGCGTCGAGATTGCGTTCAGCGTATTGAAAAGAAAATGCGGATTGAGCTGGTAGCGCAGCATCTTGAGTTGCGCCTGGTGCGCGGCAGCGGTTGCTTTGAGTGTCTGCTCCGTCTGCTCCTGCAGTTGCTGGTAGTACTTGATGCCGAAATAGAGGCCGCTCCAGCACAGCAGGATATAGAAAGAGCCCATCACGCCACCGACATATTCCATGATGTCATCGGGATGCCAGGAGTTCTTCACCCAGTCGTAATAGAGGTAATTCTGTAACCAGCGCCAGCCAAGAGCCAGGACGTAGCAAACCAGCAACATCGTGGTCGAAAGTGCAATTATCGACTTGGACCAAAGACGATGGAAAAGAGAACGCATCGGCAGGGTCAACAACAAACCGGTGACTGCGGTAGCGGCGATAACGGCGAAGTAGGCTTCGGGCTTTTCGTGAGCGAGCGCACCCAGCCACGCGGCAATCGCGTAACCGGTCCAGCCGCCAATATTGAGGATCCAGAACAGGCGGCTCCTGTTCCGGACCAGGGTTTCGAATTCCACAACCAATTATAGAACCCGAACCGCTGCGGGCAACACGGTTTAACGCGCGCCAGGCACTACTCGTCGAAAGTAGCTACGCGAACCCTGGCTGGCGCGCTACCAGCTCGCGCTCGATAGCCTCAGCATCCGATGGCGATATCCCGAGCGAGTCCCGCAGGCGAATGAGCAAAGCCCGCTCTTTTTCCGAGATGCCGCCTTCAGTATGGGCCTCCGAGACGGCCTCTTCATAAACCTGCATCTTGCGAAACGTCGCGTACTCCGGTGTGTTCCTGGTGTTGGGCATTGCGGCGCTGGCGACGCTTTCGGCAAAGCGCTGCAGCGGCGTCAGGAAAAACACGACTACGGCGGCCGCCAGCAGACCGGCCCAGTTACCCAACTCGGCCGAGAGAAAACGATCTGCCCCCTCGGACAGCAGGAACACTGACGTCACGACGACTGTTGCCAATGTCGATTGCTTGATCGTCCAGCGAATCTTGAGATCGATGTCGAAAAGATGCGAACGCAGGATGCCATAGGCAATCAGCGGGACTGCGAGCAGCGTGCCAAGCGCATAGACCGCTTTCCCCAGCAACTTGACGGCAGTTAATGCCGTCAGGTCGGGCTGAGTCCACATATACCAGGCAGCAATAGCATAGGCCATGCTCCAGCCAAGGTCCCGCAAACCAAAAGCAAGTGCAAATATCCCGGCGCGTTCACGGGCCAGGCCCCCATCCGCCGTGTGCCAGGCATGGATTGAAGCCACGAGCGCGTAGATAAATAGCAGCGTCACCGTCGAATACAGCAGCGTGATGATGAGCCTTGATCCAATGAAAACGACGGCAAGTACCAGCGCGGCCATCGCTAGAGCGAGACCGATGCGAACGCGTTTGTTCGCAAATGGGCGGGTCAGGCTCGTATTCAGCGCAAGCGCCAGAAACGGCGGGTAAAGAATGACCATGAGTCCGTCGCCCCCGTGGTGTACCACCCCCATGAAAAAGTACAAGATCTCACGAGTCTCAAAAAAGTTGTCGGGCAGTTGTAATACAAATTCGGGATAACCGGCGGTAACGAGGACAAACCCTTCGACCACTAACAAGAAAGCAAGCTTGCGGGCAACAGTGCCGGCTCCTCCAACACGGTACATCACGACTGCGAGTGCCCAGCATGCGGTGACAGCGACTAGGCCAAGAATTCCGATCAGGGTAATAGGCGACATCGCTGCAGTTTATCTCGCCCGCTCAAAACAACGAACTGTTTATTTTATCGCGAGCGCTCGACAGGACTCGCTGTCTGAATACCTGGCCAGTCGCGCTACCGGCGTCTGTGGCCGGGAATGTGAATTGATGACGATGGTATCGGGTGTCAGGTGAGCGACCGCCCATGCCGCGAACCAGCACTCCGTCGCAACCCGATCATCCCGCGGCGTTTCTGCGTCCGAATTCGGCACATGCAAATCAGACTGGAAGAACACGCCCGCATCCCGCGCCCAGACACCGAGGGCCGCGAAGACATGCGGGCCGTGCGACAAAACCATGAGCTCAATCGTATTGTTCTGATCATCAAGGGTCAGTCGATCGTGGACCGGCGTGATCGTTACCTTCCCGCCCTGCCGAGTCAAACGATCCTCGGGCATAGTTGTGCGATTCAGCGCGTCGGACAGAAACGCTGCGACGTGCTCCGGCGCGTAAACGTCTGCGCCAGCGGCCGCGAATGCACGAGCTCCTCCGGCATGGTCGTCATGTGCATGCGTTATCGCGACGGCACGGATCGGCGTACCCGGAAAACTTGCTTCCAGGAAATCGACGAAATTCTCTGACAGTCGGCTAATGCCATAGCCCGGCACCAGGTCCGCAGGCGGCAATTGCTGCAATTCCACCCAACCAGCCGGAGCGTCAGCAACGACCAGTCCACCAGCGGTTTCAAGAACCATATGAGCGAAGCCTGTTCGGACCCCGGTTACCAGGTAGACGCCGTCCACGATGGTCTGCATTTGCATGTCGATTTTGGCCGGCCAGCGATCGCCGTCCAGCGTGACGGCCTCCCGGCCGTCACTTAGCCGCCATAAGTCCCTGGCTTCCCGGGCACTCAGTTCTCGCCAGCTGGCTTGCGCTGCGAACACAACATCGTCTTCGATCAGCACCCTGACCTCTGGCGCACCGGTATCCGGCCACAGCCATCGCCACACAACCGGCACGCGACCGCGCAGCGGCACGTCGGCTTGCGTGCGCACCTCACTTAACTTTCCCGCTTCAACGCGCACACGGCTTTCGAATGGGCTCCCCGGGTAGTTCACTGTGCGCCAACCGTCGTCCGATTCTCCCACTATCCACTCGGGGTGCGCTTCAAGCTCGGCAACGAAAAGTTTTGGGTCCACGCGCCGGTGTCGCAAGGCCTCGTAGATGATGCGTTTGCCGGTAAATTCAATGTCAGGCGGAGCTTCGCGATTCACGATACGCACTGTATCCGGCACGAAGTAAGAAACGACAAACTCTCCCTGCATATCCGGGTTTGACTGGCCGCTGCCGCTGAACTGTATGCGTCCCGATGTGTCATCCGTGACGTAACAAAAGCGCGTCGGGTAGCGTTCGCCTGGCGCCGGATGCATGCCCTGATATCGCGCCCCCAAATCGAACTCACCGTCGAGGCAGAATTCGACGGCGTTGCCTGCATTAGTGCAGCCAGCCAGTTGCATCGCGCCGATTAACACGAACAACGTTCGCTTTGCGTTAAAGTGATGCTGCTTTCGGGTTTCGGATTCCACACTCAATTATAGGTCGCCAATCGAGGCGAAGAGCACGACTGATCCCGCGTTCAGCACTATTCATCGCGCGAGACTTCAGCGGCGATCCAGTCAGAAACTATTTGTTCCAGCACGGCAATGGGCAGCGACCCACTGCCAATCACCACGTCGTGAAAACGCCGGATGTCGAACGAGGAACCGAGTGCCGCTTCCACTCTCGCACGCAGTTCGCGAATCTTCAGTTCGCCGATTTTGTAAGAAAGCGCCTGGGCCGGCCAGGTGATGTAGCGATCGATTTCACTGTTGACCTTCGATTCGCTGAGAGCCGTATTCGCCAGCATGAAATCCACGGCCTGTTGCCGTGACCATCCGAACGCATGCATGCCTGTGTCAACGATCAGCCGGCACGCGCGCCACGCTTCGTAGGTCAGGCGGCCGAAATCGTTGTACGGATCTTTGTAAAAGCCCATCTCCTTACCGAGACGCTCCGAGTAAAGCCCCCAGCCTTCACCGAAAGCGGAGTGGTACAGATCGCGCCGAAATTCGGGTAGGTTCAGTTCCTGCGCAAGCGCCGACTGCAGGTGATGCCCGGGAACACCCTCATGTAACGACAGGGCTTCGATGGTGTATAACGGCGTGCCCTTCAAATCGCCAGTCTTGATGAAATAGGATCCCGAATCGGTGCCATCACCGCTCGGTGGCATGTAGAACGCACCGCGCTCCGGGTTGCCGACTATTTTGTAGGTCGCTCGCGGCAACAGCGTGAAGAAACGCGGCAATTCACCTTCGGCGGTCTTGCTGATCAGTGCAACACGTCCCAGCAACTCCTCATCCGACCGGGCATAGAACCGCGGGTCTTCGCGCAGAAAATCAACAAACGACCGGAAGTCACCCTCGAAGCCAACAGCATCGATGATGTCTTGCATCTCGGCCCGAATGCGGCCCAGCTCCGATATGCCGAGTTCATGGATCTCTTCCGCTGTCATGTCGGTCGTCGTGAAGTAGCGAATCAGGTATCGATAGTAGTCACCGCTGCCGGGAATCGAGGTAATGCCAACCTCTTTCCGGCATGCCGGAAGGTATTCCGTTACGAAAAAGTCCAGCAATTCTTCGTAGCCGGGCACGATCACTGATTCGATCAACTCAACACCCTTGCGCGTGTACTCGGCCCGCTGGTCGTCGTTCACATTGCCCGGAAAACGCGTAAACGGCACGTAAAGGAGGCTTTGCTCTGCATCGGCGACGATGTGTGCCTCAATCGTCGCTGCATAGCCTGAAATGCTTCCGCAGTAGTGCGTGTAACCCGACCGAACAGCCTCACGCAGCACATCGATGTACTCACGGTTATAGCGCCTGAAATCCGCCAGGCTCACCAGATAGTCGTCATAGTCGGCGGCTGCAAGAAACGACATATTCGATGGCGCTTCGGCGAAGTAGGTGTGATAACCGGACTGGCTCGTGATCGGAAAAAGGTGAACCGGTTGTTGGTAGCTCTCCCTCTCGGCTTCGCGTTCATACTTGAAAATGCGATAGGACAACTGATCGTCAGGACGGAGCTCATCGACGCTGATATCGGCAAGTTTGCCCAATACAGCTTCATTAAATTGCTGGCGCCTGGCGCGGGCCTCCGGCGTGTGCTCGGAGAGCTCGCCATCCATTCGCCAGGCATCGGGATCCGAGCGAAAAAACACTTTCTCGGCGCTTGCGGCAGCCCAGTGTTCATCCAGCAGATTGTGAAAGGCCGCTCCGGCTTGCGGTCGGCGGTCAGTGTCAGTTGGCGCGCACGCCATCAATACGAATACGAGCACCGGGCTCGCGAGGAAGTTACCAAGGCGCATTTAAAGCTCCGGGAGTGCCGTGTGGCACGGTTGCTCATCTTACACGCTCAGCCTCCGCTTTCGGCAGCGTGAGAAGGAGCGCAGATGTCTGATATTCAATGACTTACGTAAGGTTCAAACTATATTTCGCCCTCATGCATCTAAATCTTCAAGAAAGTACAAATTCGCTGTTTGACTGGATGCCGGGGGACGGAAAACTGAAAATCTCAGACACGTCGGCGCAGGACGTACGGTTGGCGCCGCCGGATCCACGCCGTAACCAACTCATCATCGCCGGGATAGGCGTCGCCGTAATCGCGTCCATCCTGTTCGCGGCGCCCTGGGTCAAGCGCTGGGCGGATGCCACCATCAGCGTGCCTGTCGATCGCGTCCGGACTGCCGTCGTCACGCGCGGCGATCTCATCCGGGACGTATCGGTCCAGGGACGTATAGTCGCCGCCGTCAGTCCCACGCTTTACGCAACGGCGTCGGGATCCATCACCCTGCAGGTCGATGCGGGTGAGCAGGTTGTTGCCGGACAGGTACTGGCGATCGTGGACAGTCCCGATCTCGCCAGCACATTGCAGCAATCAGAATCCACATTGGAGCAACGCAAGGTCGAACTCGAGCGGCAACGCATCGAGTCTCGTCAGCTCGCGCTTGAAAAGCGCAAGGCAGCGGATCTCGCCGATGTCGCTCTCGTAGCCGCAAAACGTGAACAACGGCGGGCCGAAGAAGCGAACAAAAAGGGTGTTATTCCCGTCATTGACTACGAGAAGGCGCAGGACGACCTGCGCAATGCGGAGCTCGCTTATCAGCATGCGATCGCCGATGCAGATCTGTTCGACGAAAGGCTGGCCTTCGAGATTCGCGCCAGCGAATTCGAGGTCAGTCGACAACTATTGCTGGTCGACGATCTTCGGCGCCAGGTCGATGACCTTTCTATCAAGTCGCCCGTCGATGGCATCGTCGGCGACCTGCTTGTTGCCCAGAAGTCGGCCGTGTCGCGCGACACGCCCGTTATGGCCGTCGTCGATCTCACGCGCTTTGAAATCGACGCGCTCATTCCGGAAAGCTACGCCGACGACCTTGCGCTTGGCATGCAG
>Ga0224510_10000264_pt1 | contig 43706 bp, 41 predicted proteins | sample SF_May12_sed_USG_FD_170161 | JGI IMG/M metagenome (GOLD analysis project Ga0224510, IMG submission 170161) | Sediment microbial communities from San Francisco Bay, California, United States - SF_May12_sed_USGS_4_1 | ecosystem: Environmental > Aquatic > Marine > Sediment | place: USA: California... | reverse complement strand
TAAGACAACGACCCCCCCTCGTCCTTGCCGCGGACACCCACCTGTTGCCGGGCCAGACATGAAAAAGCACGTTGATTTCACGCTGCAGGACGGGATCGCCGTCATCACCATGGACAGCCCGCCGGTGAATGCCTTCACCGACGCCCTGCACGACGACTTTCGCTCCACCCTGGCCACGCTGGCCGGGCAAGCCGTGCGCGTCGCGATCATCACCGGCACGGGCAAGTACTTCCAGGCCGGTGGCGACATGAATCGTTTCCTGACCCTGAAGACGCCGGCGGACGCCAAGGCCTTCGTCGAACTGGCGCAGGACTTCATGAACGCCATTGCCGCAACGCCTTATCCGACCATCGCCGCAGTGAACGGTTACGCACTCGGGGGCGGACTGGAGATCGCACTGGCCTGCGACATCCGCGTGGCGTCGAGCAGCGCCATCCTGGGCCTGCCGGAAGCGCGCTACGGCATCCTGGCCGGCGCCGGTGGCACCCAGCGCCTCGCCCGCCTGGTCGGACCGGGGCGGGCCAAGTTGATGATGTACACCGGTAGGCAGTTCACCGCTGGCGAGGCGCTCGAACTGGGCCTGGTGGAGCAAGTGTCGGCGCCGGAGCAGTTGCTGGCGAACTCGATGAACATCGCCCGCGAAATCGCGGACAACAGCCCGATCGCCGTCCGGCACATCAAGCACTGCGTGGACGAGGGGCTCGATCTGCCGCTTGAGCAGGCGCTGGCGCTCGAACGCGACTACTGGGCGGGCCTCATCCCGCACGGGGACTACCTGGAGGGCGTACAGGCCTGGCTGGAGAAACGCCAACCGGACTATCCCGACCCCCCGGCGTCCCAGGGGCTATAGCCCGCAAACGGACGCCGCCTTGCACCAGAGGCCTGTCATGCCAGCTGCCGTACAGCCCCTGCTTACTTCAGTCCCTTGCCGTTACCTGCTCAAGCGTCACGCCCTTGAACGCGCGGGCAAGACTGCCGTCATCGACGGCCTCACGGGCGAGGCGATCACTTACGGCGAACTCCACCTGCGCGTTGCGCGCATGGCAGGCTGGCTCGCAAGCCATGGCATCGGCCCCGGTGACCGCGTGGCCTGCCTGGCGCTGAACGGCAAGGCCTACACTGAATTCATCCTGGCGCTCTCGTGGATCGGCGCCGTGCTCGTGCCGCTGAACATCCGACATGCGGCACCGGAGCTGCGCTTCATCATCGAGGATGCCGGCGCGCGGGCCTGCTTTTCATGCAGCCAGATGGCGCCGCTCGCCGAAGCCGCGCTGGCGGGCAACGCGACGGTTGACCTGAAGGTCCTGCACGGCGCAACTCGTGCCGGATGGATCGATTTCAATGCCCTCGTCGCTTCGACCAACCCGGTCCGCGAAATGGAGCCGTCGGTCAGCGGTGAGTCCCTGTCCATGCTCCTGTACACCAGCGGCACGACGGGCAGGCCAAAGGGTTGCATGATTCCGCAGCGCACCTGGACGGGCTATGCGGTCAACATGGCCGCCTGCTTCGGGATGGGCGAAACGGATGTGTACCTGGCCTTCCTGCCGTATTTCCACGTCGCCGGTCTTGGCACAGCGCTCTCCCAGCTCATCCTCGGCGGCACGATCGTCACGGTGCCGCTCGCGGATCCAAAGCTGTTCTATCGGCTGATTGCAGAGCATCGCGTCAGCATCATGTTCCTCGTGCCGGGAATCTCCGCTGCCTTCATCGCCGACGAGTCCCGCGCAGCCACCGACACGTCCTCGCTCAAAGTCTTCATCAGCGGCGCCGGTGTCGAGAAGCTCGATCTGGTCGAGGCCGTCGAGGCGCAGCTCGGCGCCAGGTACTACGGTATCTACGGCCAGACCGAAGCCGGCGGCAAGGTGACCTGGGCCGATTCAGGCATGCTGCGCGACGATCCCACGACCTACGGGCGCGTCATGCCCTTCTACGACTACATGCTGGCCGACGACGACGACCATGACGTGCCGACCGGATCGATCGGCGAACTGTGCGTGCGCAGCAGCACGGTCATGCTGGGCTACTGGAATCACCCCGCCGCCACGGCGGAGACGCTGAAGAACGATTGGCACCACACCGGCGACCTGTTCGTGCGACTCGCCAACGGCCAGGTAAAGATGGTCGACCGCAAGAAATACCTGATCAAGACCGGCGGCGAGAACGTCTACCCGCAGGAAGTCGAACAGGTGCTGCTGCGGCACGATGCCGTCGCAGACGCGGCGGTGATCGGCATCCCGGACGAACGCTGGGGCGAGGCAGTGATGGCATTCGTCGTCCTCAAATCAGGGCGCGAACTGACGCGCGCTGCGATCGCGGACTGGGTCGGTGCCCACATCGCCGGCTACAAGAAGCCGCGCTACGTCGAGTTCGTCGCCGCATTGCCGCGCAACGCCTCCGGCAAGATCTTGAAGTCAGAACTCGCAACACGACCTGTCGATGGCTAGCAAGCTCGAGCGAGCGCCTGGAGAGGCAGGCTCCGCCAATACCCCGCGACCGGCCCTGCTGGCCGCCAACGGCTGGCGTCTCTTGAGCCTGCTGGCACTGCTCTACTTCGCGCAGGGCCTGCCTTCCGGCCTGATTGCGAAAGCACTGCCGGCACTGCTGCGTGACCAGGGCGTCTCGCTTTCGCTGATCGGTTTCACCAGCGCGCTCGCGCTGCCATGGGCTCTCAAGTTCCTCTGGGCCCCGCTGATCGATCGCTACGGCACGCGCAAACAGTGGCTGCTCGGCTTGAACGGACTGACGATGACGTTGATGCTCGCGGTCGCCTCGCGCGACTTCGAAGCCTGGGTCGACCGGCTGCCCTGGCTGCTCGCAGTGCTGTTTTGCGCGAACGTCGCTTCCGCCACGCAGGATATCGCCACCGATGGCTACGCCGTCACCAGGCTGAAGCCGGAATGGCGCGGCCTCGGCAACAGCATCCAGGTGGTCGGTTACAAGCTCGGCATGGTGACGGGCAGCGGCGGCTTGCTGTGGCTGGTCGCGCATCACGGCTGGCAGGCGAGCTACGGCGGACTGGCATGCCTGATGCTGCTCGTGATCGTGCCGGTCCTGTTCATGGAGGATGCCCGCACGCCGACGCAGCAGGCGGCGACGCACACGGACTGGCACGGCCTGCGCGGCTATGCCGGGTTGTTCCACGACTTCGTCGCACGGCCCGGACTCGGCTGGTGGCTCGCAACCGTCGCGCTGTACAAGTTCGGTGACTCGCTCGCCTCCCGCATGACGGGACCATTGCTCACCGACAGCGGGTTCTCGCTGGCACAGATCGGCGTAATCACAGGCGTGGCTGGCGCCACCGCAGGAGTCATCGGCGCGTTCGTCGGCGGCGCAACGCTGCTGCGCATCGGCCACCGCGAGGCCCTGCTGGCGTTCGGCGTGCTGCAGGCGCTTGGACTCGCGGGCTACCTGCTGGTCGTCGCCGGCGTGCGCGACCTCTATGCGATCGGCGCCATCGTGTACTTCGAGCAGTTTGCGGACGGCCTTTCGACCGTCGCCCTGTTCACGCTGATGATGGACCGGTGCCGCATGCACTCGCCGGGCACCGATTACTCGCTGCAGGCCTCGCTCATGGTAATGGTCACGGGCGTGGCCGCGACGTTTGGCGGCTTGTTCACCGACCGATTCGGATACGGCGCCGTCTTCGCCACGGCCGCGCTGCTGACCCTGCTTGCGCTGGTGCCCGCGATGCTATTCTTCCGCAACCCGGGCTATCGACGCAGGTCGACGAAGACATGAAAGCCCTGACCACTGCGCAGGTGCTGGTGCTGGCGCGCTTCGCGCTGATGTTGCTCGAAATGGCGTTGATCCGCGCTCACCTCGTCCGCGGCCGCTACACGCTCAAGGACACGCTCGCATCGATCGGCATGCGCGCCGGCAACTATGCGACCAACGTGGCGCTGGCGGGCGCGACGGTCGCGGTCTTCGCCTGGATCTACCAGTTCCGCCTGTTCGACGTCTCGATGAGTTCGCCCTACGCCTGGGCGGCGATCGTCGTGCTGGACGACCTCGCCTACTACTGGTTCCACCGCATCAGCCACGAGTGCCGCTTCTGGTGGGCCGCCCACGTCAACCATCACTCGTCGCAGGAGTACAACCTCTCCACCGCGATCCGGCAACCCTGGACCGGCGTGCTCGTCGGCACCTGGGCGCCGTGGTTCGTGCTGCTGCTGATCGGCTTCCCGCCGGAGATGATCTTCCTGCAGAGCGGGCTCAACCTGCTCTACCAGTTCTGGATCCACACCGAGGCGATCCGCCGGATGCCCGCGTGGTTCGAGTACCTGTTCAACACGCCGTCACACCATCGCGTGCATCACGCGTCGAACCCGCGGTACGTCGATCGCAACTACGCCGGCGTGTTCATGGTGTGGGACCGGATGTTCGGCACGTTCGTCGCCGAGCGGGACGACGATCCGCCGCGGTACGGGTTGATCAACAACATCAGCACGTACAACCCGATCAGGATTGCGTTCCACGAGTGGGCGGCGATGTTCCGTGACGTCGGGCGTGCGCGCAGCCTGCGCGAGATCGCAGGGTACGCGTTCGGTTCGCCGGGCTGGCGGCCGGATGGCGCCGGACCGACGGCGGCGAATATTCGCGCCGCGTGGGCGAGGGACGGTGCTGGCTCGTAGGCCTGGGCCGGTTGCAAGCCGCGCTGCAGTGAGCCAGAAAGGCCCAGGCCCGGCGGCTGGATACCGAGATGCCGCGACTCGGCACGCCGCCAAAAAACAGGATGACCTGCTTGTTTTTTGCAGGGCCCCTCTCTAGGATCGATCGCGGCTTCGCCAGTCCAGCGTGATGGGCCAGCTTGCCTCGGCGCCCCCTTTCCAGCTTCGGGAACCCCGCATGAACCACGTCCGGATGTTCGTCGCCGTCGTCCTGTGCTCGCTCGGCGCACTGCAGCTCTCGCACGCCGCGGTTTCCTCGCCGCCTCCGGAAGACCTCAGCGACATCAAGGCAAAGATGAACGCCGCGCAGAGCGGCGACCCGGAGAAGAAGCCGGGCGCGCTCGTCTATCGCGAGCACTGCTCGCAATGCCACGAAGGCCAGGCGCCGAAAGCCCCGGTCAAGGTCTTTCTCAACATGATGTCGCCGGAGGCGATCTACGACGCGCTGTCGCTCGGGATCATGCGGCCGATGGCGGTCAAGCTGAACGACGAGCAGATGCATCACGTGGCCGAATACCTGTCGGGGAGCCCGGTCGGCATGCCGAGGACGCCGGTCGCAGCGACCTGCAGCGGCGACGCCGCGAAATTCGACCGCACGAAAGTGCCGACGATCCAGGGCTGGGGCCAGACGCCCGATAACGATCATTTCGTCGCCGCGGATGTCGCGAAGCTTGCGGCCACCGACGTACCGAAGCTCAAGCTCAAGTGGGCCGTGGCGTTCCCGAACACGGTGCGCATGCGTTCGCGCCCGACGTTCGCGTACGGCGCGCTCTACACGGGCTCGCAGGATGGCACGGTTTACGCGCTGGATGCGCAGACCGGCTGCATTCGCTGGACGTTCAAGACGACGGCGGAGGTGCGCACGCCGGTCGTGGTGCAGTCGACCGCCGACACGGGCAGTGCGGCACCGCTGGCCTTCTTCGGTGACCTGATCGGCCGCGTGTATGCCGTCGATGCGTTCACGGGCAGGGAAATCTGGCGCGTGAAGGCGGACGAACACCCGAGTGCGACCGTCACGGGTTCACCCGTCCATCACAAGGGCGCGTTGTTCGTGCCGGTGTCGTCGCTCGAAGAAGCGATGGCCGACCCGAAATACCCATGCTGCACGTTCCGCGGCAGCATGCTCGCGCTCGACGCGAGCACGGGCAAGCAGTTGTGGAAGACTTACACGATCAACGAGAAGCCGAAGAAAGCCGGCAAGTCAAAGGCAGGCACGCCCGTTTGGTCGCCCTCCGGCGCCGCGATCTGGAACACGCCCACGCTCGATCAGAAGCGCGGTGTGCTGTACGCAGGCACGGGCAACAACTACACGGGACCCGCGAACGATCGCAGCAATGCCGTGATCGCCTTCGATCTGGAGACGGGCAAGGTTCGCTGGTCGTGGCAGGTGGTGCCGGGCGACGCGTGGAACGTCGGCTGCATGATCGGGCTCGATACGTGTCCGGAGCCGGCCGGCCCGGACTTCGACATCGGCTCCGGCACGATGCTCGTCAAGCTGCCGGACGGCTCGGATCGCATTTTCGTCGGCCTCAAGAGTGGCCAGGCGCTCGCGCTTGATCCGGACGACCCGAAGAAAGGAATGCTGTGGACGAACCGCGTGGGCCGCGGCTCGATCCAGGGCGGCATCCAGTTCGGCATGGCGTACGACGGCAAGCGGCTCTACGTGCCGATCGCCGACATGCAGAACGCGATGGACAAGTCATCCGCGGAGCGTGAGAGAGAGGCGGGACCTTCGCGACCGGGCCTGTATGCGCTCGACCCCGTGACAGGCAGGTTGTCGTGGAAGACGCCAGCCGACGACGTGTGCTACGGCAGGCAGTATTGCGATCCGGGCATCCTCGCCTCGATCGTCGCGATTCCGGGCGCGATCTTCGCGGGCCACATGGACGGTCGCGTGCGTGCGTACGACACCGAAGACGGCAAGGTGCTGTGGAGCTTCGACACCTCGCAGCCGCTGCCGACGCTGTCCGGGAAGCCCGGTCAGGGCGGCTCGATCGGGGGCGGCGGCCCGGTCGTGCACGACGGCATTTTGTACGTGAACTCCGGCTACGGCGCGTATTTTCACATGGCCGGCAACGTGCTGGCCGCGTTCTCCGTAAACGGCCAATGAACGACAAGTGACCAGGCGAAGTCCTCCGCGCTGAACGAAGACGCCAGCCGCGGTCACTTCCGTCACGACACCGGTCAGGGCGCGGTATTGCCCTTTCATGGCGAGAGGGCCGGCAAACCCACGGGATTCAAGCTCGCGACCGGCCATCCCCGGGAATGGACTCGCGGGGGAGCCGGAGCAGGTCATGACACTGATCGAACGCATTCAGCGTAACTTCCTCCATACGGCGGTAGCGCTGGCCGTCGTCATTGCCGCTGGCAGCTGGCTGTCGAGCGTCCCCGCGATCGCCGAACCGGCCGGTGCGCCGACTGACCAGGACGCCGCAACCGCGGAAACAGGGGCGGCGGATGCCCTGCGGGAGCGGTACGCGGCATTGCGCCCGCAGCTCGAACAGGGTCCGTTCCAGCGACCCCTGCATCTTGAATCTGCGGCAGGACCCCACTCAGCGCAGGGAGATGTCATTGCGCTGGTGGACCACCCCTCGCGAGCATCACGGGCTCACTGACCAACCCGGACAACTGGTGCGACGTACTGCTCCTCCACCCCAACGTGAAGTTCTGCCGCGCCGACTCGCATGGCGAGCGAGCCGTGCTGCGTGTGGCCATGGCGACGAAGCGGGATCAGACGCTCGAGGACGGGCAGACATTCCTGCACCTGCAGTATTCTTTCGGCTATGGTCTCCAGGCACGCTTCGCGATGGGGCTCTACCTCGCCACCGCCGGCAGCGACAAGGTCGGTTTCACGATGGTCAAGCCCAGCGCTGACGGGACGCCGCAACCGGTGCGCGGAATCCGCGGCGCGGTCGAACGCAACGTCATGCGTTACTTCCTCGCTGTCGAGGCCCACGTCGCCGCCCTCCCCGCACCGGAACCCGACCGGTTCGAGCGCAGCCTCGAACTCTGGCTCGACGCGACCGAGGCCTATGCCACCCAGCTGCACGAAATGGATCGCGATGCTTACCTGGCCATGAAGCGTAAGGAACATCGACGGCAGCAGGCGCTCGACCAGTCAGTCATCCCGTAGCACGGCCCTGGCAGGGCACGCCAGGGCTGCCGGACACGTGGAGGCCGTATTCGGTCATGACGGTACACAACGGCGAAATCGCGGACATCTTCGAGCAGCTCGCCGACCTGCTCGAAATCCGCGAGGACAATCCGTTCCGCATCCGTGCCTATCGCAATGCGGCGCGGGTGATCCGCGGCCATGCACGCAGCATGGCCGAACTCGTCGATGCGGGCGCTGACCTGGCCGAACTACCCGGCATCGGCGCCGACCTCGCCGGCAAGATCGCCACCATCGTGCACACCGGCAAGCTGCCGCTGCTCGACCAGCTGCGCGCCAAGGTACCGCGGCCCCTCGTCGACATGACCCGCATCGAAGGCCTGGGCCCGAAGCGGGCCAAGGCACTTTACCGGGCCCTCAGGATCCGCAGCCTGGAAGACCTCCAGCGAGCCGCGCGCAGCGGGCGTATCCGCGAGATCAAGGGCTTCGGTGCAAGGACGGAACAGCTGATCGGCCAGCGTGCGGCCCGCATCGCATCGACGGAGCGACGGATCAAGCTGGCCGACGCCGAGGACATCGCCGTACCGCTGGTCGAACACCTCAGGTCGGTGGATGGCGTCAAGACCGTCGAAGTCGCGGGCAGCTACCGGCGCCGCCGCGAGACGGTGGGCGACCTCGACCTGCTGGTCAGCGCGAACCGTAACGCGGCCGGGGTCATGAACGCGTTCGTGGGTTACGAAGACGTGGCGGAAGTCCTGGCCAAGGGTTCGACGCGGGGCACCGTGCGCCTGCGCAACGGCGTGCAGGTGGATCTCCGCGTCGTCGCCCCAGCGAGCTTCGGTGCAGCGCTGTTCTATTTCACCGGATCCAAGGCGCACAACATCGCCGTGCGCAAGCTCGCGATCGCGAGGGGCCTCAAGCTGAACGAATACGGCATCTTCAGGGGTGACCGCAGCGTGGGTGGCCGCACCGAACAGGACGTCTTCGACGCCGTCGACCTGCCGTTCATTCCACCCGAGCTGCGTGAAGACCGCGGTGAGATCGCGGCCGCGCGCGCGAAGCGGCTGCCTGCCCTGGTCGAAATCGCCGACATCCGCGGCGACCTGCACTGCCACACGAAGGCGACCGATGGTCGCGACTCGCTGGAGACGATGGCACGGGCGGCGGCGGCGCGAGGCTATGAGTACGTCTCCGCGAACGACCACACCAGGCGGGTCAGCATCGCGCATGGAATGGACCGGCGTCGCCTGCTGCAGCAGGTTCGCGCAATCGACAAGCTCAACGCCAGGCTGCAAGGCATCGAAGTACTCAAGTCCGCTGAAGTCGACATCCTCGACAATGGCTCGCTGGACCTGCCGGACGGTGTGCTGAAGGAACTCGATTTCACGGTGTGCGCGATCCATTACGGCCTCAATCGGAGCCGTGAGAAGCAGACCGAGCGAATCCTGCGGGCGATGGACAACCCGTATTTCTCGATCCTGGCACATCCGACCGGCCGGCTCATCAACGCCAGGGAGCCCTACGACATCGATCTCGAGCGCGTGCTGACGGCGGCCCGGGAGCGCGGCCGGATCCTGGAGGTCAATGCGCACCCGGACCGGCTCGACCTGGACGACCAGGGCTGCCGCATGGCCAGGGAGGCGGGGGTGCGCCTCGCCATTTCAACGGATGCGCATCGCGTGGCCGACCTCGGCCTCATGCGCTTCGGGATCGACCAGGCTCGACGCGGCTGGCTGGAGCCCGACGACGTCGTCAACACACGGCGACTTGCCGACCTGAGGCGGCTGCTGCGACCGTGATTCGGGCAGGCAGGCGATGTGTCGACTAACCACCAATGGAGTCGCAAAATGACGCCAGGAAACACGTTCTTCTTGCTGATCGCGCTGCTGACAGGAGGCCCCGCCATGGCAATGGAACTCTCATCGACGGCATTCGGCCCCGGCGCAGCGATACCCAGGCGCTACACGTGTGAAGGCAACGATGTTTCGCCGCCACTGCGCTGGCAAGGCATGCCGGCGGGCGCGAAATCACTGGTGCTGATCGTCGACGATCCAGACGCGCCTGATCCACGCGCGCCCAGAATGACCTGGGTTCACTGGGTGCTGGCAAACCTGCCCGTGGATGCAGCCGGACTGCCGGAGGGCATCGCGCCGGCGGCCCTGCCCAAGGGAACGGTCGAAGGCCTGAACGACTGGAAACGCACGGGCTATGGCGGCCCGTGCCCGCCCATTGGCCGGCATCGCTACTTTCACAGGCTGTACGCGCTGGACGTCATGCTCGACGGTCTCAAGCACCCGACCAGGGCGCAGGTGGAGGCAGCGATGCAAGGCCACGTGCTGGCGCGCGCCGAACTGGTGGGCACGTACGAGAAGGCGGGACACTGAAGGCACCGCCGCGCCGGTCCGACTTGAACTTCTTGAGCCGATAGTGAGCCTCGCGTTCGCGCTCGCCCAGGAACTGCACGATGGAGCGGATCTCTGTTCGCAGGCGCGGCAAGACCCGTTCCTCCAGGACACGTACCCGCCGCGTGACCGCGAGGATCTCTTCGCCGAGCATCTTGAGCTTGCTCTCGAACGCAGCGATCTCAAGCACGGTCTCCAGCACCGACTCGAAGCGATGGACCGCCTCCTCGAGATGCGGCGTGGTGACGGTGTAATCGTAGGCGCGTTCCGGCGGCATCCGTACAAATGGCCCGAAAGCCACGAGCTCCCGATAGCGGACACCGAGGAGGTTACGCTCCGCAATGTCGACACCCACCTCTCGCTCCGAGAGTGCGGCGAGTGTCTCCACGAATGCGGCCCCCTCGTGTCCTTCGCTCAGGTGCAGCTCGTCGATGGCGATGCCGTAGTCGCGCCGGATCGCATCGCGGGAACGCACGAGGGGACGCACCGATTCGAGGAAGCCACGGATCAGCGCCTGGCGCCGTGCTTTCAGGATGGCCACGCTGTTCGCGATCGACGTGGCCTTTTCCTCCAGCTGCAGCAGGTCGGTGCGGGTCGGGTGGATCATGCGGACAGGCCGAATTTCTGCAGCAATGCCAGGCTCAGATCCAATGTCTCACCGATGCCGCGGCGCGCATCGCCCTGGTGCACGATCTCGCGTTCGAAGGCCTCGGCGAAGTCGAGCATGCGCTTGTCGGAATCACCCATGCTCTCGCGTCCGACGATGGCCTCCAGCCGCCGCAGGTCCCGCCCACTGGCGTAATGCATGTAGAGGGCATTGGCGATCTTGCGGTGGTCTTCGCGCGTATGTCCCTTGCCGATACCACGCTGCATCAGCCGCGACAGGCTCGGCAGCACGTCCACGGGCGGGAAGATACCGCGCTGATGCAGCTCGCGGCTCAGCACGATCTGGCCCTCGGTGATGTACCCCGTCAGGTCGGGAATCGGGTGCGTGATGTCGTCCTCGGGCATCGTGACGACCGGGAGCAGTGTCACCGAACCGGGGCGCTGCTTGATGCGTCCGGCACGCTCATAGAGCGATGCCAGGTCGGAGTACAGGTAGCCCGGATAGCCGCGCCGACCCGGCAATTCCTCCCGTGCGGTGGAGACCTCACGTAGCGCGTCGCAATAGTTGGTCATGTCGGTGATGACCACCAGCACGTCCCTGCCCTGCTCGAACGCGAGGTACTCAGCGACGCTGAGCCCGAACCGCGGCGCCAGCAAACGCTCGACGACCGGATCCCGCGCCAGGTTGATGAACGCGACGAAGTCACCCTGGAGCCGTTCGAGCGTCTGCCGGTAGAACGCGTACTCGTGATGTGCGAGCCCGAGCGCCACGAACACGACCACCGAACCTGAACCGGTGCCCGCGACGTTGACGCCACCAGAACGCGCATGCGCAAGGACGCTGGCAACGATGGCACTCGACGGCAACCCGGCGCAGGAGAAGATCGGCAGCTTCTGGCCCTTGACCAGCGTGTTCAGGCCGTCGATGCACGACAGCCCGGTTTCGATGAATTCCTGCGGGCGCTCGCGGGCGACCGGGTTAAGCGGAAAGCCGGACACCGGGGCCCAGCGCTCCGGCACGAACATCGGCAGGCCATCGAGCGGCTGGAACGAACCGCCGAAGGTGCGGTTGAGCACGCCCGGTGACAACGGGGCGCGCTTGACTGAGTCCGTGAACACGACCTCGGTGTGGTCCATGTCGAGGCCGCGGCTGTCGCCGATGACCTGGATCAGTACCGTGTCACCCTCGATCCGCAGCACCTCACCGGCCGCCTCGTGCCCGTCCGGAAACACGATCCTGACCGCTTCGCTCATGCGCGCGTCACTGACCTTCTCGACGAAGAGCAGTGGTCCCTGGATGCTGCGCAGTGTCGAGTAACTGTGCCGGCTCAGTCGCGTGGTGTAGGCGGCGGTGGCCGTCATGACGGGTGAACCTCGGCATCGTGCGCGGGCGACTCGCCACGCTCCAGCCGCTCGCTCGCCGCCTGGTGTTCGTCGAGCAGCTGGCGGATCTTCTGGTAGGTCTGTGCCGGCGTGGAAAAGGCGTCCTCGGTATATGCGTTCTGGGCGAGGAATGTTTGCCGGATGCGCGCCGTGGTACGCATCAACAGGCGGTCCGCCTCCTGCAGCCCCTCGGTACCCACGATCTCGGCGACCTCGCGCAGGCTCTCTTCCCGCTGCAGCAGCGCTCGCGTGCGCTGCCTGAGCGCTCCCCACTCCGCGGCAACCTGCTGATCGAGTTGCGCGACGACGTCCGCTTCGTACAGCGAGAAGCTCTGGAACCAGTTGATTGCCGGAAAGTGCCTGCGGTGCGCCAACGAAGTGTCGAGCATGAAGAACGCGCCCGTATTGCGCAGGCACGCCTGCGTCACCGGCTCCGAGAAGTCACCGCCCGGAGGCGAGATCGACAACAGCACCGTGAGCGAGCCGATGCGGCCGTCGAGTGTTTCGACCACTCCCGCACGCGCGAAGAACTCCGCCATGCGCGAACCAAGATAGGTGGGGTACCCCTCCTCGCCCGGCATCTCTTCGAGTGCCGCGGAAATCTCCCGCAGCGCCTCCGCCCAGCGCGACAGGCTGTCGGCCAGCAGCAACACGTTGTAACCGAGGTCCCGGTAGTACTCCGCCATCGTGATGGCCGTGTAGATCGAGGCCTCGCGCGCCGCCACCGGCATGTTCGACGTGTTCACGACGACGATGGTGCGTTCCATCAGTGGCCGCTTGCTCCACGGATCGCTGAGCACGGTAAAGTCGTCGAGCATCTCGGCCATCTCGTTGCCGCGCTCGCCGCAACCCACGTAGACGACGATGTCCACCTCGGCGAACTTCGCGATCGATTGCTCGAGCAGCGTCTTGCCGGTGCCGAAGCCGCCGGGAAAAATGGCGCTGCCGCCACGGGCCAGCGGGAACAGGAAGTCGATGCAACGCTGCCCTGTGGTCAGCGGCTCGAAGCGCGACAGCTTGCGCCGATAGGGCCGCGGCAGTCGCACGGGCCAGTCATGGCAGGCGAAGACCCGTCGGCCGTCGGTCAAGGCCGCTACGGCCTCCTCCAGCCCGATCTCGCCGTCCTTGATTTCATCGATCGTGCCCTCGCAGTCGACAGCAAGAATCGGATGGCGGAATGCCCCTTCGTCGACGTAACCGACAGACTCGCCGACCCGGATCGCGTCGCCTCGTGATTTTGTCGGCGTGAAGCGCAGCTTCATCGCTGCGGTCGTGCCTGCGCCTGTTCCACCTGGAAGAAGGAAAGGTCCCTGCGACTGGTGCATCGCCGCGAGCGGTCGCTGCAGCCCGTCGAACATCTGGCGCAACAGGCCCGGGCCGAGCCGAGCCGTCAACTGCGTGCCAGTGCCGACGACCGGCTCGCCAATCGCGAGGCCGCGCGTGTTTTCGTAGACCTGGACGACGGCACGTCCTCGCTCGAGGCGCACGACCTCGCCCATGAGTCCGGCCTCGCCGACGACCACGCGCTCATAGAGCTTGAGCCCGGCCAGGTCCACGCTGACGGTCGGGCCGGAAATGCCGATGATTCGACCGCTCACAGGCTCAACCTCACCTGGTAGCCGATCGCACGACGAATCAGTTGCAGGACGTAATCCTCCTCCGCGACGGCACCTGCCCGCTCGGGCGCAGGAAGTACGATGACGAGGCCGGTCCAGCGTCGATCGAGCTCCCGGATGTATTCGCGGGCACTGCCAGTCGCCAACCGCTCGTCGACGATGACGGCGCCATTCAGCGGATCGCGCACCAGCTGTCGCAGCAGGACCGGCAGTTCGTCCGGGCTCGCGCTCAGCTGCCGGACCCCGGCCAGTGCGAAACCGGGACGCGAATCGGGTGGAGCGATCACTACGATCTTTCTCACGCGACCAGCTCCTTCTCGAGTCCTGCTGAATCGAGATGGCCGGCGTGCAGCAGCAGGGATTGATTGCGCGCGTGGATGTAGACGCGCCACGCATGGTCGAGGACCGTGCCGACCGGATCTTCCTGCCGGCCCAGGCTGCGAACCTTGTGGGACAGGCTGCCGAGCAGGATCGTCTCGAGGGAACCTTCTGCCGTCGCCAGCGGCGGTGCCGCGCGGCCCGCAATCTCGCGGACCATGGGATCGAGGCCCGCAGCGTCCCGGGCTGCCCCAATGCGCTGCAGGCGTTCCACTCCGATCGTGCCACCCGTCAGGAACGCCGCCGCGTCGTCCATTTCCCAGCGCAGCAGCTTGTAGAGCGTCATGAGATTGCGCAGATCGACGAAGGACGCGAAGAATCTCCGGACGAGCGGATGCAGGCGGGCGTCGTTCACGTGCCCGAGATAGCTCCGCGTCAGTCGTGTCTCGAAGCCCTTGAGCCCTGCCTGCGCATAGGCGCGTCGCAGCGATGCCTCGGCATCGTCCGCAGGCTCCAATGCGACGGCAATGGACGCGACCGCGGCCGGGACATCCGTTTCCTGCAACAGCGCCTGTCGCAGCGCGTCGGAGACCTGGCTTGCTGCGAGCAGCCGCGCGATCTCGGCGTCCCGCTGCACGGCTTTGCAGCGCAGGCACAGCACGAGGGTCTTCAGCTCGAACAACCCGAACACCGGATCGACGCTCGTCCGGAGTCGGCGATTCATCTGGCCTCGCAGCCAGCCGAGTTCACGCAGGAATCCTTCCCAGATGGCGTCGTCCGTGACCTCCGCAGGCAGGCCGCGTGCATGGATCGCTCGCCACTGCGCCGTCAGCGCCGCGCGCCGGGCACGCACCCGCGCCAGCAGATAGTCCGTCGGGTAGCCGTCGGACGCGATGTCACGAAGCAGTTCGATGGCCATCGGGCTCCCCTGGCAGGTCGTTGATCAGTCGCGGGAGCACGTCGGGCCACGCCGTTTCCAGGCGTGTCTCGAGCGTGTTGCTCACGCGGATCCGCCCCCCGTCCGCTTCCACATGCAATCCGCCACAGATGGCCGGATCGCACACGACTTCAGCGGACGGGAATCGCTCGGACGCGGCCTCCCGATCCGCTGGATTCACGCGGACGCGCTGCCAGTCCCGCTGCGGCAACTCGCGAGCCAGTGCCTGGAAGAGCTCCAGACCGTTCGCTACGCGCATTGTCGGCAGCTGCATGATTGCCAGCCTGTAGAGTCGATCCGCGAGAACGAGTACGGCCTGGGTACGGATCTCGCGGGCACGATGCCGTGCTTCGGCGGTCGCATCGTCTTGAAGCTGTCGTGCAAGCGCGGCTGCCGCCTGCGCTTCCCGCACGCGCTGCCGCTCGAGCGCGTGCGCCAGTTCGAGGCGGTACGCCTCAGCCTGCGCCCGGACGTCGCGCCAGAGCGCCTCCACGTCCTCGGTCGCCCTGTTGCGCAGCGACTCGATCAGCGCCTCCCGGCCCATCGCTCATACCTGCAGCAGGATCATCGCGGCGATCACGAAGCCCAGGATCACGATCGTTTCCGGAATCGCCAGCAGGATGATGATCGTCGCCGTCAGCTCCGGCTTTTCGGCCAGCGCACCCGCACCGGACGCACCGATCCGCGACTGCACCCAGGCGGTGGCGAGTGCGCTGATCCCCAGCGCCAGCGCGGCGGCGAAGGCCATCAGGACCTTGTCCATGTTCACGACAGCATCCATGGTTTTCTCCTCAGTCGACCTTCTTGAGCGGCTCGTAGCGCCGGCCGCCTGTTTCGATGAACTTGCCGAAGAACTCGACGTAGTGCAGGCGCAGCGCGTGGATCGTCGGCGCGAACACGCCGAGCAGGATATTGAACGCATGCAGCAGCACAGCGACAGCGATGCCCACCCAGACGCTGCCCGCAGCGCCGGCGAGTTCGTTGGCAACGTACGCGAGCAGCACCGATGCGAGGCCAACGGCCATGATGCGCGCGTAGGAAACGATGTTGCCGAGGTGCCGGAGCAACTCGAACGGCGCCAGCAATCCGCCCGTCAGCAACAGCACCGGGCCGATCACCAGCATCGCCATCAGCAGCGGTTTCCTGAGCAGCGCGGCGACCGGTGCGAAATAGGACGCGAGCACTCCCGCCACGCAGAGCAAGGCCAGGATGCTGAACAGCCGGGACAGCGCTTCGCGCCTGTGGTGCCCCTTCATTGACGAGACGATGCCCAGGGCCAGCCCGATGAGCACATGGACGGCTCCGATGGCCAGGGCGAAGTAGAGCATCGGCACGATCGATGTGCGCCTGTCGATGCAGGCCCGTTCGAAGCCGAGCCACTGCGCGCCCGATGCACCGAAACACTCCCCGTACAGCACCCCGAAAATGATGGAGTAGACGGAGGCAACTGCCAGGATCTGCCCGATCTGCCGCAACGTCCGACGGCCCCTGGCGAACACGACGAGACCGGCCGCCACCAGCAGCAACACGAGCCCATAGCCGATGTCGCCGAGGATCATGCCGAAGAACAGCGGGAAGAATATGCCGATGAACGGCGTCGGATCGATCGACGTGTAGCGGGGCGCGGGCAGCGGCCGCAGTAACAGCTCGAACGGCCGGAAATACGGCGGATTGCGCAGCGCCACCGGCACGTCGTCGAGATCCTGCTGCAGGATCTCGCGTTCCTCGACGACCACCGTCTCACCGTGCTTTGCCACGAGCGACTTGCGCAACCCATCCACGCTGACGGACGGCATCCAGCCGTACAGCACGAAGCAGCGGTCAGTTTCGTACATTGACGCGCTGGTCCGCAACAGCACGAGTCGGCGGCCCAGCCACTCCCGGACGTTCGCGTAGAGTCCGCGCCATGACAGCGCGAAGTCTTGAGCCTCCTCGTCAATTGCCGCGAGATCGGCCCGCCGTGCCTCCAGACGCGCCCGTGTCGCCCGGATCTTCTCCGGCAACGACAGGCCTGCGAGATAACCGGGCAACGCGATTTCCGGGATGTGGTTATCACGCAGGCCTTCTTTCAGCCGGGCCGCGAGATCCTTTTCCGTCGTGAGCAACCCGATGTAGGAGCCATCCTCGGCCCGCGCAGTGCGCACTTCCGTGCCGAGCAGCAGCCGGCCCGCAACGCGGGTCAGTTGCTCCAGCGCGGCGGGGTCACGGACTTCGACGCCGATGAACTCGAGACCCGCGGCCTCGGCACCCTTGGGAGCCAGCGACTCGACGGTCGAGAGGAACACCGTGTAACGGTTGAGTTGCGCCAGTTCCCCCTGCAACGCCTCCCGTCGTCGCGCGCGTTCCTCGGCAGACGCCAGGTGCTTGCCGATCACCGCCGCGATGGAGTTCATCGCACGCGACGCGCTCAGGTAGGACTCCCGCGTTGCAACTTTCGGCAGCAGTTCCAGCAGCCGATCGACCTTCACGCTAAGGTCCTCGAGGAACAGCCGCTCGGCCAGCATCTTGCCGTCGAGGGCCAGCGGGCGGACCTGCGGCACGGCGCCTTCGTCGATTCGCCCCTTGATCTCGGGATCGATCTGCAGGACTCCGGCACGCTCGATCGTCTCGAGCACGGGCAGCAGCTCGTCGCGAGGACCCGTGATCTCGACCTTGGACATCCTAACGAGCACTGGAAGACCCCGGGACGATGCAGGCGATGTGCCGGGCAACGAGATCTCTCAAGGCATCGTCGCGATCGCGCTCCATGGCATGTGCCGCTGCTTGCGCCTGACTGACGATCTCCGCGGCGCTCCTACGCGCGGCCTCCCTTGCTGCAGCCTCGCCCTGGCTCGAGCTGCCTTGCAGACGCCCCATCTCGGCCGTGTGCTCCGCCAGAAGCCGGCGCCGCTCATCCTCGAGCCACTGGCCCGCTTTCTCGCGCTCGGCGTCGAGCTTCTCCCGAATTTCCTCTTCGACGCCGAGGATCTCTTGCAGGGTGCTTTGTTGCATCGGGCGGAGCCAGGCGGCAACGGCCTGCCGGAGCTGACATTCGGCAGATCCATTGCCCCGCCGGGAAAGTCTAGTCCGTTCTCGCACCCGGGCAATCCGCACTTGAGGAAGCGCCGCTGATTGCCGACACCGTCGGCCTCGCACCGGCCGAACGCAATCTGGAGCCAGTCGAATTACTTGATGACAGCGGCACCCGGGACTAGGTAGCGGGCGGCAGGCGCCTGGAGCAATGAATGCACGGATTCTCGCGTCTGGCGTCGCGGCGCAGGCATCAGCGGCTGATGGCCGACCACTTCGTCACCGCTGCGACAGACGGTCGATCTCGGCGAAGAAGCTGCGACGCCCGCTGGTCAGTCCGAGTGCCTTCCAGGTCGGTGCGAGCCTGACGACGCGATCCTTGAACGCGTCTTCATAATACTCGTGGTCGAGGTAGCCCTGCTGGAACTGGTAGTGCATGTTGTCCCAGTGCGTCTGCTGGGCGATCTGCCACATCCGGAACCGCCCGCGTTCCGCATCGGTCAACGAATCCAGCGCGTTGACGTCCCCGGGATAACCGAGTTCCGTCAGCTTGATGATGATCGGTCCGATGAACTCGGAATCGGCGGCCTGCACCAGCATGGCCTGCAACGCATCGGAACGCACCTGGTAGGTCTGCGCCAGCGCGAGCTTGCGGGCCTCTTCCATGGCACGCGTGTTCTGGCCGATCTGCTTGGCGAGGTAGACCAGCGTGACGACCACGGCCAGCGCTCCGACGACCTCGCCGATCGCTCCCCAGTCCTGCAGCGTCATAGGGCGTCCTCCGTGAACAGGGTACACACAGTCATGTGTGCCCTATTTCACGCCGCCGCGCGCGGTGCTGCAACGATCACACTGCGTGTGTGCAGCCGGTCTAGAGGGCGGCGACGCGGCTCCGCGACTCGAGCCAGGTCCGGACCCGCTTGGCATCCGCGATTCGCGTGTACTTGCCATAGGAGTTGAGCAGCACCATCACGACCGGGCGGCCGTCGATGACGGTCTGCATCACGAGGCAGCGCCCGGCCTCCGGGATGTAGCCGGTCTTCTGCACGTCGACTCGCCAGGCCGGGTTCGCCACCAGCAGATTGGTGTTGTGGAACTCGAGTTGTCGTCGGTTGACCGTCACCGTGTGCCCGGCAGAGGTCGAGTAGTCGCGGATCGTCCGGTTGCCTGCGGCCGCCAGCACCAGCTTGGCCAGGTCCACGGGGCTCGCCACGTTGCCGCTCGACAGGCCCGTGGGCTCGACGAAATGGGCCGAGGTCATGCCGAGTGCAACGGCCTTCTTGTTCATGGCCTGCACGCAGGCGCGCAGACCGCGAGGATAGGCCCGGCACAGCGCGTACGCGGCACGGTTCTCGGACGACATCAGGGCCAGGTGCAGCAGGTCTCGCCGGCTCAGCTTGTAACCGGAAGCGAGCCGCGAGGCATTGCCGGCGGTGCCACGCACGTCGTCGGCGTTGATGGTCACGAGCTGGTCCATCGACTGGCCGCCCTCGAGCACGACCAGGGCAGTCATCAGCTTGGTGATGGAGGCGATCGGAACGGCGATGTGCTCATTGCGCGCGGCGAGCACCGACGCGGCGGACTCGTCGAGGACGTAATAGGCGTGGGAGCGCACGTCCGGGATCGTCCCGGGCAGCGCGGTTCCTTGCGCTGCTGCCAGGGCGGCCGTCGATGCAAACACGGTCAGCAGTAAGCCCGCCAACGCCGTCGAGCCGATCCTCTTGTGCCAACTCCGCATGTCGTCCATCGCTCCTTCACGAGTCTCGCAGCCCCGGGCCGCCCGCCCATCTCTTGAGCCAGCGTCGAAGCGGCCGGCAGCCTGCCACAATTCGCGGCGAATGTGACATATCAGCCGGCGGAAGAATCGCGCCGGGTTCACATTTCGGAGCGGCCTGATGCCCGTCTGCGCAGCCCGGCGCCGCCTCTCTCCGCACGATCAGCGACCCTGCAATCCGCAATCAGCGACCCTGCAATCGGCGACGAAAACCGACGCTGCCGGGGGGCGGCCCGGCCTGTGAACTGCGTCACGAGCGGAGTCGACATATTCGTACGCGTGTCACAGACCCTTGCTGAACCCCTCGGGCTAGATGTACCAGATCCAAGGGGCTGCCGCGTTTGGAAGAGGCTCGCAGAAGAATGTCGCCAAGGCGGCCAGAGAACGACGGGATGACGAAGTGCGAGCGGTTCGGCGCCGGCTGGACCGGCGCCGTTGCCGTCGGGTTGTTCGTCTACATCGCTATCGCCATCGCGCTGATCCTGATCGACGGTCTTTCATCGCCGTGGCTCGACGTCTTCAACCTGTATTCCGATTCGGCGGCGAGCATCTGCGTGGCCATCCTGACCGGGGCTGCCGCGCACGGCTCCGCCGACCCGGGCCCGCGCCGTACCTGGTGGCTGCTAACGGCCGCGCTGGCCACCTACAGCACAGGCAACCTGCTGCATTCGACTTACTGGCTGTACGGGATCGACCCGTTCCCGTCGCTCGGCGACGTGTTCTTCCTGGGGTTCTACCCGCTCGTCTTCGCCGCGGTGCTGACGGTGATCCGCACCGCCGCCGTTCGAGTGCAATGGGTCCGGCTCGGACTCGACACCGCGATCCTCATGCTGGGATTCGGCGCATTCTTCTGGTTCCTCGTGATCTCGCCGACGGCGGACGCCCAGCGCGAACCTGACGTGCTCAAGTACGTGCTGGCACAGAGTTACATCGGCCTCAATTGCCTCATGCTGCTGGCCTGCGGCGTGCTGCTGATGCACTCGGGCGCCACGCCCATCCGCCGCCACGCCCTGCTGCTGCTCACTCTCGGCTTTTCGTCGATGTCCGTGGCCGACATCGTCTGGGCCATGTCCAAGGTGGACGGCAGCTACATTCCGGGCAGCGTCTCGGATGTCATTTACCTGTCGTGCTACGTCTGGCTTGCGGCTGCTGCGCGCGAGCAGCTGCGGGGCGAGCCCGGCGTACGCCGCGCCCCGAGTGCATTCAGCATCGCACTCGTCGAAGGGATGCCGTACATCGCCATGATGGTGTCGTTCCTGGTGCTGGTGTACGTGGAAAGCAGCACGGCCGTCAGCCCCGTGAACACGATGACCGTCATCATCTTCGTGCTGACGTCGCTGGTCGTGGTGCGCCAGGGCGTGCTCTCGCGCGACGACGCCCTGCTGCGCGAGCAACGCGCCGCCGACATCGTCGAAGCCCGGTACGCATCACTGATCAAGAACGCCTCCGACGTGATCATGATCACCAACGCAGAGGGAACGCTGCTGTTCGCCTCGCCGGCGGCCGAACGCACCTTTGCGACCCACCCGGACGACCTGGTGGGCCGGAACCTCCTCGAGCGCTGGGCCGATGGCGACAACGAGCGGCTGGCCGCGTTCCTCGCCGAGGTGGCGGCAACGCACGGGCGGGTCGTCGGGCCGATCGAACTGGTCGTCGAGACGGGCGAACGGCGCAGCACCCTCGAGTGCGTCGGCAGCAACCTGATGGACGATCCGGCCATTGGCGGGCTGGCGCTGAACTTCCGCGACGTCAGCGAGCGCCGGGCCCTGGAAGAACAGCTGCGCAAACTGGCGTTCCACGACCCGCTGACGCTGCTGGCGAATCGCAGCCTCTTCTGGAACCGGGTCGAGCACGCGCTGGCGCTGGCGCAACGGACGCAGCAGCGAGTCGCCGTCATGTTCCTCGACCTCGACAACTTCAAGACCGTCAATGACTCGCTCGGACACGACGCCGGCGACCGCATGTTGCAGGCAGCGGCGCAGCGGCTGGTCAAGTCGACGCGGCCATCGGACACCGTGGCACGCCTGGGCGGCGACGAATTCGCGATCCTGCTGGAAGATATCCACAGCGATGTGGACGTCGAGCGCATCGCGGCGCCGATTACCGCGGCGTTCAGCCGACCGCTGCTGGTCGACGGCCGGGAAACCGACGCGACGGCGAGCATCGGTGCCGCGTGCTCACAGCCGGGTGACGATGCCGAGCAGTTGCTCCGCAAAGCCGACATCGCCATGTACCACGCGAAGGCGGCCGGCAAGGCGCGCTGCGTGTTGTTCCAGCCGCACATGCAGGAACAGCTGCACGACCGCCTGCGACTCGAGCAGGACATCGACCTCGCGTTCGTCCGTGACGAGTTCTTCGTCGAGTTCCAGCCCGTCGTCGACCTGGTGAGCCGCGAGCTGCTCGGCGTCGAAGCCCTGGTTCGGTGGGATCACCCGCAGCGGGGCATCGTCATGCCAGGCGCGTTCATTTCGATCGCCGAGGAATCCGGCCGGATCGTCGAACTGGGTCGTCGCGTCCTCGTCGACGCGTGCACACAGATTCGAGCGTGGCGCGATTCCGTCGAGGCTGGCACCGGCCTGCGCGTGGCCGTGAACATTTCCGGCCGCCACCTGCAGCAGGGCGACCTCGTCGGGGATGTGCGCCATGCACTCGAGGTATCAGGGCTCGACCCCGGCAGCCTCGTGATCGAGTTCACCGAGAGCACGATCATGCAGAACACGGAGGCCAACCTGGAACGCTTCCGCGAGCTGAAAGCGCTCGGCGTGCGCCTCGCGATCGACGACTTCGGCATGGGTTACTCGTCGCTCTCGTACCTGCACCGGTTCCCCATCGACATCCTGAAGATCGATCGCGCGTTCGTGAGCCGGCTGACCGAGCACGACGGCGGTCCAGAACTGGCGCGTGCCGTCGTGATGCTCGCGACGACGCTCGGCCTCGAGACGGTCGCCGAAGGCATCGAGAACGAAAGCCAGGTGGCGACCCTGCTGGGCCTCGGCTGCGTAGCGGGCCAGGGATTCCTCTTTGCCCGCTCGAGCACGCTCGACGTCGTGGCTCGGACCCCGTTCATGGATCGCCGCGCCAACCTGCGGGTGGCGGAGCGCGCTGCACGCACCGACCTCACCGCGACCGGTCGCTATCGCGTGGCGGACCTCCGGCCGCGTTCGGCAGCAGGCTGACCGGATCGGCCGGCCCGGCGGCGATGGACGCTCGTACGACGCTGCCGCCGTCACTCGCGCTGGCCGCGGGCTTTGAGCTGCAGCGTGTGGAGATAATAATGCTTTTCTTTTCATACAGTTAGCAGCGCACGTCGCTGCATCGAACGGCAGCGGTCCGCCCTCTGCTTTGCACACCGCCGCGTATCCGCTAGCCTTGGGCTCAGAAGAGGCCTCGACGCCGACCTGCCCGCTCCACAGGACCTTGGACGCACCAGGGCAAGAACTTGGCTCAAACCGCAGATGTTTTCCTGAGCTATTCGCGCGAAGACAAGGCGCGGGTACTCGAGTTTGCCGGCAAACTGCGGGCCGCCGGCGTGAATATCTGGATCGACCAGGGCGGCATCGACGGCGCAGCGCTCTGGGGCGAATCCATCGTGCGTGCGCTCGAGGGGGCCAAGGTGCTGCTGCTGATGGTCTCGCCGTCGGCTGTCAGCTCCCACAACGTGGCGAAGGAAGTGATGCTGACGAGCGAACGCAAGGGCAACATCCTGCCCGTTCACCTCGAGCCGACGACGATTCCACTCGGCCTCAAGTACCCGCTCGCCGGCATCCAGCACATCGAGTTCTACCACGGCGATCCAGAGGAAAACCTGCAGGCCGTCCTGCGCTCGCTGACGGGCCTGGGCGTCACCATCATGCGCCCGCAGCCTGCTGCCGGCGCCGGTGCGGAAACACGACCTGCCCCTGCCGCCGCAGCGCATGCGGCCGACTCCCTCCCGGAGCGCGGGGCGGTGGCCGTGCTGCCGTTCGACAACATCAGCCCGGATCCCGAGACCGACTACTTCAGCGACGGGCTGACCGAGGAACTGATCGCGAGGCTGTCGCTCGTGAGCGAGATCAACCTGATTTCACGCTGGGCCTCGATGCAGCACAAGGGCCGGGGCCAGGACGTGCTCGCGATCGGCAATGCGCTCGGCGCACGCTACATCGTCGGCGGTGGCGTCCGCCGGTTCCAGGATTCGGTGCGCATTACCGTGCAGCTCGTCGACGTCGTGACCAACCTGCAGCTCTGGGGCAACACCTACAAGGGCAAGCTCGACGATATCTTCGACATCCAGGAGCAGGTCGCCCAGCAGATCGTCGAGGCACTGAAGCTCAAGCTCACTTTCTCGGAACGACTGTCGCTCACCAAGCGGCAGACCCTCAATGCGGAAGCCTACGACCTTTACCTGCGTGGCCAGGACCAGCTCTACCGGCTGACCAAGCGCAGCGTCGAATACGCGATCCAGCTGTTCGAGAAGGCGATCGAACTCGACTCGCGTTACGCGTCCGCGTATGCCGGTTGCTCCAGCGCCTACGGCCAGATGTACCAGCTGATCGCGCGCGAGGAGCGTTATCGCGAACTGGCGCAGGAACTCAGCTTCAAGGCGCTGATGTACGACAACAACCTGTCGGAAGCGTACCGGGCGATGGGACTGTCCTATTTTCTCTGGGGCAAGCTGAACGAGGCCACCGCCTCGTGCACCAAGGCGATCGAAATCGACCCCGATGACTTCATCGCGCACTGGACGCTCGGGCGGATCTACTTCACCGAGGGCAAGCTCGAACAGGCGCTCGACCTCTTCCGGCGCGTGGCCGAGATCAAGCCGAGCTTCTATGCGGGCCACCTGGACGTGGCGCAAACATGCGCCGGGCTCGGGCGCGACGAAGAAGCGGCAACGGTCTATCGTCGCCTGCTCGAAATCATGCCGAATTACCTGCTGCAGAATCCCGACGATGCGCGCGCGCGATTGATCTACGCGAGCAAGCTCGGCTGGGCTGGTCGCAAGGAAGAGGCGATCCGCGAGGGCGCCAAGGCACTCGTGCTCAGCCCCGGCGATCCGGTCATGCTCTACAACGCCGCGTGCATGTACGTCGGTCTTGGCGAGTCGAGCCGGGCCATCGACGCGCTGCGCCAGGCCGTCGAAGCCGGTTACACCAATTTCGGCTGGATGCAGAACGACCCGGACCTGGTCTCCCTGCGCGACGATCCCGCCTTCATCGAAATGCTGCGCGACTTGAGCAGCCGCCCGGCTTCGCCGTCGGCCGGCTAGCCAGCCCGAGCAGACTCACGCAACTGGGAAGCGGCGATCAGTCATCGCCGCGCTCGCGGCCGTGGCCCTTGCTCTTGCCGTTGCCATGACCGCGCTCCGAGTCGTGCTCATCGCTCGCGCCGCGAGCGTAATACTCTTGCTGCCTGTAGCGCGGCACGTACTGTGCCTGGTACCAGTCCTCGCGCACGAAATAGACCGGGCGGCCGCACGCGCCATACTTGCCGCAGTGCTTGCTCCAGTGCTTCTCGTGGCCCGGCGGCACGCGCAGGTAGATCGGCTGCAGATAGGCGACCTTCGGCGGGCGCTGGACCCAGACCGGCTCGGCATAGATCACAGCCGGCCGCGGAAAATCGCCAATGTTGATCTGCCCGTACAGACCGGGCTGGCTGATCCCGATCGAGGCGCTGACGTCGGTGCCGAACGCCGGAACAGCGACAACCGATGCGATGAGGGCGACAAGCAAGCGTCTCACGGGTCTTCACTCCTATGCGGCCGTTCGCAGCCCGGATGGCCCGACGCCGGGTCTCGTGTGCTGCGCATGCTAGCAACGGCTCGCCGCGAGTCCGCAGAATCGTGGCCGGACTGTGAACAGGCGCACAGCCTTGCCCGTGTCGACCTCGAACCGGCGCCGCGGCGACGTCCCGACTGTGTCTTGCCGTACAGATGAATCCGGATCCCAGGGCATACGCTGAGTAGACGGGGTCAGTACGACCCGTCTTTACTGCCGACAGATGGGTCGGTCCAGTTGCGGAGACATGCGATGAAGACCAGCGCCCTGACTCGCCTTGGATTGACGGTCGCGCTGAGCACGGCGCTGGCGACCATGAGCTTCGCGAGCCACGCCCAGTACGGACAGGAAGTGTCGGCCCCGCACAAGGCCGAGGCACAGCAGCACAAACAAGACCAGCAAGAGCAGAAAGACGAAAAGAAAGAGGCGAAGGACAAGCAGCATCATCGCCTCTCGCAGCAGGAGCAACAGGAGCGTATCCGCCAGCAGAAGAGGCTCATCGCAGAGTACAACCAGCGTATCGCGCAACAGCAGGCGATTGCGCTGCGCAACGCGCAGCAGCTGGAGAAACAGAAGCGACTGGCCCATTACCGCTACCAGCAGGCGTACTACGAGCAACTGCGTCAACAGCAGGCGCGCCTCGAGAATGACCGCTACGACTACGACAACGACCCGTACTACTACACGCCTCCGACCTACCAGTACCGCCGGGGCGACAACAACTACCAGACCAATCAGTACGGCGCCAACCAGCTCCGGCAGGCCTCGAACACCGGCTACCAGAAAGGCTACCAGGCGGGGCGCGCGGACAAGCAGGACCACTGGCGCTTCGATTACCGGGGATCGTTCGCCTACCAGGACTCCAACTACGGCTTCGACGGCCGCTACGTGCGGCAGGACGACTACAACTACTACTTCCGCGAGGGATTCCAGCGGGGCTATGAGGACGGCTACTACGGGCGTCGCACCTATGGCAACAATGCCAACGGTTCCGACTCGCTGCTCGGCACGGTGCTGAACTCGATCCTCGACCTGCAGCCGCTGCAGCAGTAGGGTCTCTCCGGCCCGCCCTGGATTCCTGCGTGCGCAGCGGATCCTCGCGCAACCGCCGCTCGAACTCCTCCGTGAGCGCCGCGTCCTGCGACAGCATCTGGCGCGCCACGGCCTCGATGACGTAGTTCTCCACGTACTCGTTGCGTTCGAAAGCCGTGCTGAAATAGCCCCATGACAGGAACGAGTCTGGCGCCTGCGGCTCCAGCAGCGACATCACCAGCCGCGCCTTCGGCTGCGCAATCGGCACGAACATCATGGATATTCCTGCCAGGAGTGCGTCTCGACCAGGCCGCCGAAGCGGTTGCGGGTGGCCCAATAGCTGAGACTGTAGCGGGGCGAGCGCACCTCCGCGGCAAGGCCGGAGGCCGGATCGTCGGCACGGACGAACTCGGGGAGGACGCCATCGTCCGACACGGCGACAGCGAGCAACGGCCGGTTCTCTGGCGAGCGCCCGAACTCGAAGCAGCGCGCCTTGCCGTGCCAGCGCGCGGCAAATGCAGCGCACAATCTTTCCACTTCGTGGTCGCGGCCGGTGCGAGTCAACCCGGATCGCTCGGCGATCGTCGTGCGCTCGCTCCGACTCTCCGCAGGCGAGGCGGATGCAGGCATGGCAGTGAGGACGAGAAGCAGGCCGGCAGGCAGCCAGGATGGATTGGCACGGTACATGGAAAGGAGACTCGCGCGAATGGCCCTGGTTTGTGCCTATACTCCGCCCGGTGCCAACGGCTCGGGACAGAGCCACTGGATTCCGGGGGGAAAAGAAAGATGCGCGTCGTCATGTTGCCGGCCCTGTTGCTCGCAATGGCGAGCCAGTTTTTCGTCACGCCGCTGCGGGCCGAAACGGTCGGCAAGACGGTGCTGCCCGAGCCGCAGCCGAGCTGGTTCATGATGAACGGCTGGGAAGCCAGCTACATTTTCGATGCCGCAGACCAGCAGATGAAGGGCCTGATCTCGCACAGCGTGTTTACTCCAGCCGTGGTCACGCTGCCGTCGCGGAAGGAAGCCTATTTCGTCGATTCGTTCTATGCGCGTGGCGTGCGCGGCACGCGCAGCGACGTGCTGACCGTGATCGACATGCGCGATCTCACGACCAAGGCGGAAATCGACATCCCCGACAAGGCGGCGGCGCTGCCCATACGCCAGCACATCGCACTGCTGGACGACGAGCGTCATGTAGTGGTCTTCAACATGACGCCAGCGCAATCCGTCAGCGTGGTGGACGTCGTCGAGCGCAAGTTGACGGCGGAGATTTCGACGCCCGGCTGCGGCATCATCATGCCCGCCGGTCCGCGGGGATTCCTGATGCTCTGCGGCGACGGCACCCTGCAGTTCATCACGCTGGACAAGAACGGCAAGGAGGCCGGGCGCGTCCGCAGCGAATCGTTCTTCGTGATGGAACAGGACCCGGTCTTCGACCGGGTCGTGCGCTCCAGTGGCGGCTGGATGCTGATCACGCACGATGGACTGGTGCGCGAAGTCGGAGTGGACGGTGACCGCATCAAGGTCGGCGAGGCCTGGTCGATGCTGAATGCCGAGGACAAGGAAGACGGGGGCGAGAAGGAACAGTGGCGGCCGGGAGGCGACCAGCCTTTCACCATGCACCGCAATACGTCTCTCCTGTACTCACTGATGCACAAGGGGAAGGTCGACACGCAGGACGCCGAAGGCACGGAAATCTGGGTGTTTGATACCAGCCGCCGCAAGCGTGTCGCGCGCGAGGTACTGCCGGTCGCCGCGGAAGGCATCCTCTCGAGCCAGGAACCATCCCCCCGGCTGTACGTGCTCGACAAGGACCACAAGCTGAACATCTATGACGGGCTCAAGCTCGCGCTGCTGCACACCATCGAGAAACCGGGCGTCAACGGCGCCCTGCTGCAGACGCTGACGCCCAATGATTGATCCTTTGTTCAGGCTCGTGATCGCGGTCGCGTGCGCACTGTTGCTGCTGCTTTCGGCATGGCACAAGGTCGCCGCGCGGGAAAGGTTCATTGCCGCACTGGGCGATTACCGGTTGCTGCCCGGCTCGTTACTGCGTCCCACGGCAGCGCTGATCCCGGTGCTCGAGGCCTCGCTGGGCCTCGCCTGGCTCACGGGACACGAAATCGATACCGTTGCGGTCCTCACCGCAGGATTGCTGGCTCTCTATGCCTGCGCCATTGCGATCAACCTTTGGCGTGGTCGTGTCCACATCAGCTGCGGCTGCGGGTTCGGCGGCGCAGCGGGCGAGGACCAGCCACTGTCCTGGTGGCTGGTGGCACGCAACCTGTTACTCGGCGCCCTGGCTGTGCTCGCAACGTTGCCGGCGGCAAGCCGTGAGCTCGGTCGCTACGACTGGCTCACGCTCGCCCTGGCCCTGGCGGCTTGCGGCTTGCTGCACGCCGGGGTCTCCCAGTTGCTGCGCAACGGCGCGGCGATCTCGTCGTGGAGAAGGCTGCGTGACTGACGCGTTGCTGATATCCAACGCCGTGCTCTGGTGCGTCGTCATCGTGCTGGCGCTGGTCGTGCTGGCGCTGGCGCGGCAGGTTGGCGTGCTGCACGAGCGGGTATCGCCGGCCGGAGCGCTGATGCCAACGACCGGGCCGAAGGTCGGCGAACGCACTCAGCCAGCCGCCTATCGCGACCTGAGCGGCGCGGAGGTGAGCGTGGGCGGACCGGGCCCGGACGGGCGCGCGACACTGGTGCTGTGGGTTTCGCCGACCTGTCCGGTCTGCAAGGCACTCGTGCCGACGGCACTGTCCATGGCGCAGGCCGAGCGCCTGCGGCTGGTATTCGCGAGCGACGGCGACAAGCTCGAGCAGCACCGGGCCTACGTCCGCGATCTGCGCATCGACGCGTATCCTTACGTCGTATCGCAGGCGCTCGGCCTGAGCTACGCGGTCAGCAAGCTCCCGTTCGCCATCCTGATCGGCGGCGACGGCGTATTGAAGAGCAAGGGCCTCGTGAACACGCGGGAACACCTCGAAAGCCTGGTGGAATCGATGCGGTCTGGCATCCGGTCGCTGCAGGAGTTTGCTGGAATCGCGGACCGCCAGGAGGAAGCCGCCCTCAAGGGACAGCCAACATGAAGAACTCGAAGATCGTCGATGGAACCTGGCAATGGCTGGATCGCAAGACCAGAGAAGGCAGCCGCAAGCTGGCCAGGACGACTTCACGCCGCAGTTTCCTGGCCCGGCTGGGCACGGTGCTGACAGGCGCGGCGGTGCTGCCCCTGTTGCCGGTCGTGCGGGCCTTCGCCGCGGAATCAGTCGCCGAGCTCGGTGACCCGCAGAGCTGCGACTACTGGCGTTATTGCGCGCTGAGCGGCACGTTGTGCAGCTGCTGCGGCGGCACGCACACTTCCTGCCCGCCCGGCGCCGAGCCGTCGCCCATCACCTGGGTCGGCACCTGTCGCAATCCGGTGGATGACCGAGACTACCTGATTTCCTACAACGACTGCTGCGGCAAGGCATTCTGCAATCGCTGTCACTGCCACAATACCGAGCGGGCACGGCCGGTGTATTACCCGAGCAAGAGCAGCAGCGTGATCTGGTGCTTCGGCACCGAAAGCCGCGCGTATCACTGCACCGTCGGGATCGTGCTCGGCGAGGCTGGCGGCCAAGGGTGATCCCGTCTTGCGACGCTTCCTCACCGGACTCGTTGCCGGCTCGCTGCTGGCGCTGGCGGCGCCCTCGCTCGCGAATCCCCGGTCTGACTACCTGATGCACTGCGCCGGGTGTCACCTTGTGGACGCCAGCGGCGTTCCGCCCGACGTGCCGTCGCTGTCGGGTCCACTCGGTCGCATCGTGGCATCGGCCGAAGGGCGGGACTACATCGCCCGCGTGCCTGGCGCGGCGCAGGCTCCACTCAGCGACGACGAACTGGCGGCCGTCCTGAACTGGCTGCTCCTCGAGTACAACCGGGACACATTGCCAGAGAATTTCGAACCTCTGCGCGGCGCGGAGGTTGCCAGATCACGCGCGAACGTGCTGGCAGACCCGCAGAAGCTGCGCAACCAGCTCTGGCCGGACGCTTACGCGTCCGGCGCCCAGCGTTGACCAGGCCCGACCGGGCGCAATCGACTCGGGATCGTGTCCACGGAGCCGGCAGCCGGCTTCTGGTTCATTTCCCCGTCCGGGCAGGCGCCAGTTGCCGCCGGACGACGGCGACCGGCCGCGCATCGGCTATTTCAGCTCTTCGTACAGGCTGTCCGAGACGATCTTGCGCATCTGGCTCATGCTCTTGAGCGTCGCCTGGTATTCCGCGTCCTTCGCGATCATGGAGTCCTCCGCTGCGAAGGTCGCCATGTCGGCATACTCGACCGCAACGACGATCGAGCCCGCGTTCGGGCCCGCAAAGCGCGCGCGCCAGGCCCGCACCGTCGACTTGCTGCCGAGGCGCTGCAGGCTCGCTTTGAGAGTGTTCAACTGCCCCATGTAGGCGGTCACGTCGTTGGTTTCAACCACGACGACCCGCAGGACCGTCGCTTCGGCGGTATTCGCGAGCACGAATAAACCCACCAGGGCTGCCAGCACTACCGTGAGTCGCTTCATATTGATCTCCCCTGCTGATGTTGGTATCGATCGATCCGGGGCTATCGTGCAACACCGGCTTGGATGCAGTCAAAGACTCTGACATTCGCCCGATCTTCGAACAAGGCGTGGCTGGAGATGCGGCCCGGGTAGCGCCTGGCCGGCCTTGCGCCAGTCGCGACCGGATCGAAATCCGCATCGTCCCGGGCGAGGTCGGACATCCATGTTCCGGCATGGTTCTGACGCGCTAGAATCTGAGTGCAACAAGAACGACAGGCCGGCGCTTTCCGCACAGCGGTCGCCTGGCAGGGGGACAGAACCATGGCGTCGACGCTCTACATGTCGAGGAGCCCGGCCGTGCGCTATGCAAGCGGCGCGGCGCTCTACTTTGCGCAGGGCATTCCAAAGGGCCTCCTGCACATCGCCATGCCGGCCTGGCTGGCGAGCCAGGGGGCCAGCAGCGGCGCCATCGCCTCCTACCTTGCGATCATCGTGCTGCCGTGGGCTTTCAAGCTGGTCACCGGCCCGCTCATGGATCGATTCGCCTACCGGCCGATGGGCAGTCGCCGCCCGTGGGTACTCGGCGCCCAGTTCGGGCTTGTGCTGAGCCTCCTGAGCCTGGCTGTCATCGACGACCCCATGGCGCAGATCGGGCTGCTGACGGCGCTCGGTGTCGTCATCAATTCGTTCACGGCCACCCAGGACGTGGCCGTGGACGGCATGGCGATCGATCTCGTGCCCGAGTCCGAGCACGGCCGGATCAATGCGTTCATGAGCTGTGGCAAGGCCGTCGGGTGGGCGGTAACGGCCGCGCTCTCGGGAACCCTGCTCGTCAAGTACGGCCTGGCCGTCACTGGAGTGGTCGCCGCGGCCGGTGCGGGCCTGGTCCTGATCGCTTTCTTCTTCGTGCGGGAACGTGAGGGCGAGCGCCTGCTGCCCTGGACACAGGGCGAGGCCGTGGGTCAACGCAGTGTCGCAAGCTCGTTCAAGAGCGTCGCGCAGGACCTGAACGCGGTGCTCTGGGGACGCACCAGCCTCGTCGTATCGCTGATCATGTTCTTCGACGGAGTGGTCACTGGCTACGGCGAGGCCCTGATGCCGATCGCAGCCGTAAAGCTCTTTTCGTTCACGACGGCCCAGTGGTCACAACTCGTGGCCGTGATGGGGCTCACCGGAGCCTTTGCGGCGCTCGCGCTCGGGCCGCTGATCGACCGCTTCGGCGCCAGGACCATGCTGCTGCTGACCATCGGCGTGGTCTGCGTACACGCATTCCTGCTGGCCGGAACCCAGCAACTCTGGACCAACAGCACCTACGTGCTGTTCATGCTGTCGGCGTACGTGCTGATGCAGCCTGTCACGATGGTCTGCGTCATCGCCCTGGCCATGAGCATCTGCTCCACTCGCATCTCGGCCACGCAGTTCGCGGTCTACATGTCGATGGCCAACCTCGGCCACTCCGCGGGCTCGAAGACATTCGGCAGCCTGTCCGAGTACACGAGCTTCGTGCAGAACTACGCGCTGCTGGGCGCAATCGCCATCATGCTGTTCGGCATCACTGCAATCTTCCGCAAGCACCCGGTCGCGGTGCCTGCAGACGCGCTGGAACCGCCGACCGGCAGGCCGTGAGCGCACTGACCCGGAGGCTAGAGGAACGGCAACCCCGTCAGGGCGCCGGCGAGCGGCCGCCCCTCGTGAATGACCTCAACAGCGTCGCCCGGGTTGCAGGCCATCGAGATCAATGCATAGCCGATGTTCCGCTTGAGACGGTAGGACCACATGCAGTTGGTGAGGCTACCCACGTTCTCGTTGCCCTTGCGGATCGTGTGCCAGCTCGAGCGCAGCGCGATCGGCTCGTGCCCGTGCAGCACCAGGCCGAGCTGGTGACGCCGGGGACCTGCGGCATGGATGCGGCGCAACGCCTGTATGCCGATCACCTCGTCCGGCACCTGTAATTCCACGTACTTGCCCAGGCGCACTTCGTAAGGGTTCGTGGCGTCATCGGTGTCGGCGCCGAAAGACAGCAGTCCGCTCTCCACCCACTCGCAGGTGTTGGGCGCGCCGGGGCCGATGTCCCAGCGCCTGCCGGCTTCCTTGACGATATTCCACAGCTGCGTGCCGCGTGCTCCGTCCATCAGGTACAGCTCGAATCCCCCCTGCTTCGACCAGCCCGAGCGTGCGACCACGAGCGGGATGCCCTCGATTGCAGTCTCACGGAACCAGAAGTACTTCAGCTCGCGTACCCAGTCACCGAAGATCGCAGCGACCACGTCCTCGCCTCGTGGCCCCTGTACCGCCAATGGCGAGACGTCGGGTTCGCTGATCTCGACGTCGAGCCGGCGCTCGGCGGCGATCGCCTGCGCCCAGAGCCAGATGTCAGAATCCGCGATCGACAGCCAGTAACGGTCCTCGTCGAGCTTGAGCAGGACCGGGTCATTGATCAGCACGCCCGCGTGGTTGCACAGCGGCACGTACTTGCCCTGGCCTGCCCTGCAACGGGTCAGGTCGCGAGGACTCAGGATCTGCGCGAGCCGCCCGGCGTCCGGCCCCGTCAGCTGCACCTGCCGCTCGCAGCCGACGTCCCATTGCACGACACCCTTGATCAAGCGCCAGTATTCCGCTTCCGGATCGCCGAAGCTCGTGGGCAGGAGCATGCGGTTATACGGCTGGAACCCGGTGACGCCCTCGGCCAGCGTGGCTTCATAATACGGGGAGGGACGCAGCCGCACGGAGGCAGTGATGTCGAACACGTTGTCTTGATCCTCGCTGGAGGGGCAGTGGTTCGTCCGCCCTCCAGAGCCTAGCATCCGCAGGCGGTCCCCGGCCTCCCCGCCACGGCCACCACTGTTCCCCGGACCGTGCAACCGTTACCCTGCTCGATAGTCACGATTGCAAGTGGAGACTCCATGCCCAGACCCCCGAATTACTCGCAGCAGAAGAAGCAGCGCGAAGAGGCCGCGAAGAAGAAGCGCGAAGAGAAGCAGCAGCGCCGTCAGCAGCAGAAGGACGAGCCCCCGCCACGACCGGCCTGACGAACGTTCCTCGTCCGCCTCCGCTGCACTGCCCTGCATGACTGCGACGCAGCACCCGAATGCGTCCCGGCGCTCACTCGCGCGTCGCGTAGGTTTCCAGCGCGCCAAGCCCGCGCTGATCGATGCGATCGAGCCGCCCAGCCAGCGGCGGGTGCGTCTTGTAGAGCTGCGCCAGGCTCGCCGACTCGCTGCCGAGTGCGGTGAGTTTCTGCAGGACTGCATATAAGGCCAGCGGATTCATGCCGGCTCGGGCGAGATAGAATTCCGCGGCTTCGTCCGCGCGATACTCCGCGTTGCGATCCAGTGATGTCAGCATGATGGCGGCGCCGTGCTTCTCGGCGTAACGCCGCGCGTAGCTGCCGGCGACGCTGTCGTTGCCGGCGCTGACGTCCTGCATCGCCAGGTCCTTGCCGGCGGCCGTCACTTCCTGCTTGTGGATCACGTTGTAGTGATCGCGCTGCACGCAATGACTGATTTCGTGCCCGAGCACCGCCGCGAGCTCGCTGTCCGACGACAACAGCTGGTACAGGCCGCGCGTGACCAGGATGAAGCCGCCCGGCGCAGCGAATGCGTTGACCTCGGGCGTGTCGATCACGCCAAAGGTCCATGGCAGCCCGGGACGACTAGTCTGCGACGCGACCCAGCGTCCGACGAGGTTGACATGCTGCTGCGCGCCTTCATCGCTCCACAACGGGCGCGCGCCGAGAATTCGGCCTGCGAGTTCCGGGCCGAGCGCGATTTCCTCCGCGGCCAGCTCGTCCTCGGACTTCGGCGCCACCTTGGCGGCCGTGTCCAGCTTCGTGCCGACATTGACCCCCAGTGAACCGAGCAGGCCACCCACGGATCTCGCCAGCTCCGTCTTCGAAGCCGCGGGCTCCGCTGGCGGATTCCCGGACTTCTTCGCGGCCCTGGCCTCCCCGGCATACGCCACGCGTGTCGCCTGCCAGCCCTGCTCCGCGGCATACGCGGCAGCCGCGGATCCATCGACCCGATGACCGACCATCGCGTCCAGTTGCGCCTGGTTGAGCGATGCGGATCGCAGATCGCTCTCGTCGATGCCGCGCACGCCGGCGGTCTCGGTGACGCGGCCCTTGCCGGCCTTGCCTCCCATCAGCACACGCAGGTTGGCTTCGCCATCCTCTGCTCCGGCATAGGCCACGCGCACGTCATTGACGCGCACGAAGCCCGGCGCCCCGGCGGACAGCAGTAACTGGTACCACAGCCCCTGCTGCGCGGAAATCCTGACCTCCGTGTCACGCTGCAGGGTCGCGAGCTTCGGCGCATCGAACCTGGGCTGGGCATACACGTCCGCGGTCGGCTTGTGCACGACGGCCGGCAGCTCCGCGGCGCCCGCGCTCGATGCCAGCGGCGCGAGCGTGAACAGGGCGAACAGGATGTTGCGCATCACGAGCCTCCCGACGACACGTCCCTATGATCGAAGAAGGTCGCGCGCCGCGCCAGTGGCGATTCGCCCGCGGCAGCCACCACCTGGCCGACCAGTTCCCGCAGGCGCCGGCGCTCGCCGCGATCGGTGTCAGCGGCGCCATCGTCGATTTCGGCGCAGGCGAAGGCGATGCGCACGCTGCCGTCATCGGGCAGGCGCTCGTCGTATTCCGCGAGCTGCCGCTCGAGCCTTGCGAGATCGTGCCTGGCGGCAGCGCGCGCCGCAGCCTCGCTTGCACCGTGCCAGACCAGCACCATCAAGTCGTCCAGGGCTTCGTGCAGCCAGCTCTTGCGTTCCACCACGCCCTCCAGCATCACCGCATCGCTGCCGGCGTACAGGAAGCGCCGCAGCCGGCGACGGTACTCCCGTCGCCGTCGCGCCGCGGCCCTGGCGTCGAGCTGCGCGTCGGGTACGAAGCGCAGGCGCGCGACCGCCAGCCAGCGGTCCCGGTCCGGCGCAAACTCCGGCAGGAAATCGCCATTGCCCACCGCACGTCCGCGCTGTATGCCGGCGTACAGGCGACACAGGCCGAAGACCAGGGCGACAAACCCGATGCTGGCGAAGATGTCGAAGAAGAACCCGAAGAACGTGAGACCCACGAACGCGGCCGTCAACATCGTCACGTTGGCGGCGACGAAGACCGAGTCGATGTCGGTGGCCGGTTCGCCGCGGTAGAAAGCGAACGTGGTCAGCGCGACCAGCAGCATGGCAATGACATACTTGAGCCACGCCGGCGGCGCCCGAATGGCGCTGCCGGCAATCAATGCCTCGGTGGCCTCGGCCATGACCTCCACGCCCGGCATCACCGGATCGACCGGGGTGGGCTTGGCATCGTTGAGACCGGAGGCCGTGTAGCCGACCAGCGCCACGCGATCCTTCAGGACCGGCGGCGCGGTCGTCGCATCGCGGCAGACGGGTTGGCCGCCAGCCAGCAGGTCGGCGGCGCTGATGCGTGGCAGCCGCGTGTCCCGTCGCCAGTTCGGCCGCACCATGGCCGCGAGGTCGCCAGGTGATCGCGCCGTCGCGGTCGTCGCCAGGCGCAACGGCAGCGACGGCAGGGCCCAGTCGCCGACGGTCTCGCGCAACGGAATGTCACGCAGTACGCCATCCTCGCTGCGAGTCACGTTGGCAATTGCGCTGAAGCCCGCCATCGCCTCGCCGTAGGGCAGCAACAACGCGACCTGCGGATCGATTCGCGGATGGGCATGCAGCGCGAACGCCGCCGGGGACTGCGACGCCCGCACGGGCGAACCCGCATCGTAATCCGGATGCAGTCGCGTGGAACTGAAGACAAAGCGGCCGCCGCCGCCTTGCGCCATGGCCTCCAGGGTTGCGTCGCCGACCGGATCGCTTTGCGACGGATCGGTAAACAGCACGTCGTAGCCGACGGCGCGCACCCCGGCTCGATCCAGCTGGTCGAGCAGATCCGCGTGCCGTTGACGGCTCCACGGCCAGCCGCCTTCGTTGCGGGCGCGGAAATATTCGATCGAGCACTCGTCGATTTCGACCACGACCACGCGACCGGAAGGCTGCGGTTCGAACGGCCGCCACTGGACCACGCGATCGAAGATCGCATCCTCGGCCGAGTTGAGCGAGCGGGCGTGGCTCCAGTCCCAGGCGAGCCAGGCGATCGCGCCAAGCGCGAGCAGCGGATAAAACGCGAACTTCAGCCGCAACGCGACTTGCGAGAACGGCCGCCGGTAACTGCGCTCGACCCTGGTCCACGCGAGGATGAAGCCGTGGCCGAATGCCGCCAGGCTGGCGTCGATCCAGGAGAGCACGCGGTCCGTCAGCCTGCCGATCATCGACGATTCCCCTCCCCGCAAATGATGGCAGGTTTGGCAGGCTGCCGGGCCAGGCTGGCGGCCCTTGCAGCCGGGAAGAAGGTCGTGGAAAAGGCAGCGCCCTCCAGGGAGGGCGCTTGCAGGGGGGAAAGGTCAAGTCGCTGCGGGTCGGTCCGGGCGCTTCCGGCGCTCAGGCGGCGGCCTTGCGCGCGCGAGGGGTCGGCTTCCGGACCGCGCGCTTCGCCTTGCGGGCACGGGCGCCCTTCGCCTTGAGGGGAGCTTCCTCGGCCCGCTCGAAGACCTGGCCATACAGGTGGGTCCCGACCTTGCGCACTTCGCGGCCCGCAACCCTGAAGATCTCGACTGCACGGGCCACCTCATCTGCGACGCGATCACGGGTAGCGCCAAGCATTTCGGCTTGTTCGATCAGCAGGTAGGCAACGTTCTCCGCTGCCGCGGCGCGCTCGAGACGCAGAGCCGCAGCCGTCAGTGCCGACGTGACGACCTCCGACTCCAGTTCGATCAGGTTCTGCATGGCGCTCTGCGATATCGCCACCAGCTTCACGCCCGAGTGCGCAAACGCGCGGACGGGCGCCTTCAGCGACTTGATGCCGTCAGCGGAAGTCGCGGCGACTTCGCGCATCGACTCGATCGGCTGCTGACGGAACTTCTGCACCTGCTCAGCCAGGACCTGCCGCTGTTCACTCGCGAACTCATTCAGATAGGCAACCATTGATTGCTCCTTGGACGGATGCCACGAAACAGCATTTGCTGCTATGCAGCATACGCCCCGGCACGCGTGCGTGACATAGGGAGATTACGTGACTTGATTCCATGCTTTGCCCTGCTTGCTCGGGGACGGCATCCGCAGCGCCGTCGCAGGACGATCGGCCCGCCTGGACGCCTGCAGACGCGGCGGTCACTCACCGGCAGTCGGTAGGTATGTCAAACCGTGACCCGCTCGACCCTGAAGGGCGTGCCGTGGACCGGCGCCTCGTCGAATTCGCGGGCGGCCAGGTGACCGGCAAAGACGGCCTGTGCAATCAGGTTCGGCGCCTCGGCGTCGCCGATGATGCGTAACGAGCGCAGCCTGCCGTCGGTCAGCGCGGGCTGCAGTTCGTAGTACAGGGTGTCGGCGGGAACCCGGTCCGTCACGAGCAGCACGCTGTCGACGGGAATCGCGCAAGCAGTGCCGCTCACACAGTCGATGACGGTGGCCGAATCGAGTCCGACCAGCGACAGCGTATGCCTGGTGAGCAGTTTCACGCCGAGGCTGCGGAGTCCCGCTTCGATTCGCTCCTGCTCGAGCGCGAATCGCGTCCAGTACGAAACCTCGGGTGCAGGCGTGACGAGCGTTACGGTGCAGCCGCGGCCTGCGCAGAGTTCTGCCAGCGCGCCGCCCATCACATAGTGATCGTCGTCATAGATGAGCACGCGCCCTGCTGGCGCACGACCTTCGAAGACGTCGTTGGGTGTCAGAACGTTGGACAGTGCATGACCCGCGATGGGCCGCCACAGCGTGCGGCCGATTCCGTCGCGCCGATAGGCGGAGCCCGTGGCGAGGATGACGTTCCGAATCCCGGTGTCCAGGATGTCGGCAGCTGCCATCGGGCTGGCGCGGTAAACATCGACGTTTGGCATTCGTAGCAACTGGCTGATGCGCCAATCAGCCACGCGCCGCCATTCATTCAGACCGGGCAGGGAGGCTTCGTGCAGGACGCGCCCACCGAGCTCGCGGCCAGCCTCGACGAGCGTGACGTGGTAGCCGCGCTGGCCAAGCGCGCGCGCAGCTTCCAGGCCGGCGGGGCCGGCGCCGACGACCAGTATTCCTTCGTCGGTCGTCCTGCGATTGACAGTCTCGGGATGCCAGCCGCGCCGCCATTCCTCGCCCATCGTCGGGTTCTGCGTGCAGCGGATCGGAACGCTGCGCATGTCGGCAGTGACGCAGATATTGCAGCCGATGCATTCGCGGATGTCCTCGATGCGATTCTCGCGGATCTTCGTCGGCAGGAACGGATCCGCGATGGACGGGCGGGCGGAGCCGATGAGGTCGAGCACGCCGCGCCGCACGGCGGAGACCATCGAGTCCGGTGAGGTGTAGCGCCCCACGCCGACCACCGGCTTGCTGGTCAGCTTCTTGACAAGACGGGTGTACGGTTCCTGGTAGCCCTCCTTCGCAAAACGTGATGAGACCGAGTCGTTGTTCCAGCCGCTGAGGTTGACGTCCCACAGGTCCGGCAACTCCGCCAGCATGGCTATGACGTCGTGGCCCTCGCCCTCGTGCGTGATGCCGTCGCTGCCCAGCAGTTCATCGACAGCCAGCCGCACCGCGACGGCACAGGAGTCGCCCACCGCGTCCTTGGTATCCTCGATCAGTTCTCGCAGCAGGCGAGCGCGATTCTCGAGCGAGCCACCATATTCGTCGGTGCGGTCGTTGCAGCTGCGCATCAGGAACTGCATCGCCACGGTCATGCCGTGCCCGGCATAGCAGTAGACGATGTCGAAGCCGGCACGCTTCGCGCGCAATGCCGCCTGCCGGTGCCACAGGCGCACATTGCGGATGTCCGTCTTGTCCATGCGGCGCGACTGGACGGGCTCCCAGCCCGTACCACCGATGGTGCCCATGGAGCGCGGTCCCAGCGGCGGCGTGCGCGAGTATAGGTTCGTCGCGTTGGCGCCGCTGTATGCCAATTGAATGCCCGCGAGCGCACCGTGCTGGTGAACGGCGTCCGCCATCAGCGCCATGGCCGGGATGTCGTCGTCGTCCCACAGGCGACCTTCGACGTAGGGCGCCAGGTCGCTGCTGTGGTGTATCTCCACTTCCTCGGTGCAGACGACGCCCCAGCCGCCTTCGGCCTTCATTCCTCGCATCGCGGCGAGTGCGTTCGGCATGCGGTGGCCGAGCGCGTTGCAATGCGGAACCTGGTAGAACCGGTTGGGTGCGGTGACCGGGCCGAGCGTGACCGGCTCGAACAGTCTGTCAAAGGGGGATGGCTCCCGTTTGCCAGGTCGTGAAGCTTGCGCCGACGATTGCGTAAAGCCATTCATCGTTCGAACCCCTCTGGATTCCATCGCGACCCGACCGGTCGCCACGCGTCCCGGACTCTGGATGCGCAGTCCATCGCAACCGGGCCGGGTCTTGCGTCGCGCCATTCTGAACCTAAGTCATTGCAGTGAGGTGGTGACCGGGGACAGCATCGAGCGGCCGACATCCCGAGCCCGCCCAGCGCGGTGTGTCAAATACGATCTCATCCGGGCGAGAATGGCCAGATTGCCGGTACCACCGCAACCGCCGTTCACGGCACGCAACGGGAGCCCCCATGAGCCGAAAGACCATGAGAAACAAACCGAACCCGGCACGCCAGGATCCGCCTGTGGACCCGGTACCCGGAGCGAGCCGGACCAGCCGAAAGGGTATCGTCATCGGTTCCGTCGTCGCCGCGCTGGTTGCCGTCGTGGTGGGGACGCTGCTGTACCGGGACGACCGGCCGCAGTCTGCGCAGGGCGCGGTCACCGCGAACCATGCTCCACTCGCGAGTGACCATTCACCGACGCTCGGCGACGCGAACGCCAGGGTGCACATCGTCGAATTCATCGATCCGGCGTGTGAAACCTGTGCCCACTTCTTCCCGATCGTGAAGCAGTTGATGGCCGACAATCCGAACAGGATCCGCCTGTCGATTCGCCACGTCGCATTCCACGACGGCTCTGAGTACGTGGTGAGGCTCCTGGAAGCGAGCCGCAGGCAGGACAAGTACCTGGCGACCCTGGAAGCGCTGCTGGCATCACAAGCGCAATGGGCTCCCAGTCACACTGTCCAACCGGATCTGGTTCTGCAGGCAATTGCCGGCGCAGGCTTGAACCTGGAGCAACTCATGGTGGACATGAATGCGCCCGAAGTCGCGCAGCGCATGGAGCGGGACCGCAACGATGCCGTGGCGCTGAAAGTCACTGCGACGCCGGAATACTTCGTCAACGGACGCCCCATGCCGAGCTTTGGTGAGCAGCAACTGCGGGCGCTCGTCAGCGAAGCGCTGCAGAGCGCCTATTGACGCCCCATCCCGATGCCGCGCGCCACGAGCGTGCGATAGTCGCGCGCAAGGACGTCCGCGTCGTGCGGCGCGCCAGAGGTCGCGACGAGCCGGCCGCCATGCTCGCGCGGGTATACGCGGCGCCGAGCGCTCGTGCCAGTCGGGCGAGACTGGCCTCGTCGCCCGTCACTGCATGGAAAGCCGGGTCGAGGTACCTGACGTATGGCGCCAGCGTCGCTGCGTCGTCCCGCGACGGGTCGACGGTCACGAGCAACACGGCAGGGTGCTGGGTGGTCGGCAGATCGGGCAACCACACCGCGCGTTCGAGCTGTGGCAGCGCTGTGACGTCGGGCAGCAGTGCCCGCGCGCCGATCAGCGCGGCGACGAACGCCACGGTGGCCAGCAGCAGGATGCGGGGCAACCGGGGATTCAAGACCGCTGCACCGGCTGATTGCAGGCCTGGCTATTCTTCATGTCTATGCTCGCAACGCAGGTACCTTCCGAACCGTATCGCGTCCCTGGCGCCTAGCGCTGAACCCGCAGGAAACGGTGCAGCCGCGCGTCGTGGGTCTTGAAATGGTCGCCGAACCAGGCCGCCAGGCGGTACGAGAACGCCTGGTCATCGAGCACGCCGCTCTCGCCATGCTCGTCCATGATGTCGCGGATATCGTCGAGCAGCCGCTCGTGATCCGCCGTGTGCTGGCTGAATTCCGGATACCGGTGCGCCCGCATGTCCTTCTCCTCCAGGGCGAAGTGCGCCGCAATGCGCGCGTAGATTTCACCGAGAAATTCCTCGATGCGCCCGGAGGACCGGTCCGCCCCCAAAGCGGCATGCACTTCGTTGATGAGGCCAATCAGTTCCTGGTGCTCGTGGTCCACTTCGGCAATGCCGATGCGGTATTCGTCGCGCCACTGCAGTAACGTCATGGTGGCACCTCCCGCGTGGACCGGCCATGCGCCGGTGCGCGGCCGAACTGGAAGCCCCCTTCCGTGCCGCGAAAATCGATGACGAAGTTCTGGCCGGGCGTCAGGGAGACGGTCGCGGAACTGGCATAGTCGAATCCCGTCGCCCGACCGCTGTCGCGCAGTCGCAGCGCCAGCCTGTGCTGGCCGGCAGGCACGCGGAAGCTTGCGTAGACGGTGGAAGGCCCGTCGTCCCAGAGGCCCGCGGCCTGGTGCGTCGCCCGGTGTATGGTCCGACCGTCGAGCTCGAACTCCAGGTAGACGGGCCAGCGCCCGCGCTTGCAGGTCGTGGCGCTGCGCTCGTTGAAAGGCAACTCCGCCAGTTCCTGGGGACTGTAGTGTCGACAGGGCTGCAGCGGCTGCGCGGCGTGACTGAAGCTCAGCTTGAGCAAGGCCTGGTCGCGGTCCAGGTATGCATACGCGGGCCGCGTGGCGAACCAGCCGATCAGGAACGCGACGGCCCCGAGCACCGCTGTCATCCCGACGACCCTCAGGGGTGCCGCCAGTTGGCTGAACTGTGCGCGCCACGCCGTTCCCGTCCGGCCCACGTGCGGCGACGCGGCCAATGCACGCAGATGTTGCCGGAATTGCGCCAGGCTCTCGCGCGTCCGATGCGACTGCACCGGCGATGCCCACGAGACGGCTACGCGGTCGCGATCCACCCGATTGCGGAGGTTTGGATCCCTCTCGTTGGCGATGCGTTCGTCCACCCACCGATTGCCGAGCCTCTCGAAGCAGTCTTCCTCGGCGCAGCCGGCGATCAACACGCCGTCGGCATGCTTGCGCGAGATCACCAGGTCGATGAACGACGGCGGCAGCATGGCGACGCAAGGCATGGGCACGACGGCGACTCCTGGATCCGCCGGGGCGTCGAGGGCGCCGGCGTGCGCGCACCGGAAGACGACGACGCGGTCGCTGCCACGCAATGCACCGGTTGCGGCCAGGACCTGGTCCCTCAGGCCTGCGATGGGGAGGGCAGGCAGCTCGATGCCGGCCACCAGTGCGCCTGCTCGACGGAACGGCGTTGCCGTCGGGCAAGCGCCGACGCAGATGCCGCAGCTCATGCACATGTCGGCGTCGACACGGGCTTCCTGGTCGAACGCCGTGCCGTCGGTCCGTCCGCTCATCGTGATCGCACCGAACGGGCAGTCCGCAAAACAGCGCCCGCAGCCATTGCAGTTGTCGAGTTCGACCACGGCGGCGGGTGCCTTGCGCAGCGGCGGCAACCACGGCAGCAACGTGAGAAACACGCTGCCGCCGACCAGCGCTGCCCAGAGCACGCGGCCGTTGACGACGTCGAGCAGCGGATACACC
>Ga0224510_10000263_pt1 | contig 43905 bp, 38 predicted proteins | sample SF_May12_sed_USG_FD_170161 | JGI IMG/M metagenome (GOLD analysis project Ga0224510, IMG submission 170161) | Sediment microbial communities from San Francisco Bay, California, United States - SF_May12_sed_USGS_4_1 | ecosystem: Environmental > Aquatic > Marine > Sediment | place: USA: California... | reverse complement strand
CCAGTCACATCCCCCTGACCGCGGATTTCCGAAAAGCCAAGGCGCGGATGCGCGAGATGGAAGACGAAAAAGCACGCGCCGAGCGCGCAAGACTACGCTTCGAGGCCCGCACGACGCGGCTCATGCAGGAACAGGCTCAACGCGACCAGGAACTCGCGAAACAAAAACAAGATGCCCTGAGTGCCGGACCCGACGCCATTCGTGAGATCCTTGAACGCAGCCGTAGCAAAAACCAGAAGGACGATCAGTAGCGATGGAATTCGAGCGCCGCGATGCACCGTTTGTCACGCCATCGACCGATGTCGCCAGCATCATGCGGCAGGTGTTGTACGCGCTGATTCCGGCGGCCCTCGCCTACGTCTGGTACTTCGGCGCCGGGTTCATTTTCAATCTGCTGATAGCCGCGCTCTTCTGTGCCGCAGGTGAAGCGGCAATGTTGCGACTTCGCGGCAGGCCGGTAGAGCCTGTACTCGGCGACTTCAGCGCAATGGTCACAGCGGTGCTGCTGGCGTTCGCGCTACCGGCGCTGACACCGTGGTGGGTCACCGCAACCGCCGCGCTCTTTGGCATCGTCGTCGTCAAGCACCTTTACGGAGGACTCGGATACAACCTGTTCAACCCGGCGATGGCCGGTTATGTCGTCGTACTGGTCGCGTTTCCACTGGATCTCAATCTGTGGACGGCACCACGCATGGGCGATCTCGACTATCACTACATGACCCTGTTCGAAACCGCGCGTTACACGCTGACCGGTACTTTTCCGGACTACCTGACTTTCGACGCGATCAGTCGTGCCACTCCGCTGGATGTCGTCAAAGCGGGCTTGAATTCAATGAACACCTTCGAAGAAATGCGCAGCTACCCGATGATGGGCGATTTCGGTGGCCGCGGTTGGGAATGGATCGGAAATTTCACTGCCATCGGAGGCGCCTGGCTGCTGCTGCGAAACATCATTCGCTGGCAGATTCCTTTCGGCGTGCTCGCCGGACTGCTGATACCCGCGGGCATTTTTTACTTCGCCGATCCGGCAGTTCATGCCAGCCCGGGCTTTTACCTGTTCAGTGGCGGCACGATCCTGTGCGCATTCTTTATCGCGACGGATCCTGTCACAGCGGCGACCAGCCCGCGCGGCCGGCTCGTCTACGGACTCGGAATCGGCTTCCTGATCTACGCGATACGTCGCTGGGGAAGCTATGCCGACGGCGTGGCGTTTGCAGTGCTTCTGATGAACATGGCTGCGCCCGCCATCGACTACGTAACACGGCCGCGAATTGTCGGGCATGCCCGCAGATCCTGGGGTCGCAAATGACAGACGCGGAACGCAAGCCGCCTCTCTGGAACAGCGCCGTCATTCTTGCCGTGCTGGCAGCAATCTGCACGGCCCTTGTCGCGTTGACGTACCGTACGACCGCGCCGCGCATTGCCGCCAATGCACAGGCATACCTGGAACAAAGTCTGGCTCCGGTTCTCGCCGGCCTGAGCTACGACGGCAAGCTGTCCGAATCGACCATAATTATCCCGCCACCGCACGAATTGCCGGGTAACGAGCCGGTCAGCGTGTATCGCGTTTTCGCAGACCGGAAACCCGTCGCGGCCCTGTTTGTCGTGAGCGCACAAGACGGTTTCGTTGGCCCGATCAAGCTGCTGATCGGGATCTCGGCGTCGGGTTCGATTACCGGCGTTCGCGTATTGGAACATCGCGAAACTCCAGGGCTCGGCGACCTGATCGACTCATCGCGCTCCGACTGGATACTGCAATTCTCGGGCGCCTCGCTTTCCAGCCCGGAACCGTCACGGTGGGCAATCCGGCGAGACGGCGGTGATTTCGACCAGCTCACAGGCGCGTCCATAACACCGCGTGCGGTTGTCAAGGCGATCAGGGACACCTTGTTATACTTCGACGCTCATCGCGACGCGGTCTTCGCGACGACAGACAGTGAGCAAGCTGATACCGGGCAGGAAACGCATTGAACACGATCACTGACAGCCTGCGGTCCGGCTTGTGGACCGACAATCCCGGCCTGGTACAGCTGCTGGGGCTGTGCCCGTTGCTGGCCGTGACCAGCACATTCGTCAACGGTCTCGGTCTCGGTATCGCGACCCTCGCGGTTTTGGTCTTCTCCAATGCGCTGGTGTCGGCCACCCGGCGCTTCATCAGGAGCGAGATTCGAATTCCGATGTACGTGCTGATCATTTCGAGCCTCGTAACCTGCATTGAGCTGATTTTCCTCGCGTGGTTTCCGGCGCTGGGCCGTTCGCTGGGTATCTTCATTCCGTTAATCGTTACCAATTGCGCCATCGTTGCCCGTGCCGAAGTGTTCGCATCAAGAAACACCGTGTTCGCCAGCACCGTTGACGGCCTGACGATGGGCGCCGGATTTGCGCTGCTGCTTTGCGCGATCGGCGCATTTCGCGAAATCATCGGGCACGGCTCCATCCTCGCACGCCTCGACATGCTATTCGGCGGGAAGGTACTCCCCGGGCTGACGCTGCTTGACGGTGGTTTCCTGCTGGCCATCCTGCCGCCGGGCGCGTTCATCAGCCTCGCGCTTTTTGTCGCCGGCAAAAACGAACTCGACCGGCGCCGCTTGCAAAGAATTCAGGACCAGCGCCGAGCGACCTGAATCTTGAACAAGGAAAAGCGAAGCGAAATCTTCCGGCGCCTGAGGAGCCGGAATCCAAGCCCGACGACCGAACTCGACTATGGCACGCCATTCGAACTGCTGGTTTCGGTGATCCTTTCTGCGCAAGCGACGGACGTCAGCGTCAACAAAGCGACCTCTGTGCTTTTCCCGATTGCCAGGACGCCGCGCGCGATTCTCGATTTGGGTGTTCGAAAGCTGAAGAGCTACATACGAACGATCGGCCTGTACAATACCAAGGCCGAAAACATCATCAAGACCAGCCGAATCCTGCTTCAAAAGCACGATGGCGAAGTACCTCGCGACCGGGCAGCGCTCGAAGCCCTGCCGGGCGTTGGTCGCAAGACAGCGAGCGTCGTGCTGAATACGGCATTCGGCGAACCGACCATCGCCGTCGATACACACATTTTCCGCGTATCGAACCGCACGGGCCTCGCACCGGGAAAAACTCCGCTGGAAGTCGAGAAACGGCTGACGCGACTCACGCCTGATGAATTCCGCAAGGACGCACATCACTGGCTTATCCTGCATGGCCGCTACGTCTGCAAAGCACGCAAACCCGCCTGCCCGGACTGCGTGATCGCCGATCTCTGTGAGTACCGTCGGAAGACCCCTGCCGGAGCGACCGCATGATTTTCGGCCAGGATCGGGACGAGTTGCGGCGCATGTACAGCGAGGCATGGCGTAAATTCCGTGCCGGCGAACTGCTGTCGCCGCTGCAGGCACAGATAGCCGAAGTCGTCGATAAACATCCAGAATATCAATCTGTTATAGAAGATTTCTCCGAAACTTCCTCGGCAGGGGAAGACGGCAGCCAGAGTAATCCGTGGCTGCACATGGGACTTCATCTTGCATTGCGCGAACAGATTTCGACCGATCGGCCGGCCGGCATTCGAGCCATTTTTGAACGACTTGCGGCGACTCGCGACGTGCATGGCGCCGAACACGCGATGATCGAATGCCTCGCGGAATCGCTGTGGGAGGCGCAGCGCGATAACAGGATGCCGGATGAAACACAGTATCTGGAGCGGCTGAGAATGCTGGCCAAGCGGTAGCCGGCCGAAACGCCCTGTAATATAAGGTGCCGCGCGCTGGTCTAATTACGGGATTCGCCTGTCTGACATCAAGCAGGAACCAATGCCAGAAAATCATAAAGAGCCTTTCCCGGTGGCCGGCGCCGGTCTCGGACTGCGTCGCGGCCTGATGGACGAGTTGCTGAACGATCCACCGGCAGAAATCGACTTCATGGAAGTCGCGCCGGAGAACTGGATACACGTTGGCGGAAAACTCGGCAAGAAGTTTCGCTCGTTCACCGAGCGATACCCGTTCATCCTCCATGGCCTGTCGCTGAGCATTGGCGCACCATCTCCGCTGAATGAAGCACTGTTGCAGGACATCAAGGCGTTCATGAACAAACACGCCATAGGCTACTACTCGGAGCACCTGAGTTTTTGCGGCGACTCGGGCCAGCTTTACGACCTGATGCCGATCCCGTTTACAGGCGATGCAGTCGAATACGTCGCAGCGAGAATCCGCCGTGCGCAGGACATCCTGGAAAGACGCATGGCCGTCGAAAACGTGTCTTACTATGCTCCGACCGACACCGAGATGAGAGAGGTCGACTTCACGCTCGCCGTGCTCGAGGCCGCCGATTGCGATCTGCTGCTCGATATCAACAACATCGTCGTCAACAGCATCAATCATCGTTACGACGCCCGGGAATTCATGCTGGCGATGCCGAAAGACAGGGTTCGCTATTTTCATGTGGCGGGCCATTACGTTGAAGCAGAGGACCTGCGTGTCGATACGCACGGCGATGCGGTAAGCGATCCGGTGTGGGATTTACTAGCTGACGCTTACAGGCACTTCGGCCCGGTACCGACACTGCTCGAGCGCGATTTCAATTTCCCGCCGATTGCCGAATTGCTGGAAGAAATCCGCAAAGTCAAAAAGCTGCAGGCGTCCGGGCCGATAGGTACGGCGGCACAAGGTCGGGAGGCACGCCGTGGCTAAGCGGCCGGAATTCCAGCAAAAGCAGTTTGCGTTCGCGGCACACATTCGCGCTCCGGACAGCAATGCGGCGCCCGAGGGCGTCGAAGACCGGCGCATGGCCATTTATCGCGAGTTGTTCTTCAACAACCTGCACAAACTGATCAGCAGCACGTTCCCGGTCTTGAGGAAGCTGCACAGCAAGGAGCGATGGCGGGCGTTGATTCGCGAATTCATGGTCCGTCACGAGGCTCAGACCCCCTACTTCCTGGAGATTCCGAAGGAGTTCCTGAAGTTTCTCGAACAGGAACATGTCGGCGACGAGGATTTTCCCTTTCTGCTCGAGCTTGCCCATTACGAGTGGGCGGAACTGGCGCTTTCCATTGCCGAGGACGAGGACGACATGAGCAGCATTGATCCTCGAGGAGACCTGCTGGACGGCGTGCCGGTCAAGAGCGTGCTGGCGTGGTCGCTCGCCTATCGTTATCCGGTGCATCGCATTTCAGAACAGTTCAAGCCGCTGCAGCCGGGCGATCACCCGACCTTCCTCGCGGTCTGGCGCAAGCCGGACGACGAACTCGGTTTTATGGAGTTGAATCCGCTGACGGCGCGACTCGTCGAAATAGTCGATACGAACGACGATCATCGCTGCGGCCGGGAACTCCTTCTCGAACTGGCCAGGGAACTGAAATTCGGCGATGCAGGACGTTTTCTTGTTCACGGCGCGGCGGCACTGGGAGAACTTCGTGACGCCGGCATCCTGCTCGGAACCCGTATTGCGCCGGCCCGGGTGACAGAATCTTTTTAAATTATAAATCAATAGCTTGGAGGCGAAAATGTCGCTGTTAATTCGATTGCAGGGCTGGCTCGATTCAACCCGGATCGCGGATTTTCTCGGGCCGCTCGCACTGCGCCTGTACCTTGTACCGGTATTCTGGGTTGCAGGAACCAATAAACTCGCCGGCATGGACAACGTCATCAACTGGTTCGGCAATACCGATTGGGGCCTGGGACTGCCGTTTCCGGCCGTCATGGCATGGCTTGCCGTCGGCGCCGAGGTGCTGGGCGCCGTCGCGCTGCTGATCGGATTCGGCACACGCTGGTTCTCGATTCCGCTCATGGTTACCATGCTGGTTGCTGCATTCTCGGTACACGCGAAGAATGGCTGGCAGGCGGTCGCCGATCCCCGGAGTCCGTTTGCGAATGCAAACATTGAAGGCGCAATGGAACGACTCGATAAGGCGAAGGAATTGCTCAGGGAGCACGGCAACTATGACTGGCTGACTGAAACCGGCAATTTCGTCATCTCGAATAGCGGCGTGGAATGGGCCGTAACTTATTTCGTCATGCTCCTTGCCTTGTTTTTCAGCGGTGCCGGCAAGCTCAGCATCGATCACCTGATCGCTGGCCGTTTTCGAAGCAAGACCGTTTAGCAACACCGGATAACGTTTGGCCGCGGCGACGCGGGCCCGGCCAGTCAGCGGGCAAACCTTGAACGATTCGATTACCGGCGCATTGAACTTCGTCCAGTTGCTTTAGGCGGCTCTCGTATTTCTGCTGGGCATAGCATTCCTTGCGGTAGTGATCATGTACATCGTCGACATCAACCAAACGAATCACGCCATCCGCCGCAATTTTCCGGTCATTGGCCGATTTCGCTACCTGTTCGAGAAACTCGGCGAGTATTTTCGCCAGTATTTTTTCTCGCAGGACCGGGAAGAAATGCCATTTAACCGGGCCCAGCGCTCCTGGGTTTATCGCGCGGCAGAAAACGAAGACAACACGGTTGCTTTTGGATCCACGAGGGACCTGCGCCCGGTCGGCACGGTGATATTCGTCAACTGCCCTTACCCGGTGCTGGACACAGATATTGCCCCGACATCGGCGCTGGAGATCGGGCCTTACGCGCGACGGCCTTACGTGACGGATTCGATATTCAATGTCTCCGCGATGAGCTTCGGTTCGATTTCGAAACCGGCGGTGCTTGCTCTGTCAAAGGGTTCGGCGATGGCGGGTAACTGGCTGAATACCGGCGAAGGCGGACTGTCCCCTTACCACCTCGAAGGTGGTGCAAACCTGGTCTTTCAGATCGGCACGGCGAAATACGGTGCGCGTGACGCATCCGGCAACCTCAGTGACGAGAAACTGCGCGAAGTTTCGGCTCATCCGCAGGTTCGCATGATCGAGCTGAAACTGAGTCAGGGCGCGAAACCGGGCAAGGGCGGCATCCTGCCGGGCGGCAAGGTCACCGAGGAGATCGCAAAAATCCGCGGCATTCCCGCGGGACAGGACTCGATCAGTCCGAACCGTCATCCGAAGCAGCAATGGCACTGTGCCTCGGCGCCGACTTCATCAATTCTGCTCGCGGGTTCATGTTTGCACTGGGCTGCATCCAGGCCATGCAATGCAACAGGAATACCTGCCCCACCGGTATAACCACGCACGATCCGTGCCTGCAGCGCGGACTTGTCGTCAGCGACAAGGCCGAGCGCGTGGCGCATTACTCGCACAATATGGATCATGAAATCGGTGTGATTGTGCACTCCTGTGGAGTGACAGAGCCGCGCAGATTGCGCCGCTTCCATTGTCGCGTTGTTCAGAGTAACGGGCGTTCCGTGCCACTCGATGAATTGTTTCCCGAGGTACAAGCAGATAAAGTCGCCTGACGAAAAACCATCGGGGCAAAATGCGATGAAAAGGCTTATGGAACGGGCGCTCTTGTTGGCTGTATATGCATTCTTCACAACTCAGGCCAGCGCAAGCGGCGAGCAACAATTTGCCGAATTTTCAAAATGCCCGCTGCTAAACGGTGAATCCATTGTCGACTGTCGCATCGGATACCGAACTTTCGGCAAGCTGAATGCGGATCGGTCGAACGCTATTCTTTTTCCAAGCTGGTTCGTCGGCACAAGCGAAGACTTCGTCGGTTTCGGATACATTGGTCCCGGCCAGTTTGCCGATTCGGATCGGTACTTCATTATCGCGGTCGATGCGTTTTCCAACGGTGTATCCTCGTCACCGTCCAACAGCACTACACAGAGCGGCCGCGCATTTCCCGACATTCGAATCGAAGACATGGTCGATGCGCAGTACCGGCTGCTCACCGATGTTCTGCATATCCAGCATCTGCATGCCGTTATCGGCATTTCAATGGGCGGAATGCAGGCTCTTCAGTGGGCCGTGCGTTACCCGGATTTCATGGACAATGCCGTATCTGTCATCGGCACGCCCGTTCAGACAAGCTACGATCTCTTGTTGTGGAATGCACAGCTGCAAGCGATAAACAGCTTTGCGGATCACGATTACGAAGCGACGGTTCACCTGATTGCGGCACTGGATAACCTGGTGACGTACACACCGCAATACATTGTGCGAAATATTCCCGTGTCAGATTACCAGGCTTATATCAACGGAGCCGTCGCATCGATTCGCCAGTACGGCCTGCAAAACCGGGTGCCGCAATTACGCGCCATGATCCGCCATGACATTTCGTCGGACTACGGCGGATCCATGCAAAAAGCGGCGGATCGCCTGCAGGCGAGACTTCTTATCGTAGTATCGCCCCAGGATCACATGGTCACCCCGCAGCCGTCGAAAGAATTTTCGCAGATGGCCGGCGCCGCGTTTCATGAGTTGCCCGGCGATTGTGGACACATTGCAGTGGCCTGCGAAAAAGACGAGCTGACGAGGATCGTTTCGGAGTTCCTTGGAGGGGGCGACTGAGCCGTTCTTTCTAAGCCTTCTTCTTCGGCATGTACAGGTCGGTCAGCGTACCTTCGTAAGCCTCGGCCGCGAAGGCAATGGTTTCCGATAGCGTCGGATGCGGGTGAATGGTCAGCGAAATATCTGCAGCATCGGCGCCCATTTCAACGGCCAGCGCGATCTCGGATATCAGATCACCGGCACCCGGACCGACGATGCCGCCGCCGAGTACTCGTCCCGACTTCTTGTCGAACAGCAGCTTGGTAAATCCCTCCGTGCGCCCTAACGCGAGCGCCCTGCCACTCGCCGCCCACGGAATTTGTGTCTTGTCATAGTCCACGCCATCGCGTTTCGCATCGAGTTCGGTCAGGCCGACCCAGGCGATTTCCGGATCCGTATAGGCGACCGACGGAATGGCGCGCGCATCGAATGCCACCTTGTGCCCGGCGGCAACCTCCGCCGCGACTTTCGCTTCGTGCGTGGCTTTGTGCGCGAGCATCGGCCCGCCGGCGAGGTCGCCGATCGCGAAAATATGCGGCACGTTGGTCTGCATCTGCTTGTTCACGGCGATGATGCCGCGGCCGTCGACGTTCACGCCCGCATTCGCGGCATCCAGCTTGTCGCCGTTGGCACGCCGCCCGACGGCGACCAGTACCTTGCCGTAGATCCGGCTCTCCGGCGCATTCTTGCCTTCAAAACTCACTTCGATTCCCGGCGTGGTCGCGCGCATGCCGGTGACTTTCGTGTCCAGCATGATCGCTTCGTAACGCGTATCGACGATCTTGCGGAACGGCCGCACTAGGTCGGGATCGGTGCCCGGCATCAGCGCCGGCGTCAGCTCGACGACGGAAACGCGCGTGCCGAGCGCCGCGTACACGCAGGCCATCTCCAGGCCGATGATGCCGCCGCCGACCACGAGCATGCTTTTCGGAATCGGGTCGAGTTCCAGCGCGCCCGTGGAATCGACGATGCGCGGATCGTTCGGCAAGCCCGGCAACATCGCGCTTTCCGAGCCCGCGGCGATGATGCATTTCTCGAACTCGATCGTTTCGCCGTTGTCGACAATGAGCCGGTTCGCAGACTGGAATTTCGCCGTGCCCCGGACCACCTGCACCTTGCGTTGCTTCGCGAGCTGGTTCAGGCCGCCGGTCAGTTTCCCGACCACCTCGTTCTTCCACCCGCGCAACAAATCGGCATTGATCGTGGGCGCGCCGAAGCGTATTCCGTGATCGGCCATCGCGTTCGCGTCGTCGACCACCTTGGCCGCGTGCAGCAAAGCTTTCGAAGGAATGCAGCCGACGTTCAAACACACGCCGCCCAGCGTCGGCCAGCGTTCGACCAGGATGACCTGCAGGCCGAGATCGGCCGCGCGAAAGGCTGCCGTGTAACCGCCGGGTCCCGCGCCGATCACGACGAGCTGCGCGCGATAGGTCGCCTCGCCGGTCGCAGGCGTCGCGGGCTTTGGCGCCGGCGCGACCGCATCTTTCGGGTCGATGACGACCGTTTTTTCGTAGTCCTCGCCGCTGGCTTCCGCCGCGCTCAGGGTCGCGATGAGATCGCCTGTCGATACCTTGTCGCCCACGGCGACGTGCAGCGACAGGATTTTCCCGGCCTGCGTGGCCGGCACGTCCATCGAGGCTTTGTCGGTCTCCAGCGTGATCAGCGGAGCTTCGACGTCGACCGTGTCGCCGGCCGCCACCAGCACCTCGATCACTTCGACCTGTTCGAAGTCCCCGAGGTCCGGGACCCGGAGTTCGATGTCCGCGGCCATCAGGGTATGGCCTGCAGCAGTGCGTCGACGTCGGAGAGCGCCTCGCTGAGGTAGGTCGTGAAGCGAACAGCGTACGCGCCGTCGATGACCCGGTGATCGTATGAAAACGACAGCGGCAGCATGAGCTTTGGCTCGAATTCCTTGCCGTTCCATACGGGTTGCATGGTCGATCTCGACACGCCGAGGATCGCCACTTCGGGCGCGTTGACGATCGGCGTGAACGCCGTGCCACCGATCCCTCCGAGACTCGAAACGGTAAAGCTGGCGCCCTGCAACTGATCGGACTTGAGCTTGCCATTGCGCGCCGATTCCGACAATTCGGCCAGTTTCTGTGCCAACTCGTAAACATCCATTTTGTCTGCATCGCGAATCACGGGAACCATCAGGCCGTTTTCGGTATCAGCAGCAAATCCGAGGTGGTAATACTTTTTGTAAACCAGTGTCTCGCCATTTTCGGACAGGGAAGAATTCACGCGTGGGAATTCTTTCAGCGCCGCAATGCAGGCCTTCATGATGAAGGCGAGCGGCGTCAACGAAATGCCCCGGGCTTTGGCGGCACCCTTGAGCGCCTGTCGTTTCGCTTCGAGCTCGGTAATATCGGCAAGATCGTGTTGCGTGACGTGCGGCAGATTGATCCAGCTCGCCTGAAGACGCGGGCCGGATATTTTCTGTATGCGGGTCAGCGGCTGCGACTCGACAGCGCCGAACTTCGCAAAATCCACGACCGGTACTTTCGGCAGGCCGCCGCCGGCCAGTGTCGCGCCGCCGCTCAAGATCGATTTGACGAATGCCTTGACGTCGTCGTGCAGGATCCGTTGCTTCGGTCCGCTTCCCTTCACCTGCACGAGGTCCACGCCGAGCTCGCGCGCCAGCTTGCGCACAGAGGGACTTGCGTGAGCTTTGGAGAATCCGGCTTCGTTAATGGCAGGCAGGGTTTTCGGCGCGCCCGCTTTGGCGACAGGTGGCGCCGCGGTCGTTGCAGCCGCTGGCGCCGGCTTCTCCTGGACGGTCGCAGCTTCGGGCACGGTTTCGGGTGCGGGCGCGGCAGGCGGTTTTTCTTCGCCGGCGATCGCGTTGATGACAGCCACAGGCGTCCCTTTGGAGACCGAATCGCCGACTTTCAGCAGTACGGAATCCACGGTGCCGGCTACCTCGGACGGTACATCCATTGTCGCTTTGTCCGTTTCCAGCGTAATGAGCGAATCGTTTACCTTGATCTTGTCACCAGCGGCAACGTGCACTTCGATGACGTCGACGTCGGAAAAATCGCCAATGTCCGGCACGCTTACGGTTTGCAGGCCGTGCGTTGCCTGCGGCGACGCCGGCACGGCCAGCACCGTCGTGTCGCCCTTATTGACTTCGGCCTCGATCGCCGGGGTGACCACGACGGTATCGCCAACTTCGATGGCAAGCCGCCCGATGACGTCGCCCGCCGACACCTTGTCGCCGACGGCAACACTGATCGATTCGATAACGCCATGATTCGGTGCGGGCACATCGAGCGACGCCTTGTCGGTCTCCAGCGTTATGAGGCCGTCTTCGCGCGAGACCCTGTCGCCCTTCTTGACCAGCACCTCGATCACCTCGACGTCCGAGAAATCGCCAAGGTCTGGAATGATAATGTCGATCGTTTCAGCCAATGTGAACTCCGCTACTTGTTCGTACGCTACAGCGTGACCGGATCCGGCTTCGATGGGTCGATCTTGTATTTCTTGATGGCGTTGGCGACCGTTTTCTGGTCCAGCATGCCGTCATCGGCCAGTGCCTTCAGCGCAGTCACCGCAATATATCGCTTGTCCACTTCGAAGTGATTGCGTAATGCGGCCCGGGCATCACTACGACCGTAGCCATCCGTTCCGAGCGTAACGTAGGAACCTGGAATCCATCGCTGGATCTGGTCCGGAACGATTTTCATGTAGTCCGTTGCGGCAACGAAGGGGCCTTTGCGTTTATGCATGCACATCTCGAGGTAGCTCTTTTTCGGCTTGTCCTCGGGATGCAGCTGGTTCCAGCGTTCGATTGCCAGTGCTTCGCGTCGCAATTCGTTGAAGCTCGTGACCGACCAGACGTCAGACGGAATACCGAAATCTTTCATCAGCAGCTCCGACGCGCCAAGGACTTCGCGCAATATCGTGCCGGAGCCCATCAGTTGTGCGCGTACCTGCCCCTGGCCCCCGACATGCAGTAAGTACATACCCTTGAGGATGCCGCCTTCGACGCCGGCCGGCATCGGCGGATGAACATAGTTCTCGTTCATGCAGGTGATGTAATAGAAAACATTCTCCTGTTCGCCGATCATGCGTCGCAACCCGTCCTGGATGATGACAGCCAATTCGTAGGCGTAGGTCGGATCGTAGGAAACGCAGTTGGGGACCGTCGATGCGGATACGAGGCTGTGGCCATCCTGGTGTTGCAGCCCTTCGCCGGCAAGCGTCGTTCGACCCGCGGTGCCACCGATGAGGAAGCCCCTCGACTGAAGATCGCCGCCTGCCCAGATGAAGTCACCGATGCGCTGAAAGCCGAACATCGAATAGTAGATATAGAACGGTACGGTCTGCAGGTCATGATTGCTGTAGGACGTTCCCGATGCGAGCCAGGAACAGAATGCGCCTGCCTCGTTGATGCCTTCTTCAAGAATCTGGCCCTGCTTGTCCTCGCGGTAGTACATCAGCTGGTCTGCGTCCTGCGGCGTGTACAACTGACCTTTGGAAGAATAGATGCCGATTTGCCGGAACATGCCCTCCATGCCGAAAGTGCGCGCTTCGTCGGGTACGATAGGCACGACGTGCTTGCCGATGTTCTTGTCGCGAATCAGTGCCGTCAGGATGCGAATGAAAGCCATCGTCGTCGATGCGTCGCGTTCGCCGGTTCCTTCGAGCTGCGATTTGAATATCTCGAGTGGCGGTACTTTAAGCGGGGCCGGCTTGCTGCGACGCTGTGGAAGAAAGCCGCCGAGCGTCCTGCGCCGCTCGTGAAGGTACTCGAGCTCTTCGCTGTCCGGCGGGGGCTTGTAGTAAGGAACGTTGTCGATGTCCTTATCGGAAACCGGGATATTGAATCGATCGCGGAATTTCTTAACCGCCTCGACATCCAGCTTCTTCTGCTGGTGCGCGATATTCTGGCCTTCGCCGGCGGTCCCCATGCCGTATCCCTTGACGGTCTTCGCGAGGATGATTGTCGGCTGGCCCTTGTGCTGTACGGCCGCCTGATAGGCGGCGTGTACTTTTCGTGCGTCGTGGCCACCGCGATTCAGACGCCAGATTTCGTCGTCCGACATGTTGGCCACCATTGCCGCCGTCTGTGGATACTTGCCGAAGAAGTGCTCGCGCGTGTACGCACCGCCCTTTTGTTTGAAATTCTGGTACTCGCCGTCCACGCACTCTTCCATTACCCGCTGCAGAAGTCCTTCGTGATCCTTTGCGAGCAGCCGATCCCAGCGCGAACCCCAGATTACCTTTATTACGTTCCAGCCAGCGCCGCCAAAGGCCGCTTCAAGCTCCTGAATAATCTTGCCATTGCCGCGTACCGGGCCGTCCAGCCGCTGCAGGTTGCAGTTGACCACGAATACGAGGTTATCGAGGCCCTCGCGAACCGGCATCGTAATGGCGCCCATGGATTCGGGCTCGTCCATCTCACCGTCGCCGAGGAAGGCCCAGACCTTGCGATCGCTGGCCGGAATCATTTCGCGGTGTTCGAGGTAGCGCATGAAGCGCGCCTGGTAAATCGCCATCATCGGACCGAGCCCCATCGAGACGGTCGGGAACTGCCAGAAATCCGGCATCAGCCACGGGTGTGGATAGGACGACAGCCCGCCGCCGCCGACTTCCTGGCGAAAGCGATTGAGCTGTTTTTCGCTGAGCCGGCCTTCGAGATAAGCGCGCGCGTAGATGCCCGGTGCCGAGTGACCCTGCATGAACACCATGTCACCGCCATGCGTATCCGTCGGAGCGCGCCAGAAATGATTGAAGCCCACTTCGTACAGCGTGGCCGACGACGCGTAGGATGAAATGTGTCCGCCGTACTCGGTGCTCTTGCGATTTGCCTGTACCACCATCGCCATCGCATTCCATCGGAGATACGCCTCGATGCGTCGCTCGATGGAACGGTCGCCCGGATACTCGGGTTGCCGGCCAACCGAAATCGTATTCAGATAGGCGGTATTCGGGCTGTACGGAAGATAAGCCCCGGAACGTCGCGCAAAATCGATCATCCTGTTTAACAGAAAATGTGCCCTTTCCGGCCCGTGCTGCAGCAGAACAGAATCTATGGATTCCAGCCATTCGCGTGTCTCGGTCGGATCAATGTCATCAAATCGGCTGAAAGTGCTCATAAGTCGTCCACAATCCGTCCTGCATCCATATTACGAAGATTTGTCGCGTGAATTCGCGGAAGTGTCCTGCTAGGATCACCGCAAATCGCGCTACCGGCATGATTTCTCATCGTTGCCGGCAACAAGCTCCTGGGTTGCACATTATGACCCAAGCGTAATGAAAAAGGTTAATAAGAGAATGGCAAGCCTGCTCGCGGAAAAATTTCCCCGGAGTACGATCAAAATTACCCAGCACACGGGACATCCGTCTGCCTCCACGCTTGCTGCGGTCGACCAGTTGCTGCTGATACTGCCTGCAAAACCGCCAAGAGAACTGTGGGCATCCGTTCCGCAGGGCAGCAAGGTCAGCGCGTTGCTGAAACGACGACCAAAGGCAAGTGTTCCGGGGATTTCAACGCGGCTTGCCAACAAACGCCAGACCGCATTGCATATTGGGATGCTGGATATCAAGAACGAGGCCTTCGAGCAGTTGACATTCGCAAGGAAGATGCAGGCAGCCGCATCGAGCGAGAAAGCCACCTGCATCGGAATCTGGGTGCTCGGGTTCAAGGCCGAAGACCAGGCAATCATTGCTGAGCGCATGATCGCGGCTGCGCTCGCCGCCGCGTTCAACTTGCCCCATTTCAAGGCGAAACCGAATCCGTCGAAGCTGAAGAGTCTTCGCTTGCTCGGCCTCGAAGCACGATTGGATACGGCTCGTGTCGTTGCAGAAGCCAATGGCAACAATCTTGCACGTTGGCTTACGGCGATGCCGCCCAACAAGCTTGACGCGACGGAGTATTTGCGACTGTTACGCGAAATGTCGAAAAAGCAGGGTTGGACAATTCGAAAGTACGGTGTGGGCGAGTTGCGAAAACTGGGTGCCGGAGCGTTTCTAGCGGTCGCCCAGGGGAACGCCGATGACAGTGCAGCGATTGTCAGGCTGCAGTATCGGCCAAAAGCCAAATCCGCACGTCCCGAGCTGAGCATCATCGGCAAAGGCATTATTTTTGATACCGGCGGCACCAACCTGAAGCCGTTCCAGTCGATGCTCGAAATGCACATCGACATGGGCGGCAGCGCTGTTGCGCTCGGAACCCTGCATGCGATTTCGGCACTGAAGCTTCCCTTTGCCGTGGACTGCTGGCTCGCCATTACGGAAAACCGTACCGGGCCGACGGCCTACAAACCGCAGGACGTCGTAACGGCCGCCAATGGCAAGACCATTCAGTCTATTCACACGGATGCCGAAGGCCGCATGGCGCTAGCCGACACGCTTGTCCTGGCCTGCCGTGAAAAGCCCGGGCTCGTCATCGACTTCGCGACCTTGACCGGCGCCTGCATCAGTGCCGTCACGCAGCGTTACAGTGGCGTGTTTACGAACCGGCAGAAGTGGCATCCTGTGCTCAAGAAGACCGGCGTCGAATGCGGTGAACGCGTCTGGCCGTTTCCGATGGGCAAGGAGTTTCTCGAAGACTTGAAGAGTGAGACTGCCGACCTGAAGCAGTGCTCGCCAAATGCCAGCGGCGACCATATTCTCGCTGCCAGTTTCCTGAACGAATTTGTCGACAGGAAAATTCCCTGGGTTCATGTCGACCTGAGCGCATGTATGCGCAAGGGTGGGCTTGCGCACGTGCCAACCGATATCAGCGGCTTCGGCGTGCGCTATACCATGAGCCTGATACTGGATCGGAATGCGCTCGGCGACGCAGACTGGAAATAGCCATCGACATCGTCCATTCACGTTTCGTACCGTAGCAATTCAATGCCTGACTCATTTTCCATCGCCAGTCGTTTTCGCGGTTTCCTGCCGGTCATCGTCGACGTCGAGACCGGCGGATTCAATTGCAAGACGGATGCGCTGTTGGATATCGCGGCCGTCTTCATTGATCCTCAGGCCGACGGTACGCTGCTGCGCGGCGAAACTATTCGCTACCATGTCAAACCGTTCGAAGGTGCGAACATGGAAGCAGCTTCGCTGGCGGTGAACGGTATCGATCCCCATCACCCGCTCCGACCGGCGATCGATGAACGGGATGCGTTGCAACGGATTTTTCGGGAAGTTCGGCGCGCTGTGCGGGAGTGCGGCTGCACGCGTGCAATACTCGTCGGGCACAATTCATCGTTCGACCTCGGTTTCCTGAACGAAGCCGTACTACGCTCCGAAATCAAGCGAAATCCCTTTCATCCTTTCAGCTCATTCGATACGGCGACGCTTTGCGGCGTGGCGTATGGACAGACCGTACTGGCACGGGCTGTAACCGCCGCCGGATTGGTCTGGGATGAAAGTTCCGCGCATTCGGCAGCGTACGATGCCGAAATCACCGCAGACATATTTTGTGACATCGTGAACCGGTTCAGGCCGGTGTTCGAATCGGCCCGCCAGACCGAGTTTGCGCCTGCAGAAGAAGATACCGGGCCGGACCACGAATACGCCAATCCTTAACCCGGGAGCGCCCTCGGGCCGCGACGATGTGTGTCGATCGCTACCGGCATCGAGCGCCGCGTAGGTGCAGCGGACGGTCTGCCGATGTAATAGCCTTGTGCGAGTTCCACACCGAGTTTGCCCAGCAATTCGAATACCGCGTGACTCTGTACGTACTCGGCAACGGTTTTCATACCGGCTTCGCGGCCGATCTCCGCGATCATTCGCACCATCTTCTGGTCGACCGGGCTGGTCACCAGCTCTCGAATGAAACATCCATCGATCTTGATGTAGTCAACCGACAATCGCTTGAGGTGGCTGAACGAACTGTATCCTGTACCGAAATCGTCGAGCGCCAGCTGGCAACCGACACGGCGCAACGACGAGATCTGTTGCTCGACGTGCTTCAGGTGCCGTACTGCCAGGCTTTCTGTAATTTCGAAAACTATTGATTCAGCCGGCACGTCATGTTTGGTCAATTGTGTGCGAACGAATGCCGCCAGGTTTTCGCTCTCGAATGCATTCACTGAAAGATTGATGGAAAAGCGAAGGCCTGGCTGCTCTTCCCGATACGCTGCCAGTGCGGATATCGCGTTTTCAATCATCCAGGTATCGATTTCCGCCATCAATCCGAAACGAACTGCCGCCGGAAGGAATGCATCGGGTGCAACCAGTTTCCCGTCGCTGGCCCGCATGCGTAACAGTACTTCATGGTGTGTCGTTTCGCCCGTGGCTATATCGACGATCGGCTGGTATCTCAGAATGAACGCGTTGTTGTCGATCGCCTCGCGCAACTTCGACATCCAGCCCACATCGGCCACCATCTTTTCGGCTTCGCGCTCTGACATACTGAAGAATTGCAGGCGGTTTCTGCCGCTGGCCTTGGCTTCCCGGCACGCAATATCGACCTGCGCGATCAGGTCGTCGTGGTCGAAGCGGGACGAATCGATCATTGTGATGCCGATACTGCAATGCACATGGAATACGTTGTCATTTTCGATGTGAGCGAGCCGGCGCATGTCCTCCAGTATGGACTCTGCCAGTGTCCGCGCCTTGGTCTTCGATGTTCCCGGTATCAGAACCGCAAATTCGTCGCCACCGAATCGAGCAACATGGCCTTGATCACCGACGGTACGAATCAGCTGATCGGCAACTTTTCTCAACATGCGGTCACCGGCAGGATGTCCGCAGGTATCGTTGACATACTTGAACTGGTCCAGGTCGACGAACATCAGCGCACTGGATTTTTCGTTGACACTGACGTTATCAACCTCTTTTTTCAACTCCTCGACGAAGCGACGGCGGTTGAACAATCCAGTCAACACATCATGGTTGGCGAGCCTGAGCAGGCGCGCATCTCTCTCGCCGAGAGCTGTTGCCGTGGTCTCCAGTGCTTCGACGATTTCGGAAATTTCCCTGTGCTCCGCCGGTTTGAACTGTACCGTCAGATTACCTTTGGCAAGCTCCGATATAGGCTCCTGCAAGTCTGAAATAGACGACAAGGCTTTGCGTAGCGTTGCACGCCCGATGATTCCGGATACGAGCAGCACCAGCAACAGAACAGAAATCGCGATCTTGATGTTTTTCAGCAGCCGATCGTGAAACAACATGAAGTCGAGCTCGAGCCCGACGAAGCCGATCAGATCGATCGCGCTGGTTTCTGCAGGGCTCTCCGGATCGAATTCGAAAAGCCCGTCGCCGGTGATCGATTCCGTCCACACTGGCGCGAGTATCGTAAATGCCCTCGCGTTGACCAGGCTGCTTTTCATGACATACGGTGTGTCGCCGCCCGCAAGGTCGGAGACATTCTGCAACATGGTTCGGCTGAGGTTCGGCGGCGCTTGTTGCTGGTGTTCGAGGTTCGAGATCGAGAACAGCACGTCGCCGTCATTCTTGTAATAAGTTACTCGCTCGATTTCGGAGTACTTGCCAATGAAGCTTTCAAGACGCAACAGGGCGTCAGCGTCATTGCTGAGATAGAGCGGTGCGCCGAGTTCGTTCAGATCTTCCGTCCACTGCAAAGCCCAGCGGCTGTAATTGTCCTGCAGGACCCACTGCCCTCCCCAGTACAACGCGGCCACGGCGAGTCCGCCAATGACGGCGGTAATCATGATCTGGAGGGAGAGAATCTCGCGGACCAGCGCACGCTTGCCACGTCGGGCTGCGGCTCTGCGAGCTATGTAATCCCTGACTTTCTGGCTGAATCTCTGCAGATAGTCAAAAGTCACAAGGCCCCCGCGACGGTATCCTGGCCGACCTCTGTGTTCTCGAGGCCGTACTGTTGTATCAGCGCTTTGTTGGTTTGAATCCGGATCTCGGTCAAGGGTGTCAGCGCGGGCAACTCGCTACCCAGGTTCCGTTCGAACCGATCCAGAACCTGGACGATGGTTGATGCGATGTCGGCATCTACCGCGGTTGAGCTCAGCGTAGCGCCCATACTCAGCAACGATTCGTTGAATACGGCAACCTGCACGCGGTGGCGCGCAGCGTAGCTCAGCATTTGGTCGAGAACCGTGCGGCTCAGAATCCTGTTATCGGGAAACAGCAGGAAACCGTCGATGTCGGGGACCATGCGATTGAATAGATACAGCGTTTCCTTGTCGGAACCGGCAACCCTGACATGCAGTTCGAGACCGAGCTCTGTCGCTGCCATCGCCGCTTCCTCGACCAGCGACTCGTGGCCATTGCCGACGATTGCCCCGACATCCTTCAATGCGGGGTCGAGTTCCTTCCACGCCTTTAGCTGAAGACCGATCGGTGGAATCGATGAGACTCCTTTCACGTTTTCCGTTATCAGGTCGTTGTCGTAGACGTTGAATACCTGGCAAAAGACAACCGGCACCGTTGACAATGCTCGAGCCGACAACGCAGCACGCAATCCGATTGCCACAACCGCCGTTGCCTGCTCGTCGGCGATGCTGCGAAAAACACCCCTGACTGTCTGGCTGCGATCCGAGAGGTCATACAGCGAATAATCTTCGAGGACCTGCTCCAGTTCTTGTGCAACGCTTTCGTAGGCCGACTGCCTGCCACTCAGAACAATTGCGACACGATGCGAGAAAACTTCCGGCGGAACGGGATCCGGGTCGGGCTGTGGAACCGGAACGATGACGATCGGCGGATGCTCCGGCTCGATCGGTACCTGTTGCACCACGACAGCCGGCGGGAGCTCGGGCTCAATGATAACGGCTTGAGGCGGCGCCGGCTTGAACACGCTGCAACCGGCGGACAGCAGCAGCACCAGCAAAGCTGGCAACGGCCAGAAATACCTGCGGGTTCGCTTTGACATTGGCATTTGCTGGAACTCCGCACTTGAAAAGACAATTTTTTGCGAACGGCATCGAGGGCGCCGGTCGCTGACGTCGAGTCAATATAGCAACGGCCCGAAGTGGCGCAGTGACACGTGTCTCAATTGCACAGGGCGCATGGATAAAGGATTTCTGACCCATTGCTGGCGCGAGGAAAACGGCTGCACGGCGGGACCGGCACAGTGGCGACCGCCACGATTTGCCGGTCCCCGGCGCAGCCCTGCGCGGAGATTATGTAAAGCTCAGGGAGCCGACCGGCGAAAGCGGTTTTTCAGTGTCGATCGCGGAAGAATCAGGCGGCGGCGTCGGCCAGCAGCTTCTGCAGTTCACCGGAGTTGTACATGTCGACAACAATATCGCAACCGCCGATCAGTTCTCCGTTCACGTACAGCTGCGGAAAGGTCGGCCAGTTGGAGTACGCCTTGAGGCCCTCGCGAATCTCCGGATCCTCGAATATGTTGACGTATGCAAAGGGTTTACCGATGGCTTTCAGGGCATTGACGGTCTGGCCGGAGAACCCGCATTGAGGAAAATCCGGTGTGCCTTTCATATACAACAGGACCGGACTGGATTTCAGTTGCTGTTCAATTCTCTCGTTTACGTTCACTTTGATACTCTCGCCTTGAAATAGAGTGGACGCGCCCGACCAAGGGTCGGAACGGCCTAGTTGTTCGTATTGACCTGGATCTGACTGTTTACGGCACGAACCCTGTCGGTGTTTCGAGCAATACTGACGGCGCGGTCACGAATCGCAAAACTTCCGACCGTGCCGCTGAGCGTTACATCCTTCATATACGTAAGCACGCGGATGTTAGCCGCGCTGACTGCCGTATCCATGCTGTACCGGCTGCGGATCGTGGCCGTAATCGCATTGTCCTCGCTCATCTGCGCGGCTGTCCGCCGGTCGCCACCGAGACCCGGACTGCCCGACGACGCCCCGCCCAGCAGCATGGACGTGCAGGCACTCATCAAAAGGCACAGCCCCAATACCGCAATCCCTTTCGTCATCCCGACAAACCCGGTTTACCAGTTCAGCAGCGGCAGATTGTACGCGACTGCCCTACGGATGACACAAGCCCGGTCTTACCGTGTAGCCAGGCGATTCACAACAAGCCATTGCTCTTCCGCAGTCATCGATGACCAGGCAATGATCTCTTCCAGCGTGCGCCGGCATCCGAGGCAAACCTTGCGCTCATCCAGTGCGCACTGGCGCACGCAGGGCGATGCCGGATAGCCGGGACGCGGCGTCGCTGGTGTCGGAATGTCCATGGTTGGTCGCTTGCTGATTCGCAGAATCGTTTGATTTACAAGTACTTACGAGAATGGGGAGTTTCGGGGGACAGTGACCCTGACACCACGGCCTCCTCGCCAGATTTATCCCCGTGGGCAAGGAGTTAGGGTCACTGTCGCCGAACACAAGCCCTGATTTTGCCGTTGGCAGCCACTATAATACCCGCCTGACCCGCCCAAGACCGGGCTCAGGCAGCCGGTGGACGAATTACAAGAATGCCGGCACGACGCCAACAACAATACGCCATATACACTGGGGAGATAATTTGATGAATCCACTGAATAGCGTCGCCGGAACAATCATTGCGGGTGTAGTGCTTGCGATATTGCTGGTGCTGGCAACCATGGGCGAGCACCTGGTGTTTTCGCCAGCCGCCAATTCGATCGTTGTCTGGCTGCACGTGCTGGCCGGCATCACGTGGATCGGACTTCTTTATTACTTCAACTTTGTCCAGGTGCCCGCGCTCGGCGATGCCGCCAAGGATGAGGGCGGACCAGGTGGAGCCGGCATAACCAAGTACGTTGCACCGCGGGCATTGTGGTGGTTCCGCTGGTCCGCATTATTGACGTGGCTGACCGGCGCCAGCTACCTGCTGCATATCGGCCAACTCGGCGACGCCTTTGCACTCGGCATGCTCAGCACGCCGGTCAACAGCTATGCATTGACCATCGGCATCGGCGCCTGGCTCGGCACGCTGATGCTGTTCAACGTCTGGGTCCTGATCTGGCCCAACCAGAAAAAGGTGCTCGGAATCGTCAAGGCCAGCGCCGAGGAAATAGCCAAGGCCAAGCGAATTGCGTTTCTTGCGTCGCGCTCCAATACGCTGATGTCCATTCCGATGGCAATGAGCATGGTCGGCGCGCATCACGGATTCATGATGTAAGCGAGATCAATCGAAGCAAGGCAGGCCCGGCCTCGTGCCGGGCTTCTTGTTTGCGAGGCCTAATAACTCGATGAGCATTTCCCACAGCGCATTGCAGGACGCGATCGAATTCAATGTCGCGACGGCGCTCAAAGAGGATATCGGCACCGGCGACCTGACTGCATCCCTGCTGCCGGCGAACTCCGTCGCGAGTGCAACGGTCATCACGCGCGAAGCAATGATTCTAGCCGGCATACCCTGGTTCGATGAGGTGTACCGGCAACTGGACCGGGACGTTGAAGTCCACTGGTCCGGTTCCGACGGCGACGCATTCAAACCCGGCGAGACGCTGTGTCATTTGAAGGGACCCGCTCGGTCACTGGTCAGCGGCGAGCGGTGCGCGTTGAATTTCCTGCAATTGCTGTCCGCCACGGCAACCGTTACCGCAAGCTTTGTTGCGGCAGTGGCTGGGACAGGCACGCGAATACTCGACACGCGAAAGACCATTCCCGGACTTCGTCTTGCACAGAAGTATGCGGTTCGTTGTGGCGGCGGTGTGAATCACCGCATCGGGCTTTACGACGCCATCCTGATCAAGGAGAACCACATTCTGGCCTGCGGCGACGTTGGTGCCGCGCTGTTGGCGGCCAGAACATCACATCCGGGCGTAGCGGTAGAAGTCGAGGTGGAATCGATAGATGAGCTGCGGGAAGCACTGTCCTCGGGAGCGGAGCGAATCCTGCTCGACAATTTCTGTCTGGACGATCTGCGGAAGGCGGTGCGATTGAAGCAAAACAGTGGCAACGGAAAGGCCGAGCTGGAAGCGTCCGGCGGTGTCACGCTGGAACAGATTCGCGCAATTGCCGAGACCGGGGTCGATTTTATTTCCGTAGGAACGCTGACCAAGCACGTTCGCGCAATCGACCTGTCGATGCGCTTTGAATGACTGGCGTGGCAGGTCCGACTATGCGACCGCGCGCGTTACGCGCTGCGGCTCGGAAACACCGTATCCCTGCGCGTAGTCGATACCCATGCCGCGCAGCATCGTAATGATTTCGGCGTTCTCGGCAAACTCGGCAATGGTCTTCTTGCCGGTCAAATGGCCTATTTCGTTAATAGATCGCACCATCTCCCTGTCAATCGGATCATGCAGAATCTCTTTGACAAAGCTGCCATCGATTTTCAGGAAGTCCACCGGGAAATGCTTCAGGTAACCGAACGACGAGAGGCCTGTGCCGAAATCGTCGAGCGCGAATTTGCAGCCGAGTTCCTTCAACGCATTGATGAAACGGTTTGCCTGCGAGTAGCTGGCAATCGCGGCGGTCTCGGTAATCTCGAAGCAGATCTTTGTGGCATCGAGGCCGCTCATCTGAAACTGCTCGATGACGTAGGGCAGAAATTTTTCGTCGCCCAGACTCTGCCCGGACAGGTTGATCGAGCACAGCGACAGGCGTTCGCGCTCGTCGGCCTCGGACACCAGCCAGCGGAATGCGTTCTGGATCACCCAGCGGTCGATATTCGGCGTAATGCCGTAGCGCTCGGCCGCTTCGATGAACAGGCCGGGCGCAATGATGCTGCCACTTTCGTCGCGCATTCGCAGCAGTAACTCGTAGTGCGCGCCTTCGCCTTCCGATTGTAGCGGCAGTATGGTCTGGCGGAACAGCTCGAAACGGTCTTCTTCGAGCGCATTGTTGATGCGAGCCGCCCACTGCATCTCCCTTCGACGCCGCATGAGATCGATGTCGTTTTCCTGGAAGCTGTGGATACGATTTCGCCCGGCTTCCTTGGCAGCCGAACAGGCGCTGTCGGCAGCGCTCAGCAGGGCCTGTACATCTTCATTGTCAGCGGTGATCGGCACAACGCCGATACTGACGCCCAGTCGAAAACTGCGGTCATCCCACATGAACTTGAATTCGCTGATGGCGACTCGCAGTATCTCGGCCGTCTGCATGGCCTCGTCCAGGCTGCAACTCTCGAGAAGAATGCCGAATTCGTCACCGCCGAGGCGGGCGAGCGTGTCGCGCCAGCGAATTTTTGACTTCAGCAGCGCGCCAAGTTGTCCAAGGAGTGCATCGCCGGCACTGTGCCCGCAGGAATCGTTGACGATCTTGAATTGATCGAGGTCCAGGTAGCAAAGCGCATAGGAAGTTTCACGTGCGCGAGCGCTTTTCAATGCACGTTCGAGTCGCGATTCGAACTCGCGCCGATTGACCAGCCCGGTCAGAATATCGTGGCTCGCGTGATAACTGAGGCGCCGGTTAAGCTCCCGGGATTCGCTGACGTCGTGAAACACCAGCACACCGCCCGTGACGTCGCCCTTGCCATCACGGATCGGTGACGCAGTACTCTCTATATACAGTTCATTGCCATCGCGGCGAATCAGCAGTGTCGGCCGCACGGACTTGATCGAACGGTTGCGGCGAATCGAAACCGACAACGGGTTCTCGAGCGGCTCGCAGGTTTCCTCGTGAAAGCCGCGAAATATCTCATCGACCGAGCGACCGCTGGCATCGTCCACTTTCCAGCCGGTCAACTCCTCAGCGACCGGATTGATGTATTCGACGTTGCATTCCGCATCAGTCGTAATCACGCCGTCGCCAATGGAACGAAGCGTGATTTGCGCGCTCTCTTTCTCGCGAAACAGCGCCTCTTCGTAGAGCTTTCGTTCGGTAATGTCGACTTCGACACCCAGCAGGCGTACCAGCCGGCCGCGTTCGTCCTGCCGGGCCTTGGCACGGCTGGTCATCCAGCGCCATTCGCCGTTCTGGTGCTTCATGCGATGGACGCTTTCGAAGAACTCCGTCTTGCCCTCCAGGTGCTCACGCATCTTGCCCTGCACCCGAATCATGTCGTCCGGATGTACCAGCCGATACCAGTCCGGGAGCAGATCCTCGCGATTGACGTCGTAGCCCAGCATGGACTTCCAGCGTCGGGACAGCCGTAGCCGTTTGCTGGCTCCGTCGAAATCCCAGATACCGTCGTTGGCCGTCAGGCTGACGAGAAAATTTCGCTCCTCCATCTCGGCGAGGATGTCGATTGTCCGCATACGCTCGATGCCGGAGGCAAGCGAGGCACCGATCAGTTTCATCAACAGGTGCAGGTTGGCATCCCAGCTGTCGACCGGTCGCTCGTTCGCCAGCGCCAGGAACCCCGCGACTTCGTTTCGCACGGTAAAACCGATGATCAGAATGGAGCCTATGTGCAATTCGGCAAGACGTTCCATTTCGGAGTCCGCACCCTTCGGTGCTTTTTCCGTGTCGGCTACTTCGATCAGGCGAAGATGGCCAAGATTCCTGGCCAGCCACGGCCAGTTGCCGAGCAACTCGCCTTCCAGTGCGCCGGGATTGCAGCTGCAGAAAACAGATCCGGAAGAAAACACGGTCTCGATTGCGGAAACATCCTGCTTGAACAGAGCAAGAAATGCCGAATCGCAGCCCATTGCTTCCGGCAATTCGCCGATGTTGTCGCGAAGCTGTTCGTGGAAACGCTGCGGATCGAGGTGCTGAACGTTGACTGCGATTTTGGTCTGCAATGCGTCGACTGCACCGCGATTGCGTTCGCCGGCCCGGGGCCGACGATGCCTCACGGGCACCGGATTGGGTAGTTTGCTGCCGGAAGATGTCGTCATTCTTTTTGGATTGCCGCGACCCTGCCACTCATTAAGTCTAGCCGACCCCTGCAACCAGGACGCATAGCCTGATCTCAGATTCGCGAATCGGACGGTTGATTAATAACGGCCACATTTTGACACGTTACCAAAGGAATACAAGATAAGTGCCTGTATTTTTGCACTTTATCGATCTCCAATCCTGCGTACAGCCCTGCGACGCGAAAATTGCTGCTCGCGATGTCAACGACATGCCGCCGGTCGCGTTATAGCGCCATAGGGAACGCATCCATCAAGGAGATCACGATGAAACTCTCGAACATGCGCCTGCCAGGCAACGGCAGCCAGTTAACACTCTCACTATGGATAGCCATGGTGCTATCGGTAATCCTTGTCGCCGGTTGCGGCGGCGGCAGCGGCGCCTCAACGCCAACACCGGCGGCAGCCGTATGTGTCCCCGACGATCCGGCCACTGCTGCCGAATGCGGCACGGTCCTGGTCGGTTTTACTGACGCCGATGGCGACTTCCTGAATTACTCGGTTGACGTCCTGTCACTCGAGCTGGAAACAGCGGGCGGCGCGATCGTTGAGACATTACCGCGGAAGACGCGCATCAACTTCAGTGACTACGTCGATCTGACCGAGTTCGTATCGGCAGCCACCATCCCGCCCGGTGTATACGTCGCCGGGACTCTCAGCCTCGATTACAGCAACGCAGAAGTCATCGTCGAAGCCGGCGGCGAATCCAAACCGGCTGTTGTCGTCGATGCCGACGGGAACCCGCTGGCGCAGGTTGTGCAGAAAATTGTGCTGTCGGATCGCGACCGACTGGTCGTTTCGCGCGGCCGTGCGTCATTGCTGACCGTCGACTTCGACCTGGACGCATCGCATTCGGTCGATATCGGAGCTACTCCGGCGATTGCCACGGCAGAACCGTTCATCGTTGCCGAAATCGATCCGGTCGATACCAAGGACATCCGTGTTCGCGGCCGCTTCATCGAAGCCAACGAATCCGAGATGTTCTATACCGTCGCGATTCGGCCGTTCCACGACCGAATCGGCGACTTCGGCCGCATGAAAGTCTATGTGAGCAATGCGACGGCATTTGAAGTGAATGATGTCGAGTACGTCGGTGTCGAGGGACTGCGGGCATTGAACGCTTCCGGTCAGGGAACCCTGACAGTAGCTCAGGGAACACTGAATGTTGCCCAACGCGAATTCACGGCGAACATCGTGCTGGCCGGCAGCAGTGTGCCGGGCATGGACCGGGACGCCGTTCGCGGCAATGTTATCGCGCGCGATGGCAATGAATTGCTGGTGCGCGGCGCGACAATCATTCGCCCCGAACTCGACGCCTACTTCCACGATGACGTCATAGTCACGATCGGCCCGAACACGACAGTATTCAAGGCCGGGCATCCGAATTCCGGACTGGACATCAGTGCGATTTCGGTCGGCCAGCGAGTAACGATTCGCGGTGACGTGACCGCGAGTGACGCAGCCCGAGTGCATTTCGATGCAAGCAATGGCGCGGTGCGCATGCACCTTACCCATCTTGCCGGACTGGTCAACACCATCCTGCCCGGACAGACCGACATCGAATTGCATGCCATCGACCGGCGCCGTGTGCAGGTTTTCGATTTCACGGGCACCGGCTCCAGTCCTGCCATGGATGCGGATCCGGATAACTACGAAGTGTCGACCGGAAATCTTTTCATGAACCCGCTGGCCACAGGACGGCCGGTCGTTGTCTACGGCTTCCCGTATACCTTCGGCGCTGCGCCGCCGGATTTCGAGGGCCGCACGGTAGTCGACTATGCCAACGTCCGCAGCGTGCTCGGCGTGGGTTGGGGTAGCGCCGGAACTCTCGCGCCGTTCCTGAGCATCGGTACCGACGGCCTGGTTCTGGACAATCACAATCCGGACATCGGTGTACGCCATCACATCAAGCAGGGACCGGTACTGATCGACCTCACAACCTTGCCATCCGGTACCGTCATCGCGCCACGCGAGACGGGCCGCAAACTGTTCGCTGTGAAAACGACCGACAGCCTGCAGCTCTATTCGAACTTCGACGATTTCGTGCAGGCGTTGCTGATCGAAATGGATGGAGCGAGTACGGCCCGATCGATGTATGCGCGCGGGCACTACAATGCCGACACCAACGTGTTCACGGCATACAAGATCGGTATCTACCTGCTCGAACCATAGTCTGAGAAAGCTGCGACGTCTCCCCCGCGTCGCGGCGGCACCCCTGCCCCCGCAGCACAGTCTGCGGGGGCCTTTTTCAGGTGCCGCGCATCATGTCCCGCTGCATGCGCGAAGCGAATTGCACAATCGATCGATGAAAAAGGCGCAATACCCGGTTGCCGACGGGGTCGACAGGATCCCAGCGCCTCCGACCAAAGGACTGCAGCTTGCGCTGAGCTCGATCGAGTTCCTCTGCCTGCCATGCGCGCACGGCCTTTGATCCGAGCAATTTCTCATCACAGCCCGGCTTCGCGCCTTCGCATTCGGCGCTCCGAACCACGGCTTCTGGAATATTGACCAGGCCGTGCGCGAGATCCTCGCGCAGATCCCGCATGGCCGAACACCAGCCAAAAGCCTCTACGAGCTCGGGCACATCGTCTGCACGGGCTTTTGCTCCGACGGCAACCAGCAACAGGTTCAGGGAATGGCGGAACGTGACGCGATGGTGACGACGCAACTCCTGGTGACTGAAAAGCGCCCTGTCGTTTGCGCGTTCGCGATCCAGCATCATGTGCCGGATCAGCGCAATTGAATCTGCCAGCGGACGATCGCTTTCTGTCTGCAATCGGGATAATTCCGTGGCCATCGACTGCGCGAGAATGCCCAATCGATCAGAGCGGAAATCGCCCGTTTCCAGTTGCTGCAGGACATCGGCAGCGACGATCGAAGGTTCCCGATCACAGGCCCTGTCGCCATCCAGCAGGTCATCGATGACCTGCAATAGACAGAAGCCGACTCGCAGCACACGGCTTTTGCTCCAGCGAAACATTGCATGCCAATAAATGATTGCGGCAATCAGCAGATACCGGCGGTGTCGCCGGGCGAAAGTCAGGAACTCGCCTGCGCAGATCCATTCGACGCGAAACGCATTCAGGACGTCGGGCCGGGACACCCACGGATAGACGAGCAACATTCCGGCCGCGGCCAGTATGGCACCGGCGGCGACGTCGGCCAGATAGTGTTGATGTGTCAGGACTGACGACGCGCTGATGAGCAGAGCCCACATACCGTAAAAAACCTTGCCCGGCCATTCGCATGACTTTGCGCAGGCAGTCGCTACCGTTACGGACAAAGCAACGTGCAGGGATGGCAGATAGTTAAAACGCAGATTCAACGTATCGGCGACGGCAAACGGCAGACCTGGCCCATTGGCGGCGCGATTCCGTGCCATCTCTTCAATTGGAAACACGATGAAGATCAACCCGGCAAGAAGTACCTCGAGTGACAACACGAACACCAGCGGGAAAAGCTGCCGTGGCGTGTTCATGACGAAAGGCGCAAGAATCATTAGCGGAATTATCGACAGGTACACGATCGCCATCTGCGGCACGAACGGTATGCCGCTATCCAATGGCAAGGCCACCGAATAACGTTGCGTCAGGTGTCCACCGAGCAGGTCGGCGCCGACATAAACGATTCCGAACAGCAGCGCGAACTGCAGCGACAGCAACAGGTTCGAACGCAGCGCAGCGCCCTTCGGCACTGCACGCACGCCGATGGACGGCAACAGCCGTCTAAGCACGATCGGCTATTGAATCGGAAGCGGCATCGCTGATCGGCCGCGGCCCGAGCCACATGCGCAGATAAATTGACAGAAAGCTCGGCCGCGGCTCCGTCGAATCGACCAGCCGCGGGAGATAAAGCCAGCTAATGCCGGGGTGCCGATGATGCGCGAGATGATCGTGGTAATTCAGGAACAGGAGCTTGGTCAACGGATTGACCTTGAGATTCCATGCGCCGTTTCTGCGGTCGAGTGGCGACCAGGCATGATCTGCATATTGCAGCGCGCTCCAGTTGACGGCAAAACATCCATAACAAAGAGCCCAGCCTGACACACTCAGGTCCAGCAAAAGGAACAGCGACGCCTGTAGCGCAGCGCTCGTCGCGGTCTCCGCGCGAATGACATTGACCGGCACCTGGCGAAGACTGGACAGGTACACCGCAGCACCGGTCTGGTGTCCGACAGTCGATTCCCTGCTGGAAAGCCAGCGACTGCGAAAACCCGATGGTGCGAGCGAATAAAGCACACAGAAAAGCGGCGAAAAGATCCAGTAGAGGCCAGTCAGGATCGCGTACCACTGAGCGTACTTCAGGAAGCGATTATCCCCGGGCCGAACGTAATCGAACTGTTCGAATTCTGTCCGATTGCGGTTGTGATGCGTCAGGTGAAAAGCGCGTTGCACCGAAAAAGAAGTTGGATAGAACGAGGCAGCAAATCGCGACATCCAATCGTTGATCCGCTTGTTCTGATGAAGCACGCCGTGTGTCCCTTCATGCAACAGCGAAAAAAGCGTGTTGTTGACGAAAGAAAATGCGACGGCAGCGGCCAATACCGCAGGCCATGAGTCCATGTGCGACGCACACCACAACAAAGCCGCGGCCACGGCGCTCGCCAGGCAAAGTAGAACCGAGTTCAGTACACCGGGAATCGATTCAATGTTTTTCATCGACCTTCGCTTGTATTTCTCTTTTTCAGGCCGTTGCTTTTCTGCCGGATACTCGCCCGAACCAGAATCCGAGCAGCAGGCCAAGAAATCCTGCGACGGCCGCGAAAATATAGATCATTTGCGTTGCTTTATTGAGCAATGGATTCTCGAAAATGCTCGGCGCAAACTGGAAGCTGGCCAACAACCACCGGCCGTCTTCTTTGACCATCGTCGCCGTCCAGAACGTGTCGACCTCGAAAGCCAGTCCATCCGTCAAATTATACCTACCCCATGAACTGCCGTGCGCTACGGCGGTGTCGTCTCCGTACAGAGTGCTTAACGCCGCCACGTCGAAGGTATGATGAACGGACGCAACTGTCGGATCGGGTCCGCCGACCGTGCGCATGAAGTAATCGCGGATGCCATCCTTTCCGATGACCGTCTCGCCGTTCATGGCAACAAGTACAATACTGTCATGTACATAATCGATGAGCGGCGCGAGGTCGTCTGTGCTGCCGGACTCGCCCATCTTGTTGAAAGCGGCTTCCGCGCCGTCTTTCAATGCGCGTAACTGCCGGTGCGTTTCCTCTATGGCGGCTTGTATGGCAGCATCGTTTGCGGTCTCCTGTGCGGTCGCGCCCGCAAACGACATCAATAGTAGCGATGTCAGCAGGAGCATCGGGGCTTTGTAGCTCATTGTAGTTCTCCAGATATCAGGACCGGGCGCTCAGCAACTGATTTACGCCGTTCCATGTGACGGGTTTTCCGACGGACCGGACAATTCCGCGGCCCAGCAAAAGTAGTCGATCATTTCGCTGTCCGCGTGGACAAGACTAAGCGGGTTGTACCTCGGGCTTCCGAGACTTTCGGTTTCGGCGATCAGGTAGGCGCCGGTAAACAGCCTGCGGATCCACAGGCCGACGGTTTGTGCGAACAGGCGGCCCGCGACCGTATTCGCGCGCGGCGCAAACGCAATGACGTCGCAGCGGGTCTTGCCATCGGATAACGGCGTCAGGCAAATCATGAAACGGCTGATCGCGCGTTTGAACGCACCGCTTATCGTTACGATCGTTCCGCCCCAGGTGGTGATCGATATATCCACCGTCGAACCGGCAAAGCGGCGAAGCAGTCGATCGTAGTAAGCAGCGCCGAGCACATCGGCACGATAACGCGAGCGACGGGCAAACGGCGCCGGGCAGTCCACTTGCAATGGGCCGTGGAGCTTCCGCGAATGCACCGTTGCAAAATGCTGACTGTCGTAACCGTGCGCCGAAACCATGTACCAGCTGCAATCCGCGACGAAGGAAACGGGCTTCGCGGCTACGAAATCAGCGGGTGTGTCATCTATCAGAAAAGGTAATGGAAACAACGGGATACGCGCGTTGAAAAAGAACAGTAAGCCATGCCGCTCCACAACCGGGTAGACAGTCTGTCGTGCCCGCTCGGGTATCGAGGTCATGTTCGGAATGCGGCTGCAGCGCCCATCCGGCGAATAACGCCAGCCATGGAACGGGCATTCAATACAGTCGCCGACCACCTTGCCGCGTGACAGGTCCGCCCCGAGGTGCGAGCAGCGGCTGTTCATCACGACAACTCGTCCCGATTCGGTGCGAAACGCCACGAGATCGAGGCCGAGCACTTGCCGCGACAAGGGACCCCGCGCCAACTGCTTCGCCGAACCGAGGAGATACCAGGATTGCGGATATCTGGCGAACGCAGACTCGTCGGGAGCCTGCCGCAGAACGCCGGGATCGACACGACGAATCTTTCGTGAATCCAGTTCGCCGTCAGGGGCTGTTGCAGGCATGGGCCTCTCGCGGGACTTTCGGTTACGGTGACTAGGATCGAGTCCGGATTATAGGCCAATGCTGCCGGATTCGTTGGTACATCGAGCCAGCAGTCCCAATTGCCCGTGCAACAGATGAGGCCGATCGCCACGATGCGCATTGCACTTGAAGACGCCGCTGACAGCTTGGGGGGTATCCGCAGCCGAAAAGTGATTCAATCCGACAACAATGACAGGCAGGAGACTCCGGTGCCCGATCGGAAACGAATTGACCAGCGAACGGTCGACGACTTGCTGCGATTGCTGCTCGGCAGGCCAAGGGTTTCCCTGGCGCTGTTACCGACACCGATGCAAAAGCTCGAAAACTTCGGCAGCCAGCTGACGGGCACGGAATTGTGGCTGAAACGGGACGACCTGACCGGCCTGGCGGGCGGCGGCAACAAGACCCGCAAACTCGAGTTCCTGGTTGCCGATGCAATCGAGTCCGGCGCGGACATGCTGGTCACGGCCGGCGCGATTCAATCGAACCATACCCGCCAGACCGCAGCGGCGGCGGCCCGCTGTCAGCTGAAATGCGCCCTGCTGCACCTCGCATGGACGAAGGATGCGGGCCCGGGCTACAGACAGGTTGGAAATATCCTGATGAGCCACATCATGGGAGCCGAGCTCTTCGTCGACGCGTCGGCAAGGCCGATCGAAGACCAGGGTCCGCTGCAGGATTTCTGCGACTTTCTTCGGAAGCGTGGCGACCGTCCGTACCTGATCCCGGCCGGCGCATCGGAGCATCGTCTCGGCAGCCTAGGCTACATGCTATGCGCCGCGGAAATCGCCCGCCAAAGTGCGGCACTCGAGGTGCATTTCGATTATCTCGTGCACTGCACGGGCAGCGGCAGTACGCAGGCAGGGTTACTGGCCGGTCTTGCCGCGATCGGCAATACCACCCGCGTGATCGGCGTATCCGACGACCATGAAACCCGCATCAAGCGCGAGCGGGTTCTGCAACTCGCAAACGCTGCTCTGGCCGAAATCGGATTGCCGCAGCGGATCTCGCCGGCGGATGTCGAGGTAATTGCCGCCGACAGGAGCCCTTACGGATCTGCCGATAGTGAGACCTTCGATGCCATTCGGCTGCTGGCGCAGAAAGAAGGGTTGATGGCCGACCCGGTCTACGAAGGCAAAGCGTTGCGCGGATTGCTGAAGCTGGCTTCCGACGGTCGATTCGAAAGCGGAAGCAAGGTGTTGCTGATGCATCTGGGCGGCACGCCCGCCGTGCACGCTTATGCCAATCAGTTTGGAACCCCGGAATTTTCGCCGCTCCGGGCAGCCGGTTAGCGCAGCTGGCTGTCCTTGCTGCCGCGACGGTTGATACCACCACGGCTTTGATCCGCTTTGTCATAGGCGGCCTGGCAATCGACACATCGGCGGACGCCGGGAATGGCGACGCGACGCGCCGACGGAATTTCGGCGTCGCAATCCTTGCAATGCGTGAGGCTTTCGCCACGAGGCAATTTGCTGCGGGCGCGTTTGACTGCATCGTCGACACTTGCGTCGATCTGTTCCTGCACCGCCCCGTCTTTGGCCCAGCCGCCTGCCATACCGCACTCCGCATTCGCCATTGATGTAGTTGACACCCGTTCATTTACGGCGAAATCGCCTTCCGGTCAAGAAACCCGACCCGGAGCGACGATGCGCAGATCTCCAAACCATTAATAAATAGCGGTTTTCCCGCATGCTGATTGTATATTCAACTAAATGGTTGACGATTTAAATTCCAAGGCATATAGTCAACCACATGGTTGAATCTGATTCCGAACGGCTTAACGCCGTCTTTCATGCGCTGGCTGACCCGACCCGGCGCGCCATGCTGCAAAGCCTGACAACCGGTGACCGGAACATCAGTGAACTCGCAGCACCGTTCGACATGTCGCTGGAAGCGGCTTCGAAACACGTCAAAGTGCTGGAACGCGCAGGCATGATTCGACGCAGTATCAAAGGGCGCACGCACGTCTGCCGGCTCGACGCGCAGCCGATGCACGGCGGCCTCGAGTGGATTCGTCACTACGAACGATTCTGGTCGCGCCGGCTCGACAAACTTGAAGAGCTATTGGAGACAGAGGATCGGATCGCGCGAAAATCCCGCACCAGCAAGAAGGCCAGGAGAAAAAGATGAACGCACAAACGACAAACAAGAACGAGGAGTCGATGGCCGACGAATACGGCAAAGCAATTGCCAGGGATACGGTTCGCCTGGAACGCCTGCTTCCCGGTCCCATCGAGCGAGTGTGGCGTTACCTCACGGAATCGGATGCGCGCGGGAAATGGCTTGCGACTGGCAACATGGAGCTCAAGGTCGGTGGAACGGTCGAGCATATTTTCAATAACAACGCGTTGACCGGACACGACGACCCGCCGCCGCCGAAATACGAGAAGCACGCCTGCTCTTCAACGATGACCGGACGCGTCACCCACTGCGATCCGCCCAATCTGCTCGCCTACACCTGGGGCGAAGAATCGGGAGAAGACTCACATGTCCGGTTCGAACTGGACCGCCGCGGCGACAAAGTGCGATTGGTCGTCACCCATAGTCGCCTCCTATCGCGCGACATGATGCTGAGCGTTGCCGCCGGCTGGCATGCGCACATCGGCATTCTGATCGATCGCCTGAACGGCCGCGCGCCGGAGAGTTTCTGGCCAATGCATACGCGCCTCGAAGCGGCATACGAAAAAATTATTCCGTCAACGCCCGCGCAAAATTGATTTTTCGGCGCGAGTGCATTCCACCGTCTACACGGGCTTCCTTGTAGGACTCCCAGTCGCTGATGTATCAGTCGAGTGGCCGCGCGCCTTCGGACACGAACGGATTGCCGAGATATAGATAGATGGTGTTTTCGCCGTGTTCGGCCAGCCCGAACGCAAGATAGAGCGGCCCGAGCGGCGTATCCGCTCCCGCATAGGCCGCGCCGGCAAACCGCAGGTCGTCGATATCGACCAGGTCTCTGGTATCCCAGGCATTGCCTGCTTCCAAACTGAATCCGGCATAGACTGGCAACCACAGGTTGCGATTCAGGCGCCGGTAGGCTGTCAGTGACGCAACGCCGAAATGCTGCCCGGCAAAGCGGTTCGCCGGATAGCCGGATAGCCGTCCGAGCCCGCCAAGCAGGAACTGACTCTGCAGCGGGGCGTCATCGTTCAAGGTCGTACCGCCCTCCAGCCTGGCGAGAATCGAGTTGTCGCCGAAGCTTCTGACGGCAAAAAGCGATCCTGATATTTGTTCGAAATCGGCATCTGCTCCAGCGGCGCTGCGCGAAAAATGTCCGGACACGGTTGCCGCAGCGCCATGCCGCGGAAAATTCGGATTGTCCATTCGATCGTAGGTGAGCGCCGTGAAAAACTCGCCGGCTTCGACGGACGGATCCGGGATGTCGAGTGTCCCGACCGAGACCTTTGCGTTACCCGTGTAGCGGCTCCATCCGAGGCGGAATTCGCCGTATCTGCCGATTTCCGTACCGGCAGACAAAGTGCCGCCCCATCCATCGATGCGAACGTCGGCCTGCGCCTCGCCCTGCTCAAAAAACCGGAAGTTGCGGCGCCCGATCAACGCTTCGGCTTCGACGAAATATTGTGATCGGTAGCTGACGGGTTGGTACCAATCCAGACTGAAGCCCTGACGCTCGCCGAAATCGAACTGGGCGCGCCACTCGCCGCCCATCGAATTCACTTCCGTCTGCAGGTATGCAATGCCGATATTGAAATTCGATCCTTGCGAAAAGTCTTCCGAGAGCTCCAGGCCGAACTGCAGATAATTCGGGCCCCAAGGCCTGGGATAGGTATCGACCATGACGTCGGTCCCGGATTCGCCGGGAACGATCCGGTAGTCGATGCGCTCGAACAGCTCGAGACCGTATACGTGTGCTATTCCCTGTTCGATTTCGTTCTGGTCGACGACGTCTCCGACTTCGAATCCCAGTCGGCTTCTGATGGACTCGGTGCTGATCGAGGAACGATTGTTGATGTTGATCGCGCGAATCGTCTGCTCGGGCGAACCCGGCCGCGCTAACCGCGCACGGACATAGACGCGGTAGTTTTCCGGATCCATGGACAGCATCGCCAAAGCGGGTTGCACCTCGCGCGCGGCGCTCTCACCCGGCTCGATGACATCAAGCGTGCTGTCAAAATCCATTCCGCCGAATTCTTCCAGGTTCGGTCGGATCAGGATGTCGTCCGGCGTCAGCGTGGCGACACGATCCTGAACGGTGCGTTGAGTCAGGATATTGGTCATCTGGTCCGCCACCGCCAGCACCGAATCGAGCCCGTTTTCCGCCAGCAGCGGTGCCGTGATATCCACTGCGATCACGATGTCAGCACCCATTTGCCGCACTACGTCAATAGGCAGGTTGTTGGACGGCCCGCCGTCGATAAGGCGCCGCCCGTCTATTTCGACCGGCGCGAACAGAACGGGAATCGACATGCTTGCGCGCACTGCCAGGGGAAGATCTCCCGATCCGATGACGACCGCCTGCCCGCTGACGAGATCGGTTGCCACGACCCTGAGCGGAATCGGCAATGCATCGAAATCTTGCGATACCGAATGCGGCTGCAAATATCGTCGAAAGAACTGCGTGACCTTCTGGCCCTGGATCAGGCCCATGGGCAACTCGATCGAGCCATTGTTGTATCCGGGACGATACTTGACGAGGTAACTGAAATCGTCTCTCTTGCGCCGAAACGGCAGATCGCGTCGCGGCGGTGCATCCTGCAGCATGTCCTCCCAGTCTATCCCCGCGATGGCTGCCTCGATCTCGTCCAGCGTCAGTCCCGCTGCATACAAACTGCCGATGATCGCGCCCGCACTGGTGCCTGCGATATAGTCGATCGGCACGTGATTTTCCTCGAGTACGCGAAGTACGCCGATATGTGCGCCGGCTTTGGTTCCTCCGCCACTCAGCGCCAACCCGATTTTGGGCCGATGTTCAGCTTCCCGGGCATGCAGAGTCGTAGCAAGAAGGAATACGAGACCTGCACAGAACAACAATGCCGCCTTCTGCATGATTTCCACCGATAGTATGTGAAAAATTGATACGGCTGGAGTCTATCCCTCTGACCCGCCCGCCGTCGCCCGGCATGTTCTGAGGCGAGCTCAGCCTCTGGGCGTCATTGCCAACGTTCACTGTCTGGCCGGAAATTCCACCCAGTAAACGCCGCGAAGATCACCGACTTCGAAGCCGGTGGCCCGATCTTCGGGGTAGGACTCGCTGATTTGCTCGACAACTTCGGGCGCAAGAACTTTTCCGTGGCAGACCACGCACATGCCCTGAAGCATTATCGGTTCGATGTAGCCGAGCCGATCGTCCTCCAGACGAACAAGTTGTGGGGTTCTGTCCGTTGCATTGGCCTGATACGTCTCAAGAACGGCACTCACCCAGTCCGGTGCCAGATTGGCGGGATTTCGCAGCCTGTGACTGGAACGGCCCATCTCGACACCATCCACGGACAAGGCACTTGCAATCATCGGCGCCTGGTCTCTGCAGACGGTAATCGCATTTACGGGGCCCGTCTCGAGCCCGGCAACCAGAGCCTGCTTCAAATCGTTCTTCAGCGGCGATAACAACGCGGCGCCGCGTGCGAGTTCATCTTCGTTCGCCAACGCTGCACCCGATATAACGGCAACGGCGATCAGCACGACGATACGGTCTAATACGCGACTTGGTTGCAGCAATTTTTTCCTCCTTGAATATTATATTAGTATTATCTAATGTATGGTGGATCTGTATAGGTAGATGCCACATCGCGGCGCTCAAAAAGTTCACGCGCAATAAATATCCGCGCAACGTGGCCTTCATCGCCACGATCGATCGTGACGGCAGGGAAATCGAGATTGGCGTCGCGCGATTCACACCGGGCTCGAAGGATGGCTGGTTTGAATTTGCCGTTGTCGTTGCCGACGGATGGCATGGGCAAGGTATCGGCACCCGGCTGTTGCAGCAACTATTTGCGATTGCGAGGGGTGCCGGTGCCAACGGCATCGAGGGGTCGGTGCTGAAAGAAAACCATCGCATGCTCGAACTCGTCAAGTCGCTCGGCTTTTCTGTCAGCCCGGACAAGGAAGACCCGGCAATCGCATGCGTGGTCAAGGCTTTTTAGCGGCGTCCGCTCCGGCCCTGACTTATCTGCTCATTGAGCTTACGTCCTGTCGCAAGCGCTCGAGCTCATCGAGCAGGTCGAGTACCAACGCCGCTCCTTGCAGATTGATGTCCAGGTCGCGCATCAAACGCTGGGCCCGGCATGCGCGCATCAGCGCTTCGCCGTGAAAATGCCAATCGCCGGAATCGTCCAGTGGATCAATGACGCCTTCTGCTACCAATGCCTGAACGAAGTCCCGGTCGGCATCGACCGCACGGCAGATTTCGCGCAATGTGAACCTTGCCTCGCGATCCAGCACGAGCCCCCTGAGATAATCCGATCGCTCTGCGGGCATTTCAGACTCCCAGTTCGGCGCGCGGGTTGAAGGGCTGCGCCGTTTCCAGCTGCTCGTAAAGTGCCCGTGCCTTTGCCGTCGTTTCGGGTGGCAAGGTTATCGCAAGGCCCACGTACTGGTCGCCGGGTGGCTGGCCCGGCAGCCCTCGTCCCCGAAGCCTCAGCCGTTTGCCGCTGCTCGCGTCGCCGGGGATTTTCAGGTCGACCGGGCCCGCGAGCGTCGGTGCCTTGACCGTTCGTCCAAGCGCCGCCTCCCACGGTGCAACAGGCAGGGTGATATGAATGTCCTTGCCGCGCGCCTCATAAAATGGATGTCGCTCGAATTCGACGGCGAGATACAGATCGCCGGCCCGCGATCCACTGCCTGCGCCCGGGTTGCCCTGATTCTCGAGCCGGATCCTCTGGCCCGCGACGATGCCTTTGGGAATCCTCACATTCAGCGTGCGGCGTTTACTCGAAACCCGCCCTTGTGCATCGCGCTCCGGTACATCCAGGGAAATCTGTCGCGTGGCACCGTGAAAGGCATCCTCGAGTGAAATAACAATGCGCGCGTTGATGTCGCCGCCATCGACACGGAACTCGTGCTGCCGATGGCCGGCGCCTCCCCGAGGGCCGCGCTGCCCGCCGAAAAGGGATTCGAAAAAGTCGCTGAAACCCTCGCCGCCCTCGAAGGCACCGCCACCCGACGCAAAATCCCGCTGCCACTGCGGCGGCGGCTCGAACTCCTGGCCGGCACGCCAATTGGCGCCGAACTGATCATAGGCGGCACGCTTCTCCGGATCCTTCAATACTTCGTAGGCTTCCTTCATTGCCTTGAACTTGGCTTCGGCATCCGGCTCCTTGCTGACGTCCGGGTGGTATTTGCGCGCCAGTCGCCTGTACGCGCGTTTTATCTCGTCGGCAGTCGCCGAACGCGAGATGCCCAGCGTCTTGTAATAATCCTGAAACTCCATGCGCTACCCTTCGCCGCTTAGGTTTCCGTGACCCGCTCAGGCCGTGATGGAACTCTCATGTTCTTGTTTTGACTGGCCGGAATCAACACAGGCGATTTCTTATTGTGCATGCTGCCGATTTGTGAATGCCGGCATTGTCAACTCGGCGCGACAGGCGATCGCGCCGATGATGCGCAAAGGAGATTTGTAAACTCTTGATTTTATTGGTGCCGGATGGCACGCCGGCCCGGCTGTGATGCAGATCGAGGATCGTGAGGTCATCTTTCGCCTTCTCTCCGCGACGGCGGCGCAGCAACCCGAACGGCGCTACTTCATAAAAACTCCAGCTTTTCTATAGCAAGCCTCGATGGCGGGACCGGCTGATAGAGCCGACTCTGGCTTCGTTCTGCCAATGAATTGCGTATTGCCAGAACTGATGATGTGACGAACTTGTTGATTGAACTTTGGCGAAGCCAAGTGAGGAGAAAAACCATGAACTCTAATTTCCGCAGGACATGCTCTGTGATTGTCGGATTGGTCCTAATGGCTGCGTTACTTCCGCCTTTTTGGGGAAGCACAGCCGCCGCCCGGTCGAATAATGGGGCCACGTTGCACGGGACGTGGCAGCTGCAGATCAACCCGATAATCTGTGCAACGGGCGCTCCGCTCCCGTCCTTTTCTGCCCTGGTGTCTTTCGCTCGCGGCGGCACGCTCACCGAAGTAGTAAACGCCGGAGCGTTTCTGCCCGGCCAGGTGACAGCAGGCCTTGGCGCCTGGAGCCACACCGACGGCAGATTCTACAAAGCCGTTTGGGAGGTCTTTATCCTGTTTGACACTCCTGCAAGCACTCCCGGCTTCCCGTTCAAGAGAGGCGTACAGCGGCTCACGCGGGACATCCAGGTTTTCGGCGACCAGATGACGTTCGACGGCTCGAGTGAGTTACTCGACACGAACGGCAACTTGCTCGCGGTTACCTGCGCTAACGGCACTGGAACGCGTCTTTCGGAATATTGAAGACCAGCCGGTGGCTCTTATGCCTCGGCTTTTGATGTTGCTGGCGTTATGGCGGCAGCCCGACGGGCCGCGTCGGTACTTCGCCATTACGCCGCATGTCTTCGAGGCGAGCGCGTTGGCGATCGAGGCGTTGTCGCGCCTGCTCGTTGATCTCCTGAAATCGCGGATATCGCCTGAGTTGCTCGTAAAGGGGGTCGTGCCCGGCCAGATACCACCAGCGGTAGAGTTTGCCGTCTCTCACGCTAATCGCCAGCTCGTCGAGCGCCCGCTCATCCTCGCCCAGCAGTGCGAATGCTGCAGCGCGTTCCCGGCTGAAATAGTTCCCGATACGGCCGACACTGTGCGTGTCAACCAGTGCCAGGGTGGACTCCGCGAGTCGGCGACCGCGTTCGACGTCACCAGCGAGTATCAACGTGTGCGCGTAAACCAGCGAAGACGCCCGATGCCACATCGGGCTCTCTCCCTCACGGGTTGCATAAACGGACTCAAGGAGCATCACACCCCGTTCGAAGTCGCCGGTCGCGATCATGCCATCGCGGATCGCTTCGGTCATCGACGCTTTCGCGCCGATGTCCCGCCAGCCCTCCGAGGTCATGTCGTAAAGGAGCGCCGCCGCGCGCACACGATCGCCTGCATACTGCGAAATCTCCATCGCCGCAGCAGGTGGCGCGTCGCCGAGCGCTTCTGCCGCTGCTACAGGATCGTTCAGATCAAGGTAGATGTCCCTGGCCAACAACCTGATATCCAGCGAACCTGGCTCTACCGCGATCCCCCTTTCCGCGAACAGAGCGGCCTCGGCAAACTCGCCGCTGTATTCCCAACGCGAGTAAGCGAGCTGCCGCAGGGCGCTCGGCAGCCTGGGGTTGATTTCCAGGGCCTGGCGCACCAGACGATCGTGCCCATCGACGTCGCTTCGGGTCACCATGAGAAAGAACGCCTGGAGCAGGTGCAGCTCAGGCGTCAACGGATCGATCCGACGCGCCCGGCTGATCGTCTCGATCGCTTCGCCTGTACGGTTCTCACGAAACAGGAAACTGGCATAGTGCACGTACCCGGCCCCATAGTTCGGCGCCAGGTCCAGCCCTTTGCGGAAGCGCTCTTCCGCCTCGGCCGGGTTCCGGGAAAGCCGCGCGTTCTCCACCCACGCCTCCCCAAGAGTGGGACTCAGCTCCAGCGCACGGTCGAACGCCTGCAAGGCTTGCGCCCGCACGTCCGGCGAGACCGTCCTGGGATCCCGCATTGGCGCCAAACGTGTTAGCTGGATGCTGTTGACGTCACGCTGTAGCAGCGCCTGACCGAGTCCCAGATAGGCTCGAGCGAAGGACGGATCGAGAAGCGTTGCGCGTGTAAACAGTTCGGCCGCGCTCTCGGCGTCCGTTATCGTGGAGGCTGCCAGCAATTGCTGGCCGCGCAGGTAGAGCTGATAGGCGTCGAGGCTGATCTCTGCGATGGCAAGGCGGTTGCTCGCCGCAGTCGCGAACGGGATGTGCAGCACGTCGGAAATTTGCTGCAGGATTTCCTCCAGAATCGCCGCGACCTCGGTCATTGGACGATCGAACGCCGCGGACCAGAGCTGTTCAGTGGACTTTGCATCGACCAGTTGCACAGCCACACGCAACCGTTCTCCGTCCTGGTTCGTGTCACCCTCCAGCAAAAATCGCGCATGCAGTTTTTCACCGATGGAGCGCATGTCGGACTCCGAATCGGAAATGCCGGACGTCGAGCTGCTCGCGACCACGGTCAATTCCTCGAGCGCCGCGAGTCGATTTCTAATCAACTCGGTCACGCTCTGTGCGAGCAGCATGCTTGCCTCGTCGCTCGCGGATGCGCGGAACGGCAACACGGCCAGAGTTTGGGCATTTAGATCGGCGCGCGGTGCTTCGCTCTTGTCCTGCACGATCGCCGGGTCCGCGACCTGGAGGTTAACATTATGACCCGCGTGCCATAGCCACGCGGTAACGACGACGGCCAGCAACAAAAACAACGAAACTGCAATGGAACGCAGGTGCGTTTTCGACATTTTCTGCAGCTCTGCGGGTTGCTCGGGAGCCGTCTCGGAGTCCGTCACAGTTACAACCGGTGCAATGAAGCGATAGCCTCGACCGGGCACGGTTTCGATGTACCTGGGCTCGTCGGACGAATCGCCGAGAGCACTGCGAACTTTCCGCACCAGCGTGTTCAGGCCGGCGTCGAAGTCAATGATGACTTTGGCTGGCCACAAGGCCGCAATGATCTCTTCGCGTGCCACCAAGCGGCCATGGCGGCTGGCCAATAGAACCAACAGATCCAGGGTACGGCGTTCGAGCCTGATGGGTTCACCGCGCAGCCGCAGCTGCATGGCATCGAGGTTTAGCTCAAAGTCGCCGAAGCAATGCTTTGCCATTGACCGTATAACACCTCAATTCGTACGATCTTGAAGGCCGGGAAGCCACAGCCAAATTTGTTCTGGCGGGCCTGCATGTATCCCGTCGTGCGAATGCAGGCTGGTTCCGATTCTCTCGCGTCACTGGCGATCTTCTCGCATAGTGGCTGTCGGTGTCGACGGCAATGCAGTTATCAGCAAACAGTTTAGAGAATACTCCGGGCACGTGGTTTAACACAATTGAGCATTTGGCAAGAGCCTGAATGCCCTCGAATGAAGGTAAGCCAATACTGGGCCTGGCCAGGATGGCGTTGTTCAAGGTGAACACGGGAACTCGAGAGCAGGAAGTTGTTCGGCTGCGTAGGGATTGGGAGTTCAGGATTCCGGAATTGAGGACGAGTGTGTTTGTGGTGCCGCGTGAGCATACGAAAGCGCGATCGGGGAACCCTGTCCCGATGGCTTTCGCCGATGTCGCGTGCACGACCTCAAGCACACCTTCGGTCGCCGGTTGCGGGCCGCCGGTGTCGGTTTCGAGGATCGTCAGGACCTGCTCGGTCACAAGTCGGGCAAGGTCACGACGGAGTACTCGGCACCGGAACTCGCCAATCTGATCGCGGCATCGAACCGGGTGTGTGGCGGTATGTCACGCAATACTCCCGCACCGACCTTGATCAGGTCCACAAGATAAATGGTAAGTCGTTGATTGGATTGGTGCCGGAGAGAGGACTCGAACCTCCGACCCACGCATTACGAAT
>Ga0224510_10000262_pt1 | contig 43909 bp, 63 predicted proteins | sample SF_May12_sed_USG_FD_170161 | JGI IMG/M metagenome (GOLD analysis project Ga0224510, IMG submission 170161) | Sediment microbial communities from San Francisco Bay, California, United States - SF_May12_sed_USGS_4_1 | ecosystem: Environmental > Aquatic > Marine > Sediment | place: USA: California... | reverse complement strand
GATGAATCTCCTCTCGGCATGACTCGATAAACCACTTTTGCAACACACGCCACACGTCGCGATCGTCCAGTAGGGCAAGGCGCGAGCTGGAATAGTTGCTCTGCGAATAGTCCCGTGAAATACTTTCGTAGCTACAGCCGACTCCGGCGGCGACTTCGCGCAGCATCATCCGCATGAATGGATCAAGTTGGCTATTCGGCCGATTCGGCGAAAATGATTCAAATGTTTCGCCAGGATTCAACTTGTGAATCACCGCCGGTTCGAGCTCTTCCTGTACGGAGCCGTCGGCTTGCGGTTCGCCGTCAAACGAGGATTGATGATCTGCCGGCGGCTGCACGAATCCCATGTAGCAGGCCGAGGCCCGCGCGGCAGTAATCTCTGCCTCTGTGAGGCCGTCCATATCGTTCAGCTTCCGCGCGGCGGCGTGCATCCAGGGAATAGCACGGGTCTGTGGCCAGCGGTCGATGAGCCTGAGGTGGATCATTTGATCCGCCGGTACACGCTCCACGCGATCCTGCGAGATAGCCATCAACGACACGTCGCCAGGATGGAGCGACCGAATGAAGTAGGCCACGGCGGCGCCATATCGATCAACTTCCACCCCGAGGCGGACGGTGTTGGACGGATCGCCCGGTGAGGGGCTGTATTCGTCGGCAATGCGCTCCGGCTCGATCACTTCCAACGACAACGGCACGCGCGAGCCAGGCATGGCGCCCAAATGCTTGCGGATGAAGATTTCCCCGGCTTCAAACACTTGTCCAACGCAGAGGCGTTCAAACGTGGCAAAGCTGAGGGCGCGGCCTATATGGCAATGCTCTTTCTTGCTCCAGTGCGCCCATTGCGCTTCGATGTCGTCATTGATCCGATCGCTGAACTGACCCCGTGAGTTCTTCACTTTCGCTTGCACGTTGATGCCGGACCCGATGACGTTATTCTGCACGATGGCTTTCGCCCGCTTGGCGTAGGCGGCATCGCGAATGAGCGCCCGCGAGCGATTCCTCGCCGTGCGGAGGCTGGTTTGTAATTCCGCGTCCTCGCTGGTGGTGGAGATGCCCCATCCGGCGGTGGTGCGGCCAGGACGCCCCACGGCATACATCCGCTGTTGCCGAGCGGGAAGACCCGCCTTTGCGGGGCTGATCCAGCTGGCGATGGTGCGGCGGATCATGTCAAACACGGTGGAACCTCACGCCGATGTTACGCGGATTCACGCCTGTGCGGCGGATGGACTCGACTTGCGCCTCTTTGGCCAGTTCGGCCCGGTAGAAACTCAGCCATGAGATGAGGTCGCTTGGGGCCATGTTCCTGACCCGGCGACCGTTGATTTCATATTCCAACTGCGTGGAGGAGGCGCGGCCTTGAATAGCCGCCTCAATCGCCTGGGCCATGATCCTGGCGTGACTGCGGCCATCGAACGTGGTCAATGCGGCAAGATTGGGCAGAATTTCGATGGAGCCTTGATCGATAGTGTAGATTTCCGTCGCCTTCGTGACCCGAGACATCCAGCTGTACAGGCCAGCCTCATAGTTTGTTGAGGTCGCAGCGGGGACAGAGACAAGATGATCGGCGCCGCTAGCAGATGCCGTGATCGTGATTTTCGCCGTCGCGTTGATGAGGGTATACGTGAGAGACCATCCGGCATTGGCCGGGTAGTCCGGTAGCGATTTCAGCCAGGTGAGAAAATCCCCAGCGCGAACGACATCCGGCTCTATCGTAGGGACCGTGGCCATACTGACCACTGTTCTACAGGAGGCTCGGTAGATGGTCTATGGCATGACCAGGCACGAACAGGCATAAACCGGCATGACTTTCAGCCTATTTCCACCTGTTCACAAAGCCTGATGATTGGCGAGGGCTGCGGGTTTGCCGAGATTCCGCATGCTCGGATGCGGTGCCGTTTTTCTTGACCAGTTTTTTGATATCGCTGGCCGGAACATACCACCCGTCTTTGACCTTAAACGCTCCCTGAAACACATCCCCGTCTTTCAACCACTCTCGAATCGTGTCCTCTGTTTTGCTGAACATCTCCGCCACCTGCTTGACGGTGTAGAAAGGCTGCACGCTACCTCCAGCCTTTCACAAAGCCGCCGCGGCGGCGTGGATTCGGTTGATATTTGGTGACGAATGCTGTCGTGTCTTGCGGCTCGATCGGCCTCGACTGCTCCAAGACAGCCAAGGCCCGCGACTCCGTGACGGATTCTGCTGCCGCATGCAAAGATGGCTCGCGCACATGGTCGGCGAGCTTCGCTGCCCGTTTCTTCAGGTCTGGATTGAACATCATGCACACCGCGAGGTTGTACACTTTCAAGTCCAGCGGCTCGTTGCGGTCGCGCGTCTTTTCGTAGACATAGCCAATCTGCACATGACTGCGCGGTTTGTACTTCGGCTTCTTCACCTCGCTGGTCAGCCCCTCGAAATACTCCTGGTCGTAGCCGTCTCGCCGGGGAAAATGCATATAGCCTGGCCCTGCCTCCGTCAGTTTCAGACGGGCAAAAATCGTATCCTTCAGCGCGTTGGTGCCCAGGAGATACAAGCGCAGCCGATAGCTCCGGTGTTTCTTCGGTTCCCGTTTCGGGATCGGTGGCGCGCCCGGCAAGCTGCTCCCCTTCAGCGCGAAGATCTCCCCGTGATATTTCTCGACGAAGAGGTACGCTTCCTTAGTGTGATGACCTCCGGTATCGACCCCCACCACGTCAACGCGCATCTCTAGTCCGCACGCATGCCGATAGGTGGCCTGTAGCCACTCCGTGAGACTCATCCACACGGCAGGCAGCGAGGGCGACCCATTAAAAATGCGATAGACAATACTCCAGGACTCTTCGCCCGCTCCCCACCCGACAATTTCCGCCTCCAACCGATTGTCTTGCACATCAACCGCCGCCGTGAGAAACACCACCCCGGACGGCACCTCAGCCTCATAGATCTCTCGCCGCTGTGACAGGCTGTGGTGGGCGATCTGGTCGATTTTCTCTTTCCACGTTTGCGCCAGGACTGTATTGCGAAAGGTTTTCATGGAGCGGATGTCCCCGGTCTTCATCTTCTCGTAGGCTTCGATGTACTCCTTGGCGAGGCGCGACCAGGGATAGGCCCATCCGGCAGGCTGGTAGAGCAGATTTAAATGAAAGGAGGCGACGGTATCGAGGCGCTCCGGATACGCATGTACCCACGTAGCGCGGGCCGTGTCCATCATCCAGGTTTTGCAACTCTCATCGATGAGCTGTTCACAGGACTCGCACTGATAGGCTGCGTCATCTGGCCGCTTGATGCCATCGAACGTGTACACGAGATGCTCCCAGACTAAATGCTGGGAATGTCCACAATGCGGACAGGGTACATGATAGCGGCCCTGGCTGCCGAGCGTGTAATCCATCTCAATGCGGCTCATCTCTGCCAGCGTCGGCGTGGACAGTTCAAAGATTTTATACCTCGCATAGGCTGCAGCGCGTTTTTCGATAAGATCGCACGGATGGCCCTGGTCGCCCACGTCCTGCTCATATTCGTCCACCTCATCGACGACGATGCGCGGCGCACTGGTGGAGCGGGCGCCGGCGGAACTATTCGCCCACAAGATATTCAAGAAGCCACCGAGAAATTCCTTTCGGAAGGTCGTGTTGCCGCTGTCACGCGAACGCGCCTCGCGCACCTTGCCACGGAGGGTGGGCGTTGCCAGAATCACAGGATCGAGCTTTTCTTTCGTGAGCCGTTTCGCCATGTCGATGCTCGGCTCGTAAAACAGCATGGCTGTGGGTGAGCAATCCATCGTGTAGCCGGCCCAGTTCACGGCCACCTGTGTGCCGCCAATTTGGACAGGCTTCATAAACACGACTTTATGACAGCGATGGCGTGGGCTTAGACACTCCATGATCTCCTTGAGAAACGGAGTCCGGCTGGTGCGCCACTGCCCTGGCACTGGCGCGAACGAGGGCAGATGGAGGCGCTCGTCGGCCCATTTGGCAATGGTCTGCAACGGATCAGGCTTGAGGCCGTTGAAAAATGCGCGGCGACGTGCGGCCATGGGCGCATAGGTAGCCTCAGTGCTCATCGGTTAGGCGATCGATTCTGCTTTGGTCAAAATGCCTTCGAGGGCGCGGTAGATTTCTTGTTCGAGTAAATCGTGCACTTTGCGCTGATCCGTCTCGTGTGCCAGCTGATCGGCGAGGCGTGCGGGGAGGTTTAGCATGCTGTCCCGCACCAGCCGCGCTAATTCAAACCACTCGCGATCAACATCTGCCGCCGCCACCACGTCGCCGATGCGCTCCTGATAATCCAACTCCGTGAGCTTGGCCTTCCATTTTTCTCGCTCCCGCTGATATGCCAGTATTGTTTGATCGTTTTTCGCCTCGTCGCCAAGCCCCTCCTCTCCGATCGGATCAGTGCCGATCGGTGCCGCAAAAGCGAGCCGCGAGGCATGTCTCGACGCCGCGCGGCGGCTGTCAGCGTCCTTGAAATCAAACTCGTGGGAGTAGTCCACCCCGACCCTCTGCAACTGCTCCGCAGCCGCCTGCCGGGAAATCCTGGCGTGGGCCGCGTACTTATTCAAAAAACTTGGCCGCTGCCGTCTTTTCATCGACCTCCCCACCCCAGCAATCTTGTTTTAGCCCCTGGGACTAGTTCAAAAGTGCGCTCTCGTTCACCCGCATTGCTTTGTAGCCAGGGAGGACCCATCGATTTTGGCTTCTCGCCATTTTAACGCTCGACATGACGAGGAACAGAACCGCTGATGATCACGAGCTGGCTGGAATGCCTTCGCACAATAATCGCATACTCTGATCTTTAGTGAGTCTTTTTGTCTCAACATATGCACGCGCCTCCTCAACCGTTTGAAAGACTTTTGAGCTTTTAAGCCTGTTGCAAATATGGCACGCCGCCACAAAATTCCTATCAGGGTTAGACTGAAGATAGGCAAACGGGACTAAATGGTCCCACTCAATGCGTACTTTTACAATCTTCCCCTTCCATGAACGATGACCGCCAAACAGGATATTGCAATAGAAGCATCGATGGTCTTGAGCCAATAGCTGCTCACGCTTATAGCCTGGGCTCGGTTTCCTCCTGATCCCAGTGGCTAGACTCTCTCGTTTCCATGCTGTGGGCGTGCTGTCCGTCCTTGCATCGCAACATTGCAGAATCCCCTTCCTAACAAATGAATAACATTGACAATTTTCACACCAGCCCTTCTGGAGAATGATCGTATCGTAAATTCCAAGATATCCACGCGGTCGATTGATACCCATACCTGCTCCTATAACGCGTTTACACGCGTTCTGCAAGTATTTTCACGCGTAGGCCCTGAGCTATTTTGATCACGGCTCACTCTCCACCAGCGCCGTGCCATCCACGGTGCCACCCCGGCGGCACAACCCCGACTCGTAGTGTTGCACAATGGAGACAGCTTCCGCATGGCTCAGGAACGGTTCGAGTCTCTTGATCATGGGATCGATCTGCTCCTGCCGTTCTGGTGTCGCGGTCCGTCGTTCGATTTTGAGCTGCTCACAGCGTTGGAACGTCGTCATGAGTGCACCCAAGGCAAGCGATGGGTAGGAAGCTCACAGCCCCCAAGGCTGAGGATCTTACGCTGTGGCATTTTCTTGCTCATTTTCTCAGCTCCTCTCTTTTTGAAAATTCCACCGATGCTACAACAGGGACTCTAAAGAGTCCCTATTGCTGTAGCATCCGTCAATGCTACAAGAAAATGCTACAAGACGATTTTGTAGCATCGTAATACAATCAATAGCTTACAAAAAAATATCCCGCTCAATGCTACATGCTACAAGAGGCTGTAGCATTGGGGCTTGTAGCATCCTTTGTAGCATTCATTTGTACACAGCTTATACACAGGCAGATTCACCCCCTGTATATTGTCCATGCGGACCCTTTCCCGGCGTCGGTCTGTACAAAGTATTTCCCACGATACCGGCAGAGAGACCCGCTGACCGCGCTCCTTGGGGCGCCTAGGGCTTTGACAATATCTTCCTCAAAGAGTGGGGGGCTTGACTCCATGAGCTGTTTGATCCTCTGCCACAGTGGCAGCGCTCGCGAGAGTTCTGGTATTTCTTCTAAATTGCAGAGATCATAGTGGATATACGTCGTGTGCTCGTCCTGTACCACACGGATGCCGATGCTCGGATGGGCTCGACTAAGGTTATGCTTCCGATGAGTTAAGGCGATCTCAGCCTGCCCCTCTCCTATCTCCTGGTGTGTTTCCACTTCAAATGTTGACCGGGCAAGGTTCTGGAAAAACACAGACCCGTATACCGTTTTGGCGGCTGGTGCGGCATCAGTGGACCCTTTTGCCACATGCCCCACCGCTAAGACTGAGCAATTCAGCTTCCGAAAGGCCAGGTTCAGCTTGGTTGCCCCCTCGGCTGAACTATCGCCACCTGTCGCGCAGAGCAAGGAATCCAGGACGATGAACCGGCATTGTGTCACAGCAATCTTTTTCAGGATATCATGCACATGCAAGTGTAACGGCTCAATCAAGGTCATGTAATCCACTTGAGCCGTGATCAGTTCAGGATGTCCCTCTTGAATGGCCTTCAGCCGACTTCCGTGCGTGTTCTCATCGTCCTCGTAGTCGAGATAGAGCACCCGCTGTCTCGGACAGCGCATGCCTAACACGGGATAGCCTATTGAGACTGCCATGCCGATAAACAAGGCCAGCGTGCTCTTCCCTAATCCACCATCGCCATACAACACGGTTGTCTTGTTCTTGTACACCAATGGGTAGACGGCGTAGCTAATCGGCTCGACCTGGCTATCCTTCGAGAGCGTCACCATCGGCATGCCGTCGTCCCGCGTGGCCTTGAGCACGAGCGCACACGCTTTAGGAATCAAAATCTTCCACGGGATGATATTCGAGAGCCCTTGCAGGGTTTTGGCGATCTTGGTTTGCTTATCTTCTGACTTCAGAAGAATATCCAGGCTTGAGCACAACTCCTTGCGCCCTTGCGCCACGGTCAGTTCGGCGGTCGGGTTGCCTCGGCTGATGGCCACCCGAGAGAACTCAAACAACACATCATGCTGATCGGACTTGACCCGATACACGTCATGGTCTTGGGTGAGGGTCAGACGCTCCTCATCTCTCATGAGGGCTTGCAAGCTCACCGCTTTCGCCCTCCACTCTTGCCACCATCCCGCCGCCTCTGCCAGCCGGTCATCATCGAGTGCGATCCGCATGACCAGATCCCATTGGTCGCGCCATCCCCCTTGCGCTCCAACCATCCAGTCATCGACCCCCACTTTCCCAGTGCTACTTTCTGGTAACACGACAAAACGCACTACAGCTCCACGGCTGACCAATTCTTGGGCGAGGGCATAGAAGCCGCACAGGGCTTGGTGCTTGTCCGGTCTCCACACATCTGAGTCAGGGATAAGCTCAACAGGTCGTGCCGGCCAGATGAACTGGTCAAAGGCTGGAAGGACCAGCTTCGCGCCACTCTCTAGTTCCTGCCGCCAGTTCCATACCCCAGCCACTCCGATACATGGGATTCTGTGTTGTGTTAAAGCCGCCGCCTTCTTCTCCCCTTCCGTGATGAATAATGGGCTATTCGTGCTGGCAATCGATCTCCAATCGAGCAACGGTGGAAGGTAGAGCGCTGGTGACGTGTCTGCGGCTTGATGGTATTTCTGCGTGCTGTCTTTTCGTTTGACCGGAGGAAATAACTTCATGCGCTCCAGGCAGTTTTTCTTTCCAGCGATGTCAAAATAGGGGAGTCGATAGGCGCTTTCCGCCCCTTTCACCTTGATATCGTGTGGACGGACACTCTCAAATTGGCATCGGGCAATCGTCTCATCGGTCAAGCCGGACTTCCGTAAATCGGTTAGGTGATCCGGTGCGAGTGACGCGCTCACGGCTGATCCTCGACAGTCTCGAACTCGTAGCCCATCTCTTCTAACTCGTGCTTGACCAACTCCCAGATGTTGCGTTCGACGTACCAACATTTTTCCTTAGGATTCCATCCACCAGGTCTAAAGATGTGCCGTGCTGGGTCAAGCGCCTCATCCTTGTAATGGCGTAAGATCTTCTTGAGTGATTCCACTAAGTTAGGATCGTAGTTGAATTGGAGTCGAATGACGGTATCTTGCCCGATGCGACTTTCAAACGGTTGGAAAAAACTTACGTAAATCATCGTGCCTCCCCTCCAAAAAGAAATCCCCGAACAGCGAGTAGCAGTCGCCATCCGGGGATTCTTCGTTGCGATCTAGCTTACGCCAGACCAGGAACGTCTTTGCTCTCTGCTACAGAGCATCGACTTGTATTTTCTCTACTCCACCACAGCACGGCGCATCTGTCAAGGCTAAAACCTGTTGGCCGAGACGCTTCACCGCGATTTCGCAATACTTCTCCTCAATCTCAATGCCGATGCACTTACGACCGAGATCCTTCGCGGCGCGGAGCGTAGTGCCGCTGCCCATGAAGGGGTCGAGGATGAGTCCTGGTGGTCCCTTCATCATCAAGGCAGCGATAAGCTCAACGGGCTTTTCCGTGGGATGGTAGCGACCGCTATCTATTCTCGCATTGAAAGACAGGACAGATGAGGTCCGTGGGCCACTAAATCCGATTCCGTTGATATAGATCTCCTCAAAGTCAGGCTTCCACGGAAGTGATAAATCCCCCATGCCTGTATGCTCGCCCTTGTTCCATATCAGAACCGCCCTACATGATGGACGGGCAATTCTAGGAGAACCAAAGATAACCCAAGGGCATGGAAAGATTTGGACCACCCAATCCCGCAACGTCGTATCCTTATCCCCTGCGATCTCAAACTTGGCGTAAGTACCTCCCCACCCAGTTGTGGCAGCACAGCCATACGGCGGATCGGTCAAGACCAGATCCACCTTGGGCAGGTGCGGGATGATGTCTCTGCAATCCCCATGTGCTATCGCACAGCTCTCGTCGGCGTAGTACCACTTGATACCTTTCGGCGGCCATTCTTGTTTCGCTTCATTTGACGCGCTGATATCTGTCGATGATAGTCCCGGCATAGTGTCACTCCATTATCGATGTTGAATCTGTCCTATCTTTAGGTTATGCAGGTTGGTTCTATACTGTGCTTTACCTTTCACGAACCAACCTGCATTCAGCTTCATTTCGTCCCCCATATCACCGCTGTTGTGATCCCTGCCGCGCTCATCCAGTACAGCACCCTCGGCCAGTTCCCCTCCACACCACTCACAATCGAGGTCAGAAGATAGAAGCCAATCAATCCGAACATCATGTTCGTGCTCGTCATAGATCCGCCTTCATCTCTGCCGCCTCCTGATACGTGCGCTTGAGAACTTCTTTCGCTTCAGGATTCTTATAGAACCATAAACGCCAGCATTCTCCGCAAATACTGCTCGGCTCACGCTTGGCTGCATACCGCGGGTGACTCTTACAAAAGTGACTCATCCTTCCCTCCCTGTGCAGACTGCCCACAGAAAATATCCAAGCGCAACCACCAGCACCGCAATCAGTGAGCCCATCATTTCCACCACCTCCCGATCGGGACATATCGTTTCGTGACCAACGCCACCACGGCACCTGTGGCTAACCAGGCCCCGCGTTCATACCAGCTAATTTGTTCACCCTCTTTGAGTTTGGCCTCATAGGCCGTGTTGAGGTCCGTTTGAATCCGCTGGCCTTCTTCCAGAGTGTCAATGTATCCCTTCTGCGACTCGATCACGGCAGCCTGGGCCTGATCCTTTTCTTTATACGCCGCCACGGCTCGCTTGCAAACATGGCACTGTTGGACCATGCCCTTGAATTCCCCATAATCGAGCGTTACTTCGGCAGCGTCAACGATGCCAAATGAGAGGAGCAATGAGAGAACCCCCATTCCACATGAGAGGAGCTTCATGGCGTCACCTCTAGCAATTTTCGCATATCGGCTGCATTCTCAAAAAACGCCTCTTCCCCGTAGGCTTGCGCGTATCCCTGTGCCTCGCGGTGTGCATTCATGGCCAACATCGCACACCGTTCAGAAATAAAGGCTTCCAGTCTGATACGGATCTCTAGTTCTGGTGTAGTCATGGTGCCACCTTCATCCTTTCTTGCGCTTGGGCTTGGATAATCATTCTCCCTATTGCCTCAACGATGGCAGGAACTACGGCGTTGCCGAGTCCTTTAAGTCGGTGAGCACGATTCTCGGTAGGCGTACCGGATGGGTCCAGCCGAGTCGATCCACAGTTGCATGTAAGAAGTTGTGACAGAAGATGCACAAGGTCTGAAGGTTTGACGGTTCGTTGTTCTCTGGCCTTCGATCGACATGATGCACATGCAGTCTGTCCGTTGAACCACACGCCTCGCATGATGACTGGCGATGTTGCCGAGCCCGCCAATGATACGTTTCCCAATGCTTTGGGAGGTCCCTCATATTCGCGCAGCGCAGCGAGCAATAATCCCAGCGTTTGAACACTCCCAAGTCCTCTAACCGGCCATTGAATCGCTTTCTTTCCATTTCCGCATTGCATCGCTTGCATGATTTCGAAAGTTCCGCTACTCGCTTTATCTAGTCCACCTCCGTCCAGCCAAGCGGGTACCCTTGCAACCACTCGACCCACGTCGGGTTCAGTTGGCCACCCACTACCTCCCCAAGATTCCCTTTCCCTCGATCTACCGTGCCGTCTTTCCACATACATTGTCTTGGTGTCGGCCAGGAATGCACCGCTCCCGTTAAGTGCTTCGGATCTGTCATCCCTGAATGTTCGCCGTAAATCGCTCTCGGTGTAGGCAAGAATCCAGACCCGCTTTCGGATGTGCGGCGCATCGACAGCACAAGCTGGAATCCCAAGCACCGCGACTTGATAACCAAGGGCTTCCAGGTCAGCGCACACTTGCTCGATCCCCAAATGGAGGAGGCCATACACATTTTCACCAAGGAACCAAGTGGGCCGGAGAACGGCGAGACAGCGGACCACTTCCGGCCAGAGATAACGCTCGTCCTCTTTGCCTTGCTGTTTCCCAGCGCAAGAGAAAGGCTGACAAGGGAATCCGCCGCAGACAAGATCGACTGCTTCGACCGTGCGCCAGTCAATCGTTTTGATGTCTCCGTAGCGGGGAACGCTAGGCCAATGTTTAGCGAGGACGCTGTTACAGTATTCATTGTTTTCAACTTGCCACTCGATTCGCATTCCAGCTCGTTCAAGTCCATGATCCATACCCCCTATTCCAGAAAATAAACTACCTACCGACATCATCATTTCACCACCATCCTGGTCACGCCCAATTCCTGCGCCATGTGCCGAATATGATCCGCCCCCTCTTGCGCCGTCACGAGCTGGACATCATGGACTTGTTTCGCCAGTTCGAGTTTCTCCGTTTTGAACCGCACCTCTTTCTGCCGTTGCACCTGCCGGGTATAGTTTGCCTCCACCGTGGCTTTGAGTTCCTTGATCTGCTCCTCGATGTTGGCTAGCTCGCGGGGCACCAACCGATCCACCACCACCGGCTCAGGACGCGGCTTTTCGTACACCTCGACCATGACCCAGAGCATCGCCCCGGCCCCGAGAAAGGTCCCACAGATAAAGCACACGGTTTCTCGCCAGTACTGATTCATGTTCATGGATGCTTCTCCTTGTAAGTAGCGAGGGGCCGGGGCTTGATACCGGCTCGCATAGATCCTGGGATGGTTGTCGCCAGTGCCCATTCTCGTTCAGCACTCCGTCCGCCTGCCACTCCTGATCGACAAATCCGGTAGCGTTTATAGCGTCCGTGCGTGTCCTTCCACGCCGCCCTTCGCCGTACTCTAGTTATTATTCCGTAGCTCCCGAATTTCGGCGACCATGCGCCGGACATCCGTTACCGTAAAATACCCTGACGCCAGCGCGACCCCGGCATCCTCGGCGGGGTGTTCATCCGGTGCCAAGCCCTGATCGGTCCAGTTGATAAATTTATCGAGACTCATCGCACACCTCCGTGGTTAATAATCCCGCCACCCGCTCCCATCTCTCGTCACCAGTCGCCAGGTGTAGCAGGGGAATTGTTCCCTGGCGATTTTGTACCGCGTGATCCCGTCTCGCAGATTCCGCGAATGTCCCTTGACTTCGATCATGGTCAAGCTGCCGTCGTTCTGCCAGACCATGAAATCCACCTTATGCCGCACCCCTTGGTCTTTCGTCTCTCTGTTCGGCCTGACCAACCAGAGGGACACAGGCTCATACCACCAATGCTGAATGTTGCCCGCGTGGCGTTCCAGGTCTAGGAATTGCGCGTAGGCGTAATTCCATTTGTCGGTCGGCTTCGGCCAGCCAGGGAGAGGTGAGGGGGCCACCACCGCGCCATCCGGCACAGGAGCTTGCGCTTTAACGGAGCGGCCTTCCGCCCTCACCATTCTCTCGTCCGGGATCTCCACGCTGCGCCCACCTGTGCGCACTCTCACTTGACCCACTCCAAGCACGGAACGCCCGTATCCTTGCACGATTGCTGAAACTCCTTGACAAAACTCACCCGCGCCTCGCCTTGTAAGTCCGACACCATGCCAATCGCAAGCGCCTCCTTGAGCTGCGTCACCACGTTCATCCGGTCGGGATCGTCACCGGCGTAGTCGAGGAAGGCGTCCCAATCAAGAGGGCTCGGCGTGGCCGGGAACGCCTTCCGCCAATCAAGAGGGCTCGGCGTGTCGGCCTGCTTTGCGCCTTCCGTTCGCAGCTCAGCAATCTTCTTGGCGGCCGTCGCCTTGTGCGTGGTGTAGGATTGAGTAGGCGTGGCTCGCTGATCCTCGGCTTGCTGCATCTCCTCATGCGTATACACGCCGCTCAACTCAGCCGGGAACGCCTTCCGCAAGGCTAAGGCTTCCGCACACTTGGCTAACATGAGAAACGGCATCTTCTTCCACATGCTCGTAGGATGTCCCTCTTTGCCAAGCTGAACATACTCATCCCACCGCGCCGATGAGGAGAACAGGCACGGTATACCGCTCACCAGCTTGGTCACTGTGACCCTCGCCACAGCAGGGACGCCATCAAGTCCCACGGTATACTCAGCATCACTCGACCCGGCGTATTGTCCTGTTCGGTCGGCAATCAGTCGGTAGCCGTCAATGCCGGTCTGAAACGTCATCTTCTCAATCTTGTCCTTGCTGTCCCATCGCTTAATGGCGTAAATCTGCTTCATCAGTGGGTCTAGCCCTGTGCGCTTGCAAGCATGAAAGAATAGCTCAAGCTCCAGGTCTGTCGCTCCCTTCGCAACCGTCTTCTTGATGAGTTCGATCTTGTCCCGATTCAATCCTGTCTCGTTCTCTTTTGGTACTACGTTTGACATATCGCTCCTTTCTCACAAATCTCAATGGCGCTTGATTATCGTAGCATTCCGGGCACAACTTCATCGCTCGAAATTCCCGCGTCGTCCAATCACCAGGGATTCCACATTCCCGGCACTGGCTCGCCTCTTTCCCGCTGGTGCACGGGAGTAGCATTAGTCGAAATACTCCGCTGTCCGGTCTGCCTCTCGCGCATCAAACCTGGCCTGATCGCCTTCATACGCCCCTGAGCGATACTTGAGAATGAAATCCTCAAGCGCCTCCGCCGCCCACGTCGAGGGCTTGGTTTGGCTCTTGGACGCCTCCGCGATGATCCGCCGCACCACGCTCGGTTTGGTGATCGTGATACTCTCCCATGTCTCGCATCCGATCTTTGGTCGCCCCATCATTTCACCCCCAGTTTCGCGAGCTTTTTCAACAGCCCTTTTGCTCGATTCGTGTTTCCGCTTTGGGTATTGGCGAGCTTGCGCACTTTTTCCCCACCGAAGCACTTGATCTTTTTGCTCATCATAATCCCATCCTGTCTAGTTTTTTGAGAAACCGTATCCCCATCCGGGTGCTCGCCGCCTTCACGCGCTGCGTGTTTCTCGGCTGCGTGAACTTGGTCACGACGGGTTTGCGATTCACCAGATACCCGGAGTCGTGCCGGTCCAGGCCCAAGAAGTTATCGGAAAACATGTAGCGGAAATACCTCATGGCCCCTCCTAGAGATTGCCAATGATCCAGCCAGCCGCCAGGAACCCCACCATCCAGATCACCACATCACCATAGTCGGCGGTCCGTGGCGCCGTGGCCGTGCGCTCCTCAAGCCCGTGCATCCGTTCGAGCCGGTCCACATAGTCTCGCGTGATGTCGAATTCTAACCGATACGGTTCGCGGGTCATGTTTTCTCCTTCTCGTCTTGATACTTCATCTCAGAATAGAGATCCTGGAGATCCAGGTCACATTCATAGCATGTCTTCTTCCCGACCCTGGCCCAGTTGCCACAGGCGCAGTAGTCTGCCGGATCCTCAATTTCTGAGTCCGCAACGCTCATCGCGCCACCCGCGCATCCGGCAGGCTCGCCCAGTATTCCAGCGCCAGCACTTCACATCGCGCCGTCGAGGCTTGGGCCTTGATGCCCCACGCCAGCGAGCACACGTTACACATGGAGTACGTCCCGCCCTGGTCGGTCAGGGTCAATGCAATTTCCCGGTCGTGACAATAGGGACATGTCATCATGATCCACCCTCCTTTGCTCGGTCGTGCTGCTCACACAGGAGCATCGTGCGGCCATCAATAAACCCCGTATTGTACCGTTGCTGCTCATAGGGCTCTGCGGAAAATTCCACCGGCTTTGTCCACTCCGGGAAACTCCGTGCATCGAGAAACCCTTGCTGCTCGGCCCTCGCTCCGCGAGTCTGCTTCACGAGAAACCCTAAATGCTCGTCGTAGGAAACCATTGGGCATCACCTCCAATCTGTAATGATTGGAGATACAGCAAGGCTGGTGCCGAAATCGAACATGAGGATTATTGCGAGGTTAGGAATATGGAGGCGCGATAACGGATTGAATGTGGGGCGTAAATGTGTCTCATGTGGCGGTTTGGCTAGCGCCCGAGGTGGTGGGCGATGAGGTCTTGGGCGAGGCTCTTGCCGTCTCGTTCGACGGAGCCCACGATCCGATCAATCGTGGGCTTCCCGCAGGTCATCACCTTGAACGGTCCACGGGCCAGCCAGGCTTTCGTGAACGCCTTGGCTTCGGCCCATCCCGGTTCCTTCTTCTCTGGGGTATTGACGCCCTCGACGCGGATCTTGACGACGCCCCCCGGCTGAAAGGCGAAGACATGGAAGGTATCGCCGTCCGGCTGATTCACCACGGCCCCAGGTGGGACATCAATCACGAGGCAACCCCCCGCATTGGCTTTGAGCGGGATGAGCATCGCCATGATGGTCAATCCAATCAGACAGAGCACGATGACGATGAACAAGAGGAGATCGATGCTCAGCCAGTCCTGCCACGGCTTTTTCAGCTTCCTTCCACTCATCTATCGCCGATGCTTTCCGCCGGTCACGGTTTGGATTGCGGTATTCGACGCACGCGCACTCGCCGAGGCGGCCGTACTCCCCCCACTCAAGGCCGCTCCCGCCCCAATCGAGCCCCCGACAATCGCCGCGCCGACAATCTCAGGACCAGCCCCACGCGAATAGCCAAACATCCATTCATCCTGTTCGGCCTTTGTCAGGAGAATACAATTTGAGAAATCCCCATCTGTGTAGAACATCACTTTTTTGTCTGGACCCTCACATCGTGCCAACCGCCCAAAGGATAAATTGGTTCCAAAGGATGAGCGGTCCTCAGCGGGGACCACCTTGACGAATTTCCCGCTCGGCTCTTTGTACGGCGTAATGCAGGAAGATAGCGACATCGCACATAGTAACAACACCACAGCCTTCATGATTGATCCTCCATTATTAGGGAATTCTCCCAGAGTACAATGAAATCATCCGCCACACTCACAAGGCCCTATGTCGATACTTTCACGCGAGTGGACGGCGCGTTTCAGGCCAGTTTTTTGCAATTGAATCAGCGACGTATCTTTGAGAATAGTGTGACGAAATTCAGCTTCCAATTCAATGCGTTGCTGAAAGACTCCTGGTTCCATTTCGGCAACCTTGAGCCAGTACGCCTTCCCGCCGCGCACGCATCCGATGCAGTTGGCATGTTCAGACCAGTGGTACATTGCTGGCGGCCTGACGCCCAGAGATACGCAATAATCGGCTGCCTGTTGCTTGGTGACTTTGCCGTCAATAAGCGGGAAAGCAGTCTTGTAGCCGCCCTGCCAGCCTCGCGCCGTGGCTCTCTGGACGCGCTGCCATTCGATAGCAGAGAAGCCCAGTACATTTGTGATGTCTATGACGCCTGCTGCCCTAAGCATCTTGAAATACTTGTCTCGCTGCTCGGCTTTCAGGATGCGCGAACAGAAGGCCATGCGGTTATTGGCAATGGCGTGCTCATCACGGAATACCTGAGTTACGGAGCGCCCGTCCGACTGCTCTGTAATTGGATGGCCTACAGCCTCAGAGAATTCTCTAAGGAACCGGTACGTGTCTGGGTGCTCTTCCTTGGTGTCGTGAAAGAGCCATACGACTTCGCCTTTCGGGAACTGGCGCAAGGCCCATGCCGCAGCCCACGCCGACGTAACACCACCAGAATATCCGACAACGATCCTACGCATGATGCTTCGCTTTCTTTCGGTTACAGGCTCGAACCCGCGCATGAATCTATCGGTTGCTGTGCCACCTCACTTCTCATAGCCCCTCCGTTAGAGTTTGATCGGCTCCGCCTTGGCGAGCAGATCAGTTTTGTTGTTACTGCCAAAGGTGGTTTGAAACCAGTACCCGACCGACCCCAGCCAAGCCGTACTATACGTCCCCAGCATCATGTCGGCAATACGTTGATTGGCCTCCGGGATGCTGGAGGTCACGACGAAGTAGAGAACCCAGAACTCCCCCGCCGTCAGGAGTAGGCAGATCCAGAAATGCGGGTGATGAAACTTGGATGGTTTCTTGTCGGTTTGATCGTCGCTCATTTGCCCCTCTCAATCAATCGATCCAATTTCGCGTCCATGCGCTGCGTGGTGGCTTCGATCGCTGATAAGCGGTGCGTATTGGCAACGTGATAGGATTGCAGCACAGCAATGTTGGTCGTGGCGGTCTGAGTCCGTTCACGCAGGTCTTTTTCCATGCTATCCATACGCGCCTCCACGGACGTGAATTTCCGTGTGAGCCAGCCAAACCCTGCTGCCAGGAGTAGGGCAATTCCTTTAGACAGGGCCTCAATCACATCCCACCAGAACCCATGTTGGTCGTTCACGCATACTCCGATCCACGCATCATCTGCGCTAACTCCAACGCCCGCCCCTTCACTTGTCTGGCCCATACACTATCGAGCATCTCATCCGCTGCCGTGTCGTAATTGCCCAGCTCGACCGCCTGCAAGAACCTCGCAAACTTCTTGAGGCCCGCCAGCCCGAGGTTGAACGCCATATCCAGAATCACCCATTGCCGAGGCGGCGAGAGTTCGGCGTACCAGGGGAAGGCGTGCGTGACTTCGAGTTGCACATCGGTGAGGTCGTCGAGGAAAATCTGATCCGCCGCCTTCTTCGTGATCGGCTTATCGCGGAGATTGTGCCCGTAGCCAATCGTTTCGATTCCGAGCGTGTCCAGGTACATCTTCAAATTCGGCTTGCCACCCTTACACTCATGCCGGGCGATGAATTCGGCTAAGGTTTCACTCATCAATGCTCCCCTTTGGGCGTTGACTCACCCCGTCCCAGCGATGGTTTCGGCTAAGGTCCTCTGTAGACCAGTCGCATCCCCAACATTTCCACGGCGTCGCGAGCGTTTCTTTCTCTAACGGCCGACCACACGCTTTACACTGCGTTTGCCAGTATTGGATGACCATTCCATCCCCCCGTGCGCTGATTCATCACGCCACCGCTTGCACCTGTTGCCGGATTTCGTCCCAAATATGCTGATGTCGTGCCGAGGCCATCTCCTCTCTCTGCGCATGCTGATGGAATGCGATGGTCCGATCGAGACAGTTCCCGCAATTCAGGCAACTCCACATCATGACCGGCCTCGCCCATCGAAGCGACACCTGCCAGGAGTCCCGCTCCCAGCAGGGCCGCTCCACCATCAGCCCATGACATCGCGCACACGGCATACCCATCCCCTACACCGGAATCTGCGTCCAGAATCCCTCCCAGCGCAATGCTTGGGAAGAGTAGGTTAAATCCAAAATAGAGGCCTGATTGGCCGCCGAGGCCAAACTCCCAGCCACTTTCGATCCTGCCGGATTGGCAACAGTCCTCCCGCCAGTGGCGTCCTGGTAAAACCGAATTCTCACATGCTGCCCGATATAGGGGTTCCCCATATCGAGCGTCGTGACATTCCCAGTTAACGCGCCCACCTCATAATATGCTGACGCCAGCGCGGTGATATTGATGGTTGTACTGTACGCCAGCGCGCGTATACGCTGCCGTGTGATGCCGTCTGGGCTATGGAAATTCGTCCCGTCAGAGGCGAACAGTACACCCTCACCTTTCAACATGTTCCAGATCCCAAACCCATTGAGCGTTTCCGTTCCGTTCATATCGACCACGATCGCGTTATCCAGCGTATTGCCGTTGACGATGGCCGCCGTAAACCCATTTCCCAACGTGGCGGCGGCTGGCACATTGATGGTCATCCCGGCCCCCGTACAGAGCAGCAAGTGGCCGTGATGCTCTTTGGCAATAGTAAAGGTCGTGGACTTCGTCACCACCGGCATCGTCAGACGAGCCGGAGAGCGATCTACTTCATACCAATCCGTCCCGCGCCGCTGGATTAGCAGATATTTCTTCGTATCGTCGAGCACGTAATCCGCGCTCCGATCCAGCAAGATCTGCCCCGATCCAGTGGCCGCATGCTTCACCACCACGAATCGCGCGGCATTGTTGTTTCGGAGAAGCAAGAGCGAGCCGTCAGGATAGTTCGTTTGGATGATGTTCGCCAGATCGTCGGACGCGGCCAACGACTCCGTTTCAACCACGAGCACCCCGCCGCTGCCCGCAGGCGTGATGGACCCTGCCGCAATCGTCACCGCCAGATCCGCCGCCCCCGCGCCAGGGATCTGCTTCGTCGCGGCGAGCATTGCCTCTAAGCCAGCCTTGAACTCTCCCTCGGTCCTGGCGTTGTCTGTTAAATAATTCACTGCAGGTAATGTTGCCATGAGAAAACCTCCTCAGTATCCGTGCACGATTGCATCCACTAGGCCAGTCGTGGCCACGCCATCTTTGTCGAACACTTTCACCAGCGGCCCCAAGGCCGCGTTTTTGTCCATCACTTTGGCATACGCCGCCGCCCCCGCGTCATCGAGCAGCATGGTGCGCACCGAGATAATTTCGCGATAGCTTTTCGTGAGCGCCAGCCGCGTGCCGAGCGCCGAGATCGCCGCAGCGTTGATCGTCTCCAGAAGATCCGGAACATCAAAAATTACACTTAGTTCTTGCAGCACGGCCTGCACCGTCCCGGCATAGCCGATAACCCGGATCTTGTACGGCTGCCGTCGGAGATGATCGATCTGCCCAGGCCATTGCATGTAGGGGCCCACCGCGCTCCACATGGCGACATCGGCGCTGCCCCACATCAGTGCGGTGGCGTCGCTCTGCCACATGACCGCACTGGAGTCGGCCTGGTACTCGATCGACCACAGCCCCGCCATGGTTATCTGCAATTTCAGCATCGCATCCAACTGAGCGCTCGTCGGCTCCACGGTGAACTCGTAGGTCATGCGGCTGAATGCCGCCGTCCACATGAGCGTTAGCGACGATGGCGACCACATCGGCGCAGAATCCTCCGTCCAAAAGACGGCGCTCGCGTCCGCTTTAATATCCCCACTGATAATCGAGCCATCCGTGATCGTCCCAGGCCAGCCGAGGGCACGATGATCGTCGGTCAACACAATGTTATCGATAATCACCCCGTCGTACACGACCGTGAGCGCCTTTGCGGTGAGACTTTGATTGCCCGCCACATCCACCGCTTTCACCAAATACGTCTGTGTGCCGGTGCGTTTAAAAATCTGAAAGTCCGTCACGCGCAGCACCGACTCATGCGCCGGCGTGGCTGCCTCCCAGTCGGTCGAATTGCCTGGCCTGAACCGCACGAGAAACCCCGCATGGTCGGCAGGCGGGGTGTAGTCCCACCGCAGCCGCTCCCCTTCGAGCACCAGCGCTTGCACATCCGGCGGATTGAGAATGCCCCGCACGATCTCGGCAGTCGGCGCCGTCAGCACGCTGCTTTCCACACCAGCCGTCGAAACACTCGTGACCAACACGCGCACCACCTCGCCTGACGGAATGCCACTGATGGGAAAGGCCCCGGTCGCCGATTCACCGAGCAACACATTCGTCCCGTTGCTGTCGGTGCGATACACGCGCCCCGCCTTGTAATGCGGCGAGCCGGGTGGCGACCACGAGACCCATATCGATTGCGTCGCATCGATTTGCTCCAGCATCGTCAAATCCTTCACGTTTTTTGGAGGCCCCGTCATGTCCTCCAAGGCACTGTATTGCACTTGATTCGTTTCAGACACGGCTGAGTCATCGTAGACTGCCGCGTTATACTCCACGGCGGTGATACGCACAGCGAGGTCCTGTGTCCGCTCGATCGACATGATGCGAAACGGTTTCGTACTGATGAGCGTCTCGCCAAATGCCCACACCTCGCCCTTGACTGGCGTGACTTCCCACGATCCTGAGATCGCCAAGGTGGAGACCGTACCGGGCGGTGTCGTCACCGTCGCGGTTTCCACCGTATCATCATCGTGCCGCACCAGGATTTCGTAGGTTTTTGCCGTTTCGATTGTCACCGATCGATCCAGCACGATTGTCGTACTGGATGATCCAGCCAATGCCCGACCGCCAAACCCCCATTGCGGAATATCATGTTGAAACCGGATGACATCCCCAGGCTCACACGCCACCGCATCCAGCGCCGCCTCAAAGGTAATGGTCCGCGTGACGTAGCGGTTTACCTTTTGATTAAACCGCGCCAGCCGCGCCGCATGCGAACTGCGAGTGATTCCATACCCGCTGATCGTCTTCCGGCGCGGCTGCTCGGAATTCGTCGTGAGGAGCGCATCTTCCAGCACGATCATGTCTTGCGCGTAGCCATTGCTAGCGTTGAGATACTGTACCTCGAAGATATTGGATCGATCCTTCAAGGATAGGAAAATTTCCTCAAACGAGTCTGCCGTGATATTCGCCATAGTGAAGAGCTGGACAGGAACAGATGGCTTTTCAATCTTGATGCGGATGTAGCTGCCGCTCTTGATCGGCGAAGCCTGGCCGATCAGGCAGATCCGTTGCACCGCCGCCCAGATATTCTCTCGATCGGCATCGAAGACGAAATCGCAGGTCGCGCGCGGCTCTGTGCCGCCAATGCCATTGGGCACCAGCTCATCGCAGAAAACGGCCCAGTCCAGAAAGCTCTGTATGTCCAGATCGTTCGACCGCACTGCATAGACGGCCCCGGCCTGTGTACTGCCAGTCCACGCCTGCGCCAATGTTCCACTTTGCGCGCCATAGTTGATTGTGGCCACGATCCCGATCGCCTGCAGAGATGGCACATGCAGCACGTCTCCCTTACGCAACGTCGAGGCCGTCCAGCCGGTGCCAGATCCGGTAAAATTCACCGAGCCATTCGTCACCGACAGCGTTCCCGCCTCGTGCAGTTTCTTCCAGGTAAACCGTCCATGCCCATACCGCTCGTTGGTCAACATATCGAACACGACCCAGGCAGGGTTCCGGCTATAGACCTCCTGATACAGGAGCTCGGTACTCCACCCCTTGACGCGCACACCATGCAAGAGACAGGTTACTCGCGGCAAGCCGCCGCTCAGTTGATTCGTAGCCACAGCCCGCACAGCTAACAGCGCCGTGTGCGGATACGTGTAGTTGTCGTTCACCAGCTCCGTGATCGCCTCGCGCCTCACCGTATCCACCCGCTTTGTGGACGTACTTTCTGCAGTGGTGCGCCGCACGCGGATGTCATACTGTCCACTCGGCAAGCTGTCCACTCGGATCGTCTCACGGATCACGGTGCGCGTGTGCTTCCGAATCCGCTGCCGTGGCCCCGTCGTCCATGTCCCGAACGCGCTCAATTTATAATCCACTTCGATAAATACATCGGTTCCCGCAAAATCACCGTTGTCGTTGATCAGAAACAACCCACCTGGAAAGGTGAGCTTGACTTCGACGGCATTGATATTTGACCCGATCGTCGTATAGGTAATAAAACTCGTCGTGAGGAGCGCATCAGCATCGTATGTCACTCCCGCCTTGTCGTCAAACAACGTGATGGGGGATTGTGTAATCAGGCCAGTGCGCGCCTCAAGCGACACGCCTGAGAAGTTCTCGACAGGCTGTTGGTTCATGTGCACACTCCCGATGGCCAACACCTCGCCTTCCGATACGGCATACAGCAGATTCAACACATCATTATTCGATTCCGTCTTGACTTGGGCTGCAATCAACTGCCCGCCGACACGATGCTCGCCGTATACCACCGGAATCGGCGCACCGATGCGCGTGCCGTTGGTGATCCCACTGAATCCATAGGTGTTCGATGATTGCAGATCACTGGAGCTGGTCGGCACATTCGCCGCCGTGGGCCGTCCCGCCATCATATTCTCGATGGTTGGAAACGCCTGCATCCCGACGAGCCCACCAGTCAACAGCCCGGAGGCCCACGTAGGCATCCCGACGTGCCGGAGCGCCCAATAGACGCCTAGCGGCGGAAAGACCACCCCGGAGACAATTTTCCCGATCGTGCCGCGCAAGCGCGGATACAGCACGATTTCCGCACCAGGCACCAGGATATGCGTGTCCCACTCCTGCCGAGCGAGCACGCGCCCACCGTCCACCGCCACCCAGTCGCCTACATGGCAATCCGCCGGCACAGCCTCACTCAACCACCTTCCGGCAGGGCACGGCAGCATCTCCCGCGAGCGATCTGGCTGGAGCGGATCACGGATGAAGATTAGTTGACAGAGGCGTATGATGTCACTCGTAGACATAAAACCCTATAATGCGCTCACGCCACGGCTCACGATCCACCCGGCTGATCACCGCGCCGGTCGTGCGCAAACTATGGAGAAACTCCACCTCGGTGAGCAGATAGCCGATATGCCCGACCGCCTCGCCACTGCGAAATTCCACGACGCCGCCCGGCACCGGCTGCTCGCACCGCCTCCATCCACCCAACCGCTCGGCAATCCACCGTTTCACGTCCGTCGGCACCTCAGCCGAGACGAAGGGATCGGGAATCGGACGCCCGGCCCGTCGGCAACATTCGACCACCAGCCCGAAGCAGTCGGTTGCCGTCCCTGGCAACCTCGCCCCGATCTGATAGGGCATGCCGAGCAGATCCTCGACCGGCACCATCACAACCTCCCCGACTGCGGAGACAACAAGGGAAACCCACCGAATCGCGGTACGTTCGCATGCGCTCGGCACCCGTTCGACCCTTCTAAGATTTTGCTGCACGTTGCCAGTCCGCCTACGTAGCCGCACTCCGCGCTCTTGTAAATCCACCGGCAGCTATCCCGGAAGAACCGACCGGACGGGAACTGATGGTGCGAGATCCGATCATGGCCAAGAATGAACGTGACAAACTGCGCCCCCTTCACCTGGATGCTCATAATCTCATACCGCTCGTCCAGCACCACGGCATCAGGGTCAGCCAGGTTAGCGGAGTTCACATATTTGATCGAGACCCGCGCGCCGCGCAGTTCGTTGAATTCCACATACGCACTGATTTCGCGCGTCACGTTTGAAACTGATACCGATACGTCATGGAGCCCCCCCTTCGCATCCTGTGAGAGCTCTTCGATCTCACAGCCGAACGGCGCGTAGTTCTGCCCATCGAACGTCACCGTCGTGGGATTCGGCACCAGCCGCAGCGTGGTCGAGGCGTTCACCTCCACCGTAATCAACGGCAACCAGGCCGAGACCATCGCCAGTTTGTTTTTTTCAGCGACTAAGCTGGCAGTCAGTTGCCTCATAGCGCTTCCTCGACCTCGATCGGCCCGATGTTGTAGTGCGCCGTGCCGACAGATCCCAATAATTTCACCGGAGGCGGATTGCTCGCATCATGTTTGAACCGGCAGGAGACCACCTCCGCCGTGATCGGATGCGTAAAGTCGAACGCCTCCGCTCCGCCCTTCCGCGCATCCCAAAAGGCCAGCCACGTCGTGCGATCGGCAGCCGGGACGCCTTGATGCAGAAACTGAAACGCCCGTGGCGCCGTGGTGCTCTTGGCCCGCGTCTGCGCGTACCCCGCCTCGTAGCCAGTCCGCACCACCTGATAGGCACGCGGGATCTCCACGAAGCTATCAGGCGCAATCGCGATGGATGGATAGGCTGCCATTTATGCCCCTCCAAACGCCTGCCGAAGATCCGGATCGCGGTAAATGATATCCACGATCATGCCCTTCAGCTGCCGGCGGTAATTCACCTGCGGCGCATCGGTGCGCCCGGAATTCACGATATTGATAGAAATGTTGGGTTGACTCTCTGTCTGCACACCACCGTCGTTCAACTTCGCGAGCGCCTGCATCCCGTGCCGATTCAACACACCCTCGCCAGGTGTCAACATCGCGCGAACAGTATCCTGATTCCCTGCCCCGAGCACCATGCCCCCGCTCGCAAACTTCATCGCCCCCACATCGATGCCAGAGACATTCCTACCACCGAGGCCACCGAACAGCTCAGACATCCCTCCACCAATCCCACCAAACCCGCCCGTGAGCGCCTTCAGTGCAACGGCCGTCGCCAACTGCGCCATCACTTGGGCAATGATCTGCTTCGCAAAGTTGGCGAAGCTCGAAAACAAATCTTTCAGCGACTTAATTTTATTATCCATCACATCAAAGAAGAACTGCCGAAAGCTCTGCTCCATAAACTGCGCCGTCCGCTGCGCCATCTGCGCCCCCATGCCAAAGGCCGATTGGGTGTCCTGCACATACCTCTGCAGGCCGAGTGCCCACCCCTGGAAGATATCGCCAGAGTATTGCTGATTGATCGCCGCGAGCTTTGTGAGGGACTGAATCTCCACCGTTTCCCGTTCCTGGGCGGTCAGGGTGGTGCGGTTGAGAATCTGCTCCTGCAACTGCGAGTCATGATTCTGCCAGGCGATCAGGAGCCTCCCAGATTCCTCCGTCGTGAGCTGCAATTGATTGGCCAGGCTCGCCCGCAGCAACTCCATCTGACCGTCGTACATCGCTTCCATCGACGCCCCGACCTGATTGCCGTAGTCAACCCACGCTTGCGCATTCTTGACGAGCGACTCCCGCTCACGGGCCGCCGCCTGATCGCGGAGCTGCACTTCAAACTGCGTCCGTTGCACGATCGCCTGGCCACGCCGCGCCTGCTCCGCCTCATCTTCTTTCTTGAATTGCGCTTGACGATCGAAGGCCAGAAACAATTCATTCGGTCCCGCCGCCGCCTCGCGCGCGAGCTTCGCCTGAATCTCCAGCGCCCGATTCTGCGCCAAGAAGATTTCCAGCTTGGCCTTGCCGAGCTTCTCCTGATCCGCCAACACCGGCACCGTCGCGCCCATGAAGACATCCCGGCCACCAGATGGCTTGGGCGATTCCCCCCCGCCCACTGCGCCGAGCTGATCCTGGAAAATCTGATGGAGCCGCTTATCCGTTTGTTGATCGAGATTCTTCCGGCTCTGCACGAGTACATCATCCCAAAACTTCTTCATCGACGCGCTGGCGCCCATCTTCTTGAAGAATATATCCAGCTCCATCGACAGCTCTTTCAACCCATGCCCCAGCAACGTAAAAATAGAGGCGAGCCCCTGCATTTCCAACTTGAACACTTTACTCACTGGGCCGGTCGCGGCATCACCCATCGATTGCATCAGCTGCGTGAGCGGCCCGATCAGTTCCTTCCCGATGGCCAACTTGAACCCTTGCGCGGATGCCTCCAGCTTCTTGATTTCATCGTTGAACTTGGAGGCCGCGAGCGCGGTATCCTTCGACATCACCACACCAAGCCGCTGGGCCTCGCGCATCAACTCACTGATCCCGGCCTTCCCCTGATTGAGAAACGGAATCATGTTGAGCCCTGATTGTCCGAAAAGCCTGACCGCCGCGTCGGCCTTCAGCGCCCCATCCGGCATCTTTGAAAAGACATCGGCCAGTTCGAGCAAGACATCCACCGTCGGTCTGACCTGCCCGCTCGCCGTTGTGGCCGACACCCCAAGGCCGGTAAAGAGCTTCGCGCCTTCTCCGCTGCCACGCGATGCCTCAGCAATCGACTGCGAGAGCCCCTTCATGGCCACCGTCAGCTGCTGGCCTTCGAGATCCGCCATATTCGCCGCGTGCGCCAAGGCCGTATAGGCTGCAACCGTCGTCCCGGCCCTCTGCGCCCCTTTGAGGGCTTCTTCGCCAAAGTTCGCCGTGCTCTTCGCAATGGCAAACAGCGCCGTCCCGGCTATCGTCAGCTGCGTGCGCCAGTCCTTAATGAAATCGTTGAACCCGGAGAGCGCCCCCTGCGAACTGCGGAGTTCATTCTTAAACTCGTCGGCAACCAGTCGAAGAACGAGGGCTAATTCCCTATTCTCAGCCATCAGCGCACCTCAATACACGTTGTAATCCGGCACCGGCCAAAACCTACTGTCCACCGACAAGCTCCTCGTCCTAACCGTGCTCCGGCTGCCGCCGTGTGTATCCGGTGTGCTCGCGGCATCCTCGCCGTAGCCGAGCACCAGCGAGAGCCCCGCGCACGTCCCCACCCCATCGATCGACAGCAACGCATCGCCAACCCCCACGACAGTGGCGAGGCCGGCGCAGACGCCGACCGCATCACCCGGTCCCCCAGTCTGTAGACGAGCAAGTAGAAGCGACACATTCGGTCCTCAGTACGCCGTCACTTCGGCCCAGGCCACATCCACCAGCACGCGCACATTGTTTGTTGTCGCGCTGCCCAGCACCAGATTTTCAAGCACAACCCCCTCATTGGGCGCCAACACCGGCGGATGGACCGCCTGCTGACTACTGTCGAGTAACCGCTTCATAACCGGACGCGACGTAGCCGAGACCGACGACATCCACGCCATCATCGAGGCGATCGGCGAGCCGTCCTTCGTCGCCGTCCATCCGGTCATCCCGTTTGTCGAACTGCTGCAATATCGCACATGTGCCCCGCCAGGCGCAGCGGACATGCCCGACGTGCGCATCGTCGATGCCGATGGCGTGGCCGTGTTCGTCGTATCGACCGCCGAAAAATTCGTGCATTTGTACAGGCCTATTTCCAAATCGTATGGCACCACCACACTCCCAAACGGCAGCACACTCACCTCGATCAGCAACGGCACGAGCAGATTGCTCCCCGCATTGCGGATCTCAAACAGCCGCGCGTTGACGACCTGCCCAAGTAGCAGCGTGATCTTCGCCGAGGTGCGGTAGTGCCCCAGCGCGCCATGGTCAATCGGTTTGATATGGACATTCGCCCCCTTGAAGGCTGCGCCTCCGCCGCCGATCAGACTCCCATTGTCAAGTTGAATTTGTATCGGCATGCGCCCTCCTCAGTTCCACACCCATGACACATTCCATTGTCCATACAGCCGTGTGCCTTGCCCATGGCTGGACAGCTGCGACGTATTCATCCCATAGATCGTAAAGCCGGTCGCGGCGATAATCGTCCCAGCCATCACTTTCACCGTCTCCACCCGATGCTCGTCGGCGGAATGGTCGGCGGAATCTTCCGGTCTGATCCACGCCTCCACCAACGAACCTGACAGGATGCCGCTTTGCCCCGTGATCGCGACCGATGCATCAGACTGGCCAGGGAAGGCCCCAAAATCTACCACCGCCGTGCCTTGCGCCCCCATCACTCCTCCGTAATTTCACTCGCCGTCGTCAACCTCGGAATGACCGATACGGCCATCGTGATCGGCGCGATCAACGTGCCGACATAGTCAATAATGCCGGACCCGCGCGAAATGCTCCAGTACGTGATCGGTGATCCTGGCGAGGCCGTACAGACCGGGAAGAGCACCGCCGCCGCCAGATTGACGCGATTCCCGACCACCGTCCAGCCCGCGCCACTGCGCGCCACCGTTTGCCGACTGTATCCCGTATAGGCCGTCTCATTGATCGACTGCGATCCGCCGATGCCGGGATCTGCCACATGCAGCGCGAGCACATGCCCCGTGAACGGAGACCCAGCGGCATTGTCGGCCACCGTGGCAATCGCCGTACCGAGAAAATAGAGCCTCAGCAGATCGTTGCGCCATGTCGTTCCCTTGGGCATTTATGGCCCACCCGCCGCCCTCGGCTCATTGACCAACCGAGGGATGACTGTGTACGCGCCGCCGCCAACCGTGAACGCGGTCCCACTATCAAGGTGTAGCCGGAGATCAAAATACCCCGTGGAGTCTGTGTCAGATTCAAAACAATACTCCAGCTCCGTCTTAAACCCGTTATTCAGGCCCACAATGGCAGGAACATCGTTCGCGGTGAATACCACCCCACCGGCAACAAATGTCCCTGCGGTCGACAACTGGTTCGTGGTGGCCGAGCCGTTCGCGGGCACATCCGATCCGCTTTGCACCCCACACATCTTGATATTGTTCACGCTGAAATCATCCGTGATTGGAGCATAGGCCCCACCCGTCGAGAAATAGGGATGGAAAGCGGAGATGGGGCAATTCGCGCCTCCGCACACCACGGCGAATCGAACACGGATCTTTCCGCCTGCGGGGAGTTTGTAACTGGCAAAGTTTTCAGCGGCCCCCGTGGACGCAAACCCATGCGGGAGCATCGTTGGGGAGGCTTCGAGCCCGCGCCAGTCATGTAGTTCATACCGCGCCTGCGTGAAGGTATGCGCCGGCGCGCCCGCCGCGTTGTTCGTGCAGGCGGTGTTCGTGATCGTCGAAAGAAACTGTTGGTTATAAGTATTCCCCAGCAACGCCGAATCGGTCAGATTCGTAGAGGCTGGGACGATCGAGATATCAACGGTATCACCACCAACATACGAGTTCGTGACGGTAAACTCATACGTGTTGTCGGTGGGACGCATCGAACTGATAACGGCGTTATTGGACCCGTTTTTACGAAACGTGACGCCCGTGGCGGAGGAGGCCGGTAACATGGGCGGCTTGAGGTTATTTATGAAGGTCACGCGCACGACCGATGTGGCGCCCGCCTCTACGCTACAGGTGGAGAATGTGGGCACTTCAAACGCGCCTTGGTCTGGCAGGCCATTGGCCGCCCCGCCGATAGCCGTCCCTCCATCGATGGCGACTGATCCGGCCTTCAACCGAAGATCGCCAGTTGACGGAGACACCCATATGGCTGACGCGGTGCCAGTTGTCAGGTTATCCGTCAACGTGGTATTGGTTCCCAGGTTCCGCACATTGTTCGTGAACCCTAGTGCGATGTTATTTTGGACGACCGTATCGACCGTACTGGAACTAGGGATATTGATCCCATTCGTACACCCACCCGTCTTGCAATAGAATGCGTTATGCCGAACAATACTTCTCGTTGGGGTTTGGAGGTTAACCGTAATAGCTGTCGTGCAATTGCCGCTAGACACCACCATATTGCGCTCGATAACATTGTCAAGATAGGACAGGAAGATTTCGCTTCCAGAGAGCGTGATAACGCAATTATCATGTACGTAGTTGTTCCGAAACTGCATGCGTGATGGTTGCTTATAGAGCTGTGCACCCATCTGTGCATTATGATCGAATTCGCTGTATTCGATGATCGCGTCATCGGTACCGTTGTCTGTGTAGATCCCGTGGTCAAATGCATCATGCCCATTATTGTGAAAACGTGACCGGGTAACATGCAGGAAATGCACATGCGCCGTAAACATCCCGATCCCAGCGTTGCGGCCTGTCACTCCGTCCAACGTGATCCGGTTAGACGGCACCGAGATAGTCCCGTCAATGCGAAACGCAAATCCACGTTTCCCATTAGGCGCGACGACGTTGGTGTTGTCTACAATGAGCTGCTTAATGCTGATGTCGTTCTTACTCGTAATCCTAAATGCATCTCCGTTGGTCGCCCCAACAGGCGTTTGGATCGTGACGGTCTGCCCGTTATAGGCCCACAGCTTTGTAGGTTGGCTGCTGTTCACGCCTGATTTTAACGTGTTGTCGAACGCCGAAGCATAGGTTCCCGCTAGGACGTAGATATTATCCCCACTTGCATGTGCCGTCACCGCCGCCGTGATCGAATTGTAGACCAGTTCAGACCCGCTCCCACACGTTTCTGTGGCCGGATTGAAGTCGGTATCAGAGGGTGCCGAGCACCCGGAGGTAGTGCTATCAACATAACGGTCTGTCGCGTTCGCTGAGAACGGAATCGCCAACAGTACAACCGTGACCATTGCAATTAATTTCACTGTAGCACCTGTGGAGCAACGGCCCGTCGTGCCGTCACGACTTGCGCAAATGAATCATCAACAGTCGCAAGGGAATCCGCGCCACCCGATCCACTAAACCGCACCATGCCCTTGACGTTGCCGCTGCCCGTATTGTCGGTCAGCGGACCAAGGATCGTGACGCCGTTGTGTTTGCACGAGAGCTGATCCCCCACTGCACGGGTTTCGAGTGTGTCGTCGCTCCCAATCGTGACCCCCACCGTGCCGTCTTCGGTCGCAACCCCGTCGAGTACGTTACCGACTCGCGCAATGGGGCTGGCCGCATCGCGTAGAACACAGAAGGCATAGGTCGAGGTACTTGTGCCGGTGTGACGAACGCCGGGGCCAGCTTCCGCATTGGTCGCGGACACACGAGTCAAGGTCTTGATCGTGATTCGATGGAGCATGTCCGTTGAATCGAGCGCCGTGGAGTTATAGAGGAGGTTCGTCGCAGCGGCGTTGGTCATCCGCAGCGTATTGCTGACAATCCCGGCGGCTGCGGTCCCGGTATAGCGCGTCCATGTGTGGTCGCAGACATACGTACCGTCCGTATCGTCAGGACACGTAAACGTCTCTGCGACCGAGGTAGCCGCCCAAGCGGTTGTCACAGACACAAGGTATGCAGGCACTACGACCGGCAGATGGAAGGCAACATTGAGCCAGTGCAGGATATCAGGGACGTAGGAGGCGAGCGGAGCTGAACGGCTCCAGACCTCTTGCCCTTTGACCATGAGCCGCTGTTTCCCGTCACGCGAACGCTTAAGGTTGATCGCATTGGCATCGACAATTGCGGACAGGACCTCCCCCACAGTTGTTTCAGTAATCGGGCGACCGAGGACGCTTGCGAGAAAGGTTTTTTGCTGGGAGGTAAGTGGCGCGGTCAGATCGATCTGACGCACCCCCGCACGAACGGGGAGCGTCGGGCCGCTACACAACGCGATACCGTTGATTCGCGTATTGTCGAGTCGCAGACTCGTGCACTCAGTGTTAATGATATTGCTATGGGCACGAAACGGGTCCGATTCGGTCCCTGTCCCTTCGTAGGTCGCAAAATACTCAACGGCTTTTGCTGGTATTGGGATGATCAGTAGTAGGAGAAGGAGCGCAATACTCATCTTAGTTGCTCAAGCTGTTGACGGTGAACCGCACATCTGCAAACCCCCACAAACGGAAATCTGTCATTTGCGTCGAGGTGGTCGCTGTGGCATCGATTTGGCAGGACCCATAGAGCGTCGCCCCTGTGGCCACCGTGCCATTGATGGTGATAGCGGAGCTGGTCGCCGCCACCTGCCGATACTGGGTGGCAGGCGTCAAGAGTACGGCTCGCTCGCCCGTGGTGCTATGCGCAGCAAAGATATCCGTCCCAGGGCGATACGACTGTATGGCGCAATCCAGTTCGATATTGCCACTCGGCGCGGCATTTTTACTTACGCCATAGAGTCGTACCGTCGCGGTCGTGACATGGCTCATGTCGGCGGTCACGGAGAGTGCAAAATCGACCGAATCCGTATCCACGTCTGTGAGTGTCGCCCACCACGAGGCGGGCTGATTGGTAATGACGCTCTCTTCCGCGATTGCTGTCGCCCCGCGTGGCGACAAGGCGACCCGCATGACTTTCTCAGGATAATAGGCTGATCCGAACTGATACATCGCGTTCTTCGACGCGGCATCAGGATCGTAGGTCAGCATGCAGGCGTTGCCTTCCACATCCCACGGGATACACCCGGTAAAATTTGTCCACACATAAAACCGAGTATTCGCATCAGGATTCGGGCGAGCGAGCGGCCCCAGTGTCCCGTCAGCATAGAAGCACAATTCGGCGCCGCCATCTCCGATACACCGGGCATTGCCCAGGCTGTTCGCCGTCGTTACATCAGCTGTCCAGGCCCCGCCGCTTCCGATGCCGCGCCCGCCGGAAACCGCCGTGGTGCCGGTCCCAGTCACCCTGATTGTGCCGCTCGTGTAGGCTGAAACCCGCGCCTTGAACCCATTTGCGCCGCCAGGACACTCCCAATACCCAGGCTCCGTTGCCTCGGTTGACTGCGAATGGTCGGTCGTATTGACACATTGAACCAACACGTACCCGGTCGCATCCCTCGTCTTTTTCTCAAACACCACCGTACCAACAAACGTACCCTCCACCTGCACCGCCACGGTTGAAAAATAATCTGCCGGCATCACGCTGCCGTCGCCTGTCGCCGTGGCCCCCGAGTGAAAAACCCAGGGTAACGCCGACTGCGCAAATGCTGGCAGCGGCAACCAGGCCACCGCCACGGCGATCACCAATAGCGCCTTCAATCGTATCATCATTGCGTCCCTCTCAGTTCGGACAAGTTCGGCACGCCTGCGCCAACCCGTCTCCAAAGTATTGCATACACTCCGTCATACAACTCCCCCCGCAGAACTCCCCGATCGTCTGATCCCGCTTCGCCTCCGGCGCGTCCCTCCACCAGGGCAGCGTCACGCCGAACCATCCAAGGATGGCGCGGTCAACAGCGTCTCGCTCGATGCAGCGCCGGAGATAGGGCTCGGACTCGGCTGGGCCCCACTCGGCGAGGAGTAGGGGAACTCTCGTAAGGTCTCCTCCGCTGAGCGTGACGAGGCTCCGCTCGACCCACTGCCCCCAGGTGCATGAGACTGTGTGGTCTCGCCAGGCGCCGCCTCGGCCAGTTTCTGAAACTCGGCCTGCAACACCTTGCCGGGAATGAGCATGGCCATCTGATCCGGCCGACAATACCGAAAAAAATGAGGGCCAAAAAGCGCCACCTCCCCGCCGGTCAATTCGGCGGCGAACAGCGCGGCCCGATCCTGAATCGTATTGAACGAGAGCCTCGAATGCTGTGCCCGCGTGTGCGTCGCATCGATCAAGCTGATCGCCATAAACAGCGGGCCATTCTCGCGCAGCAGATCATGCACGGTAGCGTAGTCCAGCCGCTGCATATCGATGTTGCAGAAGACGTGACGGGCCAGCCAGCTGTTTTGCTGCCACGAGAGCGGCTCCAGCCGATACTCACGGCCGCCGATCTGATAGGTATTCTCTGTCATCTCACCTGCGTCGTCCATGCGGCTCCTTATCTAGGTAAACGCGATACTCAGCTCATCATCCCCGGCCACGGTATCGCGCTGCATGAGAAAATCAGAATTCAATGTAGCAATGCCGTTGCGATCACCCTCGGCGATCTTGGTGTATTGCGCTTTCGGAATGCTGAACGTCACGATATTCCCCGCCGTCGAGCCGTGCTTCCACGTCAACAGCCCGGTCGTGTTGGCCTTCCATCGGCCATAGAAATCATGTGTTGCAACCAGCTCATCCTCCGGATCGAAGCTCCCCTTTGGCTCGCGATCGGTGAGGAGCGTGGAAATAAACCCGGAGGCTTGATTGATGTCGCCGCGCCGTTCCAGCACGTTCCCCATATCAAATTGCAGCTGTGAGACGAACGCTTGAAAGGAGGCGATACTGAAAACCGCCGAAAGCAACGGAAACGGGATGGTGGTTTCAATGCCGGACGGTGTCGGCAGCGCCACATCCGTCACATCGACATCCACCCCGATGAATTCAAACTCCAACATCCCCGGCTCGCCACTCTTGGCGCTGTATTTCGCATTCCCGCGCGCGCCCTTCGTCTGCTTCCTGAGTCCGTCCCGATAGGTGGCGATCGTCATCGTGGGAATAGCCGCCAGCGAGCTTTCAGGGCTATAGGTCACACTCGTCGCCGCGACCACCACCTCTTTGAAGCCGCAGGACTTCAGATATTTCCCAAACGCTGGCGCCGTCCCTGCCGTGCCGGAGCCCTTCACCTCGCACTTGAACGCGATCGCCGAGCCGCGCGTGGTGGCGATCTGCCCCTGTGGCGAGAGGGAGTTATTCAGAAACTTCCGCTTGAACATCGGCACATCGGCGTCAAACTTCGGGTCCATGATCAGATTATTCGCGTCGGCTCCGGCCAAGGCGATTGCCGTCCCTTCCGTCACCTCCGCCTTGCCGGCCAGCACCACCCGATTGCTTAAAATTCGTCCCATCTCACACGCTCCTTTCTACTCAGCCCAATAGCTGTCGGTCACGCTCGCTCAGATTTCCTTGGTGGTTCCACCAGCTCGGCACTGCCGCCGTTCAACAGCAGCTCCGCTTCCGTCCTCGGCAAGTCCAGCACATCGCCAGGCTCGCCCGCCTTGTCTTTCTTCTCGTTGTAATACGTGCAAAACAATCGAACTTTCATCACGCCCCCCCTGTCACCTGCGTCACCTTGGCCATCGAGCCCGTCATGCGCGTGCACGCGGGCATCGAGCCCGAGACTTGGATTAGATGCAGTATGTTGATAATTACCACCTCGATCTGCGCCGAGACCGCCGCCGATCCCGTCAGTTGAGCCGCCAGCCGCAGATCGGTGGCCAGCGCACCCGCCAGCGATCCGGCAGTCTGCACCTCGGCAGCCATCCGTATTTCGGTCGTCAGCAATCCAGCCAACTGGCCAGCGCCACTCAGCGCGGCAGTAAACGCGCTTTCCGACAACAATGCCGCCGAGAGGGCTCCAGATCCAGAGAGCGCTGCAGCCAGCCTAATCTGACTGGTCAGCTGTCCAGCCAGGGAGGCGGCAGCCGTCAAACCCGCGCGCAACGGCGACTCGGCTGTGAGCGCGGCAACGAGCGCGCCGGTCCCTTGCAGCGCCGAGGCCAATCGCACGTCGGTGGTGAGCGCGGCGGCGACCGTGCCAGATGCCAGTAGGGACACGGCCATATTGATTTGGCTGGTGAGCGCGGCGGCGAGTGAGGCAGCGGACGACAGTGCCGCCGCCAGGCGAATATCGGTCGAGAGAGCACCAGTCACCGATCCGGTGCCTTGGACCGCAGCGGCCATTTCAGAGGAGGCCCCAGCCTGCAAACCAGCGGCGATGGCGCCAGTAGCGGCCAGCTGTGAGGCCATCCGAATACTGGTTGTCAAGGCGGCGACCACCGCGCCGGTCCCTTGCAGCGCCGAGGCCAACCGGATGTTAGTATTCAATGCTCCGGCGACGGCGCCGGTGCCTTGCAGCACGGAGGCCAATCGCAGATCGGTGAGAAGATCCGCGACGAGCGATGCAGTAGCATTGAGCTGCGTCGCGAGCTTGATCTGTGTGGTCAAGGCGGCAGTGAGCGAGCCAGATCCAGACACCGCCGCCGCCAGCCGAACATCGGTTGAGAGCGCACCGGCCAGCGATCCAGCCCCGGCGAGCACCGCCGCAAGCGTCGTATCGCCCGCCGTCTTCGTGAGGACGAACGGTTGACGCCGATATAGGACCGGATCAAACCGCCGTCTGAACACTCCGCCGCTCATGCGCTATAACTCCTCAACCATGATATGCCCGCCGATTGTAATGCTATCGGCTGGCGTCGTGGTCAGTTCGAGAACCTTTTTCTCTCCGCCGATAATCTTTGGGCGCGTTTCAGGCGTGAAGACTTTGTCAAACTCCACGCGGACATTCCAGCCGAACAACCGCTCATCGGTAATTGCCCCGGTCCCAACAACGAGTTTGGTGGTATTGTGGATTTCTGCCGCGAGTCCGCTGGCGGTATCGCGAGGATCGACAGGGACCGGCGTCGGGGCAGATCCCCCGCTTCCGCTCGTCACCGTTCCACTGGCCCGCTTGAGCTTCAAGGTCAGCTGTTCTTCCTGGGCGTCTCCCACCTCGGTACTGTTGGCGAGATAGATCGAATGAATCACACACATCTTTTCCGCCGCAGCGGTCAGCTCAAAGATGTCCACTTGCGCGGTTTGCGCCGTGAAGGCGATTGGCACTTGGTACATGCGTCCCATACAGGCTCCTTTATCTATCGCACGAGTAAATGCGCCATCGGACTCGGTTGCGGCGGCAGGCTGGTAGAGCCGCCCCCTGTTGTCCCGAGAACCTCCAGCGTGATCGCCGTCATATCCCCACCCGCAAACCCAGAAAACCCGTAACTCGTCGCTCCCGAGGCCCCTTGATCGCCCCAACTGGCGGCGAAAAACGTGGCAGCCCCGCTGACGAAGGTGGCCTCTCGTTGTGTTTGGCCTGAGGGAGTCCATGTCACGGTCGTATCATTGACGGCGTTCCAGTCGCCCCAAATCTGCACCACATGAGAATTTGTCCCGGTGCGCGTCAAGGATTGCGTGGTCGTCGAGCCTAACGCAGCCGAGATGGACGTGCCGCCAAGGCCATCCGATCCACTAAACACAAATACGGAGAGCCCGCCAGCAGAGACGGGGTGACTCTTTACGCTCGTGACTGCCCCCGATCCACTCGATCCGGCGGTAGCGGTCCAGGCGTACCCTTTGCACGAGTTGGCTGTATTGGTCGGAGTGCCTGCGACGGCTGCAAAGGTCAACCCGGTCGCAGTGGGGAGGCCCATATCACGGGTATTGTTTTCCGTCATCCCCAGCACCACGATCACATCACCCGCGCTCCACGTGATCGACGCGGAGACTTCGTTAGTCGCCGTGTCGCTGTAGTCGGATTCCTGATAATCGCTGAGTGTTGGTTGTGCCATTATCGGCGGCTCCGGTGGGTCAGGAGGACCGCCTGGGTCCGCAAGGACTTGCAACTGTATCGGCAGCCCTGGGGTGTAGCCGGACTGAAAGACCGGAAACGGGACATCCGGGGCAGTCTGCCGCCCCGCTGCGTTTTGGGCATAGAGGGTGCAGGTGTAGCTCCCAGGCCCCGCGACCACATTCCGCACAGGGACGCTGTTGGCCGGCATCGGGACCGTAACCACGGCAGCGCCACAGGTAACGACATGGCTCGTGGGCGCGTTCTCAGCCGTGTGTGCGGGGATCGTCCAGGCAAACTCCGCGCCCAAGTGCGAGACGGCGAGCGTCTGCCCGGACGCTGAGCCGCCCCACAGGGCCAGGAGTGCAATGAGAGAGCACGAGAGTGTACGCATCGCATTATGGGACAACAATGATGGCATTGGTTGGCGACAATGGCGGGAAGCCCGCCTCAAACTGCGGGAAGCTGATCGCGGACGACGGCCCAAACGTATTGACCGCCGCGACGGTACAGGTGTAGATCCCCGGTGACGGCACAACCGCACTCACCAGCGCCGTGGTCGTCGGCATCGGGACACTGAGAGTGGAGGCGCCACAGGTAATCAGGTGACTGGTGGCGGCGCTATGCGTCGCGTCCGTCCCTGGCGCCGTCCATGAGAACCTCGCGGTATTAAATGGGACCGCAATCACGGTCTGGGCGTGTGCGGTTCCCGCGAGGCACCCGACGAGCGCCGCAATAATCACACCGAAAAGACTCCGCACGTTTCCGAATCTTCCGACGCGCTTGGACTTCATCGTAGTTCTCCCATCCTAGTTTAAGGATACATGCAGCACAAATTCGGTTCTCAGTTCCATCATCTGTTTGGCACCAGGGACACCACATGCCGATGCGTTAGATAAAGCCATCCTGATACGTGCCCTCGATGTCCGTCTTGAGCGCGGTGAGCGCGGTCGCCATGGCACCCGACCAGGGACCGAGCGCGGCGAAGACTCGATACCGTCCCACCTTCCCTTGCCACACCTCCCTCGCCGTTGGCACAGGGTTGGCGGGTGGCGGAATTGGCGTCAGATTGACCGACTGCCCCACCGTTAAATTGTCGGCAATGTTTTTGGTGCTGCCGAGATTCTCGGCAATCGCAATCGCCCACTGCCGGATGCTTTGCCCCGTATCGTTCGGGCCGACGAGATACCGCTGCCGGACGGTGGGCTCGCCTGCGTTGCCGGTAAAGGCGACCGTAATCCACACGCGCCCATCATCGAGCGGATCGTCTTTCCGTACCAGTGTTGCCGTGGTGTACGCCATAGGCTACCTCCAGAATTTACGACACTGTGGCACCGCTCTAAGCGAATGTCACATCAAGCGCACCAATCGGGAAATTCGGCGCGGCGTCTCCGTTGTTGACAGTCTTCGATTGCGTGAGTGCACCGTACAAGAGAAAATTGGCCGATTGATCCTTGATCGCCACGTGCGTGACTACACCCCAGTTCGCCGTTGGTGCTGGAAACGTGATCGCTGAGGCGTTATCCGTCAGCCCATCGGTCCCACTGGCAGCCGTCCAATTAGCATCGAGCGGATTCAAGGACTGCGAGGCATACGAGCCGCCGGTGACTTCCGTCCCGCCGCCGGTCTCGCCAGGCGCCGCCGTATAGAGATGGACGGTCAGCCCGGTCGGCTTGGTGAACGTGGCCGTGCGAAACACATGCGCCCGAATCTGCCCCTCAAGATAATCACTCATCTGCGACATAGCTCAATCCTCCTTCTTTCTGCACGACCCACATCAGGCAATGAACGACTTCGGCAACCCCTTTAGCTTCCAATCTCTAGCACGTTGCAGATCCTTTTCCGTGACCGTTTCCGGCCAGTGCTCACCAGTTTCGCCGTAGCGTGAGACGAGCAACGCAGCGATCCACGGGAGATAGTTGTGATGCGCCTTGACAAACGCCTTCCCGGTCCTGCTCTGCATGTCCGCTGCCCAGACCGTGAGGTACAGCGGGATCTGCATGGTCGCCATCTTGGCTTGATAGGTACGCGCCCGCTCAATACAGATTGCGCTGTACTCCTTCGCCGCCGCTTCATCCATGGTGCGATTGGCGACCACCTCATCTTGGATCTGAAAACACAGCACCTGTTCCTGCCCGCTCATCCCTGTGATCGTCATAGCCCCTCCCCTCCGTTAGCTGACCTTGTTCAGATTTCTGACCTGGAAATCAACCTCTTGTCTGAAGGTTTTCGCGCCTGCCCCGTAGGTGCCCTGGATCAGCGCACGGTGCCACTCCAGATCGGTGGCCGTATCCACGATGGCGGTGTCGTTCGGCTCCAGCGTGATCGTCAGCAGTCCGCTCGATGCGTGCACGCTGCCTCGGCCCGTGTTCAGGATGTTCACCGCATCGACACTATTGATGATCTCTTTCGTGACACTGTCGCGGTTGTAGAGCGTGAGCGTGAGTGTTGACAGTCCGATGGAAGGAATCGCCACGCCGGCTTCATCCACGAGCAGGGCCGTCACGCGAAGCGTGGCCTTTTCTGCCACGATCAGCACGGCCCCGGATGCGTCTTGCAGGATCACACGATTTTCCGCCACTGCCCGCATGCTCTCCCCCCGCTGACGCTAGCCCGCGATGGTCGGATCGGTCCGCCGATGGCGGTACTGAATCCGATACCCGATGGTCTGCACCAGCTCCGGCTGGCCGTCTTCCACATCCATTTCACCGATCCCCGCTTCGTTCGTATCGAGCGCCAACCCGCCGCGCGTATGGTCCACCTGCATGGCCGTCTGCACATCAGAAATAATGGTATTCATCAGCTCGGAAGCTGACCGTGCATCGGTGTCAAGATCTTGCCGATGGATAATGACGACTGAGACGGTCAGCATACGCGAGGTCAAGCTAAACGATCCGGATAGTGGTCCTTCGAGCTCCACATCATCTCCGCCCTCGATCAATACCGCCACAGGGACGGCGCTCAACTGTTGCCCGCCCTGTTGAAACCGTTGCACCGATCGCAAAGTGTGTTGATACCCATTCTCCACGGTGATGGCTTCCAGTGTGGCCTGCACGTTCTTCATGATCTGTTCCCGAACCGAGTCCGCCATTTACGCCACCAACCGCTGCACGAAGGCCGAGGCCGCTTTCATCCGCTGATCGAGCGAGACACGCACGGCGCGATGCAGGGCCTCTTGCAATTTTGGAAACTCCTTTGGCCATTCCCGCTCGACCGTCTCACGAAAGCCCAGCCGCGCCTTAATGACGACGCGACCCTTCAGGACGAATCGCGGGATCAGCTCATCGCCGACCTTCTCAGCCAGCAATGGAGCCTTGCCGGGCCGTCGAATAAAGATGAGCCCCTTGATCCGGTTGCCCTCGAAGCCGCCGCGCGTCGGCAGTTTCCACCGTGGGCCGATGGGAATCCGCAACATATCGCGGCCCTTGTTGTGCGCCGTAATGGTCCCGCCGTATTCGTGCAGACCGAGAAACCGGCTGATCCGGATGCCGGATTGCAGTGAGCCGAGGTCGCTGCCGATCGTCCAGTATTTAATATGCCGTTTGTGCTGCCGCTTCCATTCGCCGCCCTTGATGCCAGGTGGTCCGCTCATCCGCTCCCGCATGAACCGTTTCCGCACGCGAGCCGTCGCCCGGTGCATCTCCGACTTGAGGTAGCGCTGCGCCAGCTCGGGCGCGGCCCGCAAGGCTTCGGCGACTTCGTGAAAATTAATGGTTTCGACTCGGACAACATCCGTCATGCTTGCACCAAGAGGCGAAACATCCCGCCGCCTCCGGCGAGGCCCGTGTCTTCGTCCATGATCTTCTGCACCGAAAACTCGGTCTCTAGGCTGTCGCCTAGGTTCTTCTTGAAGCGCATGGTGTCTTTCCGTGGCTGCACAGTGAGCACTCCGTCGGTCGCATCCATCGGGATCGTCACTTCGAGGGTATTCACCGGATAGCTCCCTGCCGGACTGCCCGCGATCTGCGACGGTCGCCGCTCCACAATCGCCTTGACCTGCGTAACCGTCCCGCCATACGAAATGTACGTCACCAGCTCGCCGCCGAGAGCGGCCACCATGTTGACGGCATCAGACATGGCACCCCGCTAGATATTCTTCGGTCGATACATCAGGCTCACCGCCACCAAGGCGGGGCCTGTGACGATCGTGCCCACACACCGAACAAACCCTTGCACGGCGCTGGCATTGACCGTCCGCTTCTGTACTTGGTTCGCCGCGCCTGCCGAGTAGGCCCCTTCATTCGGCGTGATCGCAGCCGCGCCGGTCCCACCGGAATCACTCGCATGCTCAACGGTCCAGGTGATCGAGCCGGTCAAGGCCCCCACTTGATTCGTCAAGACCACATCCCCATCGGCCTCACGCACGTCGATCCAGCTCGACGTTGCAGCTGCCGTATTCGCCGCAGACGCAGGATCAAGCAACTTCTTGATCGTGGCGGCTTGTCCTTCATTTCCCAGCATATTTCCCGTCCTTTCCTTTGCCCTCTTCTTTGAGAGCGGGCGCGGCAGACGGCTCGGCCACGATGACCCGCTCCGCTTTGTTAGCCGCAATCATTTCCAACGCAAAGACCGCCGGGAGTTCTGGCGTGGCCCCAATCTCTTGTACTGTCCGCTCATAAAAGAATTTGCGTAGGATCTTCACTCGCATGGTCTTCATGACACCCCCTAGGTTGTTGGGGCGGCTAATCAAAGCCGCCCCGCTATTCTCCACCGTCAACGGCATCGCTTAGGTGATCGATGTCGCCAAAGAGAAGGCGAATGGCCGTTGCACTGCGACATCTAGGCTATAGATCGCCCGGACGCCGACGATCCCCGCTTGGAAATTGGCGTAGGGGTTAACCTCGATCTCAAGCACGCCCCACTCGCCAACGACCACCTCGGCCCAGTCGCCAAACAACATGTTGGCGGATGGCATTTGATTCGAGGACATCGCCTTGAACCCTGACATAGACCCATCCCACACATTGCCTTCCCATATCGGCGAGGCCGTGCTGGTGAACTTGACCCGCTGCATCATGAGCGCCGCCACGGCTGGCGTGGTCGCATACCCACCGGATGCCGGCATGACATTTGATCCAGCCACGTCGGTCTGGAATTCCAAAATCCCTGCATAGGCGAGACTGGTGCCGGTAACGCTGCCGATACCGGCGGTATTGATGATGCCGGTCGGTTGACCAGAGGCACCAGAACCATTGATCACGGCCAGGTCTGCCGCCAAGGCGACGACCCGCGACAAGTCACTTGACACAATCCCCTCAGCGCCAGGGCTGGACTGCAAGAGCAACTGACGGCTGATTTCCGTATAGGCGCCAACACTCTTCGGACTGAGCGAGAGCTGCACAAAAGTCTGTTGACTCTCCGTGGCCGTCGATGCTTCGTTCGCCAACCACACGGCGGTCGCCGCTGCCGACTGACGAGGGACTGTCACATTGCCCTGTAGGCCAGAGAGGCGGCGTGCGCCCATCTGAAACGCGACCGAGCGATTCCGCAGCATGTCGATAAATCCGACATTGGCGGTTTCGACGAGATAGCCACCTGCCCCCGCAGTGGCGACCGTCAAGTCGCGTCGGCCCAGGCCAAGCGCCTGCCGCATGGCATCGATTTCCAGCACGTTGTGCTGACGCTCCAGCACTTCAAACGGGACGCAGAATCGGTTGTCATCGGCGACCTTGCCGAGCTTCTGCGCGACCGTTCTGGTTACTTCCAATTCATACGGCGCGTCTTTCTGCCATGACTTCCCCGCACAGGCACGAATCGCACGAGCCAAAGAAAACCGCTCGGCCTCTGACCGGCTGAGTCCGATCTTCGACGCCGGTTGCGGATTCGTCTTGCCGCGCTCTTCGAGGATGGTCAGCAAATCTTTGCTGACGGCTTCGAGCGAATAGCCTTGCTCGATCCACGCATCGCGCACGGAGTCGGCAATGCGATTAGCCTTGGACAGGTTCTCGATCGCCCGTCTGCGCTCCGCCTCGACATCCAGGCCGCGCTTGGCTTTTACATCCTCAAGTTTCTCGATGGTCTCATCCTTGACCGCAACCGATGCGGCCCCCTTGTTCACATCCTCTGGCATAGAAGCCTCCATAGTTACGGCGCTGAGCGCCTGGTGAGACCTACGGACTATCCGCAGATCATATTCCTCATTGTCCGCGCCACGCCCGATCCCAACGGTGGGATCAGCCGGCACGGTGACGATGGAGACTTCATACGGCTCCCAGTCGGTCACCGTGAACGTCTCACTTTTCTTTTCTTCCTCGACTTTATTGATACGGTAGGCGAGCGAGACGTTGCGTAGACCGCCGGTGATCATGCTCCGGATCTCTTTCGCCCGCTCCGTCTCGAAGAGCTGCGCGTCCACCATGAGCCGATTGCGTTCCATTCTTGCTGCAGTGATCATGCCGATCGGGTCGTCAATGTTGTGATTGAAGAGGAGCGGCATGGCCCCGCGCTTGGCTCGATCCAGCCGGACGGCCCCGCTCTCATGCGACAGCACTTCAACGCCCCACCACCGCTCCACCGGCTCCTCGCTGGATGCCGGAAATGTGAGCAGCTCACGCTCCTCTGTGCGTGTCACGAGGATCTGCTCCGCTGCGACACCTCGGCGTAGGAGCCCTTTCTGTTTCACTGTTTCTTCTGTCACGTCAGCCATGAGTCCTCCCGACCACTTGCAAAAGTTTTTCCGCCGTCTTCACGGCCTGAGCCGCCTGAGAGCTGGCAATCTCTTCGTCGTCCTGTGTCTCACTCTGCTTCTCCGCTGTCGGTGCTCCGTTGGCCTGCACGGATGGATCTGTATCGAACACAAGGTGCTTTTCTTCCATCATCGCCAGTTCTTGCTCCCGCTCCTCGATCACTTCGTAGAAATCGCGCCCGTTGCCCGTCTGCGCGATGACATCAGACACGGTGGTGAATCCGCAGCGCACGGCTTCTTTATAGGCAGCGACTTCCTTCGTGGGATCGACCCAGCTCCAGCCGCGCGGCCTGAAACAGGCGGCTTCAAACTTCTCCGGGTTGATGGCGTACTCGCCGATACTGATCGCACTGATGGCCCCAGCCAAAACAGCTTGCTGGAGCCACACACGATGAATCTCCTCTCGGCATGACTCGATAAACCACTTTTGCAACACACGCCACACGTCGCGATCGTCCAGTAGGGCAAGGCGCGAGCTGGAATAGTTGCTCTGCGAATAGTCCCGTGAAATACTTTC
>Ga0224510_10000261_pt1 | contig 44096 bp, 34 predicted proteins | sample SF_May12_sed_USG_FD_170161 | JGI IMG/M metagenome (GOLD analysis project Ga0224510, IMG submission 170161) | Sediment microbial communities from San Francisco Bay, California, United States - SF_May12_sed_USGS_4_1 | ecosystem: Environmental > Aquatic > Marine > Sediment | place: USA: California... | reverse complement strand
GCGCATCGTCGTCGTGTATCGTCAGCACCGCCGAAGATGGCTCTCCGACGCGATCGGGATCCGTGGACGTCAGGTAAACGATCAGCGTTTTGTCGGCCTCCGGATCCGCGTCGTCGAGGATCGGGATTCCAACCGTTCTTGGCGCCGTATCACCGTCCTGGAATGTAACAACTTCGGCTACAGCAGCGTAGTCCACTCCGGCGATTGCAGACTCGTCGCCGGTCTGGACTGTGACCGTCGCTGTGCCATCGCTGCCGCCTGTGCGTTCAACGACGATCGATGCTTCACCGACGGACTCGTCAAACTCGTAAGCGTCGCTTGCAAACGAGATGCGGCCCCGTGCCAGGTCGTCGTCGACGATCGTAACCAGTGCTGCCTGTTGCGCACCGAGTTCGGCGCAGCCTTCCGGGGAATGCAGCGTCACGGTCAGCGTCTCGTCTGCCTCTGGATCCACATCGTCGATAATTGGCAGCGCGATCGTCCGCGCGTCATAACTGGAATCGCCGAAGCGAACAAGAAAATCCCGGTTCTCGAAGTCGGAGTCGGGCGTCGCGCTGCCGCCGCTGAGGCTGACCCGTGCGCTCACAAAACCGGGCAGGCCGCCACTGCGCGTTACGGTTACATAAGGCAACACGTCAAGCGTGTTTTCCGAAAAGCGGTACTCGATCTCCGACAGCTCGAGAATGCTCAGGTTCGTCTCGCCCGGGCTGCAGGCCGAGGGCCCAGGCCCCGCGGCAGTTTCAAAGTCGTCCGGATCGAGGTCGCCCACATCGAGCATGACGAGACCGGCGGTCTCGGCGACGAAAATGCCGCCTTCCGGTTCGCCGTCTTCGAACTCCCCGGGATCGCGCAGGTAGGCGGCAGTGCTGCCCTCGGGCGACGTATGGTTGGCGGCCAGCAGCAATGCTTCGGAGATGACTACGAATTCCGTACCAACCGGGACGGTCGTCAGATCGAGCTCGACGACGATCTGCTTGTTCAGATTTGCGGACGCAACCTGGTCCGGGTTCACCACTCCGTCTGCGCCGGCCGCCTCATTGAAATCGAAATCGGCCGCCGTCCAGAGTGCTTCGAGCGCATCTGAATCGACGACAATATCGAGTTCCCAACCAATGCTGGTGCTGGTCGTGTTCGCCGGATCGTATCGGCCTGTCAGCATGGTAGCGGCCTGCTTGTAAAAGAACGGGCCATCGACCTGCTGACCTCCGCTGAGCCGGTAGGCATGTATGTTCAGGTAGTTTTGGGCATTCATCCGACCAACTCCATCGCGGGCGCGAGGTAACGGGGAGTCCGCATACGCGAGCAGATGGGCTGCGGAGATGACGAGCCGGAATGTTGCGCCTTCCGAACTCTTGCGGAACCGCCAAAGGGTGTCGAGGCCAACCAGGTGGTCCAAGGTGTCATACTCTTCCGGCGTTGTTGCACCGAACGCCGGCGGCGACTCTACCGCCAGCCAGTACTGGAAACCGGAGCGATTCGAGTAAAGCACGCCAAGGGACTCATCGAAGTCCAGGTAGCGTTCGAATAACTCCCTGTTGGACAGGCCGCTCACCGTACCGAGGGGAATTGCAGTAACGCCGTCAAAAACATAATCCGCATAGAACGCACCACCGCGCTGCTCTCCACCGCGCAGCGGATTGTCCGTACTGAACGTTCCCCCGTTGTCAAAACGATACTTGCGAAGCGGTTCCGGGCAGAGGATGCGAACGTTATCGACGTTCTGCCCACCTTGGATGGTTCCGGAGCCATTTTCTACGATGCACTCCTGGTCCGGATCACTGGGTTGGCGGTATATCGTAACGTCGAATTCCGTCTCGTCGGACAAGGTGACCTCGAATTCAAACTCGCCGTCCTCGTCGACCGTAAGGTTCTCCAGTTCGAATTCGGTCGGCACGCCGTTCACATCAACGGTAGCATTCAGCGCGAGGCCGAGGCCGGTGCCGAGCATGCCGGCAACTGTCCCGCCGACGGTCGCGTCTCCGCAAACGACTTCCACCGGATCCGGCGGTGTATCAAATACACCACCTTCGCCGGCATAAACCCGGCATGTCTGGTCCGGACCTGACGGTTCGGCATCCACAGTTACAGAATAGGACTCGCCGCTTTTCAGGCTCATCGGGAATACCAGCTCGCCATTGGTGTTGACGGGCAGCGTATCGAATATCGGGTATTGTCCCGGGTCGATAGCAAAGTCGTCGGTGATCGTGTTTCTGAGTTGCAGGCCGAATCCGGTCAGGCCCGATACCTGGACCCGCAGGGGTTGTGAAGGAAAGCACTGCACGAAGACATCATCGACCGGGCCACTGACAGTCCCGGAACCATTCTGGATATCGCAACGCTGCGTGGTCGTGGTAGCGCCAACGCCCCGAATGACATCGTACCCTTCGCCGGCCTTCAGCAAGGGAAAGAAGGCGTATTCGCCGTCGGCGTAAATCAACTCGATGTCCGAGTACGCCCCGTCAGGCGTATCAAGTCTTAAAGCGAGCACGCCTTCCGTCAATCCGCTGACCGTTCCGCCAACCGTGTAGGCCGGAACGCATTCTATGATTACGGACGTTACGTCGGCGCCGTCAATCACGCCGCTCGCCGTCGCGGGATCGGCTTCGCAGCGCTGGGGCGGAGTTCGCGGTTGGTAACCCTGGAAGAATACGTTCACCCGGTAGGAGGCGCCATCCGGATAGCTCCCGTCGAAACTGAAGGGACCGGGCCCGACAGCGATTTCTACTTCGCCGACCCCATCGACGCTAAGACCAATTGTAATTTCGTCACTCTGCAGCCCGTTGACGACACCCCCGATCAGGTACGTTGATTCGACGACTGGATCGTCTGGTGCCTCGGTTTCGGGCTCTTCGCTGTTCGACCCCGGGCAACCTGCAAGCGGGAGAGAAAGCGTTACGATGAGGAGGCTCCAGAAGCGAGATTTCGACTGATTCATTGCTGACTTCCACGGGTTGAATGAGTAACTCTTACCGGGGCATACAACAATGGCGCAGAAACGGGCTCACACTGAGCCGCCGCGCTCAGTCGGTCAGATTATCGAGGAGTCGCAACGCTTCGAGCGTATCCGGATGGTTTGGACCGAAACCGTTTTCCAGTGAGCGGACGGCGCGGCGCAGGTCATTGCCCGCTACAACTGGCCCAGCCGTAACGAGTGTTGCCCTGGCCTTCTGCAACAGGGCCTGGCCGACATCCGCGCTCTGTTCAGGATCGCGAGCCATGCCGGTGACGAGGCCGAGTTGATCGGTCGCGTATTGCGCCGCCCGGTCGTAGTCGCCCAGTGCAAGTGCCGTCTCGGCGGCCTGCCAAAGGACGCTCGCGAGCCCGCTGGCGTCCATCCGCGCCGGATAGCCGAGATCTGCCAGAATGTGCTGCACATTGGCGTCGGCACCGCTCAGGTCTCCTTCGATTTGCAACGCTTCGGCGCGCGCGACAGCCACCGTCAGCAGTTGCCGCTGATGCGCGCCCGGCGTTTTCATGAAAAACGCCTCGGCCTCATCGAGAAATCGGACGGCTTCGGTCGTTCGACGTGTACGAATCAACGTGCGGCCGATTTGCATCGCTATCTGGGCACGCCAGCGCTGGTTGCCGCTGGCCACAGCTGCTTCATAATCGGTCTCGAACAACTCAAGCGCCTCGTCGTAGTGCGCGAGGCGAAACAGCGAACCGGCGTAGTGTCCGCGAGCGGCAACCGGCGCATTGTCCATGCCCTTCACCCTGCTGAGTGCTTCCCGCTGACCGTCAGCCGCGCGCATTACTTCACCGAGTCGCAGCAGCACTGCGGAGCGGTTCATCAGGATAATGACATGCGAGACACTTCGGCCGCGGCCGATGCGCTCCCGGTTGGCGATAATCTCGTCGAGCATGCCGAGCGCCTCGGCGGGCCGATCGGTAAGGAAGTACTGCTCAGCGAGGTCGTTTAGCAGGTTCAGGCGCAGGCCCGCGGACGAGACCGGTGCCGCGTCAAGCGCTTGAATGCCCTCAAGATACGCGGCAATAGCAGCTTCATGGTCGCCCGCCGAGGAATGTATCAGCCCCTCAGCGCGATAACACTCCATTGCTGTTGCGCCCCTGGTAGCCGGCATATTCGCAACAATATTCTTGGCGGCGGTGAGGTCGGCACCGGCGTCCTCCGGATCCGCAACCGACTTGAGCCGGGCTTTCGCGCACAACAGGTTCGCAAGCAAGCCTTCATCGCCGGTTCCTCGCGAGATCTCCGACGCACGATCGAGTAATTCAAGCTGCGTATCGACCTGCCCGAGCGTGGCGTAGAGTACCGAAATCTCATAGAGCATCATCGCAAGCAAGCGCTCGTCTGTGCCGTGCTGCACGTTGAGCTGCGATACGCCACGGTCAAGGAGTTCCTGCAACGAAAGTTTCTGGCCGCCTGGCCCCAGTTCGCCGAGCAGGGTGTTGAGGAAGTCGTTCGTCGCCTGCACCCGCTGTTGCTGATAGATCGCGATATCACGTTGCCGACGCGCCTCGACGCTCTGCCAGCTCGTTATTCCTGCCGCGGTGATCAATGCCAGTACCGTCAACGCGGCCGACAGGACGCCGCCTCGATGGCGCTGCACGAACTTGCTTGCACCGTAGGTAAACGTTTCCGGCCGTGCAGCCACCGTCTGACAACCGAGGTAACGGCGCAGATCCGACGCGAAGTCTGCAGCCGTTGCATACCGCTCGCTCGGGTCAACGGCCAGGGCGCGACGCACGATGAAGTCGAGATCGCCACGCAGGACCTTGAGCAAATGCTTAGGCGATACGTGACGTTCCTTTGCCAGAGTAGCCAGTGCCTGCAATGACGACGCGTGAGTCTCCGCGACAGTGCTCACGAGCGACGCCGGCGCTTGCGTCGCCGCCGCTCGAAGCTCGTCCATGGACCTCACTCCGTCGAGATTTCGCGGACTCGACCCCGCCAGTAGCTGGTACAGGAGCAACCCGAGCGAATACACGTCTGTCGCGGTCGTGACGTCGGCTTCCGCAAACTGCTCCGGTGCTGCAAACTCCGGTGTCAGCGCGATGCCAGGATGCACCGCGGCGGAGTTCGAATCGTCATCTTCGCTCAATAGCCTCGAGATGCCGAAATCAAGCAATTTCACATTGCCATCTGCTGCCACCAACACGTTCGAAGGCTTAATGTCACTGTGTACGATCAGGCGCGCATGTGCATGCGCAACCGCCTCAAGCACGTTAATGAAAATTCGAATGCGATCCTCGATTGCCAGCGAGCGCGAGTTGCAGTAGCGATCAATCGACTCGCCGTCGACGAACTCCAGGATCAGGTACGGCCGGTCGCTCTCATCGACGCCTGCATCGATCAGGCGGGCGATATTAGGGTGGGTGAGTCTGGCGAGATAGTGCGCTTCGCGATCGAAGCGCCGCATGACGCCGCCTCGCGCCTTCCGGTTCAGCAGTTTGACAGCGACACGGCCTTCGAAGCGGCCGTCGTTTCGTTCGGCGCACCAAACCGAGCCCATGCCGCCACTTCCGACGCGTTCGGTCAGCCGGTAGGCGCTGATCAGGTCGCCCGGCTGCGCGTTATCCGCGACGTCGCCGCCGCGCAGGACGCGGGCAGCGCCGAGGCGGCCCGCCAATCCTTCGAAGTAATCGGACGCGTCTTTTGCCGCCTCGAGCAGCGATTCGACATCGGCGCGCAGCTCGATATCGTCGCCGCAAGCCGACTGGAGGAATGACGAGCGCTGGGCCGAATCTAGCTCGATGGCTCGAAGGAAGATCTGCTCAGCAGGCGAATCGTCACCTTCACTCATCAGGCAATGTCCGTAATTGGAATCGAGAACCACGCACTGACATACAACAGGCATGTGGAACACGGCTCATTCGATTGCATCTCCCCGGAAGTCGGGCGTAAAAATCCCTCAGCCCTGGTCCCTCTGTAATGCCTGGAAGAGCGTCGCGGTTCCGAGGCTCCATTCGCGTTTTACTGTTGCCGGCGAAATCTCCAGCGCTTCCGACACTTCCTCTACAGTCATGCCGCCGAAAACCCGACATTCGATAATTCGACAGCGGCGTGGGTTCTTTGACTCGAGATCTGACAACAGTTGATGAATAGCCAGTATCTCATCCGCATTCGTCTCGGAGGAAAGCACAGTTTCGTCGAAGGTCACGCGCATGGCTCCGCCGCCACGCTTCTCGGTCTGCTGGTGCTTCGCGTAGTTCACCAAAATCTGACGCATTGCTCTCGCCGCCGTCGCAAAGAAATGCGTTCGATTGGCGAAATCGCCCTTGTCTGGTCTGGCCAGCTTCAGAAAGACTTCGTGAATCAGCGCCGTGGTATTCATGGTTTGGTTGCCGCGCCAGCGCCGACGGTTCGCGCGCGCAATAAGCTTCAGCTCTGAATAGACCTCAGTAAAAAGCTTGTTGGTCGCCTCGATGTCGCCGCTTTTCGCGGCGTTCAGTAACACTGTGATCGCTTGCGATTCCATTATTGAGCCGTTCTACGTTTGGGTGAGTCGCCTTAAAGTTTTGCGCCGATTATAGCATCGGGTTGGCGGCAACAAGCCTGAGTTGGTGGTTTTGCGGCGGCTAAACGTCAGTTGACGCTCCTGCAAACCCACGCAAGACTCACGCAAAATAGAATGGTCGCCAATCGCTAGAATCGTAGTTTTTTATTTGAATGGTGGCCAGGGATCGAATCAGACTACCCGACACGCAGATTTTCAGTTCGAGGTTTAGTTGCTTTAGGCTGTATTCATAAATAGGTTACCGGGGCGTCCGTTGCTTGATTTGCATCACGGTGCACAACGATGCACAGCTGATACACGCAAATTTCACGCGTCACCGACATCTCGGTCGACGCGTGCACTTTCCATCTTTCGTTAGTTTCCGAACATCAGCCACAGCAGCAGGTGCCCCGGCAGCTGCAGCATCAGTGGCACCACTGTCATCAGCACCAGCATGTGTTGTACCGGCGTGAGGTTTGCGCCCGCAGCGATCGGTAACCGGTACACATGATTGATGTTCGATTTCGGTTTTGTCAGCCAGCGCGTCAGCAGCAGCACGAGCCATGCAATCAGCACTGCCCATGGATATACGCCGGGGTCATAACCAAGTCGCCACGGGGCCCAGACGATCACCGCCAACAACGGCACGTGGAACAGCGACACTGCGCGCAGCCACGGCGGGCTCTGTTTGTCGAACATGTAGTCAGCAAGGCCGACCACGCGCGGCAGGTGCAGCAGGCCGCCGAAGAAGCTCACGCTCCATAATATCTCTGCAACAATCACCATGCATGCCGTCAGGCTGACGATGAACGAACTTTCCAGCCACAGGCCCGCCACGAGCGCGAGGAGCGCGATGTCGGAGAACCAGAGAAAATTAGCCGGGCCGCGATGCCGCCAGTAAATAAGGACGATGGCGACCACCATCGCGGTCCACACGACTTTGAGCCATATCGGCACAAGGGTACTTACCAGCAGTTCATCGCCCATAGGGTGCCGTCTGTATTGTCATGTCAGCCTGCCGCGCCGACACGTGCGCCTGGTGGTCGGTCGATTGTGTTCGCGGATAGTTTACTTGGCTAGGGGCTGGTGGTGGCCAGAGTCGGACCGATTCGCGAAGCGAATGAGGACGCCGCAGGCGCCCGGCAGGGCGAGGATCAGCCTTAGCTGATCCGAGTCAATCGAACCTAGGGACCCTCTGATTAATTCGAAATCCACCGTCATTGCGAGCGCAGCGAAGCAATCTCTTACTTCTTATTCAATGACCTAAAGATTGCTTCGTCTCTTCGTTCCTCGCAATGACGAATTAATCAGAGGTTCCCTTGTATATAGATCATGCATCAGCGGCGATTTCGTCGAAATTCTATTCCAAAAGCTTATGAAAAAACTTGCGTCATCATCTAATCCCGGCTCGCGATCCTGACGCCATCCGCCACGCGATCGCTCGGGTGCACAACTACCCTTTCTCCGGCCTTGAGACCGTCGCTGATCTCGGCAATGATGCCATTACGTTGCCCGGCCTTCACATGTCGAAGCCTTGCGCGACCATCCTGCTCGACGAACAGCGCCCAGTTTTCGCCATCTCTGAACAACGCCGTCAATGGCACCGTCAGGATGTCGTCGACATCCCACAGCACGACTCTCGATTCGACCTGGTAGCCGTGGCCGAGCCGCTCCCAGCCTTCGTCGCTCGCGAAATCAATAATCACATTGACGCGCTGCTCCTCGATGCCGAGCGCCGAGACCTTGAGGAAGCCGAACGGCTCAATGAGCCGTACCCGGCCTTCGAGCGGGCCGGCACCGCCCCAGTTGTCGATAATGACGCGTTGCCCAGCTTGGATCTTCACCGCATCCATCGACAGGTAATCGACGACGATTTCGAGATCATTGGGATCACCAATCTGCATCAGCATGTCGCCTTCACGAACGACGCGCTCGCTGCGATCCGAGATCTGCAGGACGCGGCCGCTGACCGGTGCCGTGATCGGGATACAGTCGCAATTTTCCCTGGACTCCTGTGTTTGCAGCGGCGAAACGAGCTGCGCCCGCGCCAGCTCGAGTTCGTAGCTTCGGACCTGCAGCGCCGCGCGGGCCGTATCCAACCCGGCACGGCGTGCCTTGAAATCGCGCTCCGCAGTATCGAGGTCGCGCTTCGAGACGCTGCCCTCCACGATCAGTTCCTGCATGCGTGCATACTCCGCGCGCGCGAACTCGTACTGCGCCTCGGCATCCTTGACCGCCGCCGCGGCCAGATCGCGTGCGGCCGCCGCGGCTTGAATCGCGGCACGTGCCTGCGCCTCGCTGCGCGGATCGAGAAAACTGGGATCCCCCGGTTCGATCTGCGCAAGCACGGTCTCGTTCGCCGTGACCGGATCACCGACGTGCCTGTCGATGCGCTGCACGCGCCCGGCGACTGGCGCCGACAGCGTGTAGACATCATGCACCCGCGTCTCCCCTTCCTCGTCCAGCGTCACTACAAGTGGACCCGGTTCGACCTCGACGAGATCCACCATGACCGGTCTCGGCGTAAAGCTCAACGCCAACGCAGTGACGATGATGCCAACGATGGCGGCCCACATCACGATTCGTTTATAGTTTGCGTTCACGGTTTACTCCCGGGTCTTCAGGACCTCGACGATGTCGAGGTGATCGAGGCGATGGCGCACGATCAGCGCCGAAATCAGGGTTGCGGCGAGCGCGATGATCACGGCCAGTCCGTACGTCGAGGGCTCGATCTTCAGTGGAATGCGGAACAGCTCGGTATTGAACGATGCGGCCATGAGCTCCGAGAGGCCACGGCCGAGCAGGCAACCGAATGGCAGCGCGATGGTGATCAAAAGCCCGGTCTCGCCAAGCAGTATGTAGGAGATCTCGCCACGGCTGAAGCCGAGCACGCGCAGTGTCGCGAGCTCGCGGCCGCGCTCCGAGAGCGCGATGCGGGCGCTGTTGTAAGCCACGCCGAAACCGAGCGCACACGCCAGGCTCGAGAACAGGGTGATGAAGACCATGATGTGCTCGACGATAGTGTTGTAGAACGAGTCTATCGCGGCTTGGCGCAACATCACGGCCGATACCATCGGCAGCTCCTTGAGCCTGGCGTAAAACTCGGCCTCGTGCCGACTGTCGATAAGGAGGTTGACGTACTCGGCGCTCGGGCGTTCTTTCAGCATGCGATTCAGTGCATCAATATTTATAAACGCCGGCATTGCAATATAGGTCTCGACAAGCCCGACGACCGGCAGGGCAACTTCCGGCCGGCGTCCCTCGAGTATCTCGAGCCAGACCCGATCACCGATCGACACGCCGAGCTTGTCAGCGAGGACAGTGCCGAGCACCAGGCCGTCGGGCGGCACCGGCACAACGCGCGCCGTCGCATCGTCGAAGATCGGCTGCAACCAGGCATCGCTCTTCAGACCCGTGAGAGAGCCGCGGTGCGTAACCGGACCGACCGACAGGTCGGCGCTGACGATGCGCATCGGCTCTACGGCGAGCACCCCTGGCAGGTGCTCGAAGTCGCGAACGATTGTATCGGACTGCGGCTCGGCCAGGCCGATCGTGGCGTCCTGGTGCTGTGCGTGGAAGAAGTAACTCTGTCCGAGGTAGTTCAATGAATCGTTCCACTGCATGGCAAGCACCAGCAGGCCGACGGCTGCCGCGACGCCAAGCATCGTCATCGTCGAACGCGTCGGCGAACGCAGAATGTTACGCACGATTATGCGCGAGCCCTGGTCGAGCCAACGCGCCGCACGTGTATTCCACGCCCGCATGCGATGGAAGACAGTGGGCGCCGGCGGGTTCATGGCCTGTGCTGGCGGCAGCCGCGCCGCACGCCGCACCGCACCCACCGAGCCCAGCAGCGCCGACGCGAGGCTCACACTAACGGCGATCGCAATGGCGGTTGTACTCGGCCGGTACAGGAGTATCGGGAAGCGGAAAAGGTCGGCGTACATTTGGGTGTTCATGCGGCCGAGCCAGGTGCCTGCCACGATTCCGATCACACTGCCAACGAAGACGATGCCGATAACGAACTTCGCGTAATGCAGACCTACCTCGCTGCTCGAGTAGCCGAATGCTTTCATGAGGCCGATCTGGCCGCGTTCCGTCGCAACGAGGCGCCCTAGCACCATGTTGGTCAGGAACGCCGAAATAACCAGGAAGATCGTCGGCAGAATCATCGACATGGTCCTGAGCTGCTCCATTTCGTTCATGACGAACCAGTTGGAGAGCTGGTCCTCCCGCGCAATCGCACCGACACCGCCGTAGGGCTCGAGAATGCGGTCGAGTTGTTGCAACACCTGCGCGGTGTTCGCGCCTCGCTCGAGACCGAGCGACACGCTGTTGAACGCACCTTTCAGATCGTAGGCTGCTGCGAGTGACTCGTGACTCATCCAGAGGATGCCGAAGCGCCGGTCGTCCGGCATCAATGCACCCGGGCCCAGCGCATAAACGAATTCCGGCGACAATGCGGTCCCGACGATGCGGAGCTCCCGGCGGTGACCATTGATCACGGCGACAATTTGCTCACCGCTTGCAAGATTGTGGGCCTCCGCAAACGGTTCGTTGAGTATTACCTCGTCTTCAGCGCCTTCCCCGGGCAGGCGACCGCTGCGAAGCACGAGCTGGTTCAGGACCGGCTGACGCTCTGCGGGTACCGAAACGAACTGACCCATCACCGGCTCGGCGAAGCCCTCGATATCGACGGTCGCGAAGCGCGACACCCGCGCCTGCACAGTGCGCACTCCAGGGACCGCGGCAATGCGTTGCTCGACGCTCTCGGGTGCGCGCTTGACCCACGCAAAAACATCGCCGAAGCGGTAACGCTCATAATAAGCCGCCGTGGTTTCGTCGAGCGCCTCAAGCGTCGACAGCGACATAATGAGTGCCGCGATGCCCGCCGCGACGACCATGCCGATGGCCAGCACCTGCCCCCGCAGGTGCCAAAGGTCGCGCAGTACTTTGCGGTCTATTGCGCGCATTACCATGCCAGCTCCGCGGCCGCGCGACGCACCGCGTTTTCCTCAATGCTTGCAATCACGCCGTCGGCAACGTGCAGCACCCGATCGGCCATCGAGCCTATGACCGTGTTGTGGGTGATGACGGCCGTAGTGGTGCCGAGTTCGCGATTGACCTGGTCGATAGCCTCAAGCACCAGAATGCCGGTCTCGCTGTCAAGGGCGCCCGTTGGCTCGTCACACAGCAGGATTTCCGGTTGCTTGGCGATTGCACGGGCGATCGCGACGCGCTGCTGCTCGCCGCCGGAAAGTTGCGCCGGGAAATGATGCAAACGCTTGTCCAGACCGACAATGCCGAGCGCCTTGGCCGGGTCAAGCGGACGTTTTGCGATCTCGGTGACCAAAGCGACGTTTTCCTCGGCCGTCAGGCTGGGAATCAAGTTGTAGAACTGGAAGACAAAGCCGACGTGATCGCGGCGGAAGCGGGTCAGCTCCGATTCATCGGCGCCCGTCAGCTGGTGGTCGCGAAAGCGGACAGACCCCGATGTTGGCGTATCCAGCCCGCCGATGATGTTCAGCAGCGTCGACTTGCCCGACCCTGACGGGCCCAGTATGACGACAAGTTCGCCCTCGTACAGATCGAGATTGGCGCCTCTCAGTGCGTGGACTTCAACCTCACCCGTGCGATAGATCTTGGTAAGGTCCCGAGCAGTTAATGTAGTGATCATGGCAGCGCTCGCGGTAACCGACTACCATTGCACCTGAGTCCCGTGGCCACCTCAATCCGCAGAATCCCTCATGCGCCTATCGGGTACTGACAACTTGACGACGTCTGAGCCACAATCGATGGATGAGCAGATCCGCGTCGATGTACAAACGCCACCGATTTCCACCCGAGATCATTCAGCACGTCGTCTGGCTCTATCATCGTTTCAATTTGAGCAGCCGCGATATCGAGGACCTTATGGGCGAGCGTGGTATCGCAATCAGATACGAGTCAATCCGACTGTGGTGTATCAAGTTCGGCTCGAAATACGCGAAACGGCTTCGGCGCCGGCATCAAGGTTACGGCGATACCTTTTACCTTGATGAGGTTTTCGTGAGAATTCAGGGCGAACAACACTATCTCTGGCGCGCGATCGATCGGGATGGCGAAATAGTTGACGTGTTCCTACAACGGCACAGGGATGGAAAGGCAGCAAAGCGCTTCTTCAAACGGTTGCTGCGGGTGAGCGGCAATGAACCGCGGAAAATCGTCACAGACAAGCTTCGGAGCTACGGTGTTGCTCATCGAGAACTTATCCCGGACACCACCCACGATACGACGCAGTACGCCAACAATCGTGCCGAGCTTTCACACCAGCCAACGCGGGTCAGAGAGCGTGGCATGAGAAAATTCAAGTTCGCGCATCAGGCGCAACGGTTTCTGAGTACTCACGCTGCTGTCTACAATCTGTTCAATCTGGGGCGCCATACGATTTCAGCCAAACACTACCGATTGTTCCGACAACGCGCCTTTGCATCTTGGAGAATTGCGGCAGCGCTGTAAGGCAACGGTTAGCAGGCACTCGATCGAATAGGGAACTTAATTTGTCAGTACCCCTTGGGCACCTTCGCCGGGTTCTTGCCATCGAAACGGTCGTCGTCTATCAGGTAGCTATACATGCTTCGCATCACGTCGCGAATCGTCCGTGCCCGAGCCGGTCGCCCCACTTCGACGAACTCGCGCAACAGCTCCCGATACTCGTCTTTGTCAAACTCCGTGACCTTGGCGTTGCCCCAGCGCGGCATGATGTCCTCGCGAACACGTGCTCGATACTGCCGGGCATTCGTCGTGCCGTAATCGAGATACTCGTCCATCGCTTCGCGAATTGTCAGGATACGTGTCCTTTGCTTCGCCGCCCGTTCCGGTTCTGGGTCGATACCGCCACGCGCGTCGGCGACAAGTTCCTGCGCTTCCGCACGTGCTTCCTCGATGGTTGTGCCGGGCCAGCGGCCAAGATGTTTGCGACGTGGGTTCTTCTCGCTGGTCACCGTATACGATGCGTACAGGGACTTCGTGCCGGTGGGCTGCACGCGAACAAGCAGTCCGCTACCGTATCGCCCTCCGCATCCCGTCGCGAACTTCATAAGCACGATTTAAGCCCGGCCGTAGTGCGGCCACCCGGTCGTACGTGAGCTCCGTCTTCCGTTTCATAACCATAACGGAAGTTGTAATGGAAGCAGGGAACCCGCAGCAACGGTCTTGGGGTTGCGCCGCGTGCGCGAGAAAACGGCTCTGGAGTTGCTACACGTAGGAATTGGTGGCCAGGGGCGGAATCGAACCACCGACATGCGGATTTTCAGAAATCTAAGTGGTTGATTCGATTCATATTTATCAACCAGTTACCGGGGCGTCCGTTGCTCTTGTTGCACCACCGTGCACAACCATGCACAGCTGATCCACGCAAATCTCACGCAGTCGTCCGTCGCGCCCGACGGTCGAATCGAAATCAATACACAAGGCGGCGCCGTGGATGTCGATTGTCGAAGCCGTTCAGGGCAGCCAGGTTGAATTAGAATTCCTGACAATTCCTGCTCGACGCTGCCGCCAATCTTCTCATCGCTTTATGAGCTAGACTTTGCTAATCAAAAATAAAAATGTGCTGGCAGGAGGGACGCTTTATGACGAATTCCAGCTGGCCGCTTCGCGTCGTGGCGCCGGCAGCCGTCGTGGGACTTTGCGCAGCGTTCGCCCTGCCGCAATCTTCGTTGGCGCAGAATGATACCGAAGAAGACGACAGCGACCGCGCGGTCGAGGAAATAGTCGTGACGGGAACCCGCATCCGGCGCCGCGACTTCAGCTCGATCAGTCCGCTTACGACTATCGATCGGGTGAATATCGAGTTCTCAGGCCGTCCGACACTGGAAGAGACGCTTAACAGGATGCCGCAGGTCATGCCTGACTCCGGCCGCACATCGAATAGTGGGGATGGCACGGCACGGGTCAACTTGCGCGGGCTGGGGGCCGGCCGAACGCTGGTCCTGATCAATGGGCGCCGCCTCGCGCCCTCCGGGGTCGGTACCGCGGTCGACCTGAACAACCTTCCGCAGACGCTGGTCCAGCGGGTTGAGATTATTACGGGCGGGGCTACGGCTGTCTATGGATCGGACGCCATCGCGGGCGTCGTCAACTTCATTCTACGCGACGACTTCGCGGGCCTGAGCTTCGACGGCAATTTCGGCATCACTGAAGAAGGAGATGCCAGGACTCGGGATGTAAACGTCGCCTTCGGCCACAACCTGGCAGACGGGCGTGGCAACGTCGTCCTTTATGCGGACGCTTTGGAACGCGACGAGCTGTTTGCCGGGGAGCGCGAATTCACGCGCGTCGCGCTCGAGGATGACTGGCAGGGCAACCTAATCCCGCGCGGAAATTTCCGCGTGCCGGAACTGTTGATATTCCAACCTGTCGACGTCGGTGGCGGTCCAATCTTTCCGATCTTCGAGTCGGACGGCACATTCCGCGAGTTCATTGATCCGGACGATCGTTACAACTTTGCGCCGATCAACTATCTGCAACTTCCGCTGAGCCGTGTTTCGGCAGGCGTGATGGCCGACTACGGCTTTGCCGATGCCATCGAAGTCTACGTCGAGCTCGGCTACGCCAACAACGAGGCGGAGACCAATCTCGCGGAAGTACCGGCCGGCGGTGCCCTGACGATCAACCTCGATAATCCTTTCCTGGCGCCGGAATCGCGGCAGATGCTGGCTGACAACTTCACTGTCGCGCCGAACCTGGCCACGTTTCCCTACGGACGACGCATGAGCGAAGTCGGGCCCCGAATAACCAGGAATGATCGCGATTTCTGGCGGAGCGTCGTTGGAGTCCGCGGCGACCTGGCTGGCGACTGGAAATACGACGCGTGGCTCACCTTGACGGATGCAAAAGAGAAGCAGTTCCTCGTAAATGACGTCTCGCGCTCGCGATTTGCACAGGGCCTACTTGTGGATCCCTCGACCGGTCAGTGCATGGATACCAGCGGCGGTTGCGTGCCGGTCAACCCGTTTGGTCCCGGCAACATCTCGCCCGAGGCGGCTGATTTCATTCGCATCAGCGACGTGCAGAACACTACGGAACGCAAGCAGACCGTCGCAAGCGTATTCGCGACAGGCCCGCTTGCGGAACTAAGGGCCGGCCCTGTCGACGCCGCCTTCGGAATGGAATGGCGTCGGGACCAGGGCGATTTCACCGCCGACGAAGTGCTGTTTCAGGGAGACACGCTGGGCTTCCCCGGCGAATCGTCTATCTCCGGTGCCGAGGAAGTATTGGAAATGTACGGCGAAGCCGTGATTCCGCTCGCGGCCAATACGGCATGGGCTGATTACGTTCAGCTGGAGATCGGTGCCCGCTACTCAGACTACAAACTGGCGGGCGGGAACCGGACCTTCAAGCTAGGCGGCGAATGGGCGCTTCCCGGCGGTCTGGGCCTGCGGGCGATGCGTCAGCGCAGCGTGCGCGCACCCAACCTCGCGGAACTCTTTGAACAGCAGTTCACCGAACTGGGTTTCGTCGTCTCACCAAACAACCCGGATCCCTGCTCGGCATCGGCCGACCCGGTCGGCAGCGGCAGCGCGGACAAGTGCATCCTGCAGGGCCTGTCGACAAACGAAATCGGTGTGTTCGAGGCACCCGAGATCGTATTCGGCGAGTTCCTGCGCGGCGGGAACCTGGCACTCCAGCCTGAGACAGCAGAGACATTCACTATTGGCGCCGTCCTCAACCTCGACGTCCTGCCGAACTGGTCGTTGGCGATCGACTATTTCGCGCTGGAAGTCGAGGACACGATCGGCGGAATCGATGCACGGTCGATCTGCTTCGATCCGGAGAACACCGAGAATCTCTTCTGCGAGAACATCGAGCGCGATGCAAGCGGGAACATCTTCCGTGTCACCAACCTGACGAGCAACCGCGGCCTGCTCGAAACCAGTGGCATCGACACCCAGGTCCGTTTCGCTGCCGACCTTCCGGGTTGGCTCTCGTTTTCGGCATCCGGCGCCAGGCTGGAGTTGAATTCGATCTGGACGCATACCCTCGAATTCAAGCAGCAGGAGAACCCGACCTCACAGGTCCTGGAATGTGCCGGGCGCTTCGGCTCGCCCTGTTACGACGGCGAGGTATTCGACGGCGGCCAGACCATCGCCGAGGACCGTCTGATGACCTACGCCAACTACAGCTCCGGGGCCTGGTCGCTGCATGCGGCCTGGCGCTGGATCGAGGGTACTGACAATGCGGCGCCGCTGAGTCTCAACTTCCAGCTTCTCCCGGATCCAGAGCTCGCCGTGCCGGAAGTGGGCGACAAGAGCTACTTCGATCTCGGCATCGGCTATACGTTCGACGAGCGGTTCACGGCACGCCTGAATATCAACAACCTGTTCGAAACCGCCCCGCCGCAAATGGCCGACACCGTATTGGATATCAATACCGACTCCCAGACTTACGACGTGTTCGGGCGCAGCTATTTCTTGTCATTCACTGTGGTACTGGGTCAATAACTCAACCGGGAACTCGAGCGCCGCCAGCCGCGCCTCGGAGAATCCGCGCTCCTCGAGTATCGCCGCCCAACGCGGGTCGTCGTGGAGTTTAGCGAACAGCGGATTCGCGATCAGCATGCTCTCTCGGTCGGGCCCGGTTTCGTCAGCCCGGTAAAACCATTCGAATGCCAGGTCCTTCTCGCCGCGCCAGGCATAGACCTGCGCGACTTCTCGCGGGTATTGCTCGCCGTAGTCGTCGATATACCTCGCCAACAGCTCGTCCGACTCCTCCGCGCGTCCGAGGTCGTGGAATGCCATGGCGAGTCCGACGCGTGCCTGTCCGGCAGCATCCGGGAACCCAGCCTGTGCCATCCGTGCTTCTTCTTCTCGGAATACGGTTACTGCTTCGGCGGCCTTGCCCTGCAGCAGCTTCATGAGTCCGTACTGGTAGTGGCCTTCGCCGCGCAGGGATATGAACCGCGCGCGCAACGCTTCCGCCTTGTCGAGTTGCCCGGCGTACATATTGATTCTTGACGCTTCGTACAGGCATAAGGTGCACAAAGGATCGACCGCCATCGATCGTTCGCTCATTGCGAGCGCATCCTCTTTCTGCCCGATGAGCAGAGCAAAGCGCGAAGCATGCCGCAGGATCTCGGCGTCGTTTGGCTCGCTCCTGAGAGCCCGCGCGTAGCTCGCCGTCGCCGCCTGCAGGTCCTTGTCGACATACATCGCTTGCCAAGCGAACATGTTATGGACACTGCCGTTCTCGGGCTCGATCGCCAGGATGCGGCCCGCGAGCTTGAGCCAGCGCTCGTCTTCTTCTTCCCTGGTAATCAGCCCTTGCCGGCGCGCGGACCAGTTTGCGTAAATTTTCCAGACCATGGCCGGGGTGTAGTTCGGATCGATCTCCAGCGCCTCGTCGAGCAACGCCGTCATTGCTTCGGTATCAGCGTTGTTGACATTGTCGTCCCAGAGCTTTTTGGCCTGCAGCGTCAGGGCCAGCACTTCGAGCGTCGTTCGCCTCGCTTTCGGGAGCGATTCGCCGGCCTGGATCGCGAGACCCTTCGTTACATCGCCGGCGATCTCGTCCTGGATCGCAAAGATATCGGCGAGCGTGCCCGTGTAATCCTTCGACCAGCGCGACTTCCCGTCGGCGGCATCGAGCAACTGGGCGCGAACGCGGACCCGGTCGCCCAGTTGCGTCACGGCGCCGGTCAGCAGGTGAGACACGCCGAGCCGCTTGCCGATTTCCGATGTCGCGAGGCCCTGCCCCCTGAACGAGAACGCAGGCGACCGCTCGATCACGAGCAACTGCGGCAGTTTCGCGAGCAAATCCCGAACCTCGCCAGCCAGGCCGTCCGCCAGGTAATCCGGCAGCGCGTCGGGGCTCTCGTTGCTGAACGGCAGAACCGCGATGGAGTATCGAACCTCCGGAGCCGGCGGCACCAGCTTATCGTAGACGAACCAGGCCAACGCGATGGTGAGGATGACGATGACGATGCGGTCGAACCTTCGGCCCGCACGGACCGCGCCAGCACCGTCGCCCGCCGCTTCGGCCCCGTCATCCACCCGGATGCCCTCGGGCGTCCACTCCAGTGCCCATGCAAGGATCATTGCCGGCACGAAACCGATCGCGAGAACCGTGATTACGGTTCGCACATAGTGCTCGAGACCATACTGCGGGAGGATGGTCTCGGCGACCTGGATAATCAGCCAGGCCGACACGACGTACGCAACTGCGACGCGCAGCACGTTGCGGCGTTTCAGTTCGTTAAATAACCTCACGAGAATAAACCGCGAAGCTGGGAAACCACACCTATCCCAGTTTATAGCAGAAGAACGGGTGTGGGTCCCGAAAACTCACGCGGCCTCGGGCAAATAGTAGTGGTGCAGCCCTTGAACAGCCGAATTTTCTACGGTGCGCTCAGGTGCCGCTGGGCGTACGGGCCGGGTATCTGGCGCGTCGCCCTCTAGCGACCGATGTGTGCGCCATCGGTTGTAGTTAGCGACATATGTCTTGAGCAAACGCGTCAGATGTCGCCCGTCAAGAACAATCACGTGATCGAGCATTTCGCGTCGAATACTCCCGATCAGCCGCTCCGCATAAGCGTTTTGCCAAGGCGATGCCGGCGCGGTCACGACTTCTTCAATACCCAAGGCACGGAGCTTCCGGCGAACCTTACTACCGTAAATGGCATCGCCATCTCTCAGTATGTAGCGCGGCGCAGACTCAAATGGGAAAGCTTCTACCAGCTGCTGCGCCGTCCACTCTGCGGTCGGATGCTCGGTCACGTTGAAGTGCAGCACCCGGCGCCGATCATGGCCGAGGATGACCAAGACAAACAGTACTTTCAGCTCGGCGGTTGGCACGACAAAGAAGTCCATGGCCGCGAGGTCCTTTGCGTGCAATCGGAGAAACGTCCGCCAGCCAGGCGAACTCGGTCGAGGACGCCTGGGCTTATACTTCTCCACAGTCGACTTAGCGACGTCTATCCCGAGTTTCTTGAGCTCCAAGACGATCTTGGGCGAGCCCCAGGTCGGATTTGCTACCCACATTCGCCTGATTAGCGCGCGCAACTCAGGTGGAATTCTCGGTCGACCGGGCTTGCCCGCACGACTCAATTCTCGCCAGTAGTCACGGAATCGCTTCTTTTGCCACTCCAGCACCGTCCGCGGCTGGACGAGATACAGCGCCCTTTTCCATGGCGACCAACAGCGCGAAATTAATGACCACAACAACCGATCGGCTGACCGAATGTTGGGTCTGCGTCCTTCCTCCTTATAAACTGCGAGCTGGTGTCGGAGCGCGGCAACTTCTAGCTGAAGTGAAGCGTGAGATCGGCAGGTCCGAGTGACGTAGGTAACAATAAATACGAGCCATCGAGTCATCCTTGAATGCTACCGATCACCCGAAAACCTTCAAGAAAATCAATCTGCACGGGTTTTCGGGACCCACAACCGAACCACGCAAAATTCACGCAGTGTTTGATACGCGAAGCGCCGGCGTTTTGGATTGCAGAGCGTAGTAGCCGATCCGGCCCCACACTAAGCAACTGCAGCCCTAAGCACCTCGCAGCGCTTAAGGGCCCCCTCGGCAATTGAATCCCGTAATTCAGTCGGAAAGTTCTTCGGTAACGCCGCGGAAGCGTTCTCTATGGCAGCAGGGAAGTCATCCACAAGCTGACCCAACGCGGTTTCAACCATGGAATCAGGGACGCCTGCCTTTTTTGCCGTCTGATAATAGTGGCGCACCTGAATTTCATGGACGCGATAGTGATTGCTGTTGCCAACTGACATGGCAAGCTTTAGCTGCTTGCGTTGGATTTGCTTAAGGTCAAATAGATGCTGCGCTGACATCACATCATAGAGCGGCGTGAGCTGAAAACCGCCGTGCGGATACAGGAACACGCTAAAGTTCTTGGCATGACCATCTAACGCTGCGAGTAGCCAAAAGGCTATTTGTGCCTTGAGGAACATTAGCTGGTCGTAATCGGGATCATCACTGCCTTTGAGGAACTCGAACATACCGGCCATGCTCGGACCGCCACCAGCCTGATATTTCCTGGTTGGCTGAATCGACAACGCCTGGCAACAATCTTCCTGTGGAACGCGCAGCAGTCGTCCGTCGCTCGTCCAGCGGCGATCAAACCGCTCGACAACGAGCGCGATTTGACCGTCAAAATCAACAATGTCGGTATCTGCAGCGGGAATATTCAGCTCGTCGAGAATCCGCATGCAGAAATGCTCATTCTCAACGCTGTGCGTTAGGTCACGTCCGTCGCGATCTCCGATCTGAGGTTTGAGAATATGGGTTGTCGCAGTCGTTCCCGATGGCCTGTGCCACTTTTCATCCCACCATAGAAGGGCCGTCTTGTCTTGCGCTCCCGCAATTGAAATCCGAAAGTCTGGATCGTCATCGATGCCCAGTGGCGCGGTCGCAAGGTTCTTCAGCTTCTCACCGATCTTTTCGTTGCTGATGGGTTTGGCTTTAACCTCACCGGCTTTACCAGGCTTAATGCCGTCCGGCAAGAATTGCAGCGCGCCTACACAATCGCGGCCAATCGCGGCGAGCAGACTATAGGGATCGATGCCGTCCGCACCACTGCGCGCTGCGACCTGTTTACGAATATCGTCGTTGTCCGGCAGCAGGTTATCGAAGACAGCGATGACCGGATCACCGGCATAGCGATCTTCACGCAGCGGCAAGGACAATGACACCGGAAATGTATCTTCCCAATCCAGCCAGCTCTGATCGTATTGAAACTCGATCGCGCCGGAAGTCTCGCGCTGGAGCCGCCCGACAAGGCGCGCGTTCAGGTAGACATCGAGCGGTATGTTTGCGCTCTTCCTCGCCATCAGAACAAGTCCTCAAGGTTTTTGGCTGACGCGCTGCCGCGCTTGTCGATAATGATTTCCAATCCGAGCGCCGTAAGGACATCAAGCAAAGTGCTGAGCCGCGTCGCGGGTTGCCCGGCCTCAAGTTTTGAGACCGTGGCCTGACGCAAGCCAATCCTCTTGCCGAGCTCGGTTTGTGTGAGCCCGGCATTGCGCCGCGCGCGGCGAATGATCGCCCCGATTTGTTTGGCTGTGCGTGCGCGTTGCATCATGAGAGATCTCCTTCCTGATACGCTTATACGCGAATGCGTATAAGTCGTCAATATACGGGAACGCGCATAATTTTTCTTTATACGCGATCGCGTATCCGCATGCTGCCCAACCCCAACCCACGGCGACCATATCCGATGAGTTGGGCCGAGCAGCAGGTCTTGTTCTCCGAGTTACCGTCGCATCTTGCAGAAATGGCGTTGTTCACCGTTAACACCGGTTGCCGCGATTCCGAAGTCTGCAGAATGCAATGGGAGTGGGAGGTCAAAGTCGCGTCACTTGATACCTTTGTATTTATTGTTCCGAGAAAATTCGTCAAGAACGGCGAAGAACGACTGGTAGTACTCAACGACATTGCCAAGCGAGTCGTGGATTCGCGCCGAGGGAAACACCCGACGCACGTATTCGCATTCAAAGGCAAACCGATACTAAGGATGCTGAACAGCTCCTGGTGCCGGGTTCGCGAGAAGGTCGGGCTAGCGCAGGTTCGTGTTCATGACCTGAAGCACACATTCGGCCGTCGCTTACGAGCGGCCGGAGTGAGTTTTGAAGATCGACAGGACCTGCTCGGACACCGTTCCGGACGAATGACGACACACTACTCGGCAGCGGAGCTTAGCAAGCTCATTGAAGCGGCCAACACAGTGTGTGAAAGAAACGGTAACAAGCCTGAGTTAGTGGTGTTGCGACGGTTTAGTGTCAATTGACTCACGCAAGGGTAGATTGCGGAGCTTTGAAAGATTGCTTCGCTTCGCTCGCAATGACGAGGGTTTTCAAGTAGTTAGAATGGTGGCCAGGGGCGGAATCGAACCACCGACACGCGGATTTTCAGTCCGCTGCTCTACCAACTGAGCTACCTGGCCTCTTTGTGACACGACGAGATCGCTTCGTCGCTTTGCTCCTCGCAACGACGCTGAACCGTCGTTTTCAGTCCTCGCCTGCCTCAATCGTGCCGCGTTCGGTCGCCTGCAATGCAGGCTCCTACGGTTACTGCCTCAATCGTGCCACGTTCGGTCGCCTGCGATGCTGGCTCCTACTGCCAACCGGTCCTTGTCACACGACGCCTGCAATGCGGGCTCCCGCAGAAAACCCAGCCAAACGGGTAGCCGAAGAGCGGGGTATTAGACCGGGGCGGTCCAGGGGAGTCAAGGCCGTCAAATGCGCTCCATCCTGCTGCCTTTTGCCAGCCGAACCTGGCGCCTTTCTCCCTAGCGAAGCTGCTGGATAAAGATCGCAAGAATGGCCGCCGGGCAGACAAAGCGTACATAAAACGGCCAGATCCGCCAGAACAGGCCGCGGTCGCCGTCCGGCATGCCCTTCCTGATCTCGGCGATCACGGTGTTTCGATGCCAGATCCAGCCCGCAAACACGCACATCAGCAGGCCCAGCATAGGCTGGCTGTAGCGCGTGGTGATTGAAATCGTCAGGCCGAACAACGTGCCGAAATTGAAAATGAGCAGCACGCTGACGAGCGTGATCGCGCCGCCTATTAAATAAGTGGCGCGTTTGCGATTCATGTCGTGGTTTTCGACTGCGTAAGCAACCGGTACCTCGAGCATCGAGATCGAAGACGTCAAAGCGGCCACCAGCATCAGCATGAAAAATGCAAAGGCGACGAAGACTCCCGCACCGCCCATGGTTTCGAACAGGGCCGGTAACACCGTAAAGATCAGCGTGTCCTCGGCGATTAGCTTCCCGGCGGCATCGTAAATCTGCACGCCGTTGTGTTGCGCAACGTACATCGCCGGAATAATCAGCATGCCCGCCAGCACCGCAATACCGATATCAAACAACGTGACCGAGCGGCCGAGCGATACGATGTTCTCGCGATCGCTGACGTATGAACCGTAGATCAGCATCGTACCGACACCGAGCGACATGGAGAAAAACGCCTGCCCCATGGCGCCCAGGATCAGGGCAGGATCGGTAACGCGACTGAAATCCGGAACCAGGTAAGCCCGGACACCTTCGCCCGCACCGTCCAGCGTCAGCACATAAACAATCAGCAGCACCAGTATGCCGATCAATGAGGGCATGAGGCGCGTGCACCATTTCTCGATGCCGTCCTTAACGCCGCCGCAGATGATCGCCACCGTCAGAAACATGAAAATGCCGGTGAACACCAGGTTCCGACCCAAAGAGAAACCGGTCAGCCACTCGGATGTGCTGTACATGCCGGCCATTTCGGCAGCGGCTGCCAGCGTATAAGCCAGCATCCAGCCGGCAACGATAGCGTAAAAGCTCAAGATCAGACTTGCCGTGGTGATGCCCAGATATCCGGTTGCGGCGCCAACGTGCCGCGTAGCGTCGTTGTTCGCGATTCCTCGCAATGCCGTGACAGCATTCGCTTTCGCATGGCGGCCTATGATCAATTCCGCCATCAGCGCAGGAAACGCGAGGCAGAATGCCAGCAGCAGATAGACCAGCAGAAACGCGCCTCCGCCGTTGCCGGCCGCCTGCGTGGGGAATCCCCAGATATTTCCGAGACCGACTGCCGATCCTGCCGCAGCGAGAATGAAACCTATCCTGGAACTGAATTCACCGCGAGTAGCGCTCAATGGAATCTCCCCTCCTGTTTGTGCGAACAGTTTACCCGTCCGCGGATGTCATCGATATAATCAAACCCTCACAACAGGGAATGCCAATGTATAAACACCTACTGTCCGCAGCGCTGCTGTCGGTTTCGCTCGCAGCCGTTGCCGACGAAGGCATGTGGACGATTGACAATTTTCCAGCGGCAGCCGTTGAAGAAAAATACGATGTCAGGATAGATAAGCGGTGGCTGCGCTCGGCGCAACTGGCCACGACCCGGCTCGAGAACGGTTGCACGGGCTCGTTCGCATCGCCCGATGGCCTGATCCTGACGAACAATCACTGTACCTGGGGGTGCATCCGCAACCTCAGCAGCGAAGACCGTAATCTATCCGATGAGGGATTCCTGGCGGCGACGCGCGACGAGGAGTTGCAATGCCCGGGGCAGCAGGTCTCGGTACTGGTCGAATTCGACGATGTCACGAAGAAAATCGCGAAAGCGACTGCGAAGCTTGCGGATGCCGAGGCGAATGCGGCACGCAAGGCGGCTCTGACGGAGCTCGAATCCGCGTGCGAAAAAACCGCCGGCGGCAAGCTGCATTGCGAAGCGGTTACGCTGTACAACGGCGGCCAGTACTTCATCTACAAGTACAAGCGCTACGACGACGTGCGATTGGTTTTCGCACCGGAGCTGGATATCGCCGCGTTCGGCGGCGACCCCGACAACTTCAACTTTCCGCGCTGGTCTTTCGATATGTCGTTCCTGCGCGCCTACGAGAATGGCAGGCCGGCGGCGACACCGAACTATCTTGCCTGGCGGAACGGTGGTCCCGAAGCGGGCGAGCCGGTGTTCATCACCGGCCACCCGGGATCGACCTCGCGGCAGTTGACCCTGTCGCAACTGCGTATACTGCGCGATGTCGTATACCCGATCTGGCTGTTGCGCTACTCGGAACTTCGCGGACGCATGCTCGAATGGCAAAAGACCAGTGACGAAGCTGCGCGCACCGTGCAACAACGGATCCTCGGATTTGAGAACGGCATCAAGGTGCGGCGCAATCAACTCAAAGCTTTGCACAACGACGAAATGTTGGCGCAGAAGGCCGAAGACGAACGTGCACTCAAAGCGGCAATTGCCGAAAACCCGCAATACCAGGCGGCCTACGGCGAAGCCTGGAAACTGATCGACGGCTCTATCGAAACAGAACGAAACCTGTTCGAGGAACACCTGTTCATCGAGAACGATGCCGCGCTATACAGCGGCCTGTTCGATTATGCAAAGACCATCGTGCGTGGCACGGCCGAGCGCGAGAAACCGAACAAGGACCGGCTGCGCGCTTACACGGAAGCCGCTCTGCCACAGGTGGAACAGGGATTGCTGGCAGCGGTCCCGATTAACAGGGAATTCGAAAAACTCACACTGACGTTCTCGCTCGAAAAAATGCGTGAGTGGCTGGGACCGGACAGCCAGTACGTTCACAAGATACTGGGCAACGAGTCACCGCATGTACTGGCGGCCAGTCTCGTGGAAAACAGCCGCCTCGACGACCCGGGTTATCGCGAAGCACTGTGGCGCGGTGGCGTGAACGCCGTCGCCGCGAGCGACGATCCGATGATCAAACTGGCGGCAAGAATCGACGGCGATGCGCGCGCGCTGCGCAAGCGGTACGAAGATGAAGTCGAGGCGCCCCGTACTCGCGGCGAAGAAATGCTTGCCGATGCGCGCTTCAAAATCTACGGCACGGAAACCTACCCGGATGCAACGTTCACGCTGCGCGTAACCTACGGCGCCGTCGAGGGATGGCAAGAGCGCGGCGAGATGGTTGATCCTTTCACGCGAAGCCGCCGACTGTTCGAGCGCGCCACCGGGGAGCGCCCGTTCCGGCTACCCGACAGCTGGCGACAGGCGCGCGAACAGCTCGATGCCGATACGCCGTTCAACTTCGTGGCCACGACGGACATCACCGGGGGAAACTCCGGCAGCCCGATGATTGCGGCAGACGGCACGCTGGTCGGCATTGCGTTCGACGGCAATATCCATTCGATCGCCGGCGACTACTGGTTCGATCCCGGCACGAATCGGACAGTCGGTGTCGACTCGGCCATCATGCTCGAAGCACTGCGAAAAGTTTATTCAGCCGGTCACCTGGTTGAGGAACTTACTGTTGTGAATTAGCAGTGCAGCTCACTTGATTTGGTCGCCCGCGCGTCACTCCTGCATCAATGTCATCAGGGCCACCACCGTGGATTCCACGCCGGCCCGCACAGCCGGTTCCGGCGAGATCCTGAACAAGGGCGAGTGATGGCTCGGAACCGGCGGGCCGCCTGCCTTTGCCCGCTCGAAGTCCGCGGCCGGTGTGCCGCCAATGGCCCAGTAAACGCTCTGGATCGACGGATTCACGGTGAAGAACGGGAAGTCCTCCGCACCCATGCCTTTCGTCGGAATGTCGACTACCGCGCCTTCGCCAATCTTCTCTGCCCAGGCGATTTTCAGCCGGCGGGCCAGCGCGGCATTGTTGGTGGTCGGCGGCACACTTTCTTCGGACACGATCACCTCCGGCAACTTGTCTTCCGGCAGGCCTGCGACGCGGCCCATGTTGACGGCGATGCGCTTGATGCCATCGAGCAGCAAGGTGCGCGTTTCTTCACTCGTGCTTCGCACAGTGAGTTGCAGATGCGCATTGTCCGAAATGATGTTGTGCTTGGTGCCGGAATGAAAGGAACCTACAGTAACGACACCGGGATCGCGCGGCGACAGTTCACGTGACACGAGAGTCTGCAATGCCATGACGATCTGGGCGCCAAGCACGATCGGGTCCTTACCGGCATGCGGGTGTGCGCCGTGCGCGCCGATACCGTGTATCACGATATCGACCGTGTCCGCGCCGGCATAGGGACTGCCCTCGGACACGTTGATGATGCCAGCGACATCCTGCGACGAGACATGAAAACCGAGCGCGTAATCCGGCGCGCCGAACCTTTGCCAGATTCCGTCGTCCTTCATTGCACGGGCACCCAGCACACGCTCTTCCGCGGGTTGCACGATGAGCATCAGCGTGCCGTTCCACTCGGCTTTTCTCGCCGCCATTTGCCGCGCGGTGCCAACAAGACTGGTGATGTGCACGTCGTGACCGCAAGCATGCATGACCGGCACAACGTTACCGGTAATCGGATCCTTCTGTGTTGCTTTCGAAGCATTGTCGAGACCGGATTTTTCTTCGACGGGCAGTCCGTCCATATCGGCGCGCATCATCACCAGCGGGCCGTCGCCGTTTTTCATGATGGCAACGACACCGGTACCACCGACGTTCTCGGTGACATCGAATCCGGCAGCACGTAATTCCTGCGCCATTCGCGCCGCGGTCTTGTGTTCGACCAGCGAGAGCTCCGGATTTCGGTGAAAGTGGTCGAACAGGCCGGCGAGGTGTGTGTCGTAGTCCTTACGTATGTCGTCGTTCAGGTCCGTCGCCAATGACCATGGCGCGCAAAAGATGCTGATTGCAGCGGCAAGTATTCTCGAATTTCTCATTGTTGTCCCCGGCCGAATGATGAACTGCGGACAGTCTACCTAATCCGGCGGAGCACCCAAAAAAAAGCCGGGCTAAAAGCCCGGCCCAAGCGAGTGCCTGACTGCGGGGGGTGCAGGATCAGGCAGCTTTCAATGCATCGGCAGCCGAGAGGTAATCGTAGCCAAGTTCCTTGGCGACCGCCTCGAAGTTGACGTGACCGGCGTGCACGTTCAAGCCGTTTGCCAGATGCGGGTCGCGCGACAATGCCTCGCGCCAGCCGAAATTGGCCAATGCCTTGGCGAAAGGCAGCGTAACGTTGGTGAGCGCGAAAGTGGATGTGCGCGGCACGGCGCCCGGCATGTTGGTCACGCAGTAATGCACAACTTCGTCGACGACGTAAGTGGGTTCGGCATGCGTGGTCGGCCGGCTGGTTTCGAAGCAGCCGCCCTGATCGATTGAGATATCGACGAGCACGGAACCCGACTGCATTGCCTTGACGTGCTCTTTGGAAACGAGCTTGGGTGCGGCCGCACCAGCAACCAGCACGGCGCCGATAACGAGGTCGGATTCGACAATGAGCGTGTCGATGGCCTGCTTGGTCGAATACACAGTGCGCACGCGCCCGCCGAAAATATCGTTGATCTGGCGAAGTCGTGGTACGGAACGATCGAGAATCGTAACGGTGGCGCCGAGTCCTGCTGCCATCTCGGCCGCGTGCGTGCCGGCGACGCCACCGCCAATGACCAGTACCTTGCCCGGCGAGACGCCCGGGACGCCGCCGAGCAGCACACCGCGTCCGCCATTGGCTTTTTGCAATGCAAAGGCACCGGCCTGGATCGACAGGCGTCCCGCGACTTCGCTCATCGGTGTCAGAAGTGGCAACGATCTGTCGGCTGCGGTAACTGTTTCGTAGGCAATTGCCGTGCACCCGGATTTGACCAGTGCCTCTGCCTGTTTGGGATCGGCCGCGAGATGCAGGTAGGTGAATAACACCTGGCCTTTGCGCAGCATCGCGCACTCGTGCAACTGCGGCTCCTTGACCTTGACCACCAGGTCTGCCGTCTCGAACACCTGCTCCGGTTTGGACGCAATCTTCGCGCCGGCCGCTTTGTAGTCTGCATCCATCATGCCGATGCCGGCACCGGCGTTGGTCTCGACGATTACTTCATGGCCGTCAGACACGAGCTCCCGAACGCCTGCCGGCACCATGCCGACGCGATATTCCAGAACCTTGATTTCCTTAGGTACACCGATCTTCATTGTTATTGTCCCCCCGGACCTGCGTAGATTAAGGCGCGCAGGATACCCCGGCTGCGGCGCAACTGCCTTGCTGATCCGGTGACTTATTTGCCAATTAATGGCATATTCTGCGGCCTAGCCCCCTATTATCGAAGGATTCTGCGGTGCAGCTGGACCGTTACGACAAGGCCATCCTCAGGGCGCTGCAGCAGGACGGGCGTATCAGCAACGTGCAGCTGGCGGCCCGAGTCAACCTGTCCGAATCCGCCTGCCTGCGGCGAGTCCGCGTTCTCGAGCAAGAAGGCCTCATCGAGCAATACGTGGCGCTCCTGAACCAGAAGAAAGCCGGCGTCGGTGGCACGGTGTTCGTACACATCGCGTTGCGGCGTGAGGAACAGAGCGAGCTCGCGGCATTCGAGGAAGCCGTACAGGGCATTCCCGAAATCATGGAGTGTTACCTGATGACCGGTGAGTTCGACTACCTGCTGCGAGTCGTCGTTTCCGACATGGCCGATTTCGAACGATTGCACAACGAGGCGCTTACACGACTGCCGGGGGTCGCGCGAGTCAATTCAAGCGTTGCGATACGCACCGTGATGAAGACAACGGAATTGCCGCTCGCAACCAAGTAGAAAAGAGAAAAAGGGGCCGGATACATTTTATTATTAAAATGTATCCGGCCCCTTTTTATAAAATGTATCCGGCCCCTTTTTCTCTTTTCTACTTGGGGACGTATTCCTTCGGCTTTTCCGAACCACCGCCGAAGAAGAATTTCTCCATCTCCGTTTCCAGGAATTTACGGGCTTCCGGTTCGATCGGTGTCAGCCGGTATTCGTTAATCAGCATCGTCTGGTGCGCTACCCAGCGCTGCCATCCTTCTTTAGAGATGCTGTCATAGACACGCTGGCCCAGCGGGCCCGGGTACGGCGCATAGTCCAGGCCGTCTCCCTCTTTTCCCAGCAATGCACACCGTACTTTCCGAGCCATGATTACCAACCTGATTCCTGAAGCGAATTGACGAGTTTGCGTACCGGTGCCGCAAGTCCAATGCCGTTCGATTCGTCAATGGGTATCCAGCGGGCGGCGTCCGGTTCCGACACTTTACTCGATGCCCCTTGCAGCCGCACCACCACCGGCCGGATATCGAGGTCGTAATGACTGAAGCTGTGGCGCAGCAGTGGTAGTTCGTTCTGTGCCGCGGGCGCCGCCGCAAGATTCTGCCGGCACCAGTCGCCAACAGTGTCTGCATCGCCGATTTCAGGAAGACTCCACATCCCGCCCCAAATTCCGGACGGCGGCCGCTTCTCGAAATACAGCGCGCCATCACACTCCGCGAGCAGCATGCAGGTTTTCCGCAACGGCCGCATTCGGCTCTCCCGTCTTCCCGGATAGAGGGCCTGAGTCGCGTCGCGATTCGCGGCGCAGTCTTCTCGCAAGGGGCAGCTCGCACAAGACGGCTTGCTTCGCGTGCACACGGTGGCACCGAGATCCATCATCGCCTGCGTGTATTCGGCCACCTGTGCTTGCGGCGTATGCAATTCCGCCTGTTTCCAGAGTTCGGATGAAACGGACGCCATACCGGGCCAGCCGTCAATCGCATGAAAGCGAGCCAGTACCCGTTTGACGTTGCCATCGAGAATGGCATGCCGCTCGTCCCTTGAAAGTGCGAGAATTGCGCCGGCCGTCGATCGTCCGATTCCCGGCAGTGCCATTACCTCATCGATGTGTGCTGGAAAGACACCAGCGAACTCGTCGACGACAATACGTGCCGCTTTGTGCAGATTGCGCGCCCTCGCGTAATAGCCGAGGCCCGCCCAATGCAGCAATACCTGGTCTGAATGTGCGTCGGCAAGCGACCGAATGTCGGGGAAGGATTTCATGAATCGTTCGAAATAGGGTGTGACGGTCGCAACTTGCGTCTGCTGCAGCATGATTTCCGAAACCCAGACGCGATACGGCGTAGGCTCTGATTGCCACGGCAAGTTCTTGCGGCCGCTTTTTTCGAACCAGCAGAGGACCCGATCGGCGAATGCGTTCACGGTTTTGGTTTCTTGCCCTGGGCGACCGCCTCGATCCGCTCGACGGCATCGGCGCCACCCGCTTTCAGTACCCGCTTCATGACAAAGGGCCCGATTACGGGGGGCACCCAGAAACTCGGCTCGAGTTCGAATTCATAAGCCAGCAGCGCCCCATTACCGTCCGGCTTCAATATCCAGCGCTCGCGACTGTATTCGAAGTCGCTTTTCTCCGGGTCGGCGAGTGCAACGATTTCCGTGTCCGGCTTCAGCGTCAGTTCACCGACCCGCACGAAGGACTTGCAGAACAACAGAATGCAGCCTTCCATGCGAGTAAAGTACCGCGGCTTGCCGTTCTTGCCCGGTTTGATATTTCGTGATTCGACGAAAACGCTGGAGAACTCCGTGAACAGGTCATAGTCGATCAGGACTTTGTATAGTTCGGTCACGCCGACATCGAAGCGTGTCTCGGAAGTCAGCCGGTATCGCTTTTCCTCTTTCTCTACTTTCACGTCACGCAGATCGGCGGAATGCGCTTTGACGCAAAGCAAAAGCACCAGTACGGCAGATCGCCGCCACAGAATTCCAGAGTTCATGCGCGAGGTCTCAACGTTTGAACAGGTCTTTCAACTTGTCTTTGACCTTGTCTTCCGTTGATTTTTCTTCTTGTTCCTCGCCTTCCGCAGTTTCGCCCTCGGCTGGCTCCTTCTCACCACCCAATAACTTGTCGAGCAGTTCGCCGCCCTTTTTCTCGATTTCCTTGCGCAACAATGCATTGACGTCAGGCTTGATTGAGGGCGACGCCAGCGGGCCGCTGACCTTCAGTGGAATGACTGCTTGCGTATAGTCTTTCAATTCCGCCTCACTGACATTGCCGGCGAATTCGGGTTTTTCCATGACCCGCGCCTGCAAGGAGTAATTCAGGCTGGCGGCGGCGAGATCGACCGTACCGTTACCCGTCATCCTGATGTACGGGATTTCCGCCAGGAAGTCGTTGTTTGAAAAAACACCATCCGTTACCGGCCCACTGGCCCTGATCGACGAAAACTCCGTGCGCGGTGGCGTGCGCGCCGGCGGCGGCTGTTCGCCACGCAACAATGCGCGGGCGGAACGAATCTGCTGCCACACGTCGGTTCCGTCGATCTGCCCGTCGAGCAATTCCATCGACAAGTTGCCGTCCAGGTCGCGCCGTATTGCCGAGAGCGTTGCACCGGCACCGTTCAACACGAAGGATCCGCGGATTGTGCCGCTGATCCTGTCGTCATCGAACATTGCTTTCGCCAGCGGCTTCAGGCTGACGCCGTCCACGCGCTCGTTGACCGAAATCGACGGAACTTTGGCCGAGGCATCGATCCTGACGTCACCCGCATACGTGCCGTCGAACAATTCGGCGGTAACGGGATGCAGCCGCAGCTTGCCACCAGCGCTTTGTAAGCCCATCTCGAGATTCTCGAAAACCATTTCGCCGAGCGTCGCCTGTTTGAGTCGCGCCTTGCCGCTCGCGTTAAGCGCTCGAATCATGTCGGCCGGAATCTCGATATCGGCGTCTTCGCCGGATGCAGCCGGAGTAGCCGTTTCGCTCGCCGGCGCCATGTAGGCATCCAGATTGATCTGGTCCGCGCTAAGGTCGAAACGCAGCAAACCGGACTCTGTCAGTGGCAAAGACAGCGAACCGGTCATGGTCGTGTCATCGAGGCGCATCGCCAGCGACTTGAGGTCGATCGCACTATCACTGATTGCCGCATTTGCACTGAACGATACTTTCTCCATCGCGTTCGGATCGGCCGTCGGCGGAGGCTCGCTACCGAAAGTCTTCATGAGTTCCTTGAGCGAGAAATCGGCAACGCGAAGTACCGCATTGATGCGCGTTGGTCCGTCCAGTGAAAACGGTTCTACGGTTGCCGACATGCCGAGGCCGAGTATCGACATGTCCATTTCGCCGAGCGTGAGCTGGCGCTTGTCCAGATCAGCGAGGATCTGCCGGGCATCGAAGTTGAATTCAGTTGTATTTTCAACCAGGCCACTCAACTGGCCCGACACATTGAGACCGTCGAGCGTGACCCCGCCAAAGCCCTCTTCCAGCGTAGTCTTACCTTTGATCCGCAGTTTGCCACCCATGTCACCCGGCTTTGACAGGAAGCCAAAGGCGGCTTCGAAATCGAACGGCGATCCGGGGGCAATTCGGCCCGTGTCGAACGACAGCTCGCTGATTTCCAGCGTGCTGCCTGCCTGTGCGTCAACGTATGACAGCCGCGCACCGCTGACACTGATGTTGGCGACATCGAGTGTTGCGGGCTCGCCTTCTGCATCCTCCGACGGTTCGCCCGCAGCCGTCGTCTCACTCGACGCCAGGTCATCCCAGTTGTTCCTGCCGTTTTTTGCCACCGCCAGGTTGACGGTCAGGTTTTCCAGGGACGCTGTGCCTACGGCGATATCCTGTCGCAGCAGAAGTGGCAACAGCCGCACACTCAGTCTCGCTTTTTCGAAGCTCAGGAACGGCTGATCACCGAAACCTTCCGCATTGCCGAGTTCAGTTCGACCGACCTCGACCGCGATCCATGGAAAGACGCTGAGAGACAGGTCGCCTTCGATCACCAAGTCCCGGCCGGTGTATTTCTTGACGGCCGATGCAATATCGTCGCGAAAGTCGTTGGGATCGAAAAACAGATAGAGCGCGGCCGAGGCAATGATGCCGATGCCGACGAACGCAGCCACTACAACAAGCAGTATTTTTACCAGTCGAGCCATGTTTGGGGATTCCGCCAAGGAAGTCGGCAGAGTTTAGCAAAACGGCCGGATCGGGTCTGTGACGAATTGCGGCGCCGCGCCGGCGGCTAGTCCCTGCAGAGAGCCACATCACCGTTCAGTGTCTTGATCGTGACCCAGCCCTCGCCCTTGCCCTCGCTGAAGTTCAGCTCGCGGCCTGGAGCGTACTTGCTGGTACGTACCGGCTTCGGGCCGAAGCAGTTGCGGATGTCTCCGTTGAATGTCTCGACTTCGAATCGCGCCGATACCTTGCTCGCGAAGCGAACATCCAGCTCCCCGTTGATAGTTTCGGCGCTGAACCGGCCACCGTCGCTCAGTGAAGCACGGAAAACCATGTCGCCATTGGTCGTGTTGAGCCGTACCCGATCGAAGGAGCCGTTCAGCAGTTCGATATCGCCGCTCACGCTGCCGGCAGAAATCTCCCCGGCCAACTGCTCTGCAACGACATCGCCGCTGACGGAATTGATTCGTGCGTTGATCTTTTTGCCATTGCCCTGAACCTCTACATCGCCACTGACGGTCTCGATCTCGAGGTCACCGGTAAACGCCTCTATGTCAATGTCACCGCTAACGGTATTGAGTGTCTGCGATCCCGAAACGTCCCGCACCGTAATGTCCGCACTGACGGTGCCGACCTGCACCGAACTCTTCTCCGGTACGTGGATGACGAGATCGCTGGTGATATGGCGGGCACTTCTTCGCGGCGCCTCTACCCGGATGCTCACCTGGTCGCCATCGCGCTCGAACACGAGCTCCTCGACATCGCTGCCAAGATCCGCGCTGACGCTGACTTCCCTGCGTGACCAGCCGCGAATCTCGACCGACCCGGCGACATTCGACACATCGACGGCGCCGTCGGCCGCGGCTTCCATGGACTTGTTGACTTCATTCGCGCTTGCGGACACGCCGAGCAACGTCATTGCGGTCAATACAATCAATCTGTTCATAATCTGCTTCTCGCTTGTTTCATTTTGCCAATACCGCAGCTTTTGGTCCGGCAAAACTCAAATATCGGTTCGTCGCATGGCAGAATTCCTGATCCCGCCAACTTTTTGCATCAGCGCAAGTTCATTGTGATACGTGCGCAACAACAGGTCCTGCAGCAACACATTGTCGGGCTCATCCGCCAGTGCCTTGTTGATCTCGACAATCGCGGAATGAATGGTATCGAGGCTTTGCTGCACTTCCGCTCGCGATTCCGGTGACAGTTTCTGCATCTCGACCTCGAGGCGCGCCGCGAGTGAATCGCGCGCATCCTGGAAATCCGGTCCGAGGTTATAGCGACTGCCGAAGCTTCCGGAAACCGGCTCGAAGACACGGGCAACATCCGTTACCACCGGCGATACCCGACTGCCATCGTCTTTGACCGCGAAGTAGGTCAGCCCCGAGGAGGCGCCAATCACCAGCAGCACCGCGGCAGCCTGCGCGAACAAGCTATTGAACGGTCCGCGACCCTTCCAGGCACCGGCCCGGGCATGGTGCAGTTTCTGCTCGATGCCCGGCCACAGGTCGCGGCCCGGCTTGATCTCCTTCGGCAGTGAGGCCGCGGCCGCCATCAATGCGTCGCGCGGTGCTTCATCTGACGCGCGGTTCTCTGCTGTTTCTTTACTGTCGTTCATGCTGCACCACTTTGTGTTTGCAGCTGCTCTGCGAGCAGCCGTCTGGCGCGATGTAACTGGGCCTTGCTGGTTCCTGCCGCGATGCCGAGCATCGCACCGGTTTCATCGTGGCTGTAGCCGTACACCGCATTCAAAACGAATACATGTCTTGCACCGTCGGGCAGGCTGTCCATTGCCTTTTCCAGATCCTGAAACTCCGCATCGTCGCCAATGCTTTCCGTAAACGGCGAAATATCGAATACCGCTTCAACACGATCGCGTTCTCTGCGAGCCTTGCGCATTCGCCCCAGCACCGAATTGACGGCAACCCGATGCAACCAGGTAGCAAACGCACTGTCGCCGCGGAATTTCGACAGTTGTTGCCAAGCCTGGATAAACGCGTCCTGCGAACAGTCTTCCGCTTCGGCCACGTTGGCCGTCATGCGAAGACACAGCGCATAGACCCGGTCGATATTTGCCCTGTAAAGCACTTCGAACGCCGCGACGTCCCCGTCCTGGGCCCTTTCAACCCAGTACCCCTCGTCCTTTACAAGCTCCTCTGTCACCGGCGCATCCTCAGAAACCCTGTCGGTTTCGCCGGCCGCCATCAGCAATTCCAATGGTCCTGTCTCCGTTCGCTTTGGTGGTTTGATGTCGACCGTGCATCATTCGTTTATACAATGGCCGGCAGCCGCGCCAAATTGTTGATATCAGACTGAGTTTTAACGTGATTCTGGTATGATGCGTATGGCCTTTACCGGCGCCACTGCTACGGTGGCGGAATGCTCAAGAATAACAACTATGGCACAGATAATGACTTGCCCGAATTCCGGCTCAGAAGTACAGCTTGTGGCTAAGTTGCCGACGGGAGCGGTACAACACTGATGGGTGGGCATTCTATTCTGTACCTCGGACGAGGCGAGTTCGCAGCCGGGTACCTGGAAAAACTTAAGACGCTGCCAGTCTGCGAAAACCTCGCCCAATCGGAGCAATTCAGTGTTCCCGACCCGGCCGGCCATCGCATCGACCTGATCCTCATCGAGGTAGGACCCGCGCTGGTGCAGTCGGGGCAAACCTTGCCGTCACTCCTGAATTCCCTGCGACTTTACCCGGTGGTCGCATTGACGACACGCGAGAAAGAACATCGTGGCGTTGCCGCAGTCAGGGCAGGCGCACAGGCCAGTATATGCATCGACGATACCGGAGAACTCGAGCAGGAAGCCATTTTCGATCACGCTATCCAGCGTCACCGGCTGCTGGCGAGGTTATCGGACACCGACAGTTCCGTCCTTTCGATTCTCAGCAGCATCAATGACGGTGTCATGGTCGTCGATCAGCAGGGTCATGTGCTGGATATCAATCCTGCGGCGCGCTCGATGCTCGGACTGTCGTCACGGATACTGCCGGACGCCGAGTGGGCGCGCTCATTCTGTAGTTACACGGCCGACGGCGTCGAACGCATCGAACCCGACCAGAGGCCTTTGTACAAAGCGCGCACCGGCGAGAAGTTTTCGAACCAGACAGCCGTTTACAAGATGCAGGGCCAGATCGATGTCGTTCTCAGCATCAATGGTCAGGGCCTGTACGACAGCAGCCGGTCGCTGGTCGGCGGCGTTATTACCTTTCGCGATGTAACGGACATAGTCCGCCGCACCGTGGAGCTTGAAAAGCGCGCACAGTATGACGACCTGACGCTATTGCCCAATCGCCGCCTGTTCACGCGGCACCTGGAAAAGGCCATAGGTCGCAGCCAACGCAATGGCAGGCCGATCGCCGTACTATTTATCGATCTCGATCGATTCAAGTCGGTCAACGACACACTGGGCCATGACATCGGCGATCAGCTATTGAAGCAGGTCGCCGACCGGCTGACGAAGAACCTGCGCATAGGTGATTTCTCCGGTCGCTGGGGCGGCGACGAATTCGTCGTCTGCCTGGAGGACTTCGGCGATTCGCCGAATGCAGCAGCAGCAGCGCAAAAGCTGGTGCTGGTCTTGTCCGAGAAATACGAGATCGGCAACAGCGAGGTCTATGCGACGCCCAGCGTGGGTATCGCCATTCATCCGGGCGCAGGTGACCAGGCGGAGCGCCTGATCAAGGCGGCCGATCTTGCGATGTACCAGGCCAAGAAGCGTGGCGGCAATCGCTTTCAGTACTACTCGAGCTCGCTGAACAAGAAACTCGAACAGCACGAGGAGTTGGAGATCGGATTGCGTCATGCGCTGGTCCGTAACGAATTCGTGCTGCATTACCAGCCACGCATAGACGTCAATTCCGGGCGCCTGATCGGTCTCGAAGCGCTGGTTCGATGGCAACACCCGCGATTCGGGTTATTGCCGCCGGCGCGCTTCCTCAGCATCCTGGAATCCAGCGGACTCATTCATTCGACCGGTGAATGGATTATCGAGACGGCCTGTCGCCAGCTTGCTTCATGGCAGCGCCATTTCGAACTTCCTGACCTTGCGATGGCGATCAACCTGTCACCACAGCAACTGCTCCACGGTCGGCTGGTCGAATCCGTCAGGCAAGCACTGGGCGACACCATGCTCGATCCCGGCTGCATCGAATTCGAGATCAGCGACGGCACGCTGGTAGACGATCGCTCCTCGCAACTGGAAACGTTGCAGGGACTGCGCAAACTGGGTGTTCGGTTGTCACTGGATCATTTCGGTACCCGGGACATTTCATTCAGCTCGCTCGATACAGGCGTTATCGACAGCTTCGTGCTCGACCAGTCGCTGATTCAGGACGTTGAATTCAACGACAGTCACCAGCGCATAGTGCGTGCTGCCATCGCGATGGCACGTGGATTGAATATCGAAGTTGCCGCCGAGGGCGTGGAGACCATTACGCAGTTCGAGTTCCTGCGCAGCTGTAACTGCGACCTCGCGCAGGGCTTCCTCATCAGCCGGCCGATGCAGGCCGAGAAAGTCTCTTCCATTCTGAGGAGCGAAATTGCCGGCACGCGACTGCTGTCGCGCGGCATGCCCTGACAAAAAAAGGGGCCGGATACATTTTCCAATGCTGGGAAAATGTATCCGGCCCCTTTTTTTAAAATGTATCCGGCCCCATTTTTTCATTTTTTGGGGCATGCCTGCGGGGCGCCGTGCGCGACGGAATCAATCGTTTTTGCCGCAGCTCCAGCAGGCGCCGAACTGCCCTTCGTTTTCGGCGTTGCAGTGTCGGCATCGCCACGGCGCCGAGGGGCTTTCGTCTGTCAGTGACTTGTCGATAAGTTGCAGCGCGCGATCGTAGTCGAGATCGTTCTGTACCCAGAGTTCCGGCCAGGCGTGCTGAAATGGCATGTCGCCGATGATCGAACCGAGATGCTCGTTGCGGATAAAGGCGGGAATTCCTTCGCTGACGAGAAGATTCCTGTAATGGCTGATCGTAACCAGCGAGTCGGCGGAAGTAACTTTCTTCACTTACGCAGCGATTGCAGGAATGCGGCCGCATCCTCGCCACGCTCCAGTACTTCGACCAGAGCCGAGCCAACGATCGCGCCGGCGGCGTGCTTGCCGACGTTGGCAACATCTTTCGCTTCGCGAATACCGAAACCGGCGCAAACCGGCAAGGACGACAGCCCGGATACTTTGTCCAGATACTCGGCGAGCCCCGCGGGCAAGCCGTTTCCGCCGCCGGTTATGCCGGTAATCGTTACGGCATACAGAAAACCCTTCGATGCGCCCGCCAGTTTCTTGAGGCGGGTCTCAGGTGTGGCCGGCGTAACCAGCTGGATCAGGCCGACCCCTTTGGCTTCCAGCGCATTGCGCAGCTCTTCGCTCTCTTCGAACGGCAGATCCGGGACGATGAATCCGCACACGCCGGTTTTCAATGAGCTTTCGGCGAGCCGGTCGAGTCCATATGCAAGCAGCGGATTCAGATAGGACATCATGACCAGCGGTGCATCGATTTTCGCGTGCGACTTCTGCAAGCTGTCGAAAATCCATTTAAGCGTTACGCCGTTTTCGATAGCTTTGAAGCTCGATCTCTGAATCGTCATGCCGTCCGCCATCGGATCAGAGAATGGCACACCGAGTTCGACAACGTCGCTGACCGCCGCGATCGATGCGAGCGTCTCAATGAACTTTTCCGGATCGGGATACCCGGCAGTAATGAAAGGCACTAGGCCCGTACGACCGGCATCGTTCGCGGCGCGCAATGCGCGCGTTATTTTCTCATGCGCCTGCATGGCGTATCGTCCTCGGCGGAATTTTATTGAGTGTCGGCATGTCCTTGTCGCCGCGTCCCGAGTTGCCAATCAGCACGCGTTTGCCCGGATTTTCTTTCGACCATTTCTTCGCTGCCGCGTAAGCGTGTGCCGTTTCGAGTGCGGTCAGAATCCCTTCCGTCTCACACAGCTCTTCGAGCGCTTCCAGTGCCTCGTTGTCGCTCGCTGCAACGTAGGTCACACGACCCACTGCCTGCAGCAACGCGTGCTCGGGACCGACGCCGGAGTAATCCAGGCCCGCCGATATCGAATGCGTCTCCTGAACATTGCCGTCACTGTCCTGCAGGATGATCGAATACGATCCCTGCAATACGCCGGGTGTGCCTGTCGCGAGTGTCGCTGCATTTTGCCCGAGACCCGAGCCCGTGCCGCCGGCTTCGACCCCGATCAGCTCGATATCGTCACCGAGCATTGGATAGAAAAGTCCGATGGCATTCGAGCCGCCGCCGACACAGGCAAATGCAACGTCGGGCAAACCGCCGGCAAAGTCGATCATCTGTTGCCGCGCCTCGGCGCCGATAACGGATTGCAGCTCGCGCACGAGGTAGGGATAAGGGTGTGCGCCAACCGCCGATCCCAGCAGGTAGTAGATGCCGGAAGGATCCGACACCCATTCGCGCAGCGCCTCGTCTATCGCCGCACGCAATGTCTTGTCTCCGCTTTCGACCGGGAAAACTTCCGCGCCCAGCCGGTTCATGCGATCGACATTCGGCGCCTGTCGCTCGATGTCGACCGCACCCATGTACACACGACAAGGCAGGCCCACTCTCGCGCAGGCCGCCGCCGAAGCCACGCCGTGCTGACCCGCGCCGGTTTCTGCAATGACGCGTTTTGCGCCGAGCCGTTTGGCGAGCAACGCCTGGCCGATTGCGTTGTTGATTTTGTGCGCGCCGGTGTGCGCGAGGTCCTCGCGCTTCAACCACACTTCTGTTCCCCAGCGTTCGCTGAGGCGCGGCGCGAATGTCAGGGCCGTCGGGCGACCAACCCACTCGCGCAACTCTCGCCGATACGCTGTCTGGAACTCGTCGCTGTGCAAGTGCTTCGCGATTCCGGCTTCAAGGCTTTCGAACGCGGGGACCAGCGTCTCCGGAACGTATCGCCCGCCGAAGGGGCCGAATCTTCCGCGCTTGTCCGGCAGTTCGCCCCTGATCGATGCGCGCATCAAACGCTCTTTGTCCGCTGCCGTCAGCTCAGATTTCATGAATAACTTTTCCTGCTTGTGCGGCGCGAACCGCGTTGATGAATTGCCCTATCTTCTTTGCGTCTTTTCTGCCCGGTGCGGATTCGACCGCGCTCGACACATCGACGCCAAACGGCCGCACTGTCCGGATGGCTTCTGCGACGTTGTTGGCATCAAGCCCACCGGCCAGGATCATGCGGCCTCTGCGAGCCAGTGCCGCCGCAACGCCCCAGTCCACGGTTTCGCCCTGGCCGCTCTTTTTGCCCTCGTAAACAAATTCCTGCGGCAACGCCAACACGCCATCGCCTTCCCGGACGACGGGCCAGCGGCGAATATGCGTCGGCACATCCAGATATTCGAAATCGGCGGCATCGGTCTGCAACACATCCGGCCGAAAAACGTCCAGAACTTCGCGCCACTCGTGTGGCTTGGGATGCCGCATGACTGCCACTCGCAACACATGCGAAGAGATGTCGTTAGCGGCCAGTTTTGCCTGTTGTGGCGTCACACGACGCGGCGACTCCGCGAACACAAAACCGAGTGCATCGGCACCGCAACGCATTGCCGCGTCGACCGTCTCTGCCTGAGTCATGCCGCAGATCTTTACGAGCAAACTCACGCTGCCACCTTGCGCCGGCCGGCATCGAGCATCTCGGCAATCAGTTTCGCCGGCTTTTCGCTTTTCATCAGGGCCGTGCCGACCAGTGCGACGCCGTAGCCGAGTTCGCGGGCTTTCGCCGCATCCTGCGCATTCGCGATACCGCTCTCGGCCACGCAGACCGTATTTTCCGGCAGATGCGACGACAGTTTCGCGAGTCTCCCCGGATCCACGGCGAGCGTGCGCAGGTTCCGCGAATTAATGCCGATCAGCAGACTGTTGTCTTGTGCATGGGTCAGGTGCCTGTCGCTCTCCAGCAGCGCGTTGCAACGATCCAGGTCGGATTCGTCAAACGCCTCGAGCAAAACGAACATCGAATGCTCATATGCACAGGCCAGCATCGATTGCAGTTGCACATCGGACAACATCGCGGCGATAAGTAGAATTCCGCTTGCACCGCAGTCGCGCGCCTCGAGAACCTGCAGCGGATCGACGAGGAAGTCCTTGCGCATGACCGGAATGCCGCGGCCGGATACAGCACTCACCACGTCACGCAGATGCGCGAGGTCGCCGGAAAATTTCGATGGCTCTGTCAGTACGGAAATCGCGGCCGCGCCGCCAGCAGCATAGTCACGCGCACGTGCCGCCCGATCAGCGCCGCTCTTCGCCAGCGCACCTTCCGATGGCGAGCTGTCCTTGATTTCGGCTATCAGATCGAAGCCACGCAACTTCAGCGGCAGGATCGGCAGATCCAGCGCCGCGGAATTGATTTCGGCGCGGATCGCGGCTGCACGCTCCCTGCTTGCCAGCGCCATTTGCTGCAGGAAGTCGCTCATCGCTTTGCGAAATGCCCCGCCAGTTTTCTCAGGAAGGACGCCGCCGATCCATCGTCGATTGCAGCGGCCGCCATTGCTGCGCCGTCTTTGGCGCTTGTTGCTTTGCCAAGCACCTCGAGCACCAGCGAGGTGCCCATCAGAAGTGCATCGCGATGCGCACCCTTATCCTCACCATTGAAAACGCGCGCGAGTTCCGCCGCATTGTGTTGCGCGTCGCCGCCGGCAAGATCGGCCGGGGCACAACGCGACATGCCATAGTCCTCGGGGGAGCGATGCGTTTCCTGCACCTGCCCCGGCCTTACGTCGTAGAGAACGAACTCACCTGCCGGAGTCGCTTCATCCCAGCCGGGCTCACCGTGCACCACGAACGCGCGCTCTATCGGCATGCCGGCCAGCGCATTTGCCATCAACTTCGCAGTCTCTGGACTGAATGCGCCGATCAGCTGGAACGGCGGCGCGGCCGGATTGGTCAGCGGGCCGAGTATGTTGAAAACCGTTCGAACACCGAGCGCCGTGCGCACCGGCATGATTGCCTTCATGGCCGGGTGATAGGCCGGCGCAAACAGAAACGTGAAGTTGGTCTCCTGCAGGCAACTGATGGCGGCTTTTTCGTCCAGCGGCAACGGCATTCCCAGGCTCTCCAGCACATCGGCGCTGCCGGAGCGGCTGGATATCGAACGATTGCCGTGTTTGACGACCCGCGCGCCGCAAGCCGCGGCTAGCAGCCCGGCGCCAGTCGACAGATTTAAACTTCCCGACCCGTCGCCTCCGGTGCCAACCGTGTCGACCGTCGGCGTACCGTCGGGTATCGCCGGGTGCAATGCAAGGGCACGCATGGCGGTCGCAAAACCGCGAATCTCCTCGGCTGTCTCGCCTTTCGCGCGCATGCCCGCAAGCAGTGCGCCGGCCACCGCCGGCGGCATGTCATCGGCCGCCATCGCATGCATGACCGACGCGGCTTCGGCTTCGCTGAGCGAATTCCCGTCGAGCAGTGAATTCAGCATGGCAGCGTAAGGACTGCTCATCTCGTTCTCAGGCGCAGGAAATTGGCCATCAGGCGGTTGCCCTCGGGAGTCAGCACGCTCTCGGGATGAAACTGAACCCCTTCGAGTGGCAGGGTCTTGTGTCGTACGCCCATGATCTCTCCCTGTTCGGTTTCGGCAGTGAGTTCCAGCACGTCGGGCAATGACGAATGCTCTGCACACAGGGAATGATAGCGTCCCGCTTCGAACGGCTGCGACAGGCCATCGAAGAGCCTGTGCCCGTCATGTGTAACCATCGAGGTCTTGCCATGCATCAGCCGGTCGGCGCGAACGATGGCACCGCCAAAGTAATGCACCAGGCACTGGTGGCCAAGACAGACACCGAGCAGCGGAACGAGGTCCTTGAATGCGCCGATCATATCCAGCGAAACGCCGGCATCCTCGGGACGCCCCGGTCCTGGCGAGATCACCAGGTGCGTAGGCTTCAACGCAATGGCCGCAGCCGTGTCGATCGCGTCGTTGCGATAGACCATCACCTCCGCGCCCTGCGCCGCAAACGCCTGTACCAGGTTATAGGTAAAGGAATCGTAGTTGTCGATCAGCAGCATTCTCGCAGACGATGTGCTCAAAGGCCTTCTCCCGCCATCTGCAACGCGCTTCGCAGAATGGCGCTTTTCGCCAGCACCTCGCGGTATTCCTTCTGCGGCACGCTGTCGGCTACGATGCCGGCACCTGCCTGGAAACTGTATTCATCGCCGCGAAATACCAGCGTGCGAATCGTGATCGCCTGGTCCATGTCGCCACCGACTCCGAAGTACCCGGCGGTTCCTGCATACAAGCCGCGACCGGTCTGCTCCATTTCGTCAATGATCTCCATTGCCCTGACTTTCGGTGCGCCGACCAGCGTACCCGCCGGAAAACTTGCGGCAAAAAGATCGAACGCATCGTACTGCGGCGCGAGTTCGCCCTGCACGCCGCTGACGATGTGCATCACATGACTGTATCGCTCGATAGCACGATACGGATCGACCGTTACGCTGCCGGCTTTGGCGACACGGCCGAGATCGTTGCGCGCAAGATCCA
>Ga0224510_10000260_pt1 | contig 44160 bp, 46 predicted proteins | sample SF_May12_sed_USG_FD_170161 | JGI IMG/M metagenome (GOLD analysis project Ga0224510, IMG submission 170161) | Sediment microbial communities from San Francisco Bay, California, United States - SF_May12_sed_USGS_4_1 | ecosystem: Environmental > Aquatic > Marine > Sediment | place: USA: California... | reverse complement strand
CCACGACCCCAACTTTACCGGGATGTACCGTTGTTTTGCCGACACTCGATGCCTGCATCCTCGATCCCACGGCACCAGGATGCACCACTGTGCTGCCGACCCTGGATGCTTGCACCACGACCCCAACTTTACCGGGATGTACCGTTGTTTTGCCGACACTCGATGCCTGCATCCTCGATCCCACGGCACCAGGATGCACCACTGTGCTGCCGACCCTGGATGCTTGCACCACGACCCCAACAGAACCGGGATGCACTGCGGTACTGCCGACCTTTAACACTTGCACCACCAACCCGACACTGCCGGGCTGCACTGCGGTTTTGCCGTTGGCTCTGATTGAAACACCACCCGTGGAGCTAGCAGCAACCATCCTCGCCGTGGTTACCCTTGAGCCGGTCCCTCTGATGCAACCTACGGTTACGCCCACGATTCCGGCTACTACTCCATCCGGACAGCAAGACGCTTCCGGCAACATTGACAAAGAAAAGGAAAGCATGGCTGAAGAAATCCCCATTACCACAGCTTCCCAGGGACTCCCCCTGAGCAAACAACCGATTTTCGATCTCAGTGGCGGTGGAATCGCCGGACAAAACATGGTGTGCAAATGATGAAAGCCAGAAAAAACTCCTGTGTCTTACAAAGATTTTTTCGACTGGGCCTCATCATCCTCGCCTTGTTGCCGGCCTTTTTCCCCGATTTGACTACGGCCGAGGAATCCGCAGGCAAGGTTGATGCCGTGGCCGGACAGGTAACCGGGGCCGGGGCCGACGGCGCCATCCGTACCCTGACAAAAGATGCCCCTGTCTTTAACGGCGACATCATCAGCACCGGCCCCAACTCCCGGGTACGCATCATTTTCAGCGACGAAGGCGTGATCTTCCTTCGACCCTCCACCCGCTTTGTCATCGATTCGTACAAGCACACCGGCAACAGCCAACAGGATGAAAGTAAATTCTCCCTGGTCAAAGGCGGCTTCCGTTCCGTAACCGGTGCCATTGGTCAGGCCAACAAGGAAAAGGTTCGCATCAAAACACCGGTTGCCACCATCGGTATCCGTGGCACCGACCATGAAGGCCGCTTCTGTGCCGGAGATTGCCTTGACCTGACCGATATCGGGGTAAGCGCCCCACCGGACGGCCTCTACACCGCCACCAACGTCGGCAAAACCATTGTGGGAAACCAACAGTTCGGGCCGGGTCAGTACGGCTTCACCACACCCAACAGGGTAACCGTCCGTCTGCCCGAGCCACCGCCGATCCTAGTTGCCGACCCGGCCCTGCGCGGTGCTTTGGCGCCACAGCAGAGCACGGAAAGCAAGGAGAAGAGCGACCCTGCCTCGGAAAAACAGGGTGATCAGGGGGAAAAGCCGAAACAGAAACAATCCGGCGGGAAGAAAAAACAACCTAAAAAGAGCGACCAACCCGAACAGCAGGAAGCTGGACAAGGAGAGACGCCTGAACAGGGAGCAGAGGAAGGATTCGAAATACCGGCCCAGCCCCCAGCCACCCGAGCGGTGCAATGCCAGTAATTGCGAGGGCATGATCATTCCCCTGGAACTCACCAAAACTTGTCGGCGAAAATTCCGAGCAACGAGGTCCTTGGACGCCGAACTCCTGCTTGCACCGAAAATGACAGCCGCCCAAAAAACTACGTGGAATTACTTCTCCTTCCGCTCATACACGCCGTCCCAGCTCTCACCCGGATCATTCCCGGCAAGGGCCTCGATTCGTTCCAAATAGATGCCATACAAGCGCCGATCCGGAGCAGCATCCCGCAAGCGGCTGAAACCTCCCCGCGCCTCCTCCCACCGGCGATCCCGAAACTCCGCAAGAATTCGATGGTAATCGTCAAGCTCACGCAGCAAAGCCTCATCCGCGTCGCTACTCCGACATACCGGCTCATAGACCCGAATCGCCTGAGCTTTACCCTTTACCCGCACCAGATCAAGCTCGCGAAAAACAAAGGTTTCCCCAGCCGCGGCCCGTGTCGTTTCACCCACCACCAACCCCACGCCATAATACTTGGTGGTACCCTCCAAACGGGAGCCAAGGTTCACCGCATCACCAAGCACGGTATAGGCCCTGCGGAACTCCGATCCCATGTCGCCTACATTCATCAGCCCGGTATTGATGCCAATGCCGATGGCGATCCGGGGCAAACCTTTTTCGGAAAAATCCAGTTGCAGTCGCTCAGTCTCCTGCAGCATCCGCAGAGCCGCCTCAATGGCTTGCACCCCATGCTGCGCATCCGGCACAGGCGCCCCCCAAAAAGCCATGATCATGTCACCCACATACTTGTCGATGGTGCCGCGAGTTTCAAAGATGATCTTGGTCATCGGCGTGAAGTAACGGTTGAGCAATTTCTTAAGATCAGCGGCAGTAAGGGTTTCAGATAGGGTGGTGAAGCCGCGGATATCGGCGAACAGTACGGTCAACTCACGGGTCTCGCCCTCAAAGCTGTATTTTTGCGGGTTTTCGCTCATCTCCTGCACTATCTGGGGCGGAACATACTGACCAAACATCTCCTTAAGCTGACGGCGTGAACGGGATTCAACCAGAAAACCAAAAGCGAGATTGCTGGTGGCGAGTAATGAGGTCAGTATCAACGGCATCGCCAAGGACAGCACCAGCCCCTGCTTCCAAAAAACAAGATTGCCCAGCACCAGCGCGGCAGCCATCGCAAGAGTTCCGAGCATCTGCCAAAGTGGAGAAAAAAAAGGCAAGGCCAGGGCCAAGGCCAAGCCGGCTACTACCATCACCACGAAATCAGCGCCTTGGGCCCAGGCAGGCTGCACCAAAAAACGCTTGGCAAGAATGGCGTCGATCAGATTGGCATGAATCTCCACCCCGGGGTACACAGCCTGCACCGGAGTCGAGCGCAGATCAAAGAGACCTGGGGCGGTGGTCCCCACCAGAACAATGGCGCCTTCCAGCGCCTCAACGGATACGGTGCCCGCCAGCACCTCACTGGCGGAGACATAAGGAAAACTGCCCTTTGCGCCGAGATACGGCACAATCATCTGTCCTTGGGCATCGGTGGGAATACTGGCAAACCCATCAAGTCCAATAGCCTCAACGGTTTCCAACTCATTGATCCGGCTGGTGTGCAGGGTGAGCGAATCCACCAGAAGAAAATGCCTCAGGGTTTCCAGGGCCAGAGAAGAAAAAAGCTGGTTATTGAAACGGGCCACCAAGGGTGCGCGCCGCACCACCCCGTCAAGATCGGGATGCAGACTAAAAAAGCCGCTACCCAGCGCTGCTTGGGCAAGAATGGGCAGATTGGCCGTATAGCCGCGCATGGCTGCAAGGGAAGATTGGGGGATGAGCTGAGGATTGGTAACCGTAAGCGACTCGGGCAGAACCCCGATCCGTTGCAATTCATGGGGCTGAAAACTGTACCCAAGTACCACTTCCTTGCCGTTCAACGCCATGGCGAACTGACGGTCGCGGTCAAAACTCTCCTCAAACCGGGCAAGCTCAGCGACGAGGATCGGGCTGCCTTCACCCTGCTTTTTCAGAAAACTCGCGACCTCCATGGCCGGATTGACCTCCGGCTCGGAAAACATCACGTCAAAGGCAACCACTGCGGAACCAGCCTTGGCAAGCTGCTCGACCAGTGCCGCGACCTTGGCCCGCGACCACGGCCAACGCCCGTGCTCAGTCAGTGATCGCTCATCGATATCAACGATGACCACCTTGACTGCCGACTCCTTGGCCTGGGATTCCCAGGCAATGCCTCCGACCGCTCGCAGGCGAATGTCAAAGGCCAGCAGCTCCAATCTCTGGGACAAATCACCGAAAAAGGCCGGCCTCGCAAACTGAGCCCAAAGCAGGAGCACGATCAGCGAAAATCCCATCGCGATAGCCATGATCCGGCGCGTTCGATACTGCATCGAAGCAATCTCCATGATCTGAGGGACAAGACAAACAGCACACATGCATCAAACATCTTGTGAAAATCCCGTTTGCCGGCAGACAATGCTCACAAAATTGTTTACCTGATAATCAAAGGATCAGCAAGTTTTGCCTATCCACAGCGTAAATCTGTTTTCTATCTCTTCTTTTTTTAGTGTATATTTAAACACATCATTCTCGCAAACACCCTATCTCTCAAACAGGAGTTCCCCATGACCGAAACAGCGCCCCACGACCTCATCATCATCGGCGGCGGCCCAGGCGGCTATACAGCCGGCATTTATGCCCAACGGGCCACGCTCAAAACGGTGCTCATCGAAAAAAGCATCCCCGGCGGCCAGCTGAACAATACCGATGAGGTTGAAAACTGGCCCGGCACCGAAATGATCAGCGGCTCGGAACTGGCCATAAAATTTTCCCAGCATGCCGCCGCCTATGGTCTTGAGGTGATAAACAGTGAGGTTGTCGGTGTTGAACCGGGGCTGAACCACCACACCGTCACCCTTGATAACGGCGAAACACTTGCAGCCCACGCGGTTATTCTTGCCACCGGCGGCAGCCCGAAAAAGCTCGGGATTCCAGGGGAAGACCAGAACTATGGCAGGGGAGTTTCCTACTGCGCAGTCTGCGACGGCTTCTTTTTTAGAAACAAGACAGTGGTGGTGGTGGGCGGGGGCGACAGCGCCCTGGAAGAATCCCTGTACCTTGCAAAACTCGCCAAGCGAGTGTACATCGCCCATCGCCGGGATGCCTTCCGGGGCGGAATGATCCTCCAGAAGCGGGTGCTGAATGAAGAACGGATCACTGTGCTTTGGAACACGGTCCTTGCGGAGATCCAGGCGGATGCCCAAGGGGTGAACGGGGTAATCACCAAAAACACCGTGGATGGCGCAACCTCCACATTGGCCACCGACGGGGTATTCGTCTTTATCGGTTTTGCCCCGAACAATGGACTGGTTCCGGCAGGCACCAGGATGAACGCCAACGGCTATGTGATTGCTGATGATAAATGCGAGACCAACACCCCAGGCATCTTTGCCGTTGGCGATCTCAAGGAAAAATACGCCAAGCAGATCGTCACTGCCGCTGCGGATGGCTGCACTGCAGCCCTGGCAGCAGCCCATTACGTGGAGAACAAAAAGGCCGGCTTATAGAAAAACAGCCCTGATCCGAGCTACAACCACACCTGCCCTTCCTTTTTTTCAGGGCTTCGCTTAAAAAAATACAGCAAGAGTACCCCGGCCACAAAGCCGCCGACATGGGCCCACCAGGCAACCCCACCCTCAGCCAGCCTGCCGACGACAACCTGCTGGGCAGCACCCTGCAAAAACTGCACGAAAAACCAGAATCCGATAAAGAAATAGGCCGGTATTTCAACCAGATAAAAGAGAATAAAGATCGGAACCAAGGTAAGGATCCGGGCGCGGGGATAAAGAAGAAAATAAGCGCCAAGCACCCCGGAGATGGCACCGCTCGCCCCGATCATCGGAGCCTGGGCCTGGGGATTGGCCCAAAAATGGGCAAGGGCTGCGGCAACCCCGCAGAGAAGATAAAAGAGCAGATAGCGGCCATGCCCCATCCGATCCTCCACGTTATCGCCAAAAATCCACAGCATCCACAGGTTGGAAAAGACGTGGACCAAGCCGGCATGAAGAAACATGGCGCTGAACAGCGGGGCATAACCGGCAAGGGACACACTGTCTCCCGCCTGTTCGGCGGCAAAACGGACCGGAACAAAGCCATGGGCGACGATGAAACCTTCCTGTTCCTGGCCCAGACTCAGCTGGTAGACAAAGCAGAGAAGGTTGACGATGATCAGGCAAAGGTTGACAACCGGGAAGTGTCGGGAGGGAATATCATCTTTTAGGGGAAACATGCCTCGGCAATTCCCTTTCAGGTATGCTCAACGGGAACGGTGTCCGGATCAGACAGGGGCAGGATGAAATAAAAATTATTCCCCTCTTCCGTAGCCTCATAGCCCGCCACTCCGCCATGGATCTCCACCACCTGTTTGACAAAAGCCAAACCGTGCCCGGTTCCGGGCCTGGACTTCCCCCTTTCCCCGCGGACGCCCTCGGAAAAAACGGTTTTCGCCTCAATCTCGGAAAGATGCTCCCCGGTGGAAAAGACGTTGAACTTGACCGCCCCCTTCCCGGGGCCGAAATAATCAGTAAGCAGCTCGCGACCATAGGCCACGGCTTTCCTGAACTTCCCGTTACGGTTCGTTATTTTGCCGGTGTACTTCACCGCGTTGGAAAAAAGATTGGCATAGACCTGGGAAAGCAATCCCACGTCCACCCGCAGAAAAAGTTCTTCCTCCTGCATATCCGTGGGTTTTTCCACCACAATTCCCCGCGCCCCGAATCTGCTCAAGTAATGATCAAGCTGCGGCGAAACAATCTCACGATCAATGGCGCATTTCCTGGGACGCAGGACGAAACGGCCCTGGGCAAAGTGATCGCGCCGAAACAAGCTCTCAAGAAAAAGACTGTAATTGGCATGGTGCTCCAGCAACTCCCGGTGATTCTCCAGTAAACTCCGATGCAGGCTGCTCACCTTGCTGATCACCAGCTCACAGCTTGCGCTGGGCACCCCTTGGGCTGCCTTTAATCCGGAAATCAATTGTTCTAGTTCGTCAATATCCCCGATACGGGCCTTAAGCTGATTGAACAAATGCTTAAAATACATGTTGGGAGTGATGACATTGTGCTCAATGTCCATCACCAGGTTGTTGATAAAGCGGAGATGCCTGATATTTTCATGTGAGATCAGACGATTGTGCAGGTTGTAACCGACACGGTTTGCATATTTTCGCAGAAAAAAACGATCGGCCTTGGAAATTTTCTCAAGGGGATATACCTCCAAAACGCCCAAGACCTGCAGGGTGATTGGCTGCTCCCCTTCGTCCCGGTGGCCGGAAGAGGGCTTGCAATGAATCGGCACCAACAGCGACTGCTCGCTCTCGTAACTCTTAAAGGTCAACCGCACATAGGCCGGGGCATCAACCGGTTCCGCCAGCAACCCATTGCGACTTTCACAGTGAAGAACCAATTTCCCCTGAATTTTATCAAAAAGATAGAGCCGGCTGTGTAATACGAGAAACTCAAAGAGGGCAACCACGCAGAGCCTGTAAAAATCCTCGTTGGAATCGAACTCCTGGGCGAGATCAAAAAAGGCGCGCAGCAGGTCGTTCTGAACAGGGCTGAGCGTATAACTCGCAAAACTCTGCTGCTTTTCCCGGACCCGAAGCTTGACATGCTGCAAGTCCATGCGTGGATTGGATTTCTGACTCATGATCTCCCTGACCGACAAAAGCGTAGCACATACTTCCTGATTTACAGAAAAGATTCTATCACATGGGTCGGCAGAGATAAAAAATTAATTCCTGCCGACAAGCACGATTTCATCGGCCCCGCTTTTTTCGGCAAGACGCACATGTACATGTTCGCCAATCTTGACCGGGATATCCATTCCCACATAGTCGGGCTGGATCGGCAATTCCCGCCCGCCCCGGTCAACCAGAACGGCCAGCTGGATGCACTGCGGTCGACCGATGTCCATCAGGGCGTCCATGGCAGCCCGGATGGTGCGGCCAGTAAAAATAACATCGTCAACCAGAACCACCACCATTTCCTCCATGGGAAAGGTGATGCTCGTTTTTTTGACAATGGGGTTCTGGCTGGCCAGGCTCCAGTCGTCCCGGTAGAGCGTGATATCCAAGGTGCCGGTGGGCAGCTCGATATTTTCCCGGTCCTGAATGAGCTTCTGGATACGGTCGGCGAGAAAAACCCCGCCGGTATGGATACCGATTATGGCCAGATTGGCAACTCCGTGGTTGTTTTCCACTATCTGCAAGGCCATCCGGTGCAATGACCGATCTATATCCTCTGCCGACATGATCCGTTTTTCCATCTTTTTTCCTCCAGAATTAAGAGCAACACCCGCCGGGTTACGGCCAAAAAGAATCTATGCCCCGCGCCACCACCATGTTGATTGCCTGGGGATACACCTCGCATTCCGCAGCAAAAACCCGGGCCGCGATATCCTCGGGCGTATCGGCATCATCAACGGCCACGCATTGCTGGGCCACAATCGGACCCTCGTCATACACCTCATTGGCAAAATGAACCGTACAGCCGCTTACCTTGACCCCACGCGCCTTAACGGCCCGATGCACCCGCATGCCGTACATCCCGGCTCCACAGAAAGAGGGGATCAGCGAAGGGTGGATATTGAGCACTCCCCGGCGCAGATGGGGTGGTGGCTGATAGAGCTTGAGATACCCGGCCAGCAGCACCAGCTCAATCCCGTACTCCTGCAGAATGGCGTTGATGGCAGCATTGTCCTTGGCATGAAAAGCAGGATAACCGTAATTTCTGGCCTTGATCAAACCAAGAGCGTCAGGCAGGTTGGAGATCACCACCTCGATAGTCCCCTGCATGGCGCCAGAAGCAAGGCGCTCATGAAAGTTGTCGAGGGTCCTGCCGGAACCGGAGAGCAATACCGCCATCTTCATTGGTGCCACCTACTTGAAATAGGGATTGTTTTCAACATCCACGGTGTTCAGCCAATTGACAATGGCGGTGTCGTAGGTGCTGGTCAGGGCAAAGACCTTTACCGCAAGGCGGAAGCGGGTCTTGAGCGTGGTATTGCCGGTGGCCTTGATCTCGGCCAGGACCTGCGGGTAATCAGCCGGATCGACAATCACCGTGACATCCTGAAAATTCTTGGCGCTTGACCGCAACATGGTTGGGCCGCCGATGTCGATGTTTTCAATGGCATCTCCCAGAGTACAGGCCGGATTAGCCACGGTTTTCTCGAAGGCGTAAAGATTTACCGCCACCAGATCGATGGCCTGCAGCCCATGCTCCTGCATCTGCTTCACATGGTCCGGATTGCCCTTCTGGGCCAGGATGCCGCCATGCACCTTTGGGTGCAAGGTTTTAACCCGGCCATCCAACATCTCCGGAAAACCGGTGAACTCGGAAACATCCTTAACCTTGATGCCGTTGTCGCGCATCTTCTTGGCCGTGCCGCCGGTGGAGAGGATCTCGATCCCCAGCTGCTCAAGTTCCCTGGCAAACCCCTCGATCCCGGATTTGTCTGTAAGACTGATCAATGCCCTTTCTATCTTTTTCATGGTTTCCTCCTGAAGATCATCTCAAAACAGCATGTACATGCCACGTAATCATTGAAACGACACTGTAACGCAAAGAGAAGAAGACGCAAAGGAAACAGATTGCCCGACGAAAAAAAGCGCGCCCGAACCCCTGCCTTTACAAATCCTTTTTGATAAACTTCCTGATCAATCGCCGGTCCCGCTTGCCTGGCCGTGACGGCGGCCCAGCCCCAACGACGCGCAAAAGACGCCGCGTCTCCCGTGCCTGGACGCGGGCCTCGAGGCTTTCCCGGGTTTCCTCATAAAGGAGCTGCGCTTCCGGAGCGCCCCGACGCTGATCACTTATGGCCCGGACAACTATGGCGAATTCCTCCTGCTCCTTCTGAATCCGCAAGTCATCGCCCACCGCCACCAACCGGGACGGCTTTACCCGGGAGCCGCCCACCTGAACCTTGCCTCCGGCCACCGCCTGCGAGGCCTGGGAGCGGGTCTTGAAAAAACGGGCGGCCCACAGCCACTTATCCAGCCGGACCTGACTCTCCTCACTCATCTTTTTTACGCCTCCACCAATAAACCCAGCCTACCACAGTTCACGCCCTCAGGCCAATCCCCATACCTTTTTAGACCGCTCCAGGCAAGAAAGCATTTAGCAATAATCATTAGGTCCATAACCATCTCCCTCAACAGCAGCCTAAGCGGCACTGCGACCGTTTTGACCAAGAGAAGATAATATTGTTCTCTTACAACTGCTTCCCGCTTTCCGCGCGAAAGCAAATAGTGTATAAATCTCCCACCATGAAGCTCAATATTGTCGGCATAAAAGATATCAGGTATCCGGTGCGGGTGCGCGAAAAATCCGGAGGCATGCAAGAGACCGTGGCCAGCATCAGCCTGCAGGTCAGTCTGCCGCGGCAGTACCGGGAATCCTGCGTCTCCACCTTCATCAAGGTTCTGAATACTTACCAGGACGAGATGAGCAACCGGATATTCAGAAACCTGCTGGCCGAGGTGAAAGAAGAATTGCGGGCTGAATCAGCCCATGTGGAAATGACCTTTCCCTATTTTCTGGAAAAAAATGCGCCGGTCACCGGCACAGCCGGGCTCATGGAATATACCTGCCGGTTCACCGGCGGCATCGGCCGGGATGAGGATTTCATCCTCTCGGTCTGGGTGCCGGTAACCACCCTGTGCCCTTGCTCCCGAGAAATCAGTGATTGCGGTGCCCACAACCAGCGGGGCGAGGTGAATCTCACGGTGAAGTACTCAGGATTTATCTGGATGGAAGACCTCATCGCCATGGCCGAGGCGGGCGCCTCCTGCGAAGTTTATTCCCTGCTGAAAAGGCCGGATGAGAAATATGTGACGGAAAAGGCCTACAACAACCCGATGTTCGTCGAAGACGCGGTGCGCAAGGTGGCGGAACAAGCCATGGCCCATCCGGCCATCACCTGGTTTTCCGTAAGCGTGGAGAGTTTTGAATCCATCCACAAGCACAGTGCCTATGCCTATGTGGACAGTGACGAGATCCGCTGAGCTTTAGTTAACTCCAGCCGCCCAATTTTCCTACGAAATCATCCGCCGCCACAACCAATCCCTCCCCATAACAGATTCCGCAGATGCAGGATCTGCAAACAAGTGTCAGGCCAGGATCCGCTGTTATCAATAACATGATCGGCGAGCAGGGCCTTGTGCGGCAAGGGCATCTGTGCCTGGATCGCTTTTTCGGCCTCAGCCACGCTTATCCTGTCACGAAGCATGATTCTCCGCAGACAGGTTTTTTCATCTGCATATACCACCACAACCGGTGAAAAATCATGCTCCCAGTGCGCCTCGTACAGGAGGGGGACTTCGACCACAAACAGCGCCTGCGACGGGGAGTTGGCTTTGGCAAGAAAATCAATCTCCTGCTCGATACAAGCACATATCTCCTTTCGCACCAAGGGGTGCAGAAGGGTGTTGAGTTCCAGCCTGAATTCTTGATCCTCAAAAAGAACCTTGCGCAGCAGGGGGCGATCAATGGTTTGGTCCGGCAAAAAAAACCTCTCGCCAAACGCCGTGCGCACGGCCAGCCAACCGGAATCCCCAGGTGCAAGTAGCCGACGGCAAATAGTATCGGCATTGAGTCCCGTTGCCCCGCCGATTTCAGACAGATACGCAGCCACGGAACTCTTGCCGGAGCCCATCCCTCCGGTGATGGCAACCACCGATGTTTGCACCTCCTGTGCCACTGTTCCCCCCTCGCAAGAAATCCAAGTCGTTGTAAAATATTATATCATCAACCGGATGGCAAGAACGGCATAAGAAACCGTAACAACATGACCAGAAGACATATAATTTCCTAACGGCTCCTAAAGGCCACCCGTCCGCCGCAACAACTCAAGAGTATTCAGGATATCCCCCCAAAGCGGTGCGGTAAACTGCAAATTCTCCCCGGTTCGAGGATGACGGAAGGCCAAAGTATGCGCATGCAGACATTGACGGGTAATACCCATTTCCAGGTAGTGGGAATTTTTCCGACCATAAACCGAATCCCCGGCAACAGGATGCGAGAGGGCAGCCATGTGTACGCGGATTTGATGGGTGCGGCCGGTTTCAAGGCCAAGTTCAAGAAGGGTCAAGCCTTGGGCAAATCTCTCCAGAACCCGCCAGTTGGTCACGGCCTCTCGGCCATCTTCCCGAATCGCCATTTTTTTCCGATGGACGGGATGACGGCCAATGGGCAGATCGACCCTGCCGGATTGACTGATCGGGCTACCATCGACAAGAGCTTGATAGATCTTTTTCACCTCGCGCCGCTTGAACTGGTCGGCCAGCGCCTGATGGGCAAAATCGGTTTTAGCAACAACCATGATGCCGGAGGTGTCTTTATCAAGGCGATGGACGATACCGGGGCGCAGTTCCCCATTCATCCCGGATAACCCGCCGCAATGATAGAGAAGCCCATGCACCAGAGTTGCCGTGCTGTGGCCGGAAGCTGGATGCACAACAACACCGGGGGGTTTAACGAGAACAATGAGATCATCATCTTCATGCAGAGTGACAAATTCGACCGGCTCGGCAACCAACTCGGAAGGGGTTCCCGGAGGGATTGTTACCGTAAGTCTGTCCCCAACCTGAAGAAGATACTTGGCCTTCAAGGCAGAGCCGTTCACCAGAACCATTCCGGCTCGAATAAGTTGCTGAAGCCGCGAACGCGTCAACCCTTCACTGTCGAATTGGCTTGCCAGATACAAATCAAGACGTTGCCCTCCCTTCTCGACGATAAATAGGCGATTCTGCGTCATAGGCTCACAGGGAGAAAATAGTTGAATCATGTGCTTAGACTGAGGGAAAAAATCAGCGCATAAAAAAAAACACCCATGCTACCGGATGATAGCACAGGCGGGGATACTACGGAAAAAAATTACAAGGCTACATCATCGGCCTACAGTACAGAATCAAGAAAAAATCTGCTCGATGTTCTTTTCAACCTGCATCTCGGTTTCATTAAATTCATTGGCAAGAGCGATTTCTTTCACCAAAAGGCTTTTAGCGGTATCCATCATCTTGCGTTCGCCAAAAGAAAGATCCTTATCCACACGCAAGAGAAAAAGATCACGAAGCACTGCGGCAATTTCATAGACCGAACCGGTTTTGATTTTTTCCATGTACTCCCGGTACCGCTGATTCCAAGGCTGGGAGACGATTGCCACATCCTTTTCATTCAAAATGTCATAAATTTTGCTTACATCCTCGGAGCTGATAATGCTTCTCAGTCCGACATTCTGGCAACTGACCGTTGGTATCATGATCACCATGCTTGAATCGAGAATCTTCATCACATAAAAAGATTGCTGCTTGTCCCCGACCTGCCGTTGCTCGATGGATTCAATTTTGCCAACGCCATGGGCCGGATATACTGCCATATCACCAACGTTAAACACACGTGCCTCCCTTTCGTCAATTATGAAACACCCAGTTCCTTTTACAACAAGGAAGCATTCCAACACCGGCGAAGAAATGAAGATTAGGAGTCATTATACCACACATCACAGAATTATCAATTCAAACTTAAAAAACAATGATATTACGGTGTGTTATACTAGTTCTGATCAGAATTGACACGATTCATGGCAACGGCCAACCCTTCTTCCATGACAAGGCGGACACCGTTCTCAATACGCTGAAGTTCGTCTAATACCATCGGCGCTTCTTCCTGCCCGAAACGAGAAAGCACAAAATCGCTCACCCGCTCTGCGTTATCCGGCCGCCCGATCCCCACCCGCACCCGTACGAAGTCATTGCCGCCAAGATGCTCAATCAGGGAACGGATCCCGTTATGACCGCCTGCTCCCCGGTTTACCATGATCTTGGTACGTCCCAAGGGAAGATCAAGATCGTCGTGAATCACGATAATTTTTTTAAAATCAACCTGATAAAAATCGGCAACCGCCCTTACCGCCGTGCCGCTTCTGTTCATATAGGTCTGCGGCTTAACAAAAAGAACGGGATACCCCCAAGACATATCCTTCGCCGTTTCCGCCTGCCATTTTGTTCCCTTGAAAACGAACCGGTATTTTTCCGCCAGATAATCTAGAAAAATAAAACCGATATTATGCCGGGTAGCAGCATATTCTTTCCCTGGATTTCCCAGGCCAACCACGACGTACACGATATTTCCCTCTATCCGATCAAACTAACAGCGAAAGCCTTCAGGCCCTGCCTGATCCAAAAAAATAAAAAGCCGAAAAAAGGAAGCTCCTCTCATCGGCTTTAACCACAATGTATTGAAAAGATGTTATTCCAGACGTTTTACTCTGCGACGCCGGAGATAGAAACGCAAACAGCATTCGGGTCAGTCACGAGGGTCACGCCGGCAGAGAGAGTAATTTCCTTGCAAGTCAGAGCCACACCCCGATCCAGAGGAGCAACATCAACCTCGATGACATCGGGGATATCAAGCAACTTGCCAGATACGGTAATCTTGTTCCTGGCAATGGTCATATCACCACCGAGATCAACGCCCTTGGCCTTACCGATATATTTCAACGGCACCTTGAATTCCATGGGCTTATCCAGCGAAACCTCATAGAAATCGGCATGCAAAACATTGTCCTGCACCGGATCGGTTTGAATCTCACGGGTAATAACATGCCGAAGGGTTTTTTTGCCGTCTTCATCAATCTCAAGATTGATAAAGGCATTCTTGCGATGGATTGAAAGCAGCCCCAAGGTGAGATCCTTGGTGTTGCATTCCAGGGAAAGAGGCGCCCCCTGCGGACCATAAATAACAGCAGGGGTATTCCCTGCCCTGCGCATTGTCCTTGCCGCACCTTTGCCAACTGTTTTCCGGACCCGCGCCGTCATATCGATTTGTAACATTGAACTGACCTCCTCATTTACTGATTCTCATAACAAAAAACCAGCAACGGCCACAATAGCACACAGTGGCCTCCGGTTATTATAGATATCTCTGTCTCTCTCACTACACAAATAATGAACTGACAGAATCCTCACTATGAATTCGCTTTATCGCCTCACCCAGCAGTTTGCAAACGGAAAGCACCTTGATCTTCGAACAATTCCGCGCAGCCTCGCTGAGAGGAACACTGTCGGTGATGATCAGGGTTTTAATCTTTGAATTTTCCAACCGATCGATGGCCGGCCCGGAAAGCACCCCATGGGAACAACAAGCATATACCTCCTTGGCCCCTGCGTCAATGAGGGCATCGGCCCCCGCACACAGCGTTCCGGCGGTATCGACCATATCGTCAAGCAAAATCGCGGTCTTCCCGGCAACATCTCCAATAACGTTCATCGCCTTGCATTCGTTGGCCCGCTCCCGACGTTTGTCAACAATGGCCAGACTGGCGTTCAAGCGCTTGGCAAATGCACGTGTCCGCTCCACCCCGCCGGCGTCAGGAGATACCATCACCACGTCATTCTGTAATTTTTGCGAGATATAATCAAGCAGAACCGGGGCGGCAAACAAATTGTCCACCGGGATATTAAAAAAGCCCTGAATCTGTCCGGCATGGAGGTCCATGGTCAGAACACGCCGCACCCCGACAACCATCATCATCTCAGCCACAACCTTGGCGGTAATGGGGACCCTGGGTGCAACCTTGCGATCCTGCCTGGCATAACCGTAATAAGGAAGAACCGCGGTGATCCTCCGGGCGGAGGCGCGCCGCATGGCGTCAACCATGATTACCAGTTCCATGAGATGATCATTCACGGGCGGACAGGTCGGCTGAATAATGAACACATCACGGCCGCGAACGTTTTCGCCTATCTCTACAAAAATTTCTCCATCGCTGAAACGACGGACTTCCGCCTTGGAGAGGGGCACCCCGAGATAGTTACAAATATCACCAGCCAGGGCAGGGTTCGCGTTACCGGCAAAGACCTTCATATCTTTCATTCTGTTGCCTGAAGTTCGGGTTGTATTATTTTCACGGCTTCGAATAGCCCCCGCAAGCCTTGCGCACCATGAAGATATGAAATGGCTGGGGCGGCAGGATTCGAACCTGCGAGTGCAAGAGTCAAAGTCTTGTGTCTTACCGCTTGACGACGCCCCAACGCCTTAATGCTTTGCCTGTATGCTCAGTGGTCGTGCAAGAAAGACATTCCGACCGAAACGCTTTGCAAATCGAGCAACGCTCTTTTGCGCTTGCGCCTCGTTCTCAAAAAGACCAAACACTGTGGGGCCGCTGCCGGACATCAATGCCCCGTGGGCACCATCAGCCAGGAGCTCATCTTTGATGCGGCCAACCTCCGGATATTTCCCGATGGTCACGGCCTCTAAGTCGTTATATAAAGGAAGATTCCCCGGCCCGGCACATGCATCATTACCATGCACGAAGTCGCGGCCTAAGATATATGGATTGCCACCCGTTGTCAATGTAAAATTCTCATACACCCACTTGGTGGACACGGGAAATCCAGGGTTTACCAAAACGATCCAGCAGGAAAGGGAAATATCATCGACATGGATCTCATCACCGATCCCGGTGGCCCAGGCGGCAACACATTCATGCACAAAAAAAGGCACGTCGGCACCCAGTGGCCGCGCCAGATCGGCAAGCTGCCCGGCAGAAAACGGTAGGGCATAGAGCGTGTTCAGCCCTCGCAATACCGCAGCAGCATCACTGCTTCCTCCTCCCAATCCAGCGGCGATCGGCACCTTTTTTTCAAGGACTATATGAACCCCCCCGCCTGTCCCCATTGCCGCAAAAAAACTTTTGGCCGCTCGGTAGACAAGATTGCCTTCCCCGGTGGGCAAGTCGCTTTCAGGACATTGCACCGTGATGCCGAAATCCCGCCGGGCAAGATGCAGACGATCACCAAGGGTGATTTTAACCATCCTTGTTTCAAGGTCGTGGAACCCATCGGCCCGTTTGCCCTTGATGGCAAGATAGAGATTTATTTTTGCAGGAGCCTCGCAACTCAGTTCCATCGGGCTTCCATTGTTCATCATCGGCAAATGTTCTGTACCCCTGTCCCGTTATCACAAAAAAATCGCCTGATTTCAACAGATTGAAAACCAGGCGATCATGAGTATCGAGTGCGCGAAAAAAGTGTCAGCCGCTGGCTTTCACATACCGCAACTTCAAGTCGGCTAGCACATGCCCCAGAAGTTCCTCCTCCTTGTCGGTCAAATTCCCCTTGGTCCTGTCCTTCAGCAACTGCAAGGTGCTGATGGTATGCTTGGCCAAGGCAAGATCCTTGCCGAACTGTCCGGTTTCCGGATCCTGGATCTCTCCCAGATGAAAAAGAGCCGAGGTATTCAACGACATAATCAGGGTGGTAAAGGTTACCTCCGGCAGCACACAGTTGCAGCCTTGCCGGATATATCCCTCCGGGCACCCCTTTTCGTTTTTCTCGTTTTCGGTCATGGGCTATCCCAATGGGCAGAAGGAGAAAACAAAAACACTAGGCGTTCACCAACTCAGGCAACTCAAGCACCATGGCTTCATTGATGTTCGGCAGGGAAAGAACCTTGTCCAACAGAGCCTTGGGAACCATGCCATCGGTGTTCAGCAGAATCACGTTGAGGTTCATGTCCCCTTCCCGCTGCTTGCCGACGGTCATTCTGGCGATGTTCACCCCGTCATTGCCGAGGGTGGTGCCCAGCAAGCCGATAACCCCGGGAACATCGTTGTTCTGAACAAAAAGCATGGGCCCGGCAGGCAGGGCTTCCATGCGGAAACCGTTAAGACGGACCAAACGCGGCTCATTTTTACCGAACACCGTCCCGGCCAGGACATTTTCGCCCTCGGTGGTTTTCACCCGAATGGTGACCAGATTGAGGAAGTCATCGCTCCTACTGGTTTTGGCCTCAACCACCCGAATACCACGTTCCTGGGCGATGATCGGCGCATTTACATAATTTACCGCGTCTTTCAAGATCGGGGTAAACAGTCCCTTAAGGAACGCAACGGTGATCGGGGCGGTGTTCATCTCGGAAAGATCGCCGCAGAACTCGATATTGACCTCTTCCACTCCGCCCTTGGCGATCTGCATGTGAAAAGAACCGAGCATCTCGGCCAGGGTGATATAGGGGCCGACTTGAGAAAGAACCTCGGCGCTCACGGAAGGCACGTTCACCGCATTGGTGACGGTGCCGCGGAGCAGATAGGCCGCAACCTGTTCGGCGATGGCCACGGCGACATTCTCCTGAGCCTCCGCGGTAGATGCGCCCAGATGCGGGGTGCAGATAAAATTATCCAGGCTCAGCAGTTTGCAGTTTTCCTTGGTGGTGGGTTCCACCTCAAAAACATCCAGCCCTGCCCCGCGGATCTCACCATCCTTAAGAGCATGGTACAATGCCTCTTCATCAACCACGCCACCCCGGGCACAATCGAGGAAGACACACTCTTTCTTCATCAGCTTAAATTCCTTGGTGGAGATCAGGTGCTTGGTTTCCTTGGTGAGCGGCACATGCACGGAGATAAAATCGGCCCGCTTGCACAGATCTTCCAAGCTTACCAGTTCCACGCCGATTTTCTCAACCAGCTCCTTGGGCATGTGGGGATCAAAGGCGATAACCTTCATCTTCAACCCCTGGGCCCGCTCGGCAAAAATGCTGCCGATCCGCCCGATCCCGACAATACCCACGGTTTTGCCGGTTACTTCCCGTCCGGAGAACTTCTTCTTCTCCCACTTGCCTTCCTTCATGGAGGCGGTGGCCTGGGGGATGTTTCTCGTCAGCGACATCATCATGGCAATGGCGTGCTCCGCAGCGGTGGTGGCGTTGCCGTCCGGGGCGTTCATGACGATGATCCCCTTCTTGCTTGCCGCGGGGATATTTACATTATCAAGGCCAATACCGGCGCGCCCGACTACCCGCAACTTCTCAGCCGCACCGATGATCTCCTCGGTAACCTTGGAAGCACTACGGATGACCAACCCGTCGTATTCAGGGATTATGGCTTTAAGCTCATCCGGGGAAAGGCCTGTTTTCACATCAACCTCAAGCCCAGCCTCCTCGAGAATCTGAACACCAATGGGCGACAGGTTGTCACTGATCAGAACTTTCATTGTTTCTCCTTAATGTATATGAAAAGCGGCCAAAGTCATTTCCGAACCGTGGCAAATAGAGAGGGCGCGGATAGCACAGACCAAAATAACTAAAACAGCCCAGATTCCGGGCAACCTAAAATCCCGAATATTATGTGATCATGGAAGTTTGTCAAGAATAAAACTTGGACAACAACCCTCCCTTGCCGCCCTGTTCCTACTATTTAAAGCAGGCGGAAAAATCCGCAGGCCCGTCATCACCGTCCATCTCATGCTCTTCGTTCGGCAATCCCCGATAATGCCGTGCCGTGGAGCAGGCCATCCTGAGCTCCTCATATTTGCGAGCAAAGAGCTTTGCCGGAAATTCCGGCCGATTCAGATAGGTCACCATGTTGCTCAAAATATCAGCCACCATGCATTCCACCATTGAAGCCCGTTCGGTCTCGGCAACAAAGGTCCTCTCCTTGGTGGCCGAAAACTTTACCGATCCCGCCATGGCCTCGCGAATCTCTGCCTGCAAGGCAAGATCATCCTCGGAGAGAAGGGAAAAAAACTCCTCGTCAACCGGAAGCTCCGCCTCGCAGATAATCTTGATCAGCCACCGGTCTCCAGCCATTTTCTTGGACTGATCATAGACCGTCAAGGTCATATTATTCCCAAGGGTGCGTTGCTCGATTATGTCCATATCAAAACTCCTCAATAACTAGTCCGCTTGGGGCGAAAACCTTGCCTGGATATATGCATATGCACACAACAAGGCTTGCCCTCTTTCCTAGAAACGGGTATATAACATATCTTTCAACAAAGGGGATAACTCCTTTATCATAATACAGGATCAGCATCGGAAAATTTTTCGGTTACTGCAAAGACCCCCGGCTTTCCTGTCTCGCATATCAACTCGATGGAACAGACCATGAGTATCGAGATCTACAATACCAAAACCGGCCGAAAATCCCCCCTTGTCACCATGGAAGAAGGGAAGCTCAAACTCTACGTTTGCGGCATCACCGCCTATGACTACTGCCATATAGGCCATGCCAGGTCAGCCCTGGTTTTCGACATGATCGTCCGCTACCTGCGCTACCGGGGCTACGATGTCACCTTTATCCGCAACTTCACCGACATTGACGACAAGATCATCAAGCGAGCCCAGGAACAAAACACCACCTGCGAAGAACTTTCCAGCCGCTTCATCGCCATGTTCCACGAAGACATGGCCAGCCTCGGCATTCTCCCCCCCACCATTGAGCCAAAGGCCACCGATCATCTGCCGGAGATAATAGAACTGGTCGAAGATCTCATCCGCAAGGGACTTGCCTACCAGGTTGACACCGATGTCTACTTCAGGGTTACCGGTTTCGGCGGCTACGGCTCCCTTTCCGGCCGCAACCTGGAAGATATGCAGGCAGGCGCCCGCATCTCGGTGAACGAGAAAAAAGAGCACCCCATGGATTTTGCCCTCTGGAAAGGGAGCAAGCCCGGGGAACCCACATGGGAAAGCCCTTGGGGCCCCGGCCGACCCGGCTGGCACATCGAATGCTCGGCCATGAGCCGCAAATACCTGGGCAACTCCTTTGATATCCACGGCGGCGGCAAGGATCTGGTCTTTCCTCACCATGAAAATGAAATGGCCCAAAGCGAAGGCGCCACCGGGGAAGAGTTCGTCAAGTACTGGGTGCACCACGGCTTTGTCACGATCAAAGACGAAAAGATGTCAAAGTCGCTGGGCAACTTTCTCACCATCCGGGAGGTCATCGAGAAATTTGCCCCGGAGGCCTTGCGGCTCTTTATCTTTTCCACCCACTACCGCAATCCGCTTGACTACTCGGAGGCAGCCATGCTCGATGCGGTTGCCGGACTTAACCGACTTTACACCTGCCTGGCTGAGATCGAGCAACTCCCCGCCTCGGGCAACGATCAGGCCGCCGGCACCATTTCCAAGGCGGACCGGGAGAAGATCGAAACCCTGGCTGAGCGTTTTCTTAAGGCTATGGACAATGATTTCAATTCTGCACAAGCCTTGGGCCATCTTTTCGAAGGGGTGAAAATCCTCAACAAGATTCGCCAGCATCTGCCGGGTAAACCCGCCGGCTTGGATCTGCTACTGCTCAAAAACGGGGCGAAAAGCATCAGGGAAATGGCCAACACCCTAGGGTTGCTCAGCGAAGAACCGGTACGGTACATACAAAAAGAGCAGGAAAAAATCATCAAGACCCTCTCTATTACCCCTGAGGAGATCGAAAAGGGTATCGCTGAACGAACCGCTGCCAGGGAAGCAAAAAACTGGGCCAGGGCCGATGAAATCCGCGATCAACTCCTGGCCCAGGGCATCGACTTGAAAGATGGCCCCAGCGGCACCACCTGGCAGGTTAAACTGCCGTAGATTTTTTTTACACATATCTCTTTGATCCAGGCGCATTTTCTGGGCTATAATGAATGAAACACCTTTTTCGGCTGTTTCCCTCAGTTACGCTTGGAGGTCCGCCATGAACCGAGAACCTGCGGTTGCGCATCAGTTTTACCCCGGCGATCCCGCCACCCTCCAAAAGACCCTGGACCGCCTCATCCCGGCCGCCACTGTCAAACAAAAGGGACTGGCCGTGATCTCGCCCCATGCAGGCTATATTTACTCCGGCGGCGTAGCCGGGGAAACCTTTGCCGCGGTGGAGATACCCCAGGACATCGTGGTGATGGGCCCCAACCATCACGGCTATGGAGCGTCGGTGGCCCTGATGCAGAAAGGGGCATGGAACATGCCCCTGGGCGAGGTGACGATCAACACGGTGCTTGCCCAACACCTCCTCGCCCAATCAGCCCTCATCGAGACAGACAGCCTGGCCCACCGCTTTGAACATTCCCTGGAGGTTCAGGTGCCGTTCCTTCAGTATTTCCGACCGGACATGACCCTGACCCCCATAGTGATCTCCCATCTATCCTTTAAGTCCTGTCAGGAGATAGGGGAAGCGCTCGCCCTTGCCATTGAAAAATACGGCAAACCCGTCCTCATCGTGGCCAGTTCGGACATGAGTCACTACGAATCCCGAGAGTCCGCCACGGCAAAGGATTCCCAGGCCATGGAGCAAATCACGGCCCTCAACCCCGAAGGGTTGTACAACACGGTGCTGGGCAAGAGAATCAGCATGTGCGGCATCATGCCGGCCACCATCGCCCTCATTGCCGCCCTGCGCCTGGGAGCCACCCAGGCCAAACTCATCCGCTATACCGACTCAGGCGAGACCAGCGGCGACACCAATCAGGTGGTCGGATACGCAGGGTTTGTGATTTCCTGAACAAACCTGCAAAAGAGGCACAATTCTCCTTGACATAAACGACCTATTCCTCTATTTTTCTACGGTTCTTTGCCCGGCACTTAATGGGGGATCGTCTAACGGTAGGACTGCAGACTCTGACTCTGCCTATCGGGGTTCGAATCCCTGTCCCCCAGCCAAGCAAATCTTCTCCAGCAGTTCACAACACCCCTCCCATATTTCACAAGAATCGCACAACAGGCGATTCAATCCGGTCAAAATTCCACGGCATAAATCCGCACAATCCTTTTCTACCCCGCAGACATCTTTTCACGCCACCCAAGAGGCTACACCTCGTCGACTTGACGCGCATTGCCAAGATGACACCCCGCTGCCTGTAGTCCGGCAACCGCTGTCTGCTTGAAGGGAAGAGTCAAAAAACGGCCGAGATACCGTTCAGCGCGGGCAGGCTGTTATCTGCGCACCAAAGCGTCGGGCAGAATGGCCTTATGGAGCAGCCAGCTCTTTTCCTGCTTTTGCAGGAAAAACTTCACCCGATGGATTTCATCAAAAAAATCCGGCTGATTGCGGTTTGCAATCACATGCACAAGGGCACTGACCTCGGCCCGACCATCTGTCGGGATATCGACGAGAATTTCATCAAATGCCACCTGCAGGTCGACCTGGCGTGAGCGATACATGATGAGGTAACGGGTGACCAGATCAGGCCACAAAACCTCATGGTAGTTGCGTTCAGGCACCGTAACCTCACAGGCCGTGGCAACAAAATCCTTCACCGGCTTCATCTTGAGGGCGATCATCACCGGGGTTTCATCCCCATCCTTGGAAAGCGAGACCGCAACGGCGGCAAACTTGCGCTTGATCACCTGCTTGTCGCTGAAGTAGTACAGGGACCAGGCAACAACTCCAAACAGCAGCACGGCAACGGCTATGATGAATTTTTTATTCATGATTCAGCCCCCGGCCTTGGCAGCTTTTCGCAAGTTGCCTGCCCCATTTTTTTACGGCAGGAAATACTGTAAGGTTTCACTGGAAAAACTCACTTTGCAAGACCTGAGCTCCCCTCGCGCTCTTCATTAACGAGATTACCCTACCCCTGTTTCCGGTTAATAAGCCCGCCCACCGCCGCCATGATATCCGCGGGCAGCACCATCATTTTAGCGTTGGAGGATTCGGCCAGTTTCCGCATCCCTTCGATGTAGCGATTGCCCAGAAGAAACATGGCCGGCAGGTCGTTGTCCCCCACCGCGTCGGCAATATCCTTGATGGCCTTGGCAGAGGCGTCGGCCAGGATGATCTGAGCCTCGGCCTCCATGCGGGCCGCCTCCAGGGTTCCTTCCGCCCGCTGAATCATCGCCTGTTTTTCCCCTTCGGCAGCCAGAATCGCCGCCGCCTTCAGCCGCGCAGCGCCCGCCTGCTTTTCCATCGCTTCCTGCATGGCGTCGGAGGGGCGGATATCCTGAATCTCCACGGACTTGACCACCAGCCCCCAATCCACCACATCGTCGCTGATCTGGGTCTTGAGCAGCGCTTTTATTTTATCCCGGGAAGAAAGCGCGTCATTCAGGGTCATGTTGCCGATGATGGCGCGCAGGTTGGTCATGACCAGATTGCGGATGGCGTACTTGTAATCGGAGATGCCGTACATGGCCTTTTCCGGAGAAAGCACCTTGATAAAGGCAATGGCATTGCACCAGATCACCGCATTGTCCGAGGTGATCGCTTCCTGGCGTTCAATGTCCAGGGGTTCGTCCATGGTCATCACCTGATAGGCGACCTGATCAATGTATGGAACGATGATGTTGAGCCCCGGTTTGAGGGTCTGGTGGTATTTCCCCAACCGCTGCACCACATATTCATGGCCCTGGGGAACCATCTTGACCCCGGCAATAATGGTGATGACTACCAGCGCCAACAGGACAAAAACAAATACGGTGAAAACGGGCATGATTTCTCCTTTTTTCTGTTTAAAAAACGCTTAAGAAACTACGCCTTGCGCACCTTCAGTTTCGACCCGAGCACATCCACAATCACACAGCGATCGCCCACCCCGAGGGTTTCATCAGACGTGAACTCCCACTCGTCGGAGCCCAACACCGCCACGGAAAACCGTACCGTCCCAGCGGGAAAATCCCCGGGCTTGACGGCAGAGACGATGCCTGTTTCGCCGAGCACCGACTCCTTCCCTTGTCCCGCCAGGGATCGTGCTTTCGCATTTTTCAAAAAACCAAACCAGCCGATGGCAAAGGAGAGCGCCGAGAGGACGACGAAAATGGCGGTCTGCGCGGTGAGGTCGGTTACCCAGGAAGCGGCAATGCCGGTAAGCAAGGCGGCGATGCCGAACCAGATCACAACAAAGGAGGGGATTACTATTTCCAGAACGATCAAGACAACCCCAATAATCAGCCAGTAGCCAAAATACATCGCATCACTCCTTACTTTTTCTGTAACAAAAAAAGGGACTCCATGACCATCTTCTCTGCGGCATCCGGCTTCCTGACCACTTTATCACGTTTCAGTTGCTGCATACCATGGGAAAAATCATCGCCGGGGTTCCCCCTTCTCCTCTGTGGCAAAAAGAAGCAAAGCGGCGTATTATGGGCCGGAGATTCTTGATGCGGTATAAAGGAAAATCCTGGAATAAAGGATACACAATGACAAAAGGAGGGGACATGAGCACAACCCAGCCGGGAACCCCGTTGCACGGCATCACTCTGGAGATGATCCTCACCCGACTGGTGGAACACTACGGCTGGGAAAAGCTGGGGGAGAAGATCACCATCAACTGTTTCACCAAGGATCCCAGCATCAAATCGAGCCTCAAGTTCCTGCGCAAGACGCCGTGGGCCAGAAAAAAGCTGGAGAGCCTCTATCTGCACACCCGGCTTCGCAAAGAGATTCTCTAACCACCGGGCTCTCTTCCTTGCCACGGTTGTATTAACCGCAACGGACGATGCCCCCTCTCCCGTCACAAGGGCAGAGGTCTTAAAAAAGCAACTTATTCTATTTCACAGACTGATATCAAGTCTACCTCAGAGCACTCCTCCCCTTTTATATTTCAAGAAGCCAGAACAACAGGAAGCTCCCTCCAACTGGTGGTGTAGGACGGCGACTTCATCGCCTGTTTGTGATGCCATGGCTTACTCAGCCCGGCGGAGGCGTACTGGAGCGTATCCTTGCCCCAGCGTTGGTTGATCCGGTCAAGAGCCTGCAGGAGGGGGTCGCGGTTTCGGCGGGGGATGCTGAAAAGGTTGGGCTGATGCATATGGCCGGACATCAAGTCGGTGAGGACCACCCCCACCTTCTGGTAGGCGTAGCCCGGCCGGAACAGCTCCTTAAGGCAGCGGCTCGCCTGTTCGATGAGCAGAGCGGTATCCGCCGTGGGGCACGGCAGGGTCATGGTCCGACTGTTGGCGTACTGGGGCTGATCGGTGCGGAAGCGGTTGGTGGCAAGATAGAGGGTGAGACAGCCCGCCTTGAGCTGTTGTTGCCGGAGCTTCTCCGCTGCCCGGGTGAGATAAGAGACCGCAGCCTCGTGCATCTCTCCAAGCTTAGTTACCGGGGCGCCAAACGATCTGGAGCAGGCGATGGAGTGTTTGGGCTGCGGGGTTTCCTCCAGGGGAAAACAGGAGACCCCCTGCAATTCATGCATGGTTCTGACCCCGGTGATGCTCAGGTGCTTTTTGATCCAGGTTTCGTTGGCCCGGCTCAGATCGTAGGCGGTGCGGATGCCGTGATCGGCCAGTTTCCGGGTGGAGCGGCTGCCGATGCCCCAGACCTCCCCTGCCCCGACCCCCTTGAGGATGGAGCCGATACCACTCTCCGGCAGGAGGGCAAATACTCCGCCATGCTCCGGATGCTTCTTGGCCAAGCGGTTGGCGAGCTTTGCCAGGGTCTTGGTGGGGCCGAAGCCGATGGAAACCGGGATGCCGGTTTGCCGGCGGACGCTGGTGCGGATATCCATCCCGAGGATGCGCAGCCCCTCCTCCTTGGCCGCCGGCAGCCGAATGAAGGCCTCATCGATAGAGTAGACCTCCACTTCCGGCTCAAGCCGACCCAGCACCTCCATGACCCGCTGGGACATATCCCCGTACAAGGCGTAGTTGGAAGAAAAAACCCGGACCCGGTGCCGGTCGAGCAGGGGCTTGCACTTAAAGTAGGGCTCCCCCATGGTGATGCCAAGCGCCTTGGCCTCGTTGGAGCGGGCGATGATGCAGCCGTCGTTGTTGGAGAGCACCACCACCGGCTGCCCCTCAAGGGCGGGGTTGAAGACCCGTTCGCAGGATACGTAAAAATTATTGCAGTCGAGCAGAGCAAAAATGGGCATGGCAGGCCTAAAGGGCGTGAACGACGTAGGCAACCACCCCCCAGATCTCGCAGGTGGTTCCTTCGACCATGTGGATATCGGGATAATCGGGGCTCTCAGCCTTGAGGCAGATATTTTCGCCGTTCTTGATCAGCCGTTTCACGGTCAACTCGCCGTTGACCACCGCGATCACCACCTTGCCGCTGATCGGCTCCAGGGAACGGTCCACCACCAGGATGTCGTTATGGTGGATGCCGCTCCCGATCATGGAATCGCCTGCCACCCGCACGAAAAAGGTGGCGGCGGGATTGGCCACCATGAGCTCATTGAGGTCGAGCCTGCCCTCGATGTAATCGTCCGCCGGACTGGGAAACCCAGCGGAAACGCTGCAGGCAAAAAGAGGACGCTTCAGCTCGCCTGTGCGATTGAAGGTATAGACCGCCGAGACGGTTGGACTGGATGTTGGATTCATGGCGGTACTATACAGGATAAATTCGTCCCTGTCATCGCGGGGAATGCGGCAAACCTGCGGGTGATTCACGGATGCTTTCCCTCGGCACAAGTCCCCCCGGAGGACCTGCCAAGGCTCACTTGTGCGGATGTTTCCGCAAAAAGGCGTGCAGGGAACCGCTGAGCATCCGGATGAATTTCTTGTTATGGCAAACATGTGCCGCGCTGAGCCGGTTTTCCTCGAACAGGGCAAGATGCTGTTGCCCCAATGGCCCGCTGTACAGGTAGTTTTTCAGGCGTTGCGGGAAGTTGTCCATGGTGATGTTCGCCTTGAACGTATGGCAGGAGGGCAGACAGATCCGTCTCTCCCCAAGCTGCAACACGGCGGAGCCCTGGCAGGCCGAGACAACCTTCAGACCCTTCACCCTGGCAAGGAGTGCCAGGGCTTCCTGAAGATCGACCTCTTCGCAGCGGCTTACCCGGGCCATCTCTTCCTGGTATTCCGGCCTGGACTCAATCTGGATCAGGTCGCGGCGGAGAAAATGAAACAGCTCTCGGCAGCTCTTTTCCAAGGATTCAGGTCCGAAGCCTTGCTCGTCTCTCAGTATCCGGGCGTTGACCTCATAAAGAGGGGCCACCCGACACCAGTGGGCCGCGCCATCAAGGCAGATCCGGCGGTAATGGGCATCGTGGGCGAATTCCTTGCAGAAATTGTCGATATGCTCGTGGGATTGCTCATCAAAATAGAGGGTGCGGAGCAGGAGCAAAATCCCCTCCCCTTCACGGGCCGCGGCAAAGACCGCGATTTCCACCTCCCCTCCCACCACCTCTCCTGCGGCGTGCCGCACCGAAAAATAAAATGCCCCTTCTTTGCGGCGTTCGCTCAGACGCATGAATTCTCCCCCGGGTACCCACGATGAAAATTATTCCCCGGACAGGTGCTTGCCTATGGGCCTGCACGATTAACTTCCCGTTTTCACCTCAATATCCCCTTGACGATGACATCCACGGCCTCTTCCGGCGACAGTCCGTGCATCATCAGGGTTTCAAGTTGTCGCTTATCCACGCTGCCGATAGCCGCCTCATGGGTCACCTTGGCCAGGGGATTGGTCACCCGCACCACCGGGATGGCGCTGGCAACGGCACGATCCTTGACAATCTCCAGGCAGTCCACATGACCCCTGGCCCCGGCGGCATTGCCTTCCGTGATGCCGGTTATCTCCGCCGACGCCTCATCCTCGATCGCAACCCGTGTTTTTATCAGCCCCCTGGAGTTCTCCCCGGCAAGCACCACCTTTTCCGTGATCACGATTGAATCGCGGCCATGGCCGAAGACCCTTGCCGTCAACTCAACCACCCCATTTTCTTCCGCCTGGACCGCGTAATCTATGGCCAGCCTGCCGACCCGGCCGGTAATCAGATTGAACTCGCCAAGATATCTGCCGTTTTTGCCGACGCTGACAACGGCCTTGGGTATGGCCTCGACCCCACCATGCCTGCCATGAAAATGAGTCTCGGAATAACGCATCTCAGCCCCTTCCCCGATATCGATCACCGCATCCATGGTGTGGATCACCTGCTCCGCGCCCGGAAAAATACAGTGGGCGATAAAGGAAGCTGCGGCATTCTTTTCAAGGCGCACATCCATGCTGATATTTTGGCTCCCTCTTTTGTGGAGAACCCCGAAACAGAGATGAACCGGATTCTTGAGCCGAACCCCTTGCCGTACCCGAACTTTGGCGCTGATCCCCGAAGCGGTAGCCTGCGCCTCGACCTCGACCCCCTCGATTTCCCGGGCGCTCAAGATCGTATGGCCGTCGGCGACAAGATGGGCGGTGGCGCTGTCCGCCAACACCGCCCGATCACCACCGGCATTGCCGAAGGCCTGCATTAATTGATCAAGGGCAGTCATCGCCGCACCCCTCGACGGCACATGCCGCACACTGTCGCGACTTATAATATGCCGCCACCTTTTCCGGAGACCCGGAGCAGACTATTCTGCCCCGGCAGATCTGCGACGCCTGATCGGCAATCAGGGCGATCTCCTCTCGGTGGGTAATGAGCAACACCGCCGAGCCGTTTTCCTTGCAGGCGTTAATCACATTGATGATGTCGTTGATGGAAAGCATGTCAATACCGGAATCAGGCTCATCGAAGATGGCAAGCTTGGGACGCAAGGCCAGAATGGAGGCAAGTTCGATTCGTTTCCTTTCCCCGCCGCTCAGGGACCGGTCAACCATCCTCGTCAGGTAACGGCCGGGATCAAGGCCTACCATCTCAAGAAAAGGGGCCGGCTCCGGATCTTTATTTTTCAGGGTCAGGTACTGGGCCACGGAGATGCCTTCGAACCGTACCGGCTCCTGCCAGGCCATGGTGATGCCCAATTGCGCTCTTTCATGAATTTTAAGGGTCTGGATGCTCTGTCCGTCAAAAAGGATCGTACCGCCGGTTGGGCGGTACCCTTCACAGCCGGCAATGAGATAGGCCAGGGTACTTTTGCCGGTGCCGTTCGTTCCCAGCAGGGCATGTACCTCCGCAGCCTCGATCGACAGACAGAGACCATCCAGAAGCTTTGCCGTGCCCGCCTGGAAGGAAAGGTTTGTGATCTCAAGCAGCGCCATTTTGTTTGTCAGCTCCAGGGCAGACGATTCATGGTTTTCTATCCGGCAGAGACTGCCTGCAAAATCAAAACGGGGAGTGGCCCTGTTTTACCTGCACCGCTTCAAGGCCGGGAACCCGAGGCAAAAGAAGGCTCAACTCTCCCTGATTTGAGCTTCACGTGCCTGTTCGCGGGGAGCGACCTTGGCCAGTGCGGTGAGTTCTTCGGCCAGAAGGTCGAGCATGTCGTCCACCGACATAATACCGACAAGCCCTCCTTCTTGATTGATCACCGGAATCCGGCGGATGCCGTTGGCACGCATGAGCCGAATAGTTTCAATCACCCCAGCCGTTTCCTGCACGCTGATGAGTTGCGGCCCCATGATCTCACCCACGGTGAAATCATTGACAGACAAGGACTTGGCTATGATCTCGATCACGATGTCACGGTCCGTCACGATGCCCACCGGCACCCGCTCGCCCTCAACCAAGTCCACGACCACCAGATCGCCCACATGATACTGGCGCATGAGTTGCGCTGCTTCCATGATGCTGGTTTTTCTGGTGGCAAGCACCACTTCTCGGTTACAATATTCGCCGATAGACATAGACATTCCTCCCGATAAATCCATTGCGCCGACGAATCTGTCAAGCATGCGCCCGTAAGAGTTCAGTTATTTTCCGGCCAAACAAACCGGCGCTCTTGGGACCATCGGCTGTAACAATATTGGTGTCCACCGTAACTCCTGCTCCGGTGTATTTCGCGCCCTTGCTCTCGATTCCCTTGACTTCACTTCCAAAAACAGTAGCGTCCTTCCCCTTGAGCAGGCCGGCATTTGCTAGAACCACGGGGGCCACACAGATGGCGGCAACCACCTTGCCCTGCCCATACATCTCTTTTGCAATCCGCAAGGCATCGCTGTTGGTAAAATAAATCCTCGACCCACCGCCCCCCACAAATACTACGGCATCGTATTTTTCCACCTCTATCTCAGCAAGGGTGAGCGTTGCGGTGGCACTCCCCCCGCGAGCACCATGACAAACTCCCTTTGTCATGGCGGCAATGACCGTTTTGTGCCCACCCTTTTCCAGTTCCTGCCGGGTGTCGAACAGTTCCTCGTCCCTGAATTGTTCAGGGGCAATAATCATAAGCACGGTAGCCATATAATCCGTAATTCTCCTTTGCTCACACGCTGGGATTACGCGCTGAACCCATCAAGTTACTCCTCGGGATGATCGAACACCTGCCGCAATACCCTGGCCAGTTCATCACGCAGCACCGGTTTCATCAGCAGCCGGCGGATGCCCAAGGCTCTGGCCTTCTCCTCGTTGATAATTTCACTGAAACCGGTACAGAGGATCACCGGCAGCTTCGGACGGCCGGCCAGCAACCGTTGGGCCAGTTCGGCCCCGGTCAGGTGCGGCATGGTCATGTCGGTGATCACCAGATCAAAACCTGTCGGATTCGCTTCAAACTGCTCCAGGGCCAAACGGGAATCGATGCAGGTGGTTACCCGATATCCCAGGGTTTCCAGGATCTGCCGCATCAGGTCGGCAATCACTTTCTCGTCGTCCACCACCAGGATATGTTCATGCCCCCTGGGCAAAGGCGTCGGCGTGACCGCCGTCTCGACCTTCTCTTTCCTCTCTTGATAGGCGGGGAGGTACACATGGAAGGTGGTTCCCTTGTCCGGTTCGCTGTAGACCGTGACATGGCCGCCGAGAGAGGTAACAATGCCATGCACCACCGAGAGCCCCAACCCGGTTCCCTCCCCCTTGACCTTGGTGGTAAAGTAGGGCTCGAAGATCCTCTCCACGATATGATGCGGCATGCCGCAGCCGGTATCGCTCACCTCAAGCCGCAGATAGAGTCCGGGCTTAAGATGCAGCTCGGTGATATAGTCATCGGCGCCGATTTCCACCTCCGCCAAGGTGACACCCAGAACCCCGCCGGCCTCGCGCATGGCATGGTAGGCGTTGGTGCAGAGGTTCATCACCAACTGATGAATCATGGTCGGATCGGCCAGCACCATGCTGCATTCCGGATCGATCTCCTGCTGGATCTCGATGGTGGTAGGCAAGGAAGAACGGAGCAATTTGAGTGCCTCCTTGACCACCAGTTGGACCTGAATAGGGTTGCGCTCCTGTTCGCTCTGCCGACTGAAGGAAAGAATCTGCTTGACCAGATCCCGCGCCCGTTTGCCTGCCTCCAATATATCCCTGGCCAGCTCAACCAGGGGACTATCAGCGGGAAGATCTCCGGCAATGATCTCCGAATAGCCCAGCACCGGGGTAAGAATATTATTGAAATCATGGGCAATGCCGCCGGCCAGGGTGCCGATGGCCTCCATCTTCTGAGCCTGCCGCAACTGCCCCTCCAGCACCTTCAGTTCCGTGACATCCCTGGCGATATAGACAATGCTCACCATCTTGCCGTCTTGGGCGCAAACCGGAGAAGCGGATACCGAAAAGGTCTTCCCCAGTTTTTCATGCACGATTTCGGCGGTATGGATTGCCACATCATTGGTAGCGAGCATGGCCGGACAGCCGCCACAAGGCTCGGTCCCTCCATGGAAAGCCTCGTAACAAAACCTGCCCACCAGCTCCTCGGGATGACAACCGAGCACCTGACCGGCCCGATGGTTGGCCCGGAGGATCCGGTGATTGGCATCTTGGATGGTAGCAATGTCGCCGATGGAGGCAAAGGTCCGCTCCCATTCCTCCTTGGCCTTGCGGATCTCCTGCTCCGCCTCTCTGCGTTCGGTGATATCGGTGATGGACCCTACATAGCCGACCAATTGTCCATTGCTGTCCAGTTCCGCCTTGGCCTGTCCCAAAACCCAGGCAATCGAGCCATCCGGTCGCTGGTAACGGTACTCATCCCTGAAGGTCTGCCTTGAATTGACCGCCTGTTCCCATTTGCCGCTGACCTGCTCCCGATCCTCCGGATGAATGGCCTTAAGCCAGCCACTCCCCAAAGCCTCTGCCGGGGGTAACCCGGCAATCTCCGCCCAGCGCTCGTTGACATAAAGGCGCCCCCCGAACTTATCGGTGCGAAAAATACCCACCGGCGCCAGTTCGGCCAAAATCGCATACTCTTGCCTTGCCTGAATGAGTTGCTCATTGGTCTGTTGCAATCGCAGAAATGGCTCCCGAATACTGACCACGAAAACCGCCCGGTAGATCAAGGCAAAGGCCACGATCTTGTAGAGATGGCCGAGCAGATTGAAGATATCGGTGACATCGGTATAGAGGGTAAAAGAGAGCTCGCTGAGGATGGTGACCACGGCGGCGGCGCCGAGATAGGTGGCCTGCAGAGCGTGATGATCACGACAGGCCTGAGCCAGAAAGAACACCGCCGGGATACACAGCAGGGCCATGACTCCGCACTCCATCCCGACCTTGAACGGAGTAAGCCCCTGGCCCACGATGAAGGTGCGCGGCCACACTTGCGGCTGGCAGAGCGCCAGCCAAAAGATCAGCCCTACGACGGAGAGATTCCCGGCCAGCAACCAGTAGCGGCGCCGTGGGTGGCGAAACGGGGTCCAGGGCAGAAAGGTAATGGCGACCATGGTCAGCGCGAAAAGCAATCGACCGGCAAGCCAGAAGTTCAGCCCTTTTTCGGGGTCGGCCGGGGTAAAAAAGTCCGGCATGCCTTTAAAGGAGAGCATATGACCGAAGTCGAGGAGGCCGACGGCGAGCAAGCCGCAGGCCAAGACAATCAAAGGCGTGGGCCGTTCGACGCTGTATGCGTTCCAGGTGACGGCAAAGATCAGGCCGGCGACGACGATGGAAAAAGTCTCGGCAGAGATATGCACCCACAGTTCCATTAGGTGCGTCCCCTGCAGTCCCGCAAGGGGCGGGTGCTGCCAGACCAGAATAAACAGGCCGGTCAGGCCGAACAGCAGAGGCATGACCCGTCGGAGATGGATGCGATTGGTGCAGGAGAACATACGCCTCACCCGACAAAAGTTAGGTGTGACCCGCGCGATCCGCGGGAATCCCGACAAAAGGAGAATGGAGGCCGCAAGGAGCCACGACCAAGGTCTCTCTTCCAGTGTCGGACAAAAGCCACCCGCTGTCCAGACAAAAAAAAAGGAGTTACGCCGATTGGCGTAACTCCTTGATTTCTCACTTGGTGACCCCTACGGGACTCGAACCCGTGTTACCGGCGTGAGAGGCCAGCGTCCTAGACCGCTAGACGAAGGGGCCATGCTGTGCGCCATTTTCTAAATGATGGGAGGTTTTTTGTCAACCTTTTATTCCGTTCTCCTGCTCAGCCGACTGAGTAAAAACATCGCAACCATCCTGTTTCAATCCATAAATTTTATTCCAGCCAGTTCCGCCCGGGCCAGGGCGGTCGCATCCTTCGCCATGTCTCCTCGGCCTTCCATACCCCGCACCAAAAACTCCCCGCCATACCCCATGCCCATGGCGTCAAAAGAATATTTGGCAGTGAGAATCGCTCCCTCAAAAACCTTTTCCCCATAGGTGGCGGCCACCGACACCAGATAACCCTTGCGGGCCGGATCATTGCGCCACTCCCCTTTTTCCGCCTGCAACCGTTTCCGGTTCCACAGGGCCTGGCAACGATCCACAAAACCCTTGGCTTGGGCGGTAATTCCGTAAAAATAAATGGGGGAGGCAAGAATAATCCGCTGGGCCCCAAGGATTTTTGGATACAATCCCTGCATGTCGTCTTCCAGCACACATTCCCCTGATTTATCACAACCTCCGCAAGCGATACACGGCTGAATACGAAGATCACACAGACGAATCAACTCGATCTCGCCGGCAGTCGCCTCCACACCCTTCAAAACAGCACGAAGCAAGGTTTCGGAATTCCCCTTTTTTCTCGGACTCCCGCTTAAGGCCAAAACCTTCATCTCACTTCTCCCTTTCACACACAACAAGAGGAGAATCAGGCAGCCTGTTATAAAACAAAACCTCATCACGCAAGCCCCTTGCCGTCTCGGCATTCAAAAATCTGGCTGCGCAACGCCAGCGCCAATTCCCTTGCGAAGTGCCGGGAATATTCATCCGGCAATCACTGCCGAAACCCAGAACATCCTGAAGCGGCACAATAACCAATTCGGCAACGGAAGCATACGCCATGCGGATAAAATCCCAGTGAACGGGACTGCCCGGCTGGCTGTGGGCATAGCGCAAGGCCTTGGCCTTGCTGGCTTGCGACACCGTATCACTGAAGTACCATCCCAGAGTTGTGTCGTTATCATGGGTACCGGTATAAGCGACACAATTTACCGTGGTGTAGTTATGTGGCAGATAGGCGTTATGCTCATCGGAGTCAAAGGCAAATTGCAGCACCTTCATCCCGGGAAAGCCAAGGGTGTCGCGCAGCAGCTCAACCTCCGGAGTGATAACCCCCAGATCTTCCGCGATGATCGGCAACTCGCCCAGATGTTTTTTCATTTCGGAAAAAAATGCCAAGCCGGGGCCCTTGACCCATTTCCCGTTGACTGCGGTCTCCTCCGAGGCAGGGATCTGCCAGAATGCTTCAAAACCACGGAAATGGTCGATACGAACAACATCCACCGTCCGGCAGATATGACGAAACCGCTGCCCCCACCAGTCGAGCAGGGATTCGTTCATCTCCCCCCCGTCATCATACCACCTGAAAAGCGGATTGCCCCAGCGTTGCCCGGTATCGCTGAAATAATCGGGAGGCACGCCTGCCACATGGGTTGGCTGCCCTGTTTTGCGATCAAGGACAAAGCATTCCTGGTTCGCCCAGACATCGGCGCTGTCAAGCGCGACATAGATGGGAATATCACCGATGATCCTTATGCCATGGCAGTGCGCGTAATCCCACAGGATATGCCATTGGGTAAAAAAGCAGAACTGGACAAATTTATGAAAAAAGATGCGATCAGCCAAGGTATCACGCCACCGGGCAAGGGCAACCGGATTCCGACGGGCAATGTCGGCCGGCCACAAAAACCAGGGGGCGGAATGAAATTCTTCCCGCAAAGCCATAAAAAAAGCATAGTCATCGAGCCAAGGCATTTCCCGGCAGAAAACCGCGAAAGACGCCGAGTCCCCGGCCAGACGAAACTCCAGAAAAGCAAGCTCCAGCATTTTCTCATTAAAAGCACGAACAGCGGCATAATCGACCAGATATTCGGAAAATTCATGGGAGATTTGCACCTGCTCACGGCGGAGCAGACCTGCCCCCACAAGCTGCGCGGGATCGACAAGCAATGGATTGCCGGCAAAGGCGGAAAGACTCATGTAGGGCGAATTGTCTGAGATAGCGCTCACCGGGCCATATGGCAGGATCTGCCAATTCGTTTGACCGGCCGCCCTTAGAAAATCGATGAACTCGAAGGCGGATTTACCAAGAGTTCCGATGCCAAAAGGCCCAGGCAGAGAAATAACATGAAGAAGGACGCCACTGCTTCGCTGGTTGTGCATGATTGTCGCCCGCTCTTTTTATATGACGGTGATGACCGTACTGTTCTGATTTCCGGCAAAGACTCCGGCACTCTTCGCACCCGCCGGTAATTCAAACAAAGGACAAACAGGAACATCAGCCCCTATCATACAGAAAGCAGCCCACTCACTCCAATGAAAAAACGTAATGACGCTTCCGCCTCACGATGCGCAGAAAATATATTCAATATCATCAAGCAATTGCCGATCCCGCAGACAACAGGTATGATAAAAAATACCTGGGCCGAATGCGGAAAAACCACGGCTTCCTCCAATCTGCATGAGAAAACGGGTAGTTCTGTGCCGCCTTCCTCATTAAAAACGGCATGGATGGATTTTTAACCATCCGTCCAATAAAGGAGTCCGTGGGATGAATCTTTCCATCCTTGGCAGTTTTATCGGGGGCGTCGGTCTCTTCCTCCTAGGGATGCAACTCATAACCGAGGGCCTCAGGGTTGCCGCGGGCAACACCCTGCGCGCCATCCTGCAACGATCCACCGCCACCCCGCTCAAGGGCATACTTTCCGGCGCCTTCATCACCTCCCTGGTGCAATCCTCCAGCGCTGTGACCGTGGCCACCATCGGCTTTGTCAATGCCGGGCTCATGGATCTCCGGCAGGCCATCACCATTATCTATGGGAGCAATATCGGCACCACCATGACCGGCTGGCTGGTAAGTCTGACGGGCTTTCAATTTGACATCAAAATCTTTGCCTTGCCTCTCATCGGTATTGGCATGTTCCTCCGCCTCACCAAGGGTAACAGCCGCTACGGTGCCCTCGGCGAAACGCTTGCCGGTTTCGGCGTCTTTTTTATGGGAATCGACCTGCTCCGGAGCACTTTTTCCGGGACGGGAATCAGCCTGCCCCCCGCAACCTTTGGCACCGGCATCGGAAGTCATCTGGTCTTTCTGACTCTGGGTTTTCTGCTCACCGTGGCCATGCAGTCTTCCAGCGCAGCCATGGCCATAACCCTCACCGCCGCCGCCGGAGGCCTTATCCCCCTTGAAAGCGGGGCGTCCCTGGTCATCGGCGCCAACATCGGCTCAACCTCAACCGCCGCCTTGGCGGCGCTGGGAGCCACCCCCAACGCCAAACGGGTTGCCACGGCCCACGTCATCTTCAACGTGGTAACCGGCGGCGTGGCCATCCTGCTGCTCCCAATTCTCCTCCAGGCCCTGATCTCCTTCCCACAACTCTTGCATGTACAAACCAACGCCACTATCCTGCTGGCCCTGTTCCATTCCCTCTTCAACATCCTCGGGGTCTGCCTGATGTGGCCATTCACCCGAAACATGGTCAAACGGCTCAAGAGATGGTTCCGCTCCCATGAAGAAAACGAGGCGCGCCCCCTCTATCTGGACCGAAATATCGCCGCGACTCCGGTGCTGGCCTTCCATGCCCTGGCCAAAGAAATTGAACGGATCGGCAACATTGCCCGCCGCATGGCCAAGGGCGCCATGAGCAGCGAATCAGGCCCCAGTCGCCAACTTGACGCAGACCGCCAGATTCTGCTCAAACTGGAGATCGAGGTGGGCAATTTCATCAACCTGATTCGGCGGGGCAACCTGCCGGAACAGCTTGACCATGTGCTCCCCAACGCCCTGCGGGTGACCAGCTATTACCGGGAAGTTGCCGAGGTCTCCCTGCGTATCGCCCAGATGCAGCAAATGAGCCGCCCGGTTGAGGATAAAACCCTGGCCCAGGAAATAGGCCTGTACAAACAGCATGTGGTGAAATTGCTGAATTTGACCGATGTGGCCGAAAAAGACTATGATCCGGAGGAATGTGCCGCTTTGTTTCAAGAAACAGAAGAACTGTACCACCATCTCAAATCAAGCCTGCTCAAGGCGGGAACCAAGGATCTGCTGCCCGTTGGGCTGATGGTGTCGCTCATCGACCTGATGAGCGATATCCGACGCATTGCCGACCAGATTGAGAAAGGCGCCATGTACCTGACCACCCTGACCAGGGCCATGCCGGAAGAGGACGAGGCCGGCTCAGCCAGGAGTACGACTTAAAGGAAGAGACACATTACCGATAGAGCCCATGGAACTCTATGTAGTCAGCCACCGTGGCGGGGACAAGATGCCGGATGGTTTTACCCTGCCTGGTTGCTTCCCGGATTTCGGTGGAAGAAACCATGATCGGCGCCATGGCCACCGGATGGATGGCACCATGGTTGGGCTCTCCCTGCCAGCTCCCCAGAGCCTCGACAAAGGTATAGCCGGGAAAATTCGCCGCCACGGTCTGTCCGCAGGACTGCCGACAATGATCCAGCCTTCCGACCACCGCAAAACTTGCATGATCGAGGAGTCCAGACTGCTCTTTCCAGGTGAAAACCTCGGCAAAGGCATCCATGCCGATGATAAAAAACAGATGAACATTCTTGCCAAGAGCATGTTTCAAAGTGCGCAGGGTGTCAATGCTGTAGGATGGCCCCTCGCGTTCCGCCTCCAGACGAGAGACATAAAATCCGGTCCTGTCGACAACAGCCAACTCCAACATGGCAGTCCGGTGCACAAAGGGGGAAATGGCGTAGGTCGGCTTATGAGGCGGCAGAAAAGCAGGGACAAAAAGAATGCTCGAAAGAGCCAGCGCCTGACGGACCGCCTCGGCAACGGCCAGATGGCCGTTATGCACCGGGTCAAAGGTGCCGCCCAAGATGCCGACCCGGTTGCCGAGGTTGTGCGGAAGTTCCACCTTGCGCCCTCCGGACTCCCGCTTAACCGCGGACCTGCCCTTCACCGTAGACGATGAACTTCCTGGTGGTCAATTCCTTAAGACCCATGGGGCCATAGGCATGCAGCTTGGTAGTGCTGATGCCGATCTCGGCGCCGAGACCGAACTGACCGCCATCGGTGAACCGGGTGGAGGCGTTGATCATGACCGCCGATGCGTCTACCTCGCGGAGAAACCGCTGTCCGTTGGCATAGCTGTTGGTGATAATCACCTCGGTATGCTGGGAGCCGTATTGAATAATATGCTCCATGGCCCCATCAATATCATCAACCACCCGCACCGCCAGGATCAGGTCGAGAAACTCCATGCCGTAATCCGTGGGCGAGGCTGGAGTGATCTCCGGCAGAATCGCCTTGGTCCGCGGACAACCCCGCAATTCTACCCCAACCTTCTTCAACTCGGTCCAGACCTTGGGCAAAAAGACAGCGGCAATATCCTTATGAACCAACAACCCCTCAAGGGCGTTGCACACCCCGGGCCGCTGCACCTTGCCGTTCATCACGATATTTACAGCCATCTCCATATCCGCGCTCGCATCGACAAAGGCATGGCAGACCCCCTTATAATGCTTGAGCACCGGGATTCTCGAATTTTCCGACACAAAGCGGATCAAACCCTCGCCACCCCTGGGGATGATCAGATCGATCTGTTCCTCAAGAGCGAGCATTGCCGTAACCGCCTCGCGGTCGGTGACAGGGATCACCTGAACCGCCGCAGCCTCGATATGTTCCGCAGCCAGGGCCTCCTGCAACACCTTGGCCAGGGCCAAATTGGAATGGATGGCCTCGGAGCCGCCCCGAAGCAAAATGGCATTACCCGCCTTGAGACAGAGAGCTGCCGCGTCCACGGTCACATTAGGCCGCGACTCGTAGATCATCCCGATAACACCGAGAGGAATACGCATCCGACCGACAGTGATGCCGGAAGGACGTTTGACCATATCGTCGATCTCACCCACCGGATCGGGCAGGGCGGCAACCTCGCGCAGCCCCCCGACCATGCTGTCGATCACCTTGTCGTTAAGGGCCAGCCGATCGAGCATGGCGGCGGAAAGCCCCTTTTCCAGCCCTGCTGCCAGATCACGACCATTCTCCTGCTGGATATAACCCTTCTGAGCCAGAAGCGCCTCGGCCATCTTCAGCAGAGCGTTGTTTTTAGCCGTGGTGGAAAGATTCGCCATATTCCGGGACGCCTTTTTGGCCGCCACCGCCATCTGCTTGATCGTTTCCTGGATGGACATATCTTGCTCCTATAACCGCTATTCTATTTTATTTGGAGTAAACTCAAGATCACTAAAACTCTAACTGTTCAGAAATACCGCAGATGCGCGACAGAGGCCGGCGAAGTGTGCTCCTGCACATGAGCAGGCCGATAACAATGCAGATGCGGTATTTCTGAACAGTTAGAGGATTACAAGATTATCGCGATGGATAACCTCGTCGCTGTCTTTAGGCCGCTCCAGCACCTGTTCAATCTGACTGGTCTTCACGCCTTTGATCCTGTCTATATCGCCGGAACCATAATTGACCAACCCGGCGGCAAGGGATTCGCCCTGTTCGTTCAAGCAATGAACCGGCGCCCCAATACCAAATTTGCCCCGGACTTCAATGATTCCTGAAGGAAGCAGGCTTTTCCCCCCTTGCAGCAAGGCCTTGCACGCCCCGGCATCAAGCACCAGAGATCCTTGCGGACGCAGGGTATAGGCAATCCAGTGCTTGCGGCTCGCCAGTTTTTCCGCTTGGGGCAGAAAAAAGGTGCCGACCAACTCCCCGGCAAAAAGCCGGGAGATGGTGTCAGGCTCCCGGCCCGGGCCGATAAAGCAACAGCCTCCTCGCGCCGCCACCATCTTGGCGGCCTTGACCTTGCTCCCCATGCCACCCGTGCCCACGCCGCTTTGCACCTTGCCGACCATCCCCTGCACCGTGCCATCGATTTTGGCCACGGTATAGACAGGCCTTGCCTCGGGATTGGTGAGCGGATTGGCGGAGAACAGGCCCGACACATCGGTCAGACAGACAAAGATATCCGCCTCGGTGAGGTTGGTGACCATGGCGCCCAAGGCATCATTGTCGCCAAAGCGCAGCTCTTCCACGGAGACGGTATCATTTTCGTTGATGATAGGGACCAAGCCCCAATCCAGCAAGGTAAAGAGGGTGTTGCGGACATTGAGATAACGGTCCCGATGGGACAGGGCGTCGTGGGTAAGGAGAACCTGAGCCACCTTCTGGCCCAGCAGTTCGAAGATCTTCTCGTAGGAGCGCATCAGGCTGCTCTGGCCGATGGCGGCGGCAGCCTGTTTTTCTCGCAGGGTCAGGGGCCTGTCGCCAAGTCCCATTTTACGGCGTCCGGCCGCAACCGCACCGGAACTGACCAGAATCACCTGACGACCACTCTGCCGGAGCGCGCAAATCTCCTTGGCAAGGTTGTCCAAGACGGGAAGATTCAACCCTTCCCCGGTGGTGAGCACGGCACTGCCCACCTTGATCACCACCCTTCTGGCCCGGTCCAGAAACCGGCGTCGCAACGCCAGGTCTTCGTCATGCTCCATCGCTGTGGTCATCACGCCTCTCTTTCTATCAGCATCTCTCCCAACACTTCCTGCAGCTGCGCGATTCCTTGCCCGGTAAGCGCCGAAATGGCAAGCGGCCTGACCCCCTCCGCTTTGAAAAACTGCTCCTGCAAGTCGACAAGGCGTTGCTCGTCCGCCAGCAGATCAATCTTGTTAAGCACCACCAAACGATGCCGATCCATCAACTCTTCGTTATAGACCCGCAACTCGTTTTCCAAGGTGCGGTATTCCTGCAAAGGCTGCTCATCGTCAGATGAGGCATCAATAACATGGAGAAGAATTTGGGTGCGTTCGACGTGGCGAAGAAATTTGTGGCCAAGCCCCGCCCCGGTATGCGCTCCCTCGATCAGCCCGGGAATGTCCGCAATAATACAGGAGCTTGAATCGGGTAAATGCATGACGCCAAGCTGCGGCTCAAGGGTGGTAAAGGGATAGGGGGCAACCTTGGGGTTAGCGGCGGACAATCTGGAAAGCAGCGTCGATTTCCCGGCGTTGGGCAGGCCGACCAAGCCGATATCCGCCAGCAACTTCAGCTCGATGCGCAACCAGCGCTCCTCGCCGTCTTTGCCTTTGGTGGCAATGCGAGGGGCCCGGTTCTGGGCCGAGGCAAAATGGACATTGCCCTTACCGCCCTCGCCACCACGGGCGGCGAGAAAGCTCTCGCCTTCGTGGAGAAGTTCAGCCAGAACCTCACCGGTTTCAGCGTCCTTGAGGATTGAGCCCAGAGGAACCTGCAAGGTAAAGCTCTCTCCCTTGCGGCCATACATCCTCTTGCCCCGACCGGGGGTGCCATTCTGTGCAAGAAAGTGGGATTTGAAGCGAAAATCAAGAAGAGAGGAGAGCTTGCGGGAGGCTTGGATTATAACCGAGCCTCCATCGCCGCCATCACCCCCGTCGGGGCCGCCCTTTGGGACAAACTTTTCCCGTCGGAAACTCAAACACCCATTGCCGCCGTCTCCGGCCTTGACAAAGAACTTTGCTTCATCGATAAACGCCATCGTCGCCGCCAGTAAAGGATTGCTGCCGGAGATTGCTACGGCAAGGTACAGTGCAAACGCAGCAGCGGGCACACACTATTGAGAAGCTAAAACCACAGCTTCGATACTACCGCTGTCGGCACTGCTTCGTTACGGCTTCTTACGCCGCTAACTCTACCTTGGCTTCAACCGGGTAGATGCTGACCCTTTTTCTGTTGCGGCCAAAATCTTCGTATTTCACAACGCCGTCAATCTTGGCAAACAGGGTATAATCACGACCCAAACCAACATTCTTTCCGGGGTGGATCACGGTACCGACCTGGCGCACCAAGATATTGCCGGCCCGAACAATCTGTCCGCCGAATCTCTTCACCCCTCGCCGCTGCGAGTTACTGTCACGACCGTTTTTTGAGCTACCGCCCGCTTTCTTATGTGCCACAATAACACCTCGTGTGTTCGTAAACGTTCAGGAGCACCGCACCTGCTTTGTCATCGGCTGCTTGCATAGGCTGGCTAAGCTTACAAACCTCTTTCCCGCATTTGCGACACTGCTGAACGTTTACATTTTACGTATTTCATTTCTGATGGCGCCATCCACACGCATCAGTTGTTTTTCCGACTGCCCACTACGTTTCCAGCCCTATTAAGCGGAAATCTCCTTGATCTCAAGGGAGGTAAAGGGCTGGCGATGACCAGTTTTTACGCGATAAGCCTTACGGCGTCTCTTCTTGAAGATCAGAACCTTTTTGGCCTTGTCCTGCTCAATGATGCAGGCCATGACTTTGGCCCCAGTGAGAACGGGCTGGCCGATCTTGACTTCTTCCCCATCGGCAATGAGAAGAACATCGGACAATTCAATGGTATCACCAATATTGCCGGCAAGTTTCTCAACCCGGACACGTTCGCCAGGTGAAACCTGATACTGTTTACCGCCGGTACGAATGATTGCGTACATAATTCCTCCAACAACTGATCTCTTCAACAGACAAACGGCTGATGCCAGCCGACTCGATAAACAAGACTTCTTTTTTGACCCGCACCGTCATGACCTTGATTGAGGCCGAAAACCACCGGACAAAACCGACGTGGCAACACAATCTCGCCTGGTGCGTGAAACCGATCTTAATACCATACAGGGCTAAGTTGTCAAGCAGGAATATTCCCATATTCCTGCAAAACCCCTCCCAGGGTCACTCTTTTACAATTCCGGAGCAGAGCGTTTAATCCCTGCCCCAGAGGATCTCGTACTTTTCCAGATGAACCTCCCGAACCGGCTCAATAATGATCTGCTTGCCCGTGGAGCCCTGGAGATAGTCAATGGTCGCTGCCTCCTCCTTGAGCATCATGGCCGCCACCCTGGGGTGCACCTTCAAGACTACATTATCGGCCGCAGCCTTTCTGGCCTCGCGCTCCACCTTGCGGAAGATCTCATAACAGATGGTCCGACCCGACTTCAACATGCCATCGCCGTGGCAATAAAGGCAAGGCTCACACATCATGTGCCGCAGATCCTCCCGGTTGCGCTTGCGTGTCATCTGCACCAGACCGAACTCGGAAACCCTGAGGATGTTGATCCGGCTTTTGTCCTTCTTGGCCGCCTCCTTGAAGGCGGAAAAGACCTCGTCCCGGTGGAGCTCCTCTTCCATGTCGATGAAGTCAACAATGATAATGCCGCCGATGTTGCGCAACCTGAGCTGGTAAGCGATTTCCTTCACCGCCTCCATATTGGTCTTGAAGATGGTTTCCTCCAGACCGCTTTTCCCCACATAACGACCGGTATTCACGTCGATAACCGTCAGGGCCTCGGTGGTCTCGATGATGATATAGCCGCCGCACCGGAGCCAGATTTTTTTATCGAGAGCCCGGTTGACATCCATCTCGACACCATGGGCGTCAAACAGGGGAATCGGACTTTCCGCAAGCTGCACTCTCCCCTGCAGGCGAGGGGCAAAGGTTTCCACGAAATGCTGTACCCGGTTGAAGGTTTTCAGGTCATCGACGACAACCCGTTCCACCTCCGGAGAAAAGATATCGCGCACCACCCGCAGGGTGATATCAAGATCCTCATACACCAGACTCGGGATGGCGGCCTTGGTTGCAATATCCTGAATTTCCCCCCAGGTATGGAGCAGAAACTCCATATCCGCTTCCAGATCCTCGTTGGTGGCATTTTCCGCCACGGTCCGCACGATAAAGCCGGTGCCGGCCGGTCGCAAAGTTTCAATGTCCTGACGGAGCTGTTACGGACGATTTCGTCTTCGAT